>Ga0206118_100031_pt1 | contig 342550 bp, 300 predicted proteins | sample 3A20Ametagenome_FD_177999 | JGI IMG/M metagenome (GOLD analysis project Ga0206118, IMG submission 177999) | Enriched microbial communities from leaf-cutter ant dump, University of Wisconsin, Madison, United States - 3A20A | ecosystem: Environmental > Terrestrial > Nest > Insects nest > Nest...
TACTGATATTAAAATTGATGAAGCTACCGGAAAAATATATTTTGTAACCTTGGATGGAATAGTGGTGTATCAGGGAGATGTTGTGAATGTGAGCGGAAATTTCGGAGATGTTCTTGTATATCCGAATCCGGTGGTTTATGCCAATTACAAAGGAAATGTAACCATTCGCGGACTTGCCGAAAAAACAAATATCAGAATTACAGATGCAGCCGGAAACCTTGTACATCAGGCAGTAGCAAGAGGCGGTTTTTATGAATGGAATCTCAATAACCAGCGTGGTATAAGAGTGGCTTCCGGAATTTATTTCGTATTGATGACCAATGAGGACGGTACTGATACTGCAACGGCAAAAATAGCGGTAGTAAACTAAATGCAGATTTTCCGGGGATTTCTGCTTTCCTATATCCGGTATTCGGATAATGATGCGGTTTTGCATTGCTTTACCGATGAGCAGGGATTTAAAAGTTTTTTTGTAAAAGGAATTTACTCCCCGAAAAGCAAAAAGAAAGCCTACCTTTTTCCGCTGAACGAGCTGGAAATTTCCGTGAATGCTCCGAAAGAAGGTAAAATTCCGACCGTTTCCGGAATAGAGCTTCTGCAAAGTTTTTACGACGAGAAAAATCTGGGCAGGAATTCAGTGCTGATGTTTTCTTCTGAATTTTTAGCAAAGATTCTCAGGAATGAAAACGGCAATAGGGAAATTTACAACGAAATTCAATTGTTCCTGAAAAAGCTCTCGCAGGAAAATCCGTTTTCTCATATTTCTTTGGTTTTTAATATTTTGAAATTCAACGGGTTGCTTCCTTTGCAAACTTCGGAGCATTTTCTCGATCCTGAAACCGGAAGATTTACCAATATCAAAACCCACCATTTTTTCGATGAAAGAATTTCGGAAATCTGGAAAAAATTCAGTTCAGAAAAAGATAACTATGATTTCCGGATTTCCCGTTCGGAAAGAAATCAGTTTCTGGAAAGCCTGATATTGTACTATAAAATCCACTTTACCGATTTCCGCGAACCCGATTCCCTGGAAATTCTCAGGCAGGTTTTTGAATGATTTTTTTTCTTTTCAGAAAAGGTCTTTCAATAAAATTCCATACCAGAACTGAAAACAGGAATATCATGATGAAGCTTCCGAAAAGTCCGGCGAAAGAATACTTTTCATATATATTTTCCTGAATAAATATCTGAATGATAGGAAAATGCACCAGATACAAACCGTAAGAAAAATCGCCGTATTTCCCAAAATTACGTAACGGAATTTTACTGAAAGCAAACCATACAATTACGATTCCTAAAGCAAACGGGAAAAGAAACGTTATTGAAAACACGAATTTTTCCAGAATGATGATGATGAGTGCAGGAATCATAAAATACCGCCATCGTTTTTTGAAAAATTCAAGATTGAGATAAAGAAAAATTCCGCTCACGAAATAGGTAAGACAACCCGGAAGCTGCTTTGCCATTACACGTCCGAAATGTTTTTCCACGTAATGAAAATAAATTATTGAAAAAATATACAGTGAAACGAGAACCAGATTTTGGATTTTCAGGGTTTTATTCCGTAAAAAATAATACAGAAACGGAACAAAAATATAAAACATCACTTCAACCTTAATCGTCCACAAAGAACCATTCACCATACAAACCGGATTTTCAGTGAATACGTAAGGAATGCAGGGTTTCAGGAAATTCAGAAAAGCGAGATTTATACCAACATATTTCAGCCATTCCGGAGAAAAATAGTGATTGAAATCCGTATTGGAAAGGAAAAAGAGCAGAACCGCGAAAAAAATCACAACGAATATATAAGCCGGCAAAATCCGTTTTGCTCTGTTACGGATATATTTTCTTATATTTTTGAGTCTTTCAAAGCTGGAGTATACCAGAAATCCGCTGATTACAAAAAAAGAGAACACGCTGTAATTCGGCATAGATGCAAAGAATTCGTTTCGGAATTCCGGTTTTCCACTCAGAATTATAGCGTGCCCTATAACCACTAAAAAAGAGAATAAAAGCCTCAGAAAATCAAAATTATTGTTGTGCTTCATAGTAAATCAATAATTTTAAGGAAGCTTTGATTCTCGGTTAATATTATTTTAATCCTGACTATCAGGTCTTTCGGAAGTTTTATACACCTGAAAATTGAAGATGAAACTTCTGTTTCTGAAAGAAATACCAGAATAATTATAATGTGCGTCTCTTGCAAAAGCTGCTCTGGAAGGCACGATAATTACGCCCTGAAGATTATAGTTTTCGGAATCGGGAATATCAAAAGCTTCAAAATACTGCAAACCTTCCCGAAAACCTTCGATTTCATAATAAGAATGATCGAAAGTGGTGCCGTATTTTTCGTTATATGCTTTCAGTACGGAGTTTTTCACATAATAGTATGCGGGATCTACTTCAGGTGTTCCCGTTCCCGAATTAATAGTATTTTTGAAAGTAAAGGAAGAGCTGAAAGATACCTTGTCATCCGTTTTTGTTGCCACATAAGTTACAGTATTGCTCATTAGCCGGATGATATCCTTTGTTCCGATTACCTTTCCCGGATCAGGTTGCGCATCTGCTCTTACAATGTAGATGACTCCGGAAGGTAAGGTTTCGTGCGGAAGATCTTTAAGTTTCGTAAAATTGTCATCGGATTCATCATCATCCTTAAATTCCTTGATATTGCCTTTCGCATCCAGATAATGCTCTTCCAGATATTTTGCGATAGCCTGATCGTCGTAAGAGTTTTGAGTTTCAATGCTTACTTCTGGCTGTTCTTCTTCCGGATCATCTTTTTTACAGGAATTCAGTGCAAGGGTGAAAACCGCGAGGTACAAAAATATTTTTTTCATATTTTGATTTATGATTATATTGCTGAAATATTCGGCAAATGTAAAAATAAAATATGAGAATCGATAAATTTTTGTGGAGCATCCGTTTTTATAAAACCAGAAGCATCGCTGCGGATGAAATTAAAAAGAACCGTGTATTCATCGGAGAAAATTCTGTAAAATCTTCCCGTGAAGTGAAATCGGGTGACGAAATCAGAATCAGAAAGAATCAGATTGATTATAAAATTAAAGTTCTGGATATTCCCAAAAGCAGGGTAGGAGCCAAGCTGGTAGCCGATTATGTGAAGGATATTACCGACCCGCATCAATATGAAATTCTGAAAATCCGCAAATCCAGCCAGGATTATTATCGGAACAAAGGAGAAGGACGGCCTACGAAAAAAGACAGAAGGGAAATGGATGATTTCATTTCAACTCCGGAAAATTCTGAAACAATGGATGAAGAAGACTGGCAGAAATTTTTCAGTGATGATGTGGAGGATCTGGATTAAGGTAAACCGGAAATAATTTCATCTGCAATTTCCGAAGGTGTTTTGGAATCGGTATCAATAATAATCTGTGCCTTGTTATAAAAAGTATTCCTTTCAAAAAGGTGCTTCGCGATGAATTCCGGAAGATCTTCGTCTGCAATACGGGAAATGAGCGGTCTTTTTTCTTTTTCGGGAAGAAGCCGTTTTGCCAATACTGGAACGGAAGTTCTGAGAAAAACGCTTGTCGATTTTTCATTAATCACATCCATATTGTTGTAATAAACAGGAGTTCCGCCACCTAAGCTCAGAATAACGGAATTTTCATTTTGCAGAATTTCCTCCAGAACCGCTTTTTCTTCTTTCCGGAAATAGATTTCACCTTTTTTCCTGAAAATTTCTGCAACGGATAGCTGATGTTTCTCAGCAATTGCATTATCGAGATCAATGAATCCGAAACCGAGTTTTTCGCTCAAAATTTTGGAAACGTGAGATTTACCGCTTCCCATATATCCCAGAAGAGAAATAATCATCTTTAAATTTTTAACAAATTTCCAAAAAAATTTTGAGATTTTAAAAAAAGCAGTATCTTTGCACCACTTTAAAACAAAGCAATTTTGTTTTGGAGACCTGGTAGCTCAGCTGGTAGAGCAATACACTTTTAATGTATGGGTCCTGGGTTCGAATCCCAGCCAGGTCACAAAAAGATCCGTAAATTTTTACGGTTTTTTTTTGCCTGTGTGGTGAAATTGGTAGACACGCCATCTTGAGGGGGTGGTTTCCTATGGATGTGCTGGTTCGAGTCCAGTCGCAGGCACGAAAAACGAGCAATTAGTGATTTTTTGTAATCTTTGAGAATTACTCATTACTCATAAAAAAATACCGACCTGGTAGCTCAGCTGGTAGAGCAATACACTTTTAATGTATGGGTCCTGGGTTCGAATCCCAGCCAGGTCACTTTTTTCAGACAAAATTTTTCATATTAATATTTTGTGATTTGGTGTTCAAAGACTTTCTCTGTGAGGAAGTCTTTGGCTTTTACAGAATTATTCCTCCTCTTTTCAGAAAAGTTAATGTTGCGCCATTTACAAGATCTTCAAATGAAGTGTTTTCTGTTGCGCTTTCGTTTTGAATTTCAAAATAATATTCGATCGGATTCATAAGAGCCACTTCGGCAGTTTCGTCTTTTGGTGAAATTCCCCAAAATTTAAATCTTTTAGTTTGAGAGTCTGGGTTCAAAAGCGGCAATTCGTCAACCGTTCTTATTATTAAATGATGACTCTTAAACTTTTTTTGCAGGGTGATATTTTGCCGAATTTATATTTTCAGTTTGTCCGAAAATACTTAATGGAATTAAAACCGCAAATATGGTTTTGATGATTTTCATAAATACTGAATTGGTTTTTAATCCAAATGCATATTATCAATTAGCCGAACTTCTCCCACAAAAACAGCAATAAAAGCACGGTATTGCTGGTCTTTATAGAAAAAATCGGTTTCTTTCAGATCGTTTTCATTGGCGATGATGAAGTATTCCAGTTTCATATCTTCCTCATTATCGAAAATTTCCTTTACCCGTTCATTGATCTCGGGAATGGTGATCACACGGAACCAGTCGTTTACTTTGATAAGGGTTTCGTGGATGATTTTGGCGTGATCTCTCTGATGTTTTGTAAGGCGTTCGTTCCGGGAACTCATTGCCAGTCCGTTTTCTTCACGGAAAATTTCAACAGGATGAATTTTTATCGGAAGATTCAGCTTTTCCGTCATTTTCCGGATAATGGCAAGTTGCTGGAAATCTTTTTCACCAAAGTAAGCATTATCAGGTTTCACCTGCCGGAACAATTCTTCCACCACCGTTCCCACTCCATCGAAATGTCCCGGACGAAATTTTCCCTCCATTTCATTTTCCAGTCCGTCGAAATCATATTTTTTGCTTTTCAGTCCGTCCGGATACATATCCGAAACTTTAGGAATATACACCGCATCCACGAGTTTTGTCTTTTCCAGAATCTGCAGATCATTTTCCACATCTCTCGGATATTTTTCAAAATCCTGAGTATTATTGAACTGTGTAGGATTTACGAAAATGGAAGAAATCACCAGATCATTATCTTTTTTCGCATTTTCATAAAGCGAAAGATGTCCGCGGTGCAGCGCGCCCATTGTCGGAGCAAAACCGATTCTTTTTCCCATTTCTTTATTTCTTTCGATATAATCCTCAAAAGATTTTTTGCTTCTGAATACTTCCATACTAATTAATATAACGATGTAAAAATATAAAAAATAGTTTCATGTTTTTACAGTCTCCGGGAAATTAATTTCAAAACAACCGTAGATTTCATAAAAATTGTTAATTGAAAAATAGTATTGTAAATTTTTGTAAATTTGCAACCTTAAAGCTTTTTACACAGTCAGCTGTAAAAAAAGAAAAATACAGTTTATGCCGAATCAAAAAATTTTATACATCACCACCGAGATGTTCCCGTATCAGGAAGAAAGCAATATGGCGCAAATGGTGAATAAAATGGCTCTGAAAATGCATCAGGAAGGAAATGATGTGAGGGTTTTTATGCCGAGGTTTGGGCAGATCAGCGAAAGAAAATTCCAGCTTCACGAGGTGATCCGGCTTTCCGGGATGAATATCATTATTAATGATCTGGATCAGCCTTTGATCATCAAGGTGGCATCGCTTCCCGGAGAGAGGCTTCAGGTGTATTTCATCGATAATGAGGAATATTTTAAAAGAAAATTTTACTACAAAGATGAGGAAGAAAACCTGTTTGAAGACAATGCCGAAAGAGCGATATTTTTTGCAAGAGGTGTTCTGGAAACCATCAAAAAGCTGAACTGGGTTCCGGATGTTATTCACCTGAATGGCTGGATGTCTTCCTTTGTCCCGATTTACCTTAAAAATTTCTATAAAAACGATTTTTATTTCAATAATACCAAGCTTATCCTTTCGGTGTACAACGAGGAAGATGCCGAAGTAAACGAAAATGTAAAAGAAATCCTGAACTTTGATAATATTAATGCATTGGATGCGTTAAAGAATCCGGGATTCCGGAGTATCGTTTCCGAGAGTATGAATCTTGTGGATGCGATCGTAAAAGGAGACGAATTTCTGGAAAAAGTATTGGATGAGGCTTATGAAAAATCCAAAACCGCAAAGTTTGAATACAAGGATGCGGATTCCATCGAAGAAGTATATACTACAATTGAACAGATAAATTAAATGATAAAAAATACCAAAAAATTCTTCAATATCGCTTCGGCTTTAGTATTGGGAAGTATTGTATTGTGGAATTGCGAACCGGATGCCGATAGTCTCGGTTCTCAGTTTTTTTCGGGAGCGGATGCGATAGATGCCAGTTATGACATTATCGCATATAATATTAATAATAATGATTCGATAAGATCGGATGCTTCCAAACTGGATAGTGCTGTAATCGGTGCTTTTTCCGATCCGTTGTTCGGAATGCAAAAAGCAAGTTATGTAACACAGGTGAGGCTTTCTTCTCCTGATCCGGATTTCGGCGAGAATGCGGCTTTGGATTCTGCGGTGCTGGTAGTAAAGCCGGCTTATTCCACAAGTACGGAAGCTGTATTTACGGATGAGGATTATGTATATAATGATGATGACAATAAGGATGTTCCGGCAAAAAAAGTGGTAACCTCTTATCAGGTGGTGAAATATGGAAAGGATAAAATTTTGGATGAAAATACCGTTTTCAATATCAAAGTTCACGAAGTAGATGATTTCCTTGGAGCTTCTACCGAAGAAGTCCATTCAAATAAAGTAATTTCTGCTTCAAATCTTATAGGATCTAAAACTTTTAACGGAGTTGTTTATGCCATAAAAGTGACCAAAGATTCCGATAATTCCGAGCTTTTTGTAAGAGATGCTGGAATAAGAATTCCGTTGGATCAGGCATTTTTCCAGAATAAAATTCTTGCAAAAGGAGGCAGTCCGGAATTGGCGGATGTCGCTACTTTTATCCGTTATTTTAAAGGAATAAAACTTTCGGTGGAGGAAAATGACGGCTATCTTTTCAAAATTGCCCCGAATTCACTTGAACTCAATCTGTATTATAAAAATGATGTAAAGGATACAGAGGGAAATGTAACGAAAAAAGCACAAAAATTCTCATTATTTCTGGGAAGTTCAAACACTCATTTTTCGCAATTTACTTTTGATAGACCACCGTCTTTTAATGATGCAATGGCTTCTGCAAATGATACCATCAACGGAAATCCGAAATTGTATCTTCAGGGAACCGGCGGGCCGGGAGCAGGATTTAAAATTCAGCCGTCCGTAATTGCTTCTCTGAAAGAGAAATTCAAAAATGAAAAAATCGGAATTATTTCCGCAAAAATCAGGATTTACACCGATGCCGATCTCTGGAATTATCCTTATGCAAAACCGGACTTTTTTGTGGTGAGACAGGCAAAATCATATAAATTCCTTACGGATATGAAAACGCTTGCAAATACCGGAGTGTACAGGCTTGTGAAAACGTATGATCTCGATAAAAATCCTGCACATTATGATATTGGAATCACCCAAACTCTTAAAAATATCATCGAACAAGAAGAAGGATACAAAGATTTTATCATCAATGTAGGTTCATATACGTATGATATAAACGGAAATTTGAAAGGATATTCTGATGCAGATTGGGCAAATAATTACAACACCCGTTCCTATACACCGAACAGAGCCGTTTTTGTAGGAACGGTACTTGATACCGCTGATCCTTTATATGATAAAGGAGCAAAGCTTCTGATTACTTACGGAAAAAAATAACGAAAAAAGAGAATATAATACAATGTGTGGAATAGTCGGATATACAGGATTTCAGGATGCCTATGAAATTGTAATCAACGGTTTGCGGAGATTGGAATACAGAGGCTATGACAGTGCCGGAATTGTTTTGGATGAAACAAACGGTGATTTCGAAGTTGCCAAAACCAAAGGAAAAGTAGATGATCTGGTTGCGATTTCCGGAAATATGAGAGGAAAAGCGCACGTCGGGATGGGGCATACAAGATGGGCAACACACGGAGTTCCGAGTGACAGAAACTCGCATCCGCACGTTTCCAATAATGGGAAAATAGCATTGGTGCATAATGGTATCATTGAAAATTATGATACATTGAAAACGATGTTGGTAAGCAAAGGCTATACTTTCCAGTCGGAAACCGATACCGAGGTTCTGGTAAACCTGATTGAATACTTTATGGACATCAAACTGGATATTGATTTCCCTACCGCAGTCAGATATGCTCTGAACGAAGTGTACGGAGCTTACGCTATTACGGTAATGCACGACGATTTTCCGGGAATTCTGGTAGTAGGAAGACTGGGTTCTCCTTTGGCAATCGGATTGGGTGAAAATGAATATTTCATTGCTTCCGATGCTTCACCGTTTGTGGAATTTACCAAAGAAGCCGTATATCTTGAAGAAGGACATATGGCAACGGTTTCCCTGCAAAACGGAGTAGATATCAGAACCATTAAAGATAACGAAAAAATAATTCCTGAAGTTCAGGAACTGAAGCTGAATCTGGAGCAGATCGAGAAAGGAGGTTACGAACATTTTATGTTAAAAGAAATTTTCGAACAGCCTAAATCCATTCACGATACTTTGAGAGGGAGATTGCTTGTAGAAGAAGGTATCATCAAAATGGCAGGAATCTGGGATCATCTCGACAGAATAAACAACGCTGACAGAATTATTATCATTGCCTGTGGAACTTCCTGGCACGCCGGACTCATCGGTGAATATCTGATTGAAGAATTCGCGAGAATTCCTGTTGAAGTGGAATATGCGTCGGAATTCAGATACAGAAATCCGATCATTACTAATAAAGATGTGGTAATCGCCATTTCACAATCCGGAGAAACCGCCGATACAATGGCAGCCTTGAAGCTGGCGAAAAAAAAAGGAGCTTTCATCTATGGAATTTGTAATGTGGTGGATTCTTCAATCGCGAGAATTACGGATGCCGGTTCTTATACTCACGCCGGTCCCGAAATCGGGGTGGCTTCCACAAAAGCTTTTACAGCGCAGCTTACCATTCTTTCTTTAATTGCGCTTAAGCTTGGAAAACATAATGGCAATCTCAGCAATCAGGAATTTATGAAGCTGATTACCGAACTGGATAATCTTCCTAAAAAAGTAGAAGATGTTTTAAGCTCGACTCACGAAATCACGAAAGAAATTGCAAGAAAATTTGTAGATGCGCAGAATTTCCTTTACCTGGGAAGAGGCTATAATTTCCCTGCTGCACTGGAAGGAGCTTTAAAATTAAAAGAAATTTCCTACATTCACGCAGAAGGATATCCCGCTGCGGAAATGAAGCACGGTCCGATTGCTCTTATCGACGAAAATATGCCGATCGTTATTATCGCACCGAAGCAAGGGCATTACGATAAAATTGTAAGCAATGTTCAGGAAATAAAAGCCAGAAGAGGAAAAGTAATCGCTCTTGTGAACAAAGGCGATGAGCAGGTTTCCGCAATGGCAGATTACGTTATTGAATTTCCTGAAACATCAGAATGCTTCTCGCCGATACTCGCATCAGTGCCGTTACAGCTTTTAGCCTATTATATTGCTGTATTCCGCGGAGCTAATGTAGATCAGCCGAGAAATCTTGCAAAATCCGTTACTGTAGAATAATATTTTTGTTGATAAAATAAAATATTTTAAAAAAATCTGCGTTTTGCAAAAAAAACAATATTTGTTAGCCTAAAAAATTATTATATTTACCGCTTAATTTCAAAAATCAGCATGAAAAGAATATTTCTTGTAATATTATCAGCGTCATTTATTATCTCTTGTTCGGGAGGGAAGTCTTCATCAGGAAGACCAGGGTCAAAGACAAAAGGAGAGCTTATACCTGCCAAAAAGCGAAAATCGTTCGTAGCCGAACGACCTTACGGAATGGTTGCCATTCCTGCAGGATCATTTGTAATGGGGATGACCGATATGGACTTCACCAATACTCCTGAGAAAGCCAATCCGAAAACAGTTACCGTGTCTTCATTCTTTATGGATGAAACTGAAACTACAAATGCTGAGTATCGTGAATTTGTAAATTATGTAAGAGATTCCATTGCCAGAACATTATTAGCTGAAGCAGCAGGTGGTGGAGGTTCTGCTGACGGTAATGGTACAGGAATTGGCGATTACGCTTATTTGTCGGAAAAAGCAGGTGAGGATAAAAATGCGTATCAGCAATTTATGGAAAGTCAAGGAGGAAGAGATGGTTATAATGATTCCAAAAAGCTGGATTGGACGGTTCCTTTGCATTGGAAAACTTCCGATTATCCGGATGCGCAGTATGCCGAAATGCTTGAATCGATGTATTTACCGCCTGATCAGAGAATCAATAACGAAAGAGTGCTGGATTCCAGAAAGCTTTTATACTCCTTCACCTGGCAGGATATTGAAACTGCGGTGAAAGACAAATCCAGAGGAACAAAATACCTGAAAAAAGAAAGCATCGCTGTTTATCCCGATACTACGGTTTGGCTGAAAGATTTTAATTATGCTTATAATGAGCCTTTATACGACGGATATTTCTGGCACAGCGCTTATGATAATTATCCGGTTGTAGGTGTAAAATGGGATCAGGCAAGGGCATTCTGTAATTATAAATCCAAAAGAAAATCCGATTACAACGAATCTCTTAAAAAGAAAAAACAGAAACCAATGGCTTTCCGTCTCCCGACAGAAGCTGAATGGGAATATGCAGCAAGAGGAGGAAAAGAAAATGCCACTTATCCTTGGGGCGGACCTTATCTTCAGGATGACAGAGGGTGTTATCTTGCCAACTTCAAACCGAAAAGAGGAAATTATATAGAAGACGAGAAAAAAGGGACTTACACCTATACTGCTCCCGTAAAATCTTTCCCTAAAAACGGATACGGATTATATGATATGGCAGGAAATGTAGCGGAATGGACACAATCTCCGTACAATAATTCCACTTACGAATTTTCTTCAACCCTGAATCCTTACCTTTCCAATCAGGCGTATCAGGAACCGAAAAAAGTCGTAAGAGGAGGTTCATGGAAAGATGTAGGATATCTCTTGATGACAGGTTATAGGGATTATGAATATAAAGATTCCGCAAGAAGCTACATCGGTTTCAGAACAGTGCAGGATATTCCGGAGGGATCTGCTAAAATCAAAAGAAGAACAAAGTAAAAACTATTTAAAATAATATTAACTATTAAAAAAATTCAAAAAAATGTTTAAAACTAAAGAAGGAATTTACAATTTCGTTTATTCAATGGGTGCAGCAGTCGTAATTATTGGAGCTTTATTCAAACTTACGCACTGGAGTTTAGGACCGCTTTCAGGTAACGTAATGCTTGCAATAGGTCTGATTACAGAAGCAATTATTTTCTGTATTTTTGCTTTCGATGCACCGAAATCAGAAGAATCTTACGCTTGGGAAAATGTATATCCTGAACTGTTGGATAAGGATGCAAAACCAAACCCGAGACATTCTACAACAATGCAGTTGGCAGAAGTAAAAGAAATGGAAAATTCTTTATCTGATAAATTAGACAAAATGCTTGCAGATGCTAAGTTAGACGTTGGTTTATTTGAAAGACTGAGAACAGGAATTGATAAATTCTCAAACTCTGTAGATCAGATCAACCAGACGGTGGATGTATCTGCAACTACCAACAAATATAACGAGCAGATGAACAAGGCTGCTCAGCAAATGGAAAGCATCAATGCACTTTATGCGCTTCAGCTGGAACACGGAAAAGCGCAGTCCGAATACAGCAGAAAATATATGGAAGATCTTCAGAAATCATCTGAACATTCACAAAAATTCAATGAAGAGCTTCAAGGTTTAACTTCTAACATAAATAACCTTAACAGAGTTTACGGAGGTATGTTGAGCGCGATGAAGTCTTAATTTCCTGACATTTTAAATATTTTATAATTATTAAAAAAATCTATTAGAATGGCACAAGGAAAACAGACACCGCGTCAGAAGATGATCAACCTGATGTATCTCGTCTTCATTGCGATGCTTGCAATGCAGATCGACCAGGAAATCATCAGATCATACAGAGATACTACAGATTCCCTTACAAGTACAAGAGGTCTTACAGAGAAAAGTAGCGATATCTTTGAAACTACTTTAGATGCAAAAGCACAGAATTCACCCGAAACTTTCGGTCCTGCTAAACAGCAATATCAAGGTCTTAAAGTAAAAGCAGATGCTTTGGTCAAAGATATTAATACTATTAAAAATACATTGAGTAAAGAAGCTGAATATGATGATAAAGCAGAAATTTCAGATAGTTTCGCAGCACTTAACAATACGGAGCCATCTACCAGCTATTTCTTTAACGGTGGTGATGAAAACAAGCCATCTCAGAATGCAACAAAACTGACGAAGCAAATTGATGATTTCAGACAATATGTAAGTCAGACTTTTGGCAATGATACTCGGATGACATCATTAATTACCAGAGCAAATCAGCAGTTGATTACACAATTCAAGACACCGCAAAATGGTAAAAACTGGTTACAGTACAAATTTTATAACCAGCCGTTAATTGCTGCAATGTCGAATTTGGAAGTAATTCAGTCTGCAGTGAGAGGTGTGCAATCTGATGCACTTTCTGTATTGCTTCAGGAAAAAGTGGATGCCGATATCAAATTTAATGCGTTTGATGCGATTGTTGCAGGACCAACTGTTGTTCTTCAGGGTGAACCTGCAGAAGCAAAAGTGGTAATCGGCAGCTATGCGAGCACTGTTCCGGGATTAACTATTTCGGGAGTTGACAGAACTGAAAATGGTATGGGTTTCAAAAAACTGAATACAGGCGGTATTGGTACACAAACATTTGGTGGTGAAATCAAGTTCCAGAATACAAAAGGAGAAACGATAACATTACCATATACACATACCTATAATGTAATTGCAGGTGCTGAAACTGTTGCCTTTGAAAGCGGAGCTTTACTTTCCGCAGATAAAATGCAGGTATTGTACAGAGGCTTACCAAACCCGATCTCAGGCTCTATCTTAGGTGCGGATAATACCAAGACTACGCTTACAGCAACGGGAGCCAGTGTTTCCAGAACTGGAAACGGAACTTGGAATGTTACTCCGGGAGCCGGTACAGAGACCACACTCACTATCGCAGGAAAAGGACCTAAAGGGCAAAGCATTACCAAAGCATTCAAATTCAGAATCAAAGGTCTTCCGACTCCTGTTGGGCAGATCAGAGGAGAAAACATCGTAAGTATGCCTGCTTCCTCAATTCCGAATCAGACTGTTTCCGTAGCAATGCCGGATTTCGATTGGCCGGTAAGCTTCACCGTAAACAGTTTTATGTTTAAAGTTCCGGGAAGAGCTGCAATGACAGTGAACGGAAGTTCAATGGCAGGCGTTGCTTCTTTAACTAAAAACCTTAGATCCGGAGATATTGCTTATATATACAATATCAATGCAAGCGCATCCGGAATCGGAAACCAGGGACTTAAGAAAATCCCGGCGATTGTAATAAATGTACAATAATCACGTTATTAAATATATTTAAGTTTCTAAAAGATGAGAAAGATATTATTTCTGTTTTTAGCATTAAGTTTTTTGGGATTGAACGCCCAGAAAAAGAAATCGACTAAGAAAAAGAAAAAAGCAAAAACCACGACGACTACTGATGTGCCGGCTCAGAATACTGAAGAAGCAGCTCCTTTTGTGGATACTACGCCTGTTCAGGAAGAAGAACCGGATGAGCCTATCAATTCAATGTCTATCCTGAATGCGAAATCTCCGGCATCTTTTAGAAAATACAGAGATATGCGGATGATCAAGCAGGGGGATTCTATGGTTTCCAATAAAACAAAACCGCTTGATTACGGCTTTATCAACGAAAAAGACGTATTGAAAAGTATGGTGGTTTGGGAAATTATAGACCTTAATGATAAGATCAATCAACCAATCTATCACAATGAAGACGGTGTGGTTTCCCAAAACAAATCTCTGTACCAGATTTTATATGATGCGATTATCAGTGGGCAAATAAAGCAGGTATATGATGATGATTTGTTTATGACAAAGCTTGATCCGGCAACTATTCCGGACAGAGTAAGATTTGAACAGCTATCCGATGCCGGTGTTGAAAAAATCAACGAGCAGGGAGCTCCTTTAACCGATGAGCAGAAGAAAGAATACATTGATGTTCACGAAGTGAAAACTGAAAATGTAAAGCTCATCAAAATTAAAGGAATGTGGTATATCGACAGAAGAGACGGGCAAATGAAGTACAGACTTTTGGGAATCGCAGCAATGGGACAGGATCCTACAACAATGGGGCAGGTTGGTCCTGATGGAATGCCGATTGCACAAGATGATGCCTTTATCGATCTTTTCTGGATCTGGTATCCTGATGCACGGGAGGTTTTGGCAAACAATGTAGTTTTTAATAGTAAAAACCTCGCTTCCGATATCACTTTTGACGATATCCTGAATGCAAGACGTTTTTCTTCCATTATCTATAAATCCGATAACGGTTTAGGAAATGGAGTGATTAAAGATTATATTCCTCGTGATGCAGAAGGACAGCTGGAAGAAAGCGACCGTATCAAAGCGCAGATCTTGCAAATGGAAAGCGATATGTGGAATTACTAAAATAATTATTTGATAATATCCCGAATCCTGAGTATTTTTACTCAGGATTTTTTTTATGATTATGATGCCACAACAGAAATTTGTAACGTTTCAATTTCGACCTAGGAGTTTTTTGCGTTAAGAAACCCGCCAAAGGCGAGATTCGCCGATTCCATTGAAAAAATAGAAAAAATGAGGCAAAAATTGAAATTTCTTTCTTCCTCATTTTCTTAATTGTAACGACATAAAAATTTCTATTGTTTGAGCACGGCGAAAATTTTTATTCAAAAGACCAATTTTCCTATCCGTGCGAGTTTGGAAATTTTCTTAAAAGAAATTTTAATTTTTTAGCAAAAAAATCCCGTCTTGAAATCGAAGATTCGCCGATTCCTTTGAAAACAATAAAAATAAGAGGCAATTTTTGTTACTTTTGCATCAAGGTAAAAGTAAAATATTGAAAAACAGAATATTATAATTTTTTTAATGAAAAAAGTAGATTATATTATTGTCGGCGACGGTTATGCCGCTTTCTTTTTCGCTCATCAGCTTTTGCTGAACAGCAAATCTTTCATTTTGTTTTCGGACGATTCAAAGTCGGCTTCCCGGGTTTCGGCTGGAATTATCAATCCGGTTGTGCTGAAGAAATTCACCACATTTTGGTTAGCACAGGAACAAATTGATTTTCTGAAAGCTACTTTGTTGGAAATCCAAAAATATACTTTTAGAAATTACCTGATTGATGAACCTGTTCATCGCATCTTTCACGACGAGAATGAGAAGAAATTATGGTTGAAAAAATCCGATGAAGAAGATCTTTCACTATTTTTAAATAAAGAATTTCACTCTTTTTCTGTCATTAATAACCCTTTTGAAAGTGGGGAAGTATTGCAGTCGGCTCGTTTGGATGTTAAAAATTTTTTCATTGATTTTGAAAGTTACCTTATTGAAAAAAGATTTTTAGTAAAAGAAAAATTCAGTTATGAAAACCTAAAACCGTTACAAAAAGCATATAAAGATGTTCAGTTTCAATCTGTTGTTTTCTGCGAAGGAATGGGCGTAAAACAAAATCCTTTTTTCTCTGAAATTCCTGTGAATCCGAATAAAGGCCATCATCTGAAAGTCCGGCTTTCCGAAAAATTAAAGGACAATGCAACTTTTAAAAAGAAACATTTTCTTTTTTCTTACAATGGGAATCTCCACTATTACGGCGGAACATACGATCGTGAGCAAACCAACGAAAATATTGATGAATCAGCTGTAACGCAGCTTGAAAACGGATTATCGGAGATCTATCCGCATTCTTTTGAAACAGCTTCTGTTGAATTCGGATTCCGACCGACTGTAAAAGACAGAAGACCGATTTTAGGACAACATCCGGAATTTGAAAATCTGTATGTTTTCAACGGATTGGGAGCAAGAGGAATTCTGAACGGCTGTTATTTTTCAAAACACCTTTTTGATTTTATTGAATCCGGAAAACCTCTACCACCCGAAGTTTCTCTGGAACGATTCGGAAGTTTATAGAAATTCTTTTGAAAAAATTTTGAAGAATAATAAATAGAATATTTTTAGCGTACGAAGCCCCTCTCCAAAGGAGAGGGGTTTGGGGTGAGGATCAATCAAACCGATTAGGATGCTCTCTCTTGATTTCTTCCACAGTTCCCAAAACCTTATCTTTAAGAGAATCCTGATATTTCTGCAGCTTTTCTGAAATTTCAGGATCTGAAGCGCCGATGATTTTTGCGGCTAAAATTCCCGCATTTGCAGCACCGTTCAGTGCAACAGTTGCCACAGGAATTCCCGAAGGCATCTGCAAAATCGATAAAACGGAATCCCAACCGTCGATAGAATTGGAGGACAGAATCGGAACACCGATTACGGGAAGTACAGTGCAGCTGGCAACCATTCCCGGAAGATGCGCAGCTCCTCCTGCACCTGCGATAATTACTTTTAATCCGCGTTGTTTTGCGGATTTCGCATATTCGAACATTCTTTCCGGCGTTCTGTGTGCAGAAACAACTGTAAGTTCGTAAGGGATTTCCAGAGATTTCAGAAAATCTGCGGCTTGCTGCATTATTGCCAGATCGCTTTGGCTGCCCATTATTATTCCTATCATCGACTTTATATTTGAAAATTTCATCCAAATTTACAAAACTATTTTCACACCGTAATTCCCGTAGAATTTTTCACTTCCGCAATTACAAAAGAGCTGTGCGTACTTCCGATATGCTTCAGAGTAGTGAGCTTCGTTACCATAAAATCCCTGTATTTCTGCATATTTTCCATGCATATTTTCAGGATGTAATCGTAATCTCCGCTTACGTGGAAGCATTCCGTTACTTCTTCCAGGTTGTCGATCTCCTTTTCAAACTGTAAGATGTATTCCTTGCTGTGCTGCATCAGCTTGACGTGGCAGAGTACAACGAAATTTTTCCCGATCATTTCCTTGTTCACTAAAGCAACATATCTGGAAATTACCTGATGTTTTTCTAATTTTTTTATACGCTCATAAACGGCAGTTACCGAAAGATTCAGTTTGTATGCCAGTTCTTTAGTGGTTTGTTTGGCATCTTCCTGAAGAAAGTTCAGGAGTCTGCGGTCGGTGGTATCGAAATCCATCTGTTAATTTTTTTGAAAAATCGGTTGAAGTTCAAATATAACCAATTTATTTTCTAAAATAATTTAATTTGGCAGATTTATTTTTTATAAATGGTAAAAATATTTGTAATAATTATGGAATAATCTGAACTTTATCAAAATCATAAAAAGGAAAAAACAATGGAAAATTTTGACGCAGCCAGTGAAATTCAGGACTTGCAGTATTTCGGGGAATTCGGAGGAGTGAATCCTTCTATTTCAGACAGCTCAACCTATACATTTCTTTCGGCGAAAACAATGTTCGATACTTTTGAAGGAAATGCGGAAGGTTGTTATTTGTATTCGCGGCATTCTTCACCGATGAATCTTTATCTTGCACAAGCGCTTGCAAAAATGGAAGGAACGGAATCCGCGAATGTTACCGCTTCCGGAATGGGCGCAATTACTTCCGTGCTTTTGCAGATCTGTAAATCGGGAAGCCATATTATTTCCAGCCGGACAATTTACGGCGGAACGTATGCTTTTATGAAAAATTTCCTTCCGGAATTCAATATTTCCACCACATTTCTGGATATCAATGATTTCGATGCTGTTGAAAAATCCATTACTCCTGAAACCAAGATCATTTACTGCGAAAGCATCAGCAATCCTCTGCTGGAAGTTGCCGATTTGCGGAAACTTTCGGAAATCTGCAAAAAGCATAATCTGAAACTCGTAGTCGATAACACATTTTCGCCGCTTTCCGTTTCCCCGAAATTATTGGGAGCGGATATCGTGATTCACAGTCTCACGAAATTTATTAACGGAAGCAGTGATACAGTTGGCGGTGTATATTGCGGAACGCAGGAATTTGTAAACGATACCAAAAACGTGAATTCCGGAGCTTGTATGCTTCTCGGTCCTACAATGGACAGTTTTCGTTCTGCCAGTATTCTGAAAAACCTGCGGACATTGCATATCAGGATTCAGCAGCACAGCCGGAATGCGCAGTTTCTGGCGGAAAATTTTGAGAAAGACGGTCTGAAAGTCTGCTATCCCGGTTTGAAATCCCACAAACATCACGAGCTGATGAAAAATATGATGCAGCCGGAATATGGTTTCGGCGGATTGCTGACTTTGGATGCCGGAACTACCGAAAAAGCCAATGAATTAATGGAAATGATGCAGTCTGAAAATCTCGGATATCTTGCAGTAAGTCTTGGTTTTTACAAAACATTGTTTTCCTGTTCCGGAAGTTCCACATCATCTGAAATTCCGGAAGAAGAACGTGAGAAAATAGGGCTTTCAGACGGGTTGATCCGCTTCTCAATCGGTTTGGATCACGATATCGAAAGAACCTACAACAAAATGAAAGAATGCATCCGGAAGGTCGGACTTTTGTAAAGCCACGAAGTGGCGTAATCAATAGCATCGGGTGTAGCCCGATGATTTGAAATAGGATAATAAATAAAAAAAACCGGTCGTGTTGTCCGGTTTTTTCATTGGATTGATTTTTGCCAAACAGAAATCCGTTTATCTTTGCATTATGGAATTACAATACCTCGTTCGCGAACCTCAGAATATCACTACGGAAACTACTATTCTTTTTATGCTTCACGGCTACGGAAGCAATGAGCAGGATTTATTTTCATTTGTTCCCACACTTCCGGAAGACTGGATTGTGGTGAGTTACCGCGCTCCTTTCAACACGGAATTCGGTGGTTTTTCTTGGTATGATATTGATTTCTCGGATCCGGAAAAATTTGTAAATACTTCACAGGCAAACGAATCGCTGAATGCTTTAATTAAAAGTATGCTTGATATTTCCAATCATTACGGTTTAGGGAAAAACCAGACGCATCTTTGCGGATTCAGCCAAGGCGGAATTTTGTGTTATGCTCTGGCTTTGACACAGCCGGAATTGTTCGCGAAAGTAGCGTGCTTAAGCAGCTATCCCGAAGAAAAACTGTTGAACAACAAAATGAAAGAAAAGAAAAAGCTGGAACATTTGCGGTTTTTTGTTTCACACGGAACCGATGATGCCGTAATTCCTTTGGAATGGGGAAGAAAAGCGGCGGATCTGCTTTATGATCTGAATTGTTATTTTACTTTTCGGGAATATATGAGCGGACACGGTGTCAATCAGAAAAACTATATGGATTTGATGGAGTTTTTTGCGAAATAATTAATTTGTAAAAATTAGGATTATTGTAATCTATTCTAAAAATTTCAGGAATAATTCTTCACCAATCCTTTTACAATTTTAATCACATTCGGCATCGCTTTATCCGCAGCGTGAAGCACTTCTTCGTGCGAAACACTGAAAGCGATCTCCGGACCGCCCACATCGGTAATAATGGAAATTCCGAAACAATCCATTCCCTGATGCTTTGCTACAATCACTTCCGGAACGGTACTCATTCCGACAGCATCGCCGCCGATTGCGCGGATCATTCCGTATTCTGCAGGCGTTTCAAAAGTCGGACCCTGTAATGCTACGTAAACACCTTTGTGAATTTTGATATTGTTTTCTGCCGCTGCATTTTCGGCAACTTCGATCATTTTTTTGTTGTAAGGTTCGCTCATGTCCACGAATCTCGGACCGAATTCGTCTATATTTTTTCCTCGAAGCGGATGTTCCGGCATCATATTGATATGGTCGCTGATGATCATTACATCTGCCACATTGAAATTAGGATTTACACCTCCGGAAGCATTGGAAACGATCAAATTTTTAATTCCTAAAAGATGAAAAACCCGAAAAGGAAAAACCACGGTTTTGATATCGTGTCCTTCATAATAATGGAATCTTCCGCTCATCATCAACACTTTTTTTCCTTCCAGAATTCCGTAGATCAGTTTTCCGCCGTGTCCTGCAACAGTGGTTTGCGGAAAATTCGGGATTTCGTGATATCCCAGTGTATGGATTGCCTGAACTTCATCTTTCAGCGCACCAAGCCCGGAACCGAGAATAATGGCAAACTCAGGAGTTTCACGGATAATATTTCTGATGAAATCTGCGGTTTCTTTAATTTTTTCTAACATAATCTAAAATACATTGATCGAATTCCTGTTTCTTGTCGATGTTTACATTAATCGGCCAGTAAAAAACAAGGTCTCTAAGATAATCAAAAGTTTTTAAGCGGACATAATCCTTCTCCGTTGTCAGAATCAGTTTGTATTCACCAAGTTTTTTGTATTCGGCGAGGATATTGGAAATATCGGAATCCGTAAAATTATGATGATCCTTGAATTTCAGGTGCTTTACTTTATCTGAAAATCTGGAAAGATGGGCAAGTAAAGGTTTCGGATTAGCAATTCCCGTTATAAGGAGAATATCGTAATACGCCAGATTGTTATCAGGAAGCTGCTTGTCGTGCGAATACACATTTTCATCATATCCGATTGAAGAAAAGAACACTTTCTGATTGTGCTGCGGGCGGATTCTGGAAATATAATACTGCTTTTTTTCTTCCGTAAGATCGTCGGGACATTTGGAAACCATAATGATGTCGGCTCTTCCCGCTCCGGATCTGCTTTCCCGCAAATCTCCGGCAGGAAGCAGGAAATCTTTGAAATACGGATCGTTGTAATCTGTCATCAGAACCTGAAATCCGGGTTTTATCGCACGATGCTGATAGGCATCATCCAAAACCAAAACATCGAGATCCATATCGGCAATCAGCTTTTTCGCTCCGAAAACGCGGCCTTCGCAAACACCGATTACAAAACGGTTTTTGAAACGCTCAAAAAGCTGCATCGCTTCATCGCCTACAATTTTATAATTGCTGTCGTAATTGGTAACACCGTATCCTTTGGTGATTCTTCCGTAACCTCTGGAAAGCACACCTGTTCTGTAATGCTTGGAAAGAAAATCCGCCAGATACATTACCATCGGCGATTTTCCCGAACCGCCCACGGAAAGATTTCCGACATTGATGATCGGAGTTTTAAATTTTGTCGATTTATAAATTCCCAGATTATAAAAAGAATTACGAATTGCCGTAACCAAATGATAACCTAAGGAAAAAGGGTAGAGATACCATCTTTTCATAGCCTGCAAAAATACCATTTTTCAGAGAATTTTCAGGCGAAAATTTTCATAGTGTGGATAAATTCCTGAATTACATTACTCATTACTTATTGCCCATTACTCATTATTAATCCCCAACATCCGGCAAAATCTTTATATTTGTAGAATATTAAACTGATATGATATTATCGATGACCGGCTTCGGAAGAAGCGAAAACGTGTTTGAAGGAAAGAAGATTTCCGTTGAAGTAAAATCCCTTAATTCCAAAAGTTTCGATCTGAATATACGAGTGCCTTTACGTTTTAAGGAAAAAGAATTCGAGATCCGCAAAATGCTGAACGACAGTATTATTCGTGGAAAAGTGGATTGCTTCATCAATTGCGAAACACTGAACGAAAATTCCGATGTGAAGATCAACAAGGAGCTGATAAGATCCTATATGAACGAACTGAAAGAATGCGCTTCCGACGCTCCCGAATTCGAATATCTGAAAATGGCGGTTCGCCTGCCTGACGCGATTTCCTCAAAACCCGATCAACTGGATGAAGAAGAATGGAATTTCCTTTCCGGACTTGTAGACGAAGCGCTGGAAAAATTCAATAATTTCCGGAAAACGGAAGGTGCAATCCTGCAATCCGAGCTTCTGAAAAACATCGGAAACATCGCCAGAAATCTTTCGGAAGTGATTCCTTATGAAGAAATAAGAATGCTGTCAGTGAACGAAAGATACCGTAAAACACTTCAGGAATTTGAAAATGTGGATGAAACCCGCTTCTATCAGGAAATGGCGTATTATACGGAAAAGCTGGATATTTCCGAAGAAAAGGTTCGTCTTGCCCAACATCTGAAATATTACGAAGAAGTAGCGAAAAACGAAAATCTGAACGGTAAAAAGCTCGGATTTATTTCGCAGGAAATCGGTAGGGAAATCAATACGCTCGGTTCCAAAGCAAACCATTCTGAAATTCAAAAATTAGTCGTAATGATGAAAGACGATTTGGAGAAAATTAAGGAACAAACGCTGAATGTTTTGTAAAGATACAAGAAACAAGGAAAAAGAAACAAGTAAAAAGAACCAGCCCTGAAATCGAAGATTCGACGGAGTCAAAGGGCGGAATAAAATAGCCAAGGGTGAAGCCCTTGGAAAAGGAAATAATCAAAAAAACATCCACCATCTAACGAATGAATAAAGCCATCATATTCTCAGCACCATCCGGAAGCGGAAAAACAACATTGGTAAAATATTGCCTTGAAGTTTTTCCTCAATTGAGTTTTTCGGTAACAGCGACAACACGGGCATTGAGAGGTGATGAAATTCACGGGAAAGATTATTATTTTGTTTCACCCGAAGAATTTCAGGAGAAGATTGCCGAAAATGCTTTTGTGGAATATGAGGAAGTGTATAAGGATAAATATTACGGAACTTTAAAATCCGAAGTGGAAAGAATCTGGAATTCGAGAAAAGTGGTTATCTTTGATGTGGATGTGAAAGGCGGGATCTCTCTTAAAAAATATTTCGGAGAAAAAGCGCTTTCCATTTTCATTATGCCGCCTTCGATAGAAGAACTGGAACGGAGATTGATTTCCCGTGCAACGGATGATCCCGAAACCATCAGGACACGGATTGAAAAAGCGGAACACGAAATGAGCTTTCGAAATCAGTTTGATAAAGTTGTGATCAATACAAATCTGGACGAAGCAAAAAAAGATATAGAAAAATTGGTGAGAGATTTTATAGAAAATACATAAGTTGTATAGTTGTACAACTTTTATTACTTTTGTATGATAAGAGAAATTATAACATTTGGGAATTACTTTGAAGAGTTTTCTAAGAAACTGAATGTTAAAGTTTTGGAGAAAATTGATTATATTTTTGAAATTATTGAAACGCAGGAAAGGATCTCTGAAAAATTTCTAAAACATATTGAAAATGGACTTTTTGAGATCAGGATAGAATATCAGAGTAATATTTACAGGATTTTTTGTTGTTTTGATGAAGGGAAATTAGTGGTTTTATTCAATGGCTTTCATAAAAAAGATCAAAAAACACCTCGAAAAGAAATAGAAAAAGCACACAAAATAATGTCTGAGTATTATGAACACAAAAGAAAATAAAATAAAAAGTTACAGCCGTGTTTTAGCTGAAAAATACGGAGAACACGGAACCGAAGAACGTAAAAAATTTCAGGAAAAAGCAATGGCTTTTTATACAGGACAAATTATTGAACAGGCAAGAAAAGAAGTGAAAATGACGCAGGAAGAACTTGCGGAAAAAATAGGTGCGGACAAATCGTATATTTCAAGAATTGAAAACGGGAAAACCGAACCGAAAGTTTCAACTTTTTATAAAATTATCGAAGCATTAGGTTTACGAATTGATTTTATACCTGCATATTAAAAAATACAAAAATGAGCACAGAAACTTTAGATACCATAAAAGCTAATCTTCCTGTTCATGGATTTTTGAAGTTCAAAGATCTGCAGATTCCTGAAGGTGAAGAACTGGTGAAAGCGATTCTGGAATTGAAAAAAGAAAAAAATGCCGTCATTCTGGCGCATTACTACCAACCCGGAGAAATTCAGGATATTGCTGACTTTCTGGGAGATTCGTTGCAGCTGGCAAGACAGGCAAAAGATACCGATGCCGATATGATCGCATTTTGCGGCGTACATTTTATGGCGGAAGCAGCAAAAATTCTGAATCCCACAAAAAAAGTGGTACTTCCCGATACAATGGCAGGATGTTCTCTTGCAGACGGATGCAGCGGAGAAGGTTTGCGGAAAATGCGCGAACAATATCCCGATGCTTTAATTGCAACCTACATCAATTGCAACGCAGAAACAAAAGCGGAAAGCGACATCATCGTTACGAGTTCCAATGCGGAAACCATTATAGAATCTTTACCGGAAAACCGCCCGATCATTTTTGCTCCGGATAAAAACCTGGGAAGATACCTGATGAAAAAAACAGGGCGCGAAATGATTCTCTGGGACGGAAGTTGCATCGTTCACGAAGCGTTTTCAATGGAAAGAATAGCAAAACAATTATCCGAAAATCCCGATGCGAAATTAATTGCACATCCTGAAAGCGAATCCGCAGTTCTTGAGCTGGCACATTTTATCGGCTCAACTTCGGCACTTTTAAATTTTGTGGAAAAAGATGATTGTCAGAAATTTATCGTAGCTACAGAAGAGGGAATTCTGCACGAAATGAAAAAACGTGCTCCGCACAAATCACTGATTCCTGCCTTAGTTTTTGATGAAAGCTGCAACTGTTCGGAATGTTTTTATATGAAGCGGAACACAATGGAAAAACTCTATCTTTGTATGAAATATGAGCTTCCGGAAATTGTAATAGAAGAAGAGCTCCGACTGAAAGCGCTGAAACCTATCGAAGCAATGCTGGAACTGAGCAAATCGGTGAAATAAACGATTTTTTTACTTTGTCAAAGTTTTCAGCGGAATGATAGTACTTTGACAAAGTTTGAAAAACGAATGATTGAAAAAAAATGTAAAAAAGAAATACAGATGTTGGAAAAAAATATGCAAAACAAGTTTGACCTTAACCAGAAAATCTTTAATGAAAACTATTTTTTTTCTATCATTTATACTTTTTACACAATTATTATTTTCACAGGAAGTGCTTCAGGGCAGCCAGATTTACTTCGACCACAATATTGCTTATCGCAATTATGACGTTTCCGTGTTCAGCGGTATTGCGGAATACCGGGACGAAAAAGGAATTCTGGGCAGAAGAGATGTGTATGAAAACGGCATTATGACGAAAAGAACGATGTATTACACTGCCAATATTCCCAAAGGAAAAGAACTTTCGTCTCAGGAAACCGTTTATGTAAACAGGAAACCGGTTACCAGAGTCAATTATACCTTGAATGGTGAAAAGTATGAATACATAGAATATGAGGAAGACGGAAACCGTAAATATTCCGAATACTGGAAAAACGGAAAACATACCAAGCAGTATTTCAAAAATGGGAAACTGGACGGAATTGCCGTTACCATCGAAAAATCCGGAGATCAGGTGGAAGAGTTTTATAAAAACGGAGAGCTTCTGAAAGTAGTGAAAACGCCTGTTTCAAAACTCAATAAAACAGAAAATTCGGAAAATGATGCCAATTCTGAAAATACTGAAAACAAAAGCTGATTTTTTATCCCAATATTTTGATAAATGACCTCCAAAATCCTTTTAGAAAACATAAAAATCTACGCGTATCACGGTGTTCTTCCTGAAGAAAACATAATCGGAACGTATTATATTATCAATCTCGAACTTCACGCCGATCTATGGAAGGCTGCTGAAACCGATAATTTGGAAGATACTATAAGTTACGCCGAAGTCAATGAAATCATTCATCACGAAATGAAAATTCCGTCCAAACTTCTGGAACACGTTGCAGGAAGAATAATCAATAAAATCCATCAGCAGTTTCCGCAGATCAATTGTATTAAAATTAAAATCACCAAAACCAATCCCCCGATGAAAGGTGAGCTGAAAGGCGCAAGCGTGGAATTTGAGAAAAGTTTTTGATGAAAAAATGACTTTGAGAATGGGAGACTTTGAGAAAGAAGAGCCGAAAGCTGATAGCTGAAAGCCGGTTGAAAACCTTAAATCTTGCACCCTGCATCTTGCATCCAAAAATAAAATGAAAAATCTAAAATTCCTTCTTCTGTTCCTGTTCGTTCAGCTATTTTCCCAGCAGACTCTGGAAGAATATCAGTTCCCGAGAATACAATCTTCCCTTACAATGCCGGTGCGTATTCCGCTTTCGGAAATTACGAATCTCGTGAACAATTCCGTTGGAAACCTTATCTATCAGGACGATTCTTATACCGATAACAATAACGACCAGTTTAAAATCAAAGTCTGGAAAGCAAAACCGATTAAGATTTCGGGAGGGAGAAATCAGAATGTGATCATTGAGGTTCCGCTGAAAATATGGGCGGAAAAAGGGATCGGAACTTTGGGAGTTTATACCTATCAGAATACCACTTTTGAAACAGTGATGTATTTCAGCTCATCTATTTTATTCAATAATAACTGGACGATTACAACTACCACTTCACCGATGGGTTTTAAATGGGTAACGAAGCCGGTTCTGGATTATGGCAGAATTAAAATCCCGATCACGCCGATTGTGGAAAGCAACCTGAAAGAGCAGCAGGCGGAATTTTGCAAAACCATTGACAAGCAGATGAACTCCCAGCTGAATTTCCAGCAATATGCGGTAATGGCGTGGAATCTTTTCTCGCAGCCATTCAATGTTTCGGAAGAATACAATACTTGGCTCAAAATTTCACCTCTTTCCGTGAATATCACACCGCTTACTTTTTATGCTGATGCGATCGACGTAAACATCGGGATCAACACCTATTCCGAAACTTTTACGGGAAGCAAGCCGGTTTCCTCACCGGAAATCAAAACGGTTACCAATTTCAATTATGTGCAGAATCTTTCCAACAGTTTTTTGCTCCAAACCACTGCGAATATTCCTTTTACCGAAGCTACGAATATCGCAAGAAATATGTTTCTGGATAAAGAATTCGATTTTCGTGAAGGAAAATCCAAAATAAAAATCACGGGTATAAAAGTATATGGCGAAGATGAAAAAATAATGATTGAAGCCCAAACCGAAGGTTCTGTGGAAGGAACTTCCTATATTTCAGGAATTCCGGTTTATGATGCGGCTAAAAGAAAAATCGTACTTTCCGATACCAGATTTAAATTGAAAACCAAAAATATTCTCCAGAAAACCGCAACACTTTTGTTTCAGGGAAAAATTGTAAAAATGATTGAAAATGAATACGGGATTCCGACTCAGGAGCTGGAAGAATCTTCTAAAAAAAGTGTGGAAGAAACCTTTAATAAAGAATACTACAAAGGTCTGAAAATGACAGGAAAAGTCTATAATCTCAAACCGGGAAAAATACTGATGAATCCGTCGGGAATTACGGCAGTTATTGATACTCAGGCAAGTTTAAGGTTGCTGGTGAAAGATTTGTAGAATACATTTAGATTTAAAAATACATTTTTGATTTAATAAGAAATAAATATGAGAAAAATTTTACGTATTGTTGAAGAAAACAAAGCACCAATGGGACTTCGGTTTGCGAATTATCTGATTGATAATGTTGTGGTGTATTTCTTCTTTTTCGGATTGGGAATGCTTTCCGTGATTTTGTATGATTATCTGGATATTGCTTTTTTGTATGATTTTGTAACCTGGCTTTCAGGTATTAATCGTTTTGAAGATGCACTGATCACAAGTTTGGTATATTTCACGTATGCTTTTTTGATGGAATATTTTACCAAAGGCAGAACCGTCGGAAAATTTATTACCGGTACAAAAGCCGTAAGCGCCGATCTTCAGGAGCTTACGCTTCATCAGTATTTTATAAGAAATATTTCCAGGCTTGTTCCTTTTGATGCACTCTCTTTTTTGGGAAATAACGGCTGGCACGACAGTTGGAGCGATACAAGAGTAGTGAAAATCAAGAATTTAAATGAAGCAAGAACCCGAGAAAGGGAAATAAGGGAACTTGGACAAAAAGAAGAATAATAATTTTTCGGAAAAATTTAAAAAAATTCCTATATTTGCAAACCATAAAAAACGGTACTTTGGCCGAGTGGCTAGGCAGTGGTCTGCAACACCATCTACAGCGGTTCGAATCCGCTAGGTACCTCTTAAATATTCCTGAAATGTTTATAGTAAACAGATCAGGAATTTTTGCTTTTAGTATGATATTGTTTGAGATTTTTGAAGGATAAGTCAAAAATAAAATGATAAACTATCGGAATATATAGTTTATAGATATTTCCACAGCATCTTTCCTGAAAGTTTCTCATTCCTCATTTTACCATAATTTCCGTATCTTTGCCACCGAAAATTTAAAAAGCTTAAATTATAACGTGTTCAATACGGAACACACAGACGAACATTTTTTATTTATGAGTATACCTCAAGCGTTTACAGAAACGGTAACCCTCGCAGACGGCAGGGAAATTACCATCGAAACAGGAAAGCTGGCGAAACAAGCCGACGGTTCTGTTGTCGTAAAATGCGGCGGAACGATGCTTCTTGCAACCGTTGTCGCCAACAAAGAAGCCAATCCGGGAGTGGATTTTCTTCCATTAACGGTAGATTACCGAGAAAAATTTTATGCCGGAGGAAAAATTCCGGGAAACTTTTTCCGTAGAGAGGCAAGACCTTCCGATCAGGAAATTTTAACAATGCGTTTGGTGGATAGAGTTTTACGTCCGCTTTTCCCTGAGGATTTCCACGCGGAAGTTCAGGTAATGATCTCCCTGATTTCTTACGACGGACAGTCTATTCCTGATGATTTGGCAGGTTTGGCAGCATCTTCTGCGATTGCCATTACCGATATTCCTTTTGACGGACCAATGTCGGAAGTTCGTGTAGTAAGATTTGACGGTAAACTTTCCATTAATCCAAGTTATGAATCTTTAAAAGATGCCGAACTGGATATTATGGTAGGAGCAACCAAAGATTCTATCGTAATGGTAGAAGGTGAAATGAAAGAAATCTCCGAGCAGGAAATGCTGGAAGCGATTATTTTCGCTCACGGAGAAATCAAAAAGCAAATTGAGGCTCAGGAAAGATTGGCGGCGAAAGTTGGAAAATCTTTTCCGAAAAGAGAATACAGCCACGAAGAGCACGACGAAGAAATTCGCGAAAAAGTATGGAGAGAATGCTATGACAAAGTGTATGAAGTAGCAAAAACTCCGTCTGCAAAAGAAGAAAGAGGAGAAAAATTCAAAGCCGTTTTGGAAGAATTTTTATCACAATATGTTGATAATCCGGAAGAATTAGAAAGAGTAACGCCTTTTGCAAAAATTTATTACCACGATGTAGAAAAAGAAGCAATGCGTCAGATGATTCTGAACGAGCAGGTTCGTCTGGACGGTCGTGATCCGAAAACCATTCGTCCGATCTGGTCGGAAGTGGATTATCTTCCGGGAGCTCACGGTTCTGCTGTCTTTACGAGAGGAGAAACGCAGTCTTTGACCGCTGTAACTTTAGGTTCTATCAAAGATGCGAATATGGTGGACAGCGTGATTTCCCAATACGATGAAAAATTCTTTTTACATTATAATTTCCCGCCGTTCTCAACCGGAGAAGCAAGACCTTTGAGAGGAACTTCAAGAAGGGAAGTAGGACACGGAAATTTGGCTCAAAGAGCTTTACAATCTGTAATTCCTGAAGAAAATCCGTACACTATCCGTATTGTTTCCGATATTCTGGAATCCAACGGTTCGTCCTCAATGGCGACAGTTTGTGCCGGAACATTGGCGTTAATGGATGCCGGAGTTCAGATTACAAAACCGGTTTCCGGAATTGCAATGGGACTGATTACTGATAAAAAATCAGGTAAATGGACAGTTCTTTCCGATATTTTAGGAGATGAAGACCATTTAGGAGATATGGACTTCAAAGTAACCGGAACTGCAGAAGGAATCACGGCTTGCCAAATGGATATCAAAATTCAGGGACTTTCTATGGATATTATGGAACAGGCTCTGATGCAGGCAAAAGACGGAAGACTTCACATTTTAAATAAAATCACGGAAACCATTTCCGCACCAAGACCGGACGTAAAACCTCACGCTCCGAAAATGGTATTAATGGAAATTCCGAAAGATTTCATCGGTGCCGTAATCGGACCTGGAGGAAAAATCATTCAGCAGATGCAGAAAGATACCGATACCGTAATTGCGATTGAAGAAAGAGGCGAAATCGGATACATCGAGATTGCCGGAACAGACCGTGAAAAAATCAATCAGGCAGTAGCGAAAATCAACGAAATTACTTTTGTTCCCGTAGTTGGCGAAGTCTATAAAGGGAAAGTAGTAAAAGTAATGGATTTCGGTGCTTTCGTAGCGATTGCCAAAGGAACGGAAGGACTTCTTCACATCTCCGAAATCGAATGGAGAAGATTAGACAAAGTTCCTTACGCAGAAGGCGACGAAGTGGAAGTGAAATTTATGGGTTATGACGACCGTAAGAAAATGAAACTTTCCAGAAAGGTTCTTTTACCAAGACCGCCGAAACCGGAGCAAAAACCAAGAGAGCAAAGACCTGATGGTGAACAACCGACAGAACAGGCTTAAATAAATGAAACCACCTTTTTTGAGGTGGTTTTTTATTGATGTCAAATTATTTTCCGTGTGTATATTCGATAACTTCTTTCGTTTTTACATTTACTTCCGCATAAGCAACGCCTCCGATAGTTGGTTTGGGTATAGTTCCGTGAACAATCCAGATACTATCGTTTTTCTGAGTCGCAACAAATGGTTTTTCTTTATTTATTGAGTTTCCATAAACCTGTTCCCACTTTTTCTCTGCAACAGAAATCGCAATTTCCTCATTTGTTTGGGAGTTTTCAATAGTTTTACTACAGGAAACTAAAATCAATAACAACAATATATTTTTCATAAAGGTAAATGTTAACATACAAACTTTCCGATAAATATAATGAATATCAAATGTATCGGTGAATATAATTACATTAAAAGCCTTTTTTCGTAATCATCGCAATTCCCAGCCAATACGCAGGTGCAAGAGCGATCGCGGGAACCATAAACGGAAAATAATATTCCATTCCCAAAAGATTGGTCAAAAAGAAAAATACGATTCCGATACTGCAGAAAATACTTAAAACTAATATCTGCCAGGTTTTCACCCGATTTTTTTTCAGTAAAATAAACCCGATCCACGGAGCCAAAACATAGAGCAAAGTTCTCCCGAATGTTCTGTACAATTCATTAAAATCAAAATTCATTGCGAATTCTTCTGCTTTTTTTCCGGAAGAAATCCAGCTTTTCATTTCTGATGAAAACATATATGAAGAATAATTGTCCCAGATCATCAGTACCACGCAAACCACAAACGGAATAATAATCAGTTTGTTTCCGGCTGAAAGGTTTTCCCAGGTATTTTTAAGGATCAGCAGAAATCCGAGTGCAAAAACCAAAACAGCAACCATCAGCATTCCGTAGCGGAAATGTTCTTCGGAAGTCAGTTCCAAAAGTTTCGGCGAAATTTCCGGAGGTCCCAGCATTAAAGGCGGCGCAACAAGAATTCCGAGAAAAAACCAGATTCCCTGTTCCGAAAACAACCTGCCTTTTTGTGAAATAAAAAAGCCGAGCAATACACAAACTATTGCAAAAACTAAACTTGCCAAGAGGTAAGTCTGAAAAGTATTGGAAGTCCAGTAAGGCGAAAAATTAGAGAGAACAGTACTGAAAGGAAGCAGCATCACAATGATTACTGCCAGAATTTTTAAAATTTTCATAGCTATTGTGTTTTATTAGTTTCCGGTAAAGATAGGAATTTAACAATCAGATTGTTGTAAACTGAAAATAATTTTGATAAAAAACTCCTGAAAATAAAACTCCTTCAAGATTTCGGAAACCTTGAAGGATTGGATTTAAAAAAATATTTTATAAAAAACTACTGAACGACAATTTCATAAATTTTCGCCCAGAGTTTTCCGGTGATCAGCATATTGTTCCCTTTGAATGCGATTCCGTTCAGAACATCATTGGTCGGATCTTTCGTATTTTGATCAGCAATTTCAGTGAGATCAAATTTTCCTATCACTTCTCCATTCGCAGGATTAATTTTTAAAATAACAGGCTTCTGCCAAACATTCGCGTACAAAAATCCGTCGTGAAATTCCAGCTCATTCAGCTGATCATAGACTTCGGAATTCCCGGCAACGGAAATATATTTCACCACTTCGGAAGGTTTCGCGGGATCAATGAAATAAATATTTTTGGTTCCGTCCGAAAGCAGCAGATATTTCCCGTCAAAAGCCAATCCCCAACCTTCACCAATCTGAGGCGGATAAGCGAATTCTCCTACTAATTTCAAGGAATTTTTATCGTAAATAAATCCTTTTTTCTCTCTCCAGGTTAATTGATATACCTTATCGCCTACAATTGCAGCGCCTTCGGAAAAATATTCTTTCGGCTGCGGAGTCTGTGCAATCGGCGTAGTGCTTCCCAAAGTATATTTCAGAATTCTGGAAGTTCCGTATTCTCCTTCCGATTCATAAACCGTATTTCCTTCCAATTGAAATCCCTGAACAAAATTTTTCGGATCGTGCGGATATTCGGCAACGATTTTATAATTCAGTTTCGCTTCCGGATTTTTCGCAAAAACATTGATTGTTGCGTCCTGATTCAAAACTTTTCCGTCTTTTTTCGTGATATTGAATGTAACCGCATTATCGCCCAAAGTGAAAAATTTCGGATCTATCGTAAGATTATCGGTTTCCTTATCTCCGAAACTGATGGTAATTTTTTCGGAACTTTCCGTAACTTCTTTCGGAATATCGAGCTTATCGCCAAAATGATAGCCCTGAGATTCCATCGAAATATTATAATCGTTCAGTGTATTCAGAATTTCCTTGTCCTTATTGCAGGATGTCAGAAACAGAACTGCAAAAAGAGAGATCAGCAATGTATTTTTCATTGGAATTAAAAATTTTTCAAAAATACGCTTTTTTGGAAATTGCCGGGGAATAATTCTGTTTAATATTTCAAAGAAGCTGAATATAAATTGCTTTATCAAATCAAAAAAAATCTCCATTCGCGGGGAACAGAGATCTCACATTAGCTTTACATTCTTAGTTTTCAAAATAATTTTTTAGGGATTCGCCGAGAATGGATTTCCAGCCGGATTCAAAACTGTTTTTGGTAAAATCATTCCCAAGATGTTCAAAATTTTCAAGACCTTTATGAGTGAGCGTAACCACAGTCTCATTTCCGTCCGGTTCCAGTTCCCATTTTACAATGGTTTTTTCCTTTGAAACTTCCGGATAGCTCCAGGTATGTTTCAGCTTTTGGTTAGGAAGAATTTCAACGATTTCTCCGTGATGATGATATTTCCGCTCGCCGCCCGGTTCAAAAAAATTAAATTCGTGATGTTGTTTCAGCTCAAAATCCGGAATGTCAAAATACCATTTTTTCATTTCGGCTTTGTCTGTAATAGCGTTCCATACCTTGTCTACAGGTGCATTGATCTTCTGTTTGATAACTACATTGTCGTGCATAATTGTAAGGATTTTAGTTTACTTAAAGGTACAAAATTTTATTCTGAAAAACGGTTTTACAAAGATGATTAATATCAATTTAAAAAAATACTTTGTATTAAGGTAAAATCAAAAGTGATCCGTCAATATTAAAGTATGGAATAAAATTCCGAAAAAACTACATTTGCACCACTAAACACTTTTGTTTTGAAAATACTGAAAAGAATGATCTATTTACTTTTATTGGTGATTGCTATTTTGGCAGTATCAACATTTATTTTTATCCAACAGCCGAAATTCGGAAAAGCACCTTCCGGAAAAAGACTGGAAAGAATCCAAAAGTCCCCGAATTACAAAAACGGGAAATTCCAAAATCTCAATCCCACTCCGCAACTTGCTAATGATGTAACATTTGCAGGTGTAATGTTCCGGTTTCTTTTCGGAAAATCAGAACGGACTCAACCCGACAAAGCTTTTTATTTCACAAAAACCGATCTGAAAAATCTGAATCCCGAGGAAAATGTATATGTATGGATGGGACATTCTTCGTATTTCATACAACTCGACGGGAAAAAAATTCTTGTAGATCCTGTTTTCAGCGGTGCCGCTTCTCCCGTTAGTTTTACTACGAAAGCTTTCGCCGGAACGGATCTATATTCCGCCGACGACATTCCCGAACTGGATTATCTGATCATCACTCACGACCATTGGGATCATCTGGATTATGAAACGGTAACGAAACTCCGCAAAAAAGTAAAAAAAGTAATTACAGGACTTGGAACGGGAGAACATCTGGAATACTGGAAATACAATCCTGAAATCATCACCGAGCTGGATTGGTACGAAAATACGGATTTAGGAAACGGATTCAGGATTACGGCAGAGCCGGCAAGACATTTTTCGGGAAGAGGCTTACAACGCGATCAGGCAATCTGGGCAAGTTTTGTACTGGAAGCACCTTCCAAAACCATTTATATCGGCGGAGATTCAGGATATGATGCTCATTTCAAAAAAATCGGTGAAGATTTCCCGGAAATCGATTTTGCCATTCTGGAAGACGGACAATACAATAAAGACTGGCGCTACATTCATCTTCTTCCCGATCAACACGACAAAGTAATGAGCGATCTGAAAGCGAAAACCTTAATTCCCGTTCACAATTCCAAATTCAAGCTGGCGCAGCATCCCTGGGACGAACCGCTGAACAAAGTTTCTGAAAATAAAAAGGGAAATTACAAACTGCAAACTCCTGCTATCGGAGAAAAGTTTCCGCTCGATGAGGAAGATTATGAGACGGGGAAATGGTGGGAATTGTAAAGGTTTGAGAGTTTGAAATGGTGCAAGATGCAAGGTGCAAGGTTTTGGGATGGAAGTGTGAAGATGGAAGTTTTTAATTTCGTATTTACTATTCAAACTATTTCAAACAAAATCAAACTCTCAAAAAAGAAAAAGGGAAATTCTCCAAATCAAAATCCCAAATAGTATTATTATAAACTTTTCTTCTTCCGACTTCGGGCTTCCATCTTCGGACTAAAAAAAAAAACCTAAATTTAAGCCTCTAAAAATAAAAAATGAAAGACGCTTATATTATAAACGGAACACGCTCTGCAATCGGAAATTTCGGCGGAAGCTTATCCGCTTTCCGAACTGACGACCTGATTGCTTCGGTGATTAAAAGTTTAATTCAAAAAAATCCGGATCTTCCGTTCGATAAAATTGATGATGTAATTATCGGATGTGCCAATCAGGCAGGTGAAGACAACCGAAATATCGCGAGAATGGCTTTGCTTCTGGCAGGAATTCCCGTTACCGTTCCCGGAGAGACCGTGAATCGTCTTTGTGCTTCCGGAATGAGTGCGGTTGTTCACGCTTTCCGTGCTATAAAATCGGGAGAAGGCGATCTTTTTATTTCCGGCGGTGTGGAAGGAATGTCGCGAGGTCCTTATGTGATCTCAAAATCGGAAAAACCTTTCGACACCGGACAGAAAATGTACGACAGTAGTTTCGGGTGGCGTTTCATCAATCCGAAAATGGAACAACTGTACGGAACGGAAGCAATGGGGAAAACAGCGGAAAACCTTGCGGAAATGTATAAAATTTCGCGTGAAGAACAGGATGAATTCGCCTACAATTCTCAGATGAAAGCCAAAAAAGCGCAGGAAAACGGAAGACTGGCGAAAGAAATTTCAGACATTGAAATTCCGCAGAGAAAAGGCAATCCTGTCATCATTAATAAAGATGAATTCATAAAACCGAATACAACGATGGAAATTCTGTCCAAACTGAAACCGGCTTTTGTAAAAGAAAACGGAACGGTAACCGCAGGAAATTCATCGGGACTGAATGACGGTGCTGCCGCAGTTCTCATCGCTTCGGAAAACGCTGTCAATGAATATTCTTTACAACCACTTGCCAGAATCATAAGCTCTGCCGTTGTAGGAACAGAGCCGCGAATTATGGGAATCGGACCTGTGGAAGCGTCTAAATTGGCATTGAAAAGAGCAGGATTAACTTTAAACGATATTGATATTATTGAACTGAACGAAGCTTTCGCTGCGCAAAGTATCGCTTGTCTGAAAGAACTGGGAATTTCAAATTCTGATGAAAGGGTAAATCCGAACGGTGGCGCAATCGCACTCGGACATCCGCTTGGAATGAGCGGAACCAGAATTACGCATTCCGCTGCTTTACAGCTTCAGAAAACCGGAAAAAAATACGCTTTGGCAACAATGTGTATCGGTGTCGGACAAGGATATGCGGTGGTTTTGGAAAATGTTTAGAAATGTGCAAGGTGCAAGATTCGAGTTGCAAGGTTTTGGCAATCCGCTTTCTTTTCCAACTTCGTATTCGCATTTCGTAATTCGTAGCTCAAATCGCCTTCCCGCTTCCAACTTCGGACTTCCCGACTACAAATAAAATCCCTATTTTTGCAGACATCAATTAATTAAAGATGAAACCAGGATTAGCAAAAGGAACCCGCGATTTTACCGCTTCAGAAGTAGCGAAAAGAAAATACATCATCAATATTTTACAGAAAAATTTCGAGCTTTTTGGTTTTCAGCCTTTGGAAACGCCGAGCTTCGAGAATCTTTCTACACTTACCGGAAAATATGGTGAAGAAGGTGACCGCCTGATTTTCAAAATCCTGAATTCCGGAGATTTCGCTTCAAAAGCAAATGAAGAAAACTGGAAAAACAAAGATTCCCGAAAGCTGACTTCCGAAATTTCCGACAAAGCGCTCCGCTACGATCTTACTGTTCCTTTTGCCAGATTTGTCGCGATGAATCACGGGCAGCTTACTTTTCCTTTCAAAAGATATCAGATCCAGCCGGTTTGGAGAGCCGATCGACCGCAGAAAGGACGTTTCAGAGAATTTTATCAATGTGATGCCGATGTTGTGGGAAGCGAAAGCACCTGGCAGGAAATCGATCTGGTTCAGCTGTATCTGAAATCTTTTCACGATCTGAAAATTCCTGTAAAGATCCACATCAACAACCGGAAAATACTTTCGGGACTGGCGGAATTTGCCGATATTCAGGAACAGTTAATTGATTTTACCGTTGCTCTGGATAAACTCGATAAGATCGGGAAAGACGGCGTGATTAAAGAACTTTCGGAAAAAAATATTTCTGCCGGAGCAATTGAAAAGCTCGGTTTTCTTTTTGAAAATCATTCTCAGGAAGAAGTAATCGGTATTTTGAAGAAAAATTTTGAAAACAACGAAACCGGAAAAAAAGGAGTTGAGGAGCTGGAATTCGTTTTAGAAAGCTGCAAAAAATTAGGAATCGGAAACGATCTGGTTTTCGATATTACATTAGCTCGTGGTTTGGATTATTACACCGGAGCGATTTTCGAAGTGAAAGCGCAGAATGTACAAATGGGAAGCATCGGAGGCGGCGGAAGATATAATAATCTTACAGAAGTTTTCGGAGTGAAAAACATTCCCGGAATCGGAATTTCCTTCGGTCTGGATAGGATTTATCTCGTGATGGAAGAATTACAGCTTTTCCCTGAAAATGCGGAAAATGTGGTAGAATATCTTTTCGTCAATTATGGTGATAACGAAGCGCTTGAAGCGTTAAAAATTATTTCAAAGCTAAGGGAAAAAGGAATTTCCGCAGAACTCTATCCCGAATCCGGAAAGATGAAAAAATTTTTCTCCTATTCTGAAAAACGCGGGGTGGAAAATCTGGTTTTCCTCGGAACGGAAGAAATTGCCAATGGTACGATTACTATTAAAAATCAGGAAAACGGGGAACAGAAAACGGTTTCGCAGGAAGAATTTCTGGAAGAATAAAATTTAAATACCTCTTATTAAAACACGACCCTTTCAGAGTTTCAAACTCTGAAAGGGTTTTAATTTTTTAATCCTTGAAGGTCTTTAAAACTTTTAAGGATTTCTCCACAAAAAAACCATCTTAAAAATTAAGATGGTTTTCTGTAAAAACTATATGAATGTAAAAAACTAAAGTAAAATTAATTCTGCGAAATGGTTTCGTCTGCTTTATCCTTGATTTGAGAAGCTACTTCATTCGCTTTTGATTTCAGATCGTTCCCGAACTTATTCAGGTTATCTTTCGCAGTGTTGATTTTGTCTTTGATCGCCTGCTTTTCCTCAGGAGTGGATTTGTTATATTTCCACCAAGCTAATGCTCCAAGTCCTAATAATGCTAATAAGCCGTTTCTTTTATTGCTCATAATTTGATTTTTAATAGTTAAAAATTTATTTCGATTTGATATTTGAGTATATGTAAACTCCGTGCCAAATAGTAAAACCCGAATCATAATTTTTGTTAAAATTAAAAATCCGCCTCGTTTTCTATTACGGGACGGATTTTTCGAAGCGCAAGGTGCACAAAGCTGCAGGTTTAGAATTATCCCAAATACGGATATTTATAATCTTTCGCAGGAACAAAGGTTTCCTTAATACTGCGAAGAGAAACCCAGCGCATCAGGTTCATTTTCGAACCTGCTTTATCATTGGTTCCCGAAGCTCTTGCTCCGCCGAAAGGTTGCTGTCCTACAACTGCGCCGGTCGGTTTATCATTAATATAGAAATTCCCTGCTGCATTTTCCAACGCTTTGTAAGCTTCGTCGATGGCATATCTGTCCTGTGAAAAAATAGAACCTGTCAAAGAATACGGTGAAGTGGAATCTACCAGCTTCAAAGTTTCTTCCCAGTTTTTGTCCTCATAAATGTAAATAGTAAGAATTGGTCCGAAGATTTCTTCGCAAATGGATTCATATTGTCCGTTTGTGGTTTCGATAACGGTCGGCTCTACAAACCATCCTTTTTTGCTGTCACATTTTCCGCCGAAAATCACTTTCGCATCTTTCGATTTTGCGGCTCTTTCGATGTAGCCTTTGCATTTGTTGAAAGAATTTTCGTCGATCACCGCATTTACAAAATTGGAAGGATCTTCCGGAGAACCCATTTTCACTGTTTTCAGTTGGGATTCCATCATTTTTTTTACGTCTTTCCAAAGAGATTTCGGGATATACGCTCTGGAAGCTGCCGAACATTTCTGTCCCTGATATTCGAAAGCACCTCTCACCAAAGCAGTTGCCACCACTTCTGCATTTGCGGAAGGATGCACCATTACGAAGTCTTTTCCTCCGGTTTCTCCAACAATTCTCGGATAGGTTTTATAATTGTGAATATTATCACCGATCATTTTCCACATTCCCTGAAAAACTTTTGTAGAACCTGTGAAATGAAGACCTGCGAAATCAGGATGAGCCAGCACTTTTTCAGCGGTTTCTTTTCCACTTGTGAAAATCATATTGATCACTCCGTCCGGAAGCCCGGCTTCCTTGAAAACTTCCATAATTACGTGAGCGGAATAAATTTGTTTATCCGAAGGTTTCCACACCACCACATTTCCCATTAAAGCCATACAGCTTGGAAGATTTCCGGAAATCGCCGTAAAATTGAAAGGGGTAACTGCAAAGCAGAATCCTTCCAAAGGACGGTATTCCGAACGGTTCCAGATTCCTTCGCTGGAAACGGGCTGTTCCGCATACATTTCAGTCATAAATTCTACATTGAATCTCAGAAAATCTATGAATTCACACGCAGAATCAATTTCAGCCTGATGAACATTTTTGGACTGCCCGATCATCGTTGCCGCGTTTATTCTGTTTCTGTAAGGTCCGGCAAGAAGGTCGGCAGCTTTCAGAAAAATCGCAGCACGCTGTTCCCAGCCTAAAGCATTCCATTTTTCCTTTGCGGCAAGAGCGGCTTCAATCGCTTCATCTACGTGCTTCATATTTCCTTTGTAGTAGAACCCGAGATCGTGCTTGTGATCCTGAGGAGACTGCAATCTTACCTTATCTTTCGTAGTTACATTTTTACCGCCGATCACCATTGGAATTTCTGTTTTCTCTTTCCACATTTTCTTGTAAGTGGAAATCAGTGATCTAACATCTTCTGAACCTGGCTCGTAGCTTTTTACAGGCTCATTAACCGCATACGGAACCTGAGATATGGATTTAGACATAAAAATATTTTTTTTAATTGATTTATCTGATACAAATTTAAGATTTTATAACGGGATAATAAAATGAATCCGCTTTTCCGAAAGGCTCGAAATTTGTATTCCCGTTTAAGAATCACAAAATTAACTGTTATGGAAAATCAAAAGAACAAACCTCCGAAAGGAGTTGTTATTGCAATTTTAGCACTGGCTGCTATGATTATTATCTATCTTATCCTTACCACTGTATTTCCGGAACTGTTTCAGGCTATAAATGTAGGAGAGCAGGTTCCGATAAAGAACAATTAAAGCTTCTGGTCTCAGCCGGAAGCTTTATTGATGATTATATCAGCTTTTCTGATTCAAGAATTTTCATAAAAATCATTTCTTCTTGTGTGAGTCTTGATTTACCATCATTTACCTCAATAGTATCCAGTTCCTGCATATATTTTTTAATGGAATTATTTTCATAAAGATTAATGATGAGCGGATGTACATAATATTTCCTGCAAACTGCGGAAGTATTTCCAAGATGTTCTGCTACAATGTCTAACGCTTTTCTGATCAGGATATTTTTCTCTTTTTCCTGATCAGCCGTACCTATTTCCCGAAAGGCAATCAGCGCGTTTATACTTCCGCTCCAGGTTCTGAAATCTTTTGCCGTAAAATCATCATCACTGATTTCTTTGATATATTCATTCACCATTCCACTGTCTATCGGATGCCTTTTTCCTTCTTCGTCATAATACTGGAACAGTTCTTTTCCGGGAATATCCTTACAATTCTGTACTGCTTTTGCAAGCTTCCTGCTTTTGAGCTCAATATCGTGATAGATCCCTTTTTTTCCTTTAAATGAGAAGTGAATTTTCTGATTTTTAATATTGATATGCCTATCCTTTAAAGTGGTGAGTCCGAAAGAGCCGTAAAGCTTTTCATAGATGCTGTTTCCGATCCTGATATTGGTGCGCTCCATTAAGGAAACTACTATTGCAAGAACTTTTCTTTTCTCAAGCTTCCGAAGCGAAAGATCTTGTTCCAGCTGCAATCGTATTTTAGGAAGCGCATATCCGAATTGCAGCATCCGATAGAATTTGGTATGGTTTCTCAACGCATTCCACAAAGGGTGATAGCGGTACTGTTTACGTTTTTTAATATCTGTTCCGGTCGCCTGAAGGTGTCCGTTTTCCAAAGTACAGATCCATACATTTTCCCAAGCCGGCGGAATTACGAGCTTACTGATTCTGTCAATCTCTTTTTTATCCGTAATGCGTGTACCATCAAGATAATAATGAAATTTTTTACCATATTTTTTTCTGCTGATGCCCGCAATTCCGGTATCGCTGGTGTACACAAGCTTCACTGCCTCTGCGGATTTTTCCGGATCTTTCATTATTTTCAGCATCCGGGAAGGCTTGAGTCTGGAAATAATTTCGGCTTCGGGAGACATTTAGTTATTTTTTACCTTTTGAGAAAATCCATAAAATAATTCCCAGAATAAAAACTACAATAATGATTCCCCACCACATTCCTGCTTTAAATACGGTTTCTACAGCTTCACAACTTCCCAAAATCATCAGGACTAAAGCTGACATACTGAAAATACTTAATTTTTTCATAAAAATTGAATTTTAAAATTTATACCCGATTATGATCCGGCTTCCAATTCCGGATATTTTTTTTAATCTTATCTGCTGACCAGTTTTCTTTTAATGCTTTTTCCAGAAGTATTGCGAATTCTTCATCATCCGCAAAACGCAATGCCGCGATCTGTCCGAAAGATAAGTGCTGTTCTGCTTGTTCCGAACGTATTTTAAATATTTCAAAATACCTCTGGCGAAATTCCAGACGGATGGTACGGTTCTGCAATCCCAACGCGTAATGCTGACGAAGCATTACTGCCAGATAAAGAATCAGGAAAATCAATATGGAGAAAAGTACCCAGACCAATCGGTTTTTTTCATCATTAAAAATTCTGAACAGACCGAAAATCAGTAAAATCACCAGCAAAGGCAAATACACGAAATGATGCGGTATATAATACATCCGGTGATTATTGTAGTTTTGCTTCTGCATAATTTTCTTTTTAGAAAATAAAGATACGATCTTACCATACATCAAGCTTTATTCTTATATAATAATGTAAATTTGTCCTGAAATTTTAAAAAAGAATAATATTATGAAAAAATTGATCTCGTTATTTACAGTAATGGTGTTCACTATTTCCGTTCTCGCACAGAAAACTCTGGTGAATGATCCTGCCCATTCCAGAATTCAGTTTACGGTTACGCATTTGGGAATTAACGATATTACCGGAAACTTCAACAAAGCGGAACTTACCATCAATGCCGATGATGCCAATTTTGTAAACTCAAAATTCGGTTTCAATGTGGATATCAATTCCATTAATACCAATGTGGAAGCCAGAGATAATCATTTGAAAGGCGAAGATTTTTTTGATGCTGCAAAATTTCCTTCAATGAATTTCGTTTCAACTTCCGTAAAACCGGGAAAAGAAAAAAATAAATATGTACTGAACGGGAATCTCACAATGCACGGTGTAAAAAAACCGGTTTCTCTGGAATTGGTCTACAAAGGTTCAGTAGAAAATCCGATGAGCAAAAAAATGACCTATTCTTATCAGGTGAAAGGAACTCTGAAACGTTCGGATTTCGGAATCGGTGCGAAATTTCCTGATGCAATGGTAAGCGATGAAGTAAGAATCAAAGGTGATTTCGAGCTTGGTGAAAAATAAATTTCCGCAAACGATTAATATTAAAATGAAAGTCTTTTTGGGACTTTCATTTTTTTTAGTAATATGTATAAAATGTTGAATTTCATATGAAATAAAAAAACTTTTTTTTATTTCCTTATCTGTTTTTCAGCAAGATAAAGCCTGTGTATTTCATTGGCGGAAGGTATTGTGTGGCGGGTATTTCGAGAATATACCAGTAAGTTTCCGTGGGAAGTGGTTTGCCGCCGTTCTTTCCGTCCCATACAAAACCCGTATTGGAGAATTTTTCGTACACCGTTTTTCCATATCTATCCGCAATGATAATGTGAGAAGCCTCCAAAACTCCATCCGGATACAGTTTCCAGATATCGTTATATCCATCACCATTCGGACTGAAGAAATTCGTGATCTTATAAAGCGGTACATTGATACTGACCGCAGCACAGCCGTTTGAACGGACATAAACCGTATATAATCTGCCCTCCTGAAGCTTATCGAACACATTGGAAGTTTGCCAGATGATATTATCCAGAGAATATTCCAGGTTTTCCCCTTCTGCAATGACTGTAATTTTACTGCCGTCAATACTCACGCTTTTTATAACCGGTTTATCATAATAACTTGCCGTAACAACAAACTTGCTGCTACATCCCGATCCGTCGGATACGACCAGAGTATAATCCCCTTCTTCCGTAATGGTGAGCTGAGAACCCGTAAATGTATTACCATTTCCCCAAGTCCAAGTGTAATAACCTGACGGATAATCGTTTCCTGCATCCACTACCACACTGTCTCCTTCGCAAAATATTATGTTATCCGGAATTGTTGTGGAGAGGGCAATATTCTGATTAACCGTTACCGATAGGGTATAGGACGTTGCACATTGTCCCGAATCGGGGGTAAATGTATAGATCTTTGTTCCGATCGGTGATGTATCAATTACTGAAGGATTCCACGTTCCTGAAATGCCGTTGTCAGAGGTTAATGGTAAAGTGTCCGGAGTGCTGTCTTTGCAGTAAATGGTGGTAAGGCTGAAAACAGGATCGGTTTGAACAGAAACCATTACTGCAAGTGTATAAACATCTGCACATTGTCCTGCATCAGGCGTAAAAGTATAAGTTGCTGCTCCGGCAACAGAAGTATCTATTGCCGATGGATACCACGTTCCTGTGATTCCATTATTGGAAATTGCCGGCAGGTTTTGCGGGGCGGAACCCAGACAGTAGCTGCTGTTCAAATTGAAAACAGGTGTTGTCTTAGCAGTAACCGTTACCACAAAACTGATGCTTTCCGCACATTGATTGTAAGGAGTGAATGTATAGCTGGTTGTTCCTATGGCAGAAGTATCAACAGATGACGGACTCCATACTCCCGTTATGCCGTTGTCCGACGTCGATGGCAAAGTTTCCGGTGTGTCATCTTTGCAATATTCATTTCGGAGCGTGAACTGCGGAGTGGTTTTATTTTTAATCTCAACCGTTAAAGTAAACGGTTCTGCACAATCATCATCCGGAGTGAAGGTATAGGTTTGCATTCCGATTGTGGAAGTATCGATTACAGACGGATACCACGTTCCTGAAATTCCGTTTTGCGAAATATTTGGTAAAATTTCAGGAGTTTGATTCTGACAATATTCCGTTTTCAGTGAGAAAATCGGCGTGATTTTATCTTTAATTTCGACTGTCAAAACGAAAGTTTCCGCACAATCATCATTTGGCGTAAAAGTATAAGTTTTTGTTCCGATTGTGGAAGTGTCGATTGCAGCAGGATTCCAAGTTCCTGAAATTCCGTTTTGTGAAACTATCGGCAGATTTTCCGGAGTTTGATTTTGGTAATATTCTGTTTTCAAAGAAAATTGCGGCGTGATTTTATCTTTGATTTCAACCGTTAAAACAAAAGTTTCTGCACAATCATCATTTGGAGTAAAAGTATACATTTTCGTTCCGATTGTGGAAGTGTCAATTACGGATGGATTCCAGGTTCCTGTAACTCCGTTATCAGAAACTGCCGGCAGAGTTTGTGGAATTGCGTTTTGGCAATAATGTGAAGGCAGTCCTGCAAATGTCGGTTTTATTTTGGGTATAATCGTAACAGGGTAATTATGGACATACGTATTTCCGTACACGGTTATGGTTAAAGTTATTGTGTAATTTCCGGGATTGGCATAAGTATGGGTAGGGTAGAAATCTTCTGAGGTGCTGCCATCTCCGAAATCCCAATGTATGTTTTGTATCTGTCCTCCCTGATAGCAATAGTTAAAATCCAATGTATTTTCTACGCAGTATTGTTGATCTTCACTTATCGGTAAACCATTAATATTAAGCGGTGCCATACGAAAATAATTATTGAGAAAGGTAGGCAAACCCCATTTAGAAGTCATCAGACTTAAATATGGTCTTAAATCAACATACTTTCGGTTGTAAGCAGGATGTGCTCCCGTACCCGGATTGTAAGCCGTATCCGGATTAGTGATGGCTCCAATATATTCATCCTCAAATCCGGAGTTATAAATTTTCCCGTCTAAGGCTAATTGCAAAGCTCCGTAATGAGCATTTAAAGACACTAAGTATTTCGAGCCTGCAATCGAAGGAGCTGTTAAGTTATACTGTTCTATATATATTTTCGTCGCAACCGTACTCGAAATTATAATATTGGTTGCATAGAGAAGCTTTCCATTGGGGGAAAATTCAATGCCATAATAATTACCGGGTGTAGTTTCAGGCTGGTACAATATGATTTCGTTATAAACAATCCCTGTTGCGGGATCAAAATCATATACAGACAGATAACCCGCATTTTGATTACCTGCAGAAGAAAACATGCCCATCCCCAATTTTGAACCATCAGGAGATGCTTTTAAATAACCTATAAATTGGCTCCCTCCAAATACCGTTGATGGCGATACCACCGGATTCATTCCTACTCCGTCCCCTGTTACAGGGAATGCATAAAAATTACCTTCAAAATGAGTTACTATCCAATAACCGGTTTTATCGGCATTACTGATTGCCGCCAGCTTTTCATAACCCTGCTGAATACCGTTTACAGGAACCGGTATATTTTTTTCTATAACAGCACCCAACCCGCCATTGGCAGTCATATCAATGACGTTGTAGTTAATTCCATTCTGTCGAAGTTCCCGTGCATCAATTGTGAACAGATAATAAAGATTGCAATTATCCGGCTTAGGCAGAACGATTGCTGATGAAGTGCTGGATGTATGCCCAAGCAATCCTCCTCCGTTTTGCATAATGGAATGTGTACGGTCATAAACCTTTTGACCATCCGAATAAAACAATAAATTTCCGAACTCATCAGAAATACTTGTACAACCTTCATTAGTAACAATTTTACCGTTTGTATCAATCACCGGATTACCGCTGCTGAAATCTAAACCTGCTTTATTGCCAAAATACCAGTGAGCTGTCTGCAACTGGGCGTGCAAGCTTATAGAAAGAAAAATTAGGAAAAATATATAACAGGGACGTTTCATTCTATTAATGATTAAAACAAATTTTACATAAACAGCCGGTATTATATAGTCATAACTCAAAATATTTAACCCGACAACAAGTTTACTTTTTATAATGCAGTAAAAACGTCATCGGGTTAAAATTTTAATTAATCAGAAACTACTTTTTGATAATTTTAAATGTTTCTGTATGTCCACTCTCCAATACTGCTTTAAACACATAGTTTCCGGCAGGCAGCGAATTGACATTAACTTGCCCGTTTATTACTTTTAAATTCTCCAGCACTTTCTGACCAGCCATATTGAATGCCGACACCGATTTTACTTTACGGGTAGATGATATATACAGTATATCATTTACAGGGTTTGGTGCATAAGAAAACTCAAAAGAATTCTGTTCAGAGGTCTCCAAATCATCTGAGCATATCAGTTCAAAAGCAAGTTGTTCCTGCGAATCAAGACTCTCCCATACATCTCCTGTCCAATTATAGGCCACATCAGCATAGCCGAGTCTCATAGGTTCCACCTCAGTATATGCCCAACCCATTGAATTGCAATCTATTTGCACCCAGTAGGTTTTGTTTGGCTGAAGTACGACCTTATCAAATTTAACTCTGTATTTCAGAACCGGTACGGAGAATAAAGTACCTAAGTTTTCACTGCTTTCTATAGTTCCGGCTCTGGTAAATAATTCTTCTCCCGGAGTTCCGCCGTTATCTTCAAAGAATATAAAATTAAAATAACTGGACGCACTGAGAACCGTAGGCACAAATCCTTCTATTGAATACCCCGTATCTCCTACCGGAATATCTACGGCATACTGAGTACCAAAGCTGCCTACGTGTCCCAAAGTCATAGCATCCTTCACATTGTCTGAAGGTATTAAAGTGGTTGCGCAGGTAAGCGGTGCAGGTGCTTCAGCACAGGTTAAGCTGATTTCATAAGGTCCTTTTGACAGATCCGGCGGATAGGCTTTACCTTCCACCATAATAATGTAGGTAGATGTTCCGTCCGAAACAAAAGACAATTCCGATTTGCCGGGGCAGGACAGGGACGTAATATTCGCTGCAATTTCGTTTGTTAATGTACAGTCGTCGAATACACGCAAATAGGTATTATATAAAGAACCGCAAAGTGATACCGTTACAAGCTCCGGAGTTCCGTTTCCTGTATAGGAATAGAATACATCCGGTGCGGTAGTGCCTCCTGAATCCGTAGCAAAGGTGGTGCTTCCTGATTTTGTGTCTCCGCAAGAAAGTGCAATGGCATTTTCACAGTTGTCATTGGCAGGCACTCCAACCGTTTCGCAGGAAACTTTCATCTCAAAATCCCCGAATGCCGAGGCGGCTCCTTCTACCATAATCACATAATTGGATATACCGTCGGAAGGGAATGTTACCTGAGACTGCTTGTTGTATTGACCGTTTACTATTCCACCGCAGTAATCATCGTTGAACGCAATCTGCTCTGTCAGACTGCAGTCTCTATAAATTCTCACAAAGGTATCATATTGGGAATTACAAAGAGATACCGTAACCAGCTCCTCAGCCCCGTTGCCTTTGTAGGTGTAGAATACGTCTCTGGCAGGGTTGCCTCCCGAGTTGCTTGCACCTTTGGTAGTGCCTGTATGCGTCTCGCCGCAGGCTACCGGGATTGCGTTATCGCAGCTGTCGTTTGGCGGTACCACAAAACAGTCTTCCGACAGCACGTTCATCGTATATTCTCCTCTCACCCAATAATCGTGAACTGCTGCAAAAACCGGAATATAATACGTTCCCGCAGGCAAGTCATAGAACCGGACGGTAGTTGACGAACCCTCAGCAATCGGGCAATTTGGTGTTGTTCTGTCAAGCTGACCTGTTATGAAGGATGTAGAAGAGCAGGATGTCAGATAACCTTTCAACATAATCGATTCGTTCATAATCATCCAGTCCGTTCCGCAAAAGTCAAAGGTCAGGTTGTTGCACGCGCCTGTCAGCGTTACGGCTTCCCAAACCACAGGCCATCCGAAAAGGGCAGTCTCTTCAGGTGTTGCTCTTGCATTTGAATTATTTCCGGTAAAAGTAACGGGAATTCCGTTGGTAAGCACCGTCGGCGTTACGTCCTCACAGTTGTCGTTTGCAGGAGCAGGCGGGCAGTCCTCTGCAAGCACCGTCATCGTATATTCTCCCGGATTGCTGTCCGGCAGGTAAGTTACTACCGGAATATAATACGTTCCGGCAGGAAGACCGTACCAGATAACAATTACTTTTCCATCATCACAGTAGGCACCCTTTTGAGCGTTGATTCTTTCCGCCGAGGTTGCCGTACAGCTTTTTGTGATGAAGCCGTTCCTTGAAACATTAGTGCCTGCCGGCGTTCCGCAATAGCTTATCGTAAGCGTGCTGCATTCTCCGGTAAGGGTTACGGCTTCCCAGACCATAGTAGCATTTGCTGAATACATCGTTGCCTCTGATGAACTCGTACTCGCTCCCACAGTAGTACCCGTGAAAGTAACAGGAGTTCCGTTGGTGAGTGTCGTCGGCGTTACGTCCTCGCAGTTGTCGTTTACAGGCGGAGGAGGAACATCTTCCGAAAGCACCGTCATCGTATAGGCTCCTGTAGGATTGCTGCCGTTTGCCATTAAATTAACTACCGGAATGTAATACGTCCCCGCAGGCAGGTTATAGTAATAACCGATTTGGTTTCCGTCTCCACAGGCATTGTAGTCGATTCTATGAGGCTGAACCGCTGCTGTTGCGGGACAGCTTGTCGTGTATGCGACTATCGGCAGAAAATTGTTGCCGGGGGTTCCGCAATAGCTTATTTTAAGATTGTTGAGCTGTCCGGTAAGCGTTACCGCTTCCCAAACTACGCCTCTTCCGAATAAATTTTGTTCTTCGGGAGTGGAAGTCTGCATCTCAGTAGTTCCGGTAAAGGTAACGGGCGTTCCACTAACCAGCGCCGTAGGCGTTACGTCCTCGCAGTTGTCGTTTGGCGGCGGTGGCGGACACGCCGTTGCCAGCACGTTCATCGTGTATTCTCCCAGCGTATTGCCAAATTCTTCGGAAGCCGCTACCGGCAGGTAGTACGTTCCCGCAGGCAGGTATTTAAATGTATAGGTTGCGTTTCCGTCGCTGCAGATGGTTGTGTCAATATTGGCATATTGACTTCCGGCAAAAGAACAGCTCTTGTACAATTGACTCAGTACTTCGGACATATTCCCTTCCGGGGTTCCACAGAAGTCCACGGTTAAGGAGCTGCATTCCGTAAGAGTTACTGCTTCCCAAACTGCTGCCGCTCCAAAATAATTCATCTCGTTTCCACTGGCAGTTGCTCCGACAGTAGTTCCGGTAAATGTAACAGGAGTGCCACTGGTGAGTACGGTTGGCGTAACGTCAACGCAATTATCATTTGCAAGAGCAGGAGCTGGGCTATCTTCAGAAAGCACGTTCATCGTGTATTCCCCTAAAGTATTGTTTCCGGCATCAACTATTACCGGCAAGTAATAAGTACCAGCAGGTAAGTTATTAAATCGGTATGTAACGTTTTCGTCACTACAGGTAGTTTTGTCATTGCTGTCGGCGGAAAACCTTTCAGTTGGAGGACAGTCCTTATAGTAGTAGGGGTATGTCCGTGTCATATTCCCCGGCGTGGTTCCGCAAAAGCTTACGGTCAGGGTGTTTCTTGTTCCGGTCAGCGTTACCACTTCCCAAACCAAAGCTCTTGGCTCGCCCGGATTGGCACTTCCTCCTACGGTAGTACCTGTAAAAGAAACAGGAATACCATTGGTCAGTACGGTTGGCGTAACGTCTTCGCAATTGTCATTTGGAGGAGCTTGCCCCCATAATGGAGCCAAAAAAGATTGGCTGAATAGCAGGACTAAAGATAAAATTCCTTTACAAAATAAATAATTTCTCATAATTAATATAATTTGTTATTATTATTTAGACTAAATAAAAATTAAAACACAAATGTATTAATATTTTTATAGCAAAATTTTATTTTATGATGATATTTATCATATAACTTTCTAAATAACAGGCTTAACCAAAAAGGTTAAATAAAAACATTGGGCTAAAAGATAAACAGGAATGATATTTCCAAAAATTATTCTCGATCCGTTCATTGGCAATATAAATGAGTTTACTATGCTTATTATTTGAAAACCTACCATTTTATCAGATCGGGAAAGATATAGGAGCTTTAGTTATAGTAAAATTGCAAAATCCTTTGGAACAGACACTTTGAAGTAATTGAAAGAAAGAATAGAGAATAATAAAAACTTTGTCAAAGTAAAAGCCAATATTATTTAGACTCAAAATAAATAACTATCTTTGCACAAAATTCAGAGGAAATGGAAAGCAATCAGATTACTGAAAACAAACCACTTACAGAAGAAAAATCTTCAGTATGGAAGCGTTGGGTAAAACGCTTCGGAATCGGCGGACTGATTTTCTTTACGGTAAAAGGAATCATCACTTCCACGCTTATCTATTTTCTTGGTAAAAATTTCTGGTCGGTAATCAAAGACTACGTTTTTGCCTGGTTCGAATAATTTTCAGACAAACTACTTTTCCCAGTTCTCTTTTGTAATTCTGTATTCCGCATTAATTTTCGGAGTTTCACCAAAATAAGCTACGGAAACTTCGCCCTGCAGTTCCGCTCCTAATTTTTCCATCGCTTTTCGAGAACGGATATTTTCTTTTCCCACATGAAATCTCACAAAATCCACTTCCTGCAAAATATAATCCAACATCATTTTTTTCACCTGTGGATTGAGCTTTGAACCCCAGAATTTTCTTGCATAAAAAGTATAGCCGATAAAAATGGAATTCTCCTCCTCGCTGTAATCGTAAAATCTTGTGCTCCCCGCAATTTCACCGGATTTTTTATCAATAATCAGAAAAGCGCCTCCCGAAAGCATTGCCCCGTCAAAAAAAATTTTGAAAACTTCTCGCTTATAACGGTCTTTGTTCGGATGCTGTTCCCAGATCAAAGGATCGGAAGCGACCTGAAACAATTTTTCAAAATCCCCATTTTTCAGCGGAACAAGCTGTACATTCTCATTTTCTAAAATTGGCTGGATGTTCATTTTGGTTTGATCTGTTTTCACAAAACTCTTTCAGAGTTCCAAACTCTGAAAGGATTATTTTTATTAATATTTATTTAGAATAAAATCGCTTTTTCCAATTCGAGAAGCTTTTGTTTCCGCCAGATTCCACCACCGTAACCGGTTAATGTACCATTGCTTCCGATGACACGATGACACGGAATCAGAATGGAAATTTTATTCAGACCGTTTGCATTGGCAACAGCACGAACCGCTTTCGGATTTCCCAGTATATTAGCCTGTTCCTGATAACTTCGTGTAGTTCCGTACGGAATAGTGATGAGGATTTCCCACACTTTTTTCTGAAAATCCGTTCCGACAGGCGAAAGCGGAACAGTGAACTCTTTTATTTTTCCTTCGAAATATTCCGAAAGTTCTTTTTCCAAAGTTTTAAAATGCGGGTTTTCACCCTGAATAATATTGGCACTGAAATATTTGGAAATTTCTTCAATCTCTTTTGTAAGCGATTTCCGGTCTGAAAATTCCAGCATACAAATTCCGTTTTCATCAGCGCAGGAAATCATTGTTCCCAACGGCGTTTCGATTCTTTTTAAATCAATGATCTTTTCCATTTTCGATTTTTTAGGAGAAACTCCGACTATATTTTTAAAGCTTTCGGTAAAACCGCTAAGACTTTCGTAACCGCTTTCCAATGCTGTATCCAGAACATTTTCACCCTGCTGAAGTTTTTTGAAAGCCGAATTTATTTTGAACATTCTCTGAAACGCGTGAAACGTCATTCCGTGATTTTTCAGAAACCATCTTCTCACCGTCGCAGGTTCCAAACCCCGGTTTTCAAGATCGGAATCCTTTAATTTCAGCATCGGATCTTCCGAAAGCTCGTCCAGTAATTTCTGAATGTATTCCGGTGTTTCATCGGGATTCTCCAAAGGCTTGCATACTTTGCACGGACGATATCCTTTCAGGATCGCATCTTTTGTACTTCTGAAAAATTCCACATTTTCAAATTTCGGTTTCCGTGCAGTACAGGTTGGACGGCAGAAAATCCCGGTTGTTTTCACTCCCATCCAGAAAACACCTTCAAATTCAGGATTTTTCTCAAAACTTGCCTTGTACATTATTTCGGAGGTCAGATTCATTCTTCAATTAAATTCTTTTACAAATGTAACGGAAACCGGTAGGATTTTCCAACCGAAAACTGAACAACTATTTCAGATTATTTTCCTGACCTATAAAATTAGGGTAGAAATAGTATTATCCCAAATAATTCCGGACTTATTTCTACCTGAATACAGGGATTTCAAATTTTTCAATCGAAATAAAACAAATGATACATTTCACTTTTCCTAAAAATAATTTACTTTTGTTCCACTAAACTATAAAAATAACGGTTATGGGATTTATTAAAGAATTTAAGGAATTCGCATTTAAAGGAAATGTGATGGATCTGGCTGTCGGTGTGATCATTGGAGCGGCTTTCGGGAAAATTGTTTCTTCACTCGTGGAAGATGTTATTACGCCGCTTTTGCTGAACCCTGCGCTAAAGGCGGCAGGTGCGGAAAATATCGCGAAACTTTCGTGGAATGGTGTTGCTTACGGAAATTTTCTTTCTGCGATTATCAGCTTTTTGTGTATTGCTTTCGTATTGTTCTGGCTGATAAAAATGGCAAATAAAGTAAATAAACCTGCGGAAGAAGCTCCTGCTGAACCGTCTTCAACAGATGTTTTGCTTACTGAGATCAGAGATGAGCTGAGAAAAAAATAATTTTTCTTTTCAACCGAAATAAAAACGCTCCAAAATTTTGGAGCGTTTTTTCGTTATCTTTTTTCTTATTAATGAACCTGCAAAATAGAACAGATCTGTTCTGCCAGAGAAAGTCCGATCCTGTCCTGTGCTTCCATTGTAGATGCGCCAGTGTGTGGAGTTAAAGAAATTTTCGAATGATTAAGTACTGATTTTGAAGGAGTGGGTTCGTTTTCAAAAACATCCAATCCTGCGAATGAAATTTTTTCCGAGTTTAAGGCTTCGATCAAAGCGTTTTCATCAATAACGCCGCCTCTGGAACAATTCACGATCGCTACTCCGTTTTTCATTTTTTCGATTTCATTTCTGCCGATCATATAGCCGTTTTTCTGCGCCGGAACGTGAAGCGTAATGAAATCCGAATGCTTCAGTACTTCTTCAAAAGGCTCCGTCTCAATATCCACATTGATGAACTGATTGTTGTAAAACCTGACTTTTATGCTTGCTCTTCCTACATTATTATCGGCGGCAATTACGCGCATTCCCAATCCCAAAGCTATTTTCGCCACTTCCTGACCTATTCTTCCCATTCCGATAATTCCGATGGTTTTGCCCCGAAGCTCGATTCCTTTAGCATAGCTTTTTTTAAGATCGGCAAATCGGGAATCCCCGAAAACCGGCATTTTTCTGTTGGAATCTTCCAGAAATCTCGCTCCTGAAAAAAGGTGCGCAAAAACCAGCTCGGCAACCGAAGCGGAAGATGCTTCCGGAGTATTGATGACGTGAATTCCTTTGGAACGCGCATAATCCACATCGATATTATCCATCCCGACTCCGCCTCTTCCGATGATTTCTATGGAAGGACAACTGTCGATAATATCTTTCCTGATCTGCGTTGCGCTTCTCACCAAAACCGTTTTTATCTGATGGTCGTTGATAAAATCAATTAAAAAATCCTGCGGAACTTTTGTGGTGATCACTTCAAAACCTTTTTCGGTAAGCGTATCAATCCCTGATTGGTCGAGTCCGTCGTTTGCTAAAATTTTCATCCGAAATTTATTTTTTTAACTTTTAAAATTTCATCAAAATACTCCCTTTAGGGATGGGAAAAATAATTTTGATGAAATTTTCAAAAGACTTTTTACTGTATTTAATCTTTAAAAACTTCTATGGTCAGGTTTTTCTCGACCATATCGGTAAATTTTCCTTTATATCGAGTTGCTTTCACAAGATGATTATCGATCCAGTGATAATTTCCACCTCTTGGCTTTCCGCAAAGTACACTGTGATATTTAAATCCGTGCTTATCAAGCCAATCGATGGTAATCTGCTTCAAATCTTCGGTTCTGGAAGTGAAAAAACAAATAATATGTCCCTGATCGTACCAGCGGTTGATGGTTTCCAAAGCATCGGGATAAGGTTCGCACGTAATCATTCTTTCCGGCTCTTCATTCGGAACATCATCGGTAATGGTACCGTCAATATCAATCAGATAATTTTTGATTCCGTCTTTCAGCTTCGGGCTTAAATGGTGTAAATATTCTAATTCCATCCTTGTAAAATTTGAAGTGGCAAAATTACGAAAAATGCAGGGAAATGTCTTCCTAAAATTCATAATTATTAAAAAACTGCGAAAAACACTGATGTTTACATTAAAAATGTAAGGAAATCGTAAAGGGAAAAGTTTAAAAAACGTATATTTTTCACTTTTAAAGTTCCCGAAAATGAAAGACATCCCTAAAAATTCAAACAAATATTTTACAAAATGATGAAATAAACCTAAATTTGTAAAAATGGAAGAACAGGTAGTTTTAGTCAATCGGAATGATGACGTTTTAGGACTGATGGAAAAACAGCAGGCACACATCAACGGCTTATTGCATCGTGCTTTTTCTGTTTTTTTGTTTAATGAAAAAGGAGAAATGCTCCTCCAGAAACGAGCTTCGGAAAAATACCATTCTCCCGGACAATGGACAAATGCAGTATGTTCACATCCCCGAAATGGTGAAACGTATCTGGAAGCCGCCAACCGACGGCTGAAGGAAGAACTCGGAATTGCGACCGAGCTTTCGGAAAAATTCCATTTTATCTATAAAGCGGATGTTGGCGGAAATCTTTGGGAACACGAGCTGGATCATGTTTTCACCGGAAATTATGACGGGAAATTTAATCTTAACAAAGATGAAGTTTCGGAAGTCCGGTATATCTCAATGGAAAATCTGGATAAAGAAATGACGGATCACCCTGAACATTTCACGGAATGGTTTAAAATTATTCTGAAAGAATATAAGGAGCATCTTTGAAAAATCAATTGTCAATCTGCTTCGCAGTGAATAGTGAATTTTTTTCCTACATAAATTGACAATTGACCCGCGAAGCGAAATTGACCATTCACAATCTGAAACAAAATTTAAAAGTAAATAATGAAAAAAACTTCTTTGTACGACAAGCACGTAAGTCTGGGAGCGAAAATTGTTCCCTTTGCAGGTTTTGAAATGCCTGTGCAATATTCCGGAGTTACGGAAGAACATTTTGCAGTCCGTGAAAAAGCGGGAATTTTTGATGTTTCGCATATGGGACAGTTTTTTATTGAAGGAGCCGGAGCGAAAGAACTTCTTCAATATGTAACTTCCAATGACGTGAATACTCTGGAAAACGGAAAAGCGCAATATTCCTGCCTTCCGAACGGAGACGGCGGAATTGTGGATGATCTCATTATCTACAAAATGGATGATGAAAAATATTTCGTGGTCGTGAATGCTTCCAACATCGAAAAAGACTGGAATCATATTCAGAAATTCAATGAAAATTTCGGAGCGAAAATGACAAATGCTTCCGATGAAATGTCGCTGATCGCCATTCAGGGACCGAAAGCCACAGAAATTCTGCAAAAGCTTACTGATACCAATCTTTCAGAAATTCCTTACTACCACTTTACAACAGGAAATGTAGCGGGTGTAAATGATGTGATTATTTCCAACACAGGTTATACCGGAAGCGGCGGTTTTGAGATTTATTTTAAAAATTCCAATGCCGAAAAACTTTGGGATTCTATTTCCGAAGCCGGAGAAGAAGAAGGACTGATTCCCTGTGGATTGGCTGCGAGAGATACTTTGAGATTAGAAAAAGGGTTTTGTCTTTACGGAAACGATATTGATGATACCACTTCTCCGCTCGAAGCCGGATTAGGCTGGATCACCAAATTAGACAAAGGTGATTTTGTAGATTCGGAATTCCTGAGAAAACAAAAAGAGGAAGGAACCTCAAGAAAGCTCGTCGGTTTCGAAATGCAGGAAAAAGCCATTCCGAGACACGATTATCCGGTTGTGGATGCAGAAGGGAACACGATCGGAAAAGTAACCTCAGGAACGATGAGCCCGATGAAAAAAACCGGAATCGGACTTGCTTATGTGGATAAACCGCATTTTAAAATCGATTCGGAAATCTTTATCCAGATCAGGAATAAAAATATTCCGGCAAAAGTGGTGAAACTGCCGTTTGTATAAAAATATATGGGTTCGTAGGAATGTGCCAGAAAGGCACATTCTTTTTTTGGAACATATACACTCACTCTTAGTGTGTTCCACAAAAGATTATTTCCCGAAAAATTCATTCAGTCTTTCCAGATTATCTTTATCGCTTCCGACAAAAATTTCTTTATCAGTGATGAATACGGGACGTTTCAGAAAACTGTAATGTTCTAGCAGAAGTTTTTTGAAATCCTTTTCTTTCAGGGATTTTATATCAATTCCTCTTGCTTTGATCTGTGTTGATTTTTTACTGAAAAGCGCTTCGTACGATTTGGTTTTTTCATACATTTCCGCTAATTCTTCTTCGGTTACCGGATTGCTTTTAATTTCGTGAAGCTCCCAATCGGATAAATCAAGAGGTGCCATTATTTTTTTATTGGTTCCGCAGGTTTTCAGATAGAATACTTTTTTCATACTTCAAAAATACGCTTATTTTCAACATTCTGAAGATTATGAATATTTATTTTTTTGGAAAGATATTTGCTTCTGAAAAGTCTGATAACAACTAAAAATAGAAAAAATGAAAAACCCGAAATTAATGCTCATTTTCAGCTTCGCGGGAAGTATGCTTTTCGCTTCTTGTGAGAAAAAGGTAATTGTACAGAATCCGGTTCCGGCTCAGGAAACTGCTCGTGATGTTCAGCTTGCGGATTCATCTTCGTCTGCTGCTTCTGCCGTTCAAAATCAGGATTTGCCAAAGAAAGTAAAGGATTTTCTAAATCAGTATTATCCTAACGCAACCATTGCTGCTTATGAAGTGAAAACTATTCCTGCCATCGGAAAAAAATATGAAGTAAAACTGAATAACGGTGCCGAAATAGATTTCGACAGCAACGGGAACTGGGAAGAAATCAGTGATAAGCAAGGTGTTCCGGATACCTTGATTCCTACAAATATCAAATCTTATGTTTCCAAAAATTATCAGGGAACCAAAATAGAAAGTATTGATAAAGAGCGTAACAAGATCAAAGTAGAATTGATAAATGATCTGGATTTGGAATTTGATCTGAAAGGAAATTTCCTGAGAATTGATCCTTAAGCGAAATCTTTTCTAAATAAAATAAAAGGCTGTCCACGGACAGCCTTTCTGATTTTATAAATTCCTGATTATCTCGCAATATTCACTGCTCTTGTTTCGCGGATCACCGTAACTTTTACCTGTCCCGGATACGTCAGCTCATTTTGGATTTTTTCAGAAATATCGTAGGAAAGTCTGGCTGCGATTTCGTCCGAAACTTTTCCGCTTTCTACCATCACCCGAAGTTCTCTTCCTGCCTGGATCGCATAAGCGCTGGAAACTCCGTCAAAGCTCAAAGCTGCTGCTTCCAAATCTTTTAAACGCTGGATATAGGATTCCAGAACTTGTCGTCTTGCTCCCGGTCTTGCTCCGGAGATCGCATCGGCAACCTGAATGATCGGTGAAAGAAGAGAGGTCATTTCCACTTCGTCGTGGTGTGCTCCGATTGCGTTTACCACTTCAGGATTTTCACCGAATTTTTCTGCCCATTGCATTCCGAGAAGCGCGTGAGGAAGCTCGGATTCCTGCTCCGGAACTTTTCCGATATCGTGAAGAAGTCCGGCTCTTTTTGCCAGTTTTACGTTCAAGCCTAATTCTGCTGCCATTGTTGCTGCGATATTGGCAACTTCCCTGGAATGCTGCAAAAGGTTTTGTCCGTAAGAAGAACGGAATTTCATTCTACCTACAATTTTCACCAATTCAGGATGAAGTCCGTGAATGCCGAGGTCAATAATGGTGCGTTTTCCGACTTCTATAATTTCTTCCTCGATTTGTTTTCTGGTTTTTTCCACCACTTCCTCAATTCTGGCAGGGTGAATTCTTCCGTCTGTTACCAATCTGTGCAAAGAAAGTCTCGCGATTTCCCTTCTTACAGGATCGAAGCACGAAAGCAGAATCGCTTCCGGAGTATCATCTACAATAATTTCTACTCCTGTTGCCGCTTCCAAGGCACGGATATTTCGTCCTTCACGACCGATAATTCGTCCTTTCACCTCATCAGATTCGATATTGAAAACAGAAACGGAATTTTCGATCGCCTGCTCAGTTCCGATTCTCTGAATCGTCTGAATGACAATTTTTCTGGCTTCGTTTTTGGCGTTCAGCTGTGCTTCTTCCATAATACCCTGAACGTGAGCCTGAGCTCTTGTTTTGGCTTCTGCTTTCATCGCTTCCACCAGTTCGTTACGTGCATCTTCCGCAGAATAATTAGAGATTTTTTCGAGCATTTCCACTTTTTGTGCGGTTACTGCGTCTAATTCCTGCTGTTTTCTTTCGAGGATTTCGTGCTTTTTGGCGTAATCCGCGATCTGTTTGTCGAGGTCTTTTTCTAATTTTCCGGTTTTACTGAGTTCGTCATTCAGCTTGCTTTCCTTATCCTTAATTCTTTTTTCGGCTTCCTGCATTTTCTTTTCACGGTTTTGAATATCCGCATCGTGCTGGGATTTCAGCTCAAAGAATTTTTCTTTTGCCTGAAGGTGTTTTTCTTTTTTAATGGCTTCTGCCTGAACAGTAGCTTTCTCTATAAGGTTGTCGGCATTTTTTCTGGCATCATCAATGATGAATTTGGCTTTCGCATTCAGGGAACTTTTGGAAAAGATAAATCCCAGAACTGCTCCGATTACCAGACAAACTGCTCCGATAATAATAACGGTTGGTGTCATAATTTATATATAGTTTTAATGCTCAATTCTTACAATTTAGAAATTTAAATCTACTCTCTAACTAATTTCTAAATTTCTCAATCTTTTAATCTATTAATCTTTTAATTATCCACAAAAAAAGCCTACAACAGTTCAATGATTTAGAGTAAACTCCTAATCAACACGATTTGAGCTGATTTTCACTTTCTGTAATCCGAAAAATCGGCACGCCATTGAGTGAACTTTCGCCCGGTAATTGTTTAGCGTTGAGTTTACCTGTAATGTGTCAGAACTATTGTAGGACAGTTTTCTTTGGAAAAATATTATCTGTTTTCCAGTTCTTCCAAAACCCGGTTGAGCTGCTGAACTCTTTCGGCGGAAGCATTTATATTATTTTCGTTGGCAAGACGCGATACTTCCGCATTGGCACCCAATTTAAGAGCGCACATTGCCAAAGCATCCTGCTTGTCCCGCACATCGAAGCTGGCTTCAAAATCTTTAATCATATTTTCAATCTGCTTGCCTACTTTACGAAGGGTTTCTTCTTCCGCAGCAGGTACATTCAGCGGATATGTTCTTCCCGCAATATTGATCGTAATACGCCTTACATCCATCACAATCCGCTGTTTTGAAGTTGTGCAATACAGAGGTCTATTTCCTTCACAAGCCTGTTGATATGGTTTTTCATAAGGCGGTTATGCTCCGGATTTCCCGATATTGCGGAATACAATTTTATATTTTTCTGTTCTTCTGCCAAAACCCTGTTTTTTTTCTGCTCTTCTTCATATTTTTCCTTAAGTTCTTGGTGCTCAGCTGAAAGCTCTGACATTTTCTCACTCAGATCCTGATATTTTTTTGCCGTTATCAAAATCTTTTTTTCAAGCGTCGAAAAGTTTTGTTCTAATTCACTGAGCATATTCAGGGTTAAAAAATTCTAACAATTACGCAAAAATAATAAAATTAAATCTTAATGAAAAGAATAATTTATTCTTTTGTGATAAATGCGCGGAAAATAAAGGTTTGGTGATAAACAGGATCGATTTTTTCTAAAAAAAATCCCCGCAAATATTTATTGCGGGGATTCGGAGATCTGTGTTTTTGGAAATTATCTTTTAATGATCTTTTTTGTTTCGGTTTTTCCGTTTTCCAGAATAACATTTACAAAATATAATCCGTTTGAAAGTGTGGAAACATCAATATTTTTGGTTGTTCTGGTTTCCATTACCTTCTGTCCTGCCGTATTGATGATCTCAATTTTCAGGATACTTCCGGATGCTACAACATCAAAATATTTGTTTACCGGATTGGGAGCAATATTCAGTCTTATTCCGTTTGTATTCTGAATTCCTAGATTGTCATTGTTCATATTTACACATCTTACGGAATATCCATGACTTTTCGCATCTCCGCCAAAACCGGTTGTGCTGCCTGCATAAGTTCCGAGATATACGAATCTGTAAAAATCGGGATTCGCGCTTGCTGTCCTTGTCCAGATGTATGCACGTTCACCAACAAAAGCGAAGGAATCATCTTTACGTGCTCCTGCTCCTGCTATTTTCAGATTGCTTTCGAAACCTCTTGTGATTCCGTTATTGGTAGCTCCGGCAGGTTTCGGGAAAATATTTTCCTTCTGCATCACATTATCCCAAATTGTTTCCGTAGGAATTTCCCAGTTTTCACCGATGGCTTTACAAGGATCCATTCCGTTATGTTCGGTTATTTCGCTCAAATTTTTACCTGTCCACGTATCATCCTGATTCGGATTGGCAAACCATCCGGAATATCCGGTGTAAGGCGATCCGCCTCCGATATAAAATACAGGAATTCCGCTTCCCAAACCTGCAGGATTATTCGGAACCGGATATTCTTCACTCATTTCGGAATCTTTCAGCTGATGTCCGTCGTCCCAACGTCCCCATTGGAAATAATCTCCTCTTGCGGTTTCATCTGCAATACTTTCAGCAACATTACTGCTTCCTAAATTTTGCTGCAGCCACTCATTTCCGTCTGCCGCACGAACGGTTTTATAAAATACCGTCTGATTTCGATACGTGAAACTTACACATCCTGTATCACCAATATTGTTACCTGCTATTTGCGGCGTACATGGTTCCTGAGCTGACCATAAACCGGAAATTCCCAATCCGACTGTAAGAATATATCTTTTTAACATAAAATTTTTTTGCAAAAGTATTTACTAAATTTTATTTAGAATAAATATAAATAATGATATTTATCATTTTCCTGCAAAAAAAGAAGACCAAGGAATTCCGGTCTTCAATTGATATTTCGTTGAATTTAAAACTTTGTCAAAGTACTATCATTCTGCTGAAAAACTTTGACAAAGTAAGATCATTATTCAAATTTCAGGACGAACATAAACGCGCGGGTTTTTGCAGAAGAAATTGCAGATGCCCAATATGGCGGTGTTTCCGGATTATCGGCTACCATTTCATCATTGATCATAAATGTTCCCCGGAATCCGGGTGTCAGCTTGAATTTACCGAAATAAAACTGCATTCCTATTTCTGCCGACCAGGCAAAACCGCTGCTCGTGGTCCGGAAAATTCCCTGCTGATTGTCGTCCTCACTTTTGCTGTTGGACTGCAGGTTCATAATCCAGTTCACACCTGTTGCAAAATACGGACGGGAATTGTACCATCGGTCTCCGTGAAATTCCACAAGAACAGGAATGTCGATATAAGTAGCTTTTACGGTTCTCAATTTATCGGCATCGGAAAGTGTCTGAGGTGTAAACGGCGGATTAGAAGTGGTTCCGGCGGAATACTGGTCGTTGGATTGCGTATCGAAAGTGATCTGTCTTTCCACAAACTGTAATCCCGGTTCGATTCTGAGATCAAAATTATCATTCAGCCGCATTTTTCCGATAAGTCCGGCTCCGAAGCTGTAGGATGATTTCACCTGAACAAGATTTCTCTGGTTGTCCATTCCGTATTTCGGATCCAGAACAAGTTTGTAATCGAAATTGTTTCCGGCAAGGAAAAATCCCCAGCTGAATTTCTGATTATCGAAACCTTCAAGATTATCCATTCTGTCCTTGGTTCTGAAAAGCTGGGCTTCGCTGAAACCTGTGAATCCGATTGCGGAAAAAATCAGAAATGTTATGAACTTTTTTTTCATATTATTTTGTTGCTTTATAAATGGTGGCAATTCCAAAACTCAGTTTGGTGTACATCACTTTTTTAAATCCTCTTTCAAAAAGAATATTTTTCATTGTTTCCCCGAAAGGAAAAGCGTTTACGGAATCCGGAAGATAGGTATAAGCTCTGTTGTCTTTAGAAACCAGTTTCCCGATTGCCGGAAGCACATTTTTAAAATAGAACATATAAAATTTTCCCAAAATCCCTTCAACTTTGGAAAATTCAAGGATATAGACGTTTCCGTTTTCTTTTACCACTCTTTTCAGTTCGTCCAGACCTTTGTTCAGGTTTTCGAAATTGCGCACTCCAAATGCAACGGTAACAGCATCAAATTTATTATCCTCAAAAGGCAAATTTTCAGCATCGCCTTTCATCATCGAGATTGAATTCTGAAGATTGTGCTTTTTTACTTTTTCTATTCCTACATCCAGCATTTTTTGGGAAAGATCCAATCCTGTAACTTTCGCTCCGGTTCCGTTGTGTACCGCAATTGCCAAATCTCCGGTTCCTGTTGCCACATCCAGAACGGTTTCCGGATTGTCCTGCTTCAGCATTTTTACCAGTTTTTTTCTCCAGAGAACATCAATATTCATTGACAAAAGCCGGTTCAGAAAATCGTATTTTCCGGCAATATTGTCGAACATATCTTCTACCTGGCTTTTTTTGCTGGCTTCAGTATTATAAGGGGTAACTACTTGCTTCAAAATTAAAATTTATAATATTCTGTATAATAATTCAGGAAATCCTGTTTCCGGAAAATTTTGGTTCTGGATTCCACTTTCTGAATGTTTTTGATCACTTTATCATAATCCTCATCCACATTATAATAGAAATCTTCGGTATAGAGCTTATTGAAACGCTTCGGCGCACCGAGATACATTTTCCCGTCTATTTCCGTTTTACCAAGTTCCAAAAGTAAGGAATCTTTATTTAAATTATATCCGTAATACTGGGTATTTACGTAATAATCCTGATGAGCGATATTCAGCAGACCGCGTATTTTGTCCACCACAAATGCGGAATCGTACAGCGGTTTTTTACTGGAATCGAAAACTTTGATGTCATTTTTTCCTTTGTCTAAATCCACTTTCAGGGTTTGTCCGGCAGCGATTATTTTTTCTTCGCCGTTATTCAGCTTAAAATAAAAAGTATCATTGGTAGGATTGTCCACTGCATAATAATTCTCTTTTGCCAAAAAAAGAAAATAGGTACCAAATGCGGCAATAACTGCCAGAAGCGCAAACAAAAGACCTTTTGCAGATGGAGATAAGTTCATCAGGAATATTTCTGAAAATGCAAATTTAATATTTTTTTACTTCATACGGAGTGATTTATTTTTTTAAGGTCATATCTAATCACCACCTATAGCTGTTTGCTTAAAAGTAAATTTGTTATGAGTGATTTCATTACAGATACAATATTAATTCTTAACTTTGCTAAAATTTTTTCATAACAGAATATTATGCCCAACACAATCATAATAGGTTCGGGAAGCTGCGTTCCGGAGAGAGTAATAGGAAAGGAATATTTTCTGAATTCGGAATTTTATACTGATGAAGGAGAAAAACTCGACAAACCGAACGAGGAAGTCATTCAGAAATTTGTGGAGATCACCGAAATCGAAAACCGGCGATATGTAAATGCAGATCAGAATAATTCCGATATTGCTGTGATTGCTTCCCAAAAAGCAATTGAAGATGCGAAAATTGATCCCGAAACGCTGGACTATATTATTTTCGCCAGTAATTTCGGTGAAGTGGATGCTGCCGGAACTGCGAACTTTATGCCGAATATGGCTGCCAGAGTAAAATCAAAGCTGGGCATAAAAAACAGAAAATGTATTACTTATGATATGATCTTCGGATGTCCGGGTTGGGTGGAAGCAATGATTCTTGCCGATATTTTCATAAAATCCGGAAACGCGAAAAATATCCTCGTTATCGGTGCCGAAACTTTAAGCCGCGTTACCGATCCTTACGACAGAAATAAAATGATCTTTGCAGACGGAGCAGGAGCGGTAATTGTAACAGCAACAAATGAAGAAAATGTGGGAATTATTACGCACAACACGCTTTGTGATAACGGAATTGAACTGGATTATCTCAGCAACGCTCCCTCATTGAATGCCGATGATGAAGATTCTCACAGAGTTTATATCCGGATGCAGGGCAGAAAAATCTATGAATACGCGCTGAAAAATGTTCCTGATGCCATTAAAGCAACGATCGATCAGGCAGGACTTACAATTGATGATATTGACAAAATCCTTATTCATCAGGCAAATGCGAAAATGGATTATGCGATGATTTCAAGGCTTTTCAAGCTGTACGGAAGATCCGATTACGATCATTCGATTTCACCGATGACGATTCAGGAATTCGGAAATTCTTCCGTAGCTACAATTCCTACAATGTTCGATCTGATTATCAAAGGACAGATGAAAGACCAGAAATTCAAAGAACACGGAAATATCGTTTTCACTTCCGTAGGCGCCGGAATGAATATTAACGCGATTGTGTATAAATTTCCTTAATTGCTAGCAATCGGCTTTCGGTAATTGGCGGTTAGCTTTTGGCTATCAGCAATCAGCAATCGGCTATTAGCTTAAAAATATGCAGCGAACTATTCTTATTATCACCGCTATTTTTCTTTTACTTGAAATATATGTGTATCAGGCTTTTAAAACTCTTGTAAACAATCCTGCCGCAAGAATTTCCTATATTGCGGTTACGGTTATCCTTTACGGATTTATGTTTTATGAAATTTCCAATTTCAGCCGTTCGGATCGGGATCATCACAGGATTCAGATTATCGCAACCTTGCTTCTGGCATTTCTGATTCCGAAAATTCTGGTGGCGGTTTTTCTTTTGTTTGATGACATTTTCCGGCTTCTGCAATTCGGATATCAGCAGTTTTCCAATTCCGAAAATCATTATCCTGAGAGAAGAAGATTTCTTTCCATTCTCGGATTAGGTTTTGGCGGAATTTTATCAGCACTGGTACTGGACGGCGTAATTTTCGGAAAATACCGGCAAACCGTAAGAAAAGTAAAGCTGAAAATCGCAGGACTTCCCGAAAGCTTCAAAGGATATAAAATCGTACAGATTTCGGATGTTCACAGCGGAAGTTTTTTTCATCCCGAAAAACTGGAACACGCTATTGATCTTATTAATCAGCAAAACGCGGATCTGGTTTTGTTCACCGGAGATATGGTGAATAATTTCGCCGAAGAATTTGAACCTTTCATTCCATTATTTTCAAAAATAAAATCCAAAGACGGAAAGCTTTCGGTATTGGGAAATCACGATTACGGTGATTATGCGGATTGGAATTCCAAAGAAGAAAAAGCAATGAACATCCCGAAACTAATTGATTTCCAAAAACAAGCCGGTTTTGAAATGCTGAGAAACGACCACCGCATCATCGAAAAAAACGGACAAAAGCTGTACATTCTCGGTGTTGAAAACTGGGGCGAAAAACCTTTTCCTCAATATGGCGATCTGGATAAGGCTGCAAAAGGAATTTCGCCGGAAGCCGCAAAAATCCTGATGAGCCACGATCCTACACATTTCGACAGGGTTGTGAAGTTTCATCCGGCAAATGTTCAACTTACACTTTCCGGACATACACACGGAATGCAGTTCGGGATCGATCTGAAGAATGTAAAATGGAGCCCGGTACAATATCGTTATCCGAAATGGGCAGATTTATATGAAAGCGAAAAAAAATATTTGTATGTAAATCGAGGTTTTGGTGTGATCGGATATCCGGGAAGAGTCGGTGTTTTTCCGGAAATTACGGTTTTTGAGCTGTCTTGATTTTTCGAAGTTCACTTCTCATATTTTATTTCTTTTCCAAGGGTGAAACCCTTGGCTATTTTCTCACCTTAGTTGTTTTCTTTTCATTATATTTTTGATATAATTCTTCCCGAATTTCAACTAAAATACTCTCCGCTTTTTTATAATCGGGAACTTCAGGAAGCGTGGATTCCGAATAGCGGATTTCCAGTTCGTGAAGAAGTTTGTCCGCTTCTTCAAGCAAATCGTCATATTCGCGGCTTCCTGATTTTATATCGAGTAATTCTTCCCTGTTTTTCACTCTGATATCCAAATCGTTTTCCGTAAAAATCTGCACTGCCGACTGAAGCAGGCGAATTGTGTGCATCATATTTTTGCTGTCGTAATTTTTACCGTGCTTCTGATTGGTTTCATAGCGTTCTGCGTTCCGTTTTTCCGCCCAGCTCCAATATTCCCTATATTCTTTGCAATACGATGAATACGCATCCTGATTGAAAAACAGATACGCTTCCGGCTTTTCACCTTTCGGAACGGAAGACAAACTCACTTCATTGGAATCTTCATTTTTGACAATGCCGTGATATTTTTTGTCATTTGGAATATCATAATAAAGCGCAAACATCCCTTTGGAATTCGGCATTTTTACCAGACCGCATTTTTCTTGTTCAAAGTATTTTTCATTCAGCCATTTTTTCAAGGGAAAGGAAGATTCGTCTTCAAAAACCACACAAAAATCCAGTACATCTTTTTTTTCTTTTTCCACCGGATTTACGATTTTTTTGTTCAGTCCTCTCGCTTTCTGAATTTGGGTTAAAGCATATCCGCCAAACGTATCTTTGCAGAGTTTGGAAAGAAAATCTTTCAGTTTCAGCTTCTCCGTAACCGGATGTTTGTATAACACGCAGTCTTCGGGAGTAGCGAGAATTTCCAGAATATTGGGATTGTTTTTCAGCAAAAGTTCCGTGAAACGTCCGATTTCGTAATATACAATATCATTGGTTTCATTTGCAACCTGCGGAATATATTCCAGCCCGAAAAACTGTTCTTTCGGAAAATAAAAAACACCTCGTATATCCGTATCCGATTTCTCCGTTGCCAATCCGAAAGCTTTTCTTCCTGAAATGGCTTCAAAGAGAATGAGATTGTTTTTCTTCAAAAAATCTATTGTTATCATCGATTCAGATTTTTAACCAAACATTTTAAATTTCAATTAAGATACGAGTTCCAAAAACACTTTCTCCGCTTCCTTTTTATCAAGATTCCCGCTTTTCAGAAATTTTGCTTTTCCTGATAATGCTTCCAGTTCATTTTTTAAATATTCAAACAATTCCCAATCCTGAGGATGAGCGTATTTTTCTCCCTTTTTGGATTTTACTTTGAGTAAAAAATCAACTTTCTCCTTTATTTCCAAAGGAAGCAAATCCAGCATTTCGTGAAAAACTACTGGCGGAAAACTGTTTTTTTCAATTACCCATTTTGTTGCCAGCATCGTCCGCAGACAGTAAAAATATGATTTCAGTTTCACTTCATCTGCATTGCACGCTTCCAGATATTTTCTGCTTATGCTTGAATAATGAAACGCTACAAAAACCGCAAGAAAATGAAACTTTCCAGAAAAGTGCATCTTCCAAGACGGGAAAGACCGGAAAAACCGAGAGAGCAAAGACTTGATGGCGAACAGCCGACAGAACACAGGCTTAAATAAATGAAACCACCGAAAAATCGATGGTTTTTTATTTTGAAAATTATCCATTCCCCACTCTCTGTTTCAAATCATCCGCACCGCCGGTTTTTCTTTGTCCGGATTTTCCCGAACCGAAATTATAAGTATAAGAAAGCGTTATCACTCTTGTATCTCTTCTCACAATGAAATTTTCGATATAGCTGGAATAGATGTTTTTCGCTTCGGGATTGCTGGTGAAGAAAATATCATTGAAAGAAAATTTCAGGGTGCTGTTATTTTTGAATTTTTTCTGTGCACCAATATTCACAGACCACATTGATTTCAGAAACATATAAGCATAGGTTTCTTTTGCCTTGTAATTTCCTGTAAGCTCTGCGAAAAACCCGTCTCCAATTTTAAAGGAATTGATGCTGTTCAGATCGAAAGTAAAATTCCCCTGATTTTTAATATAAGTATCGGAGATATTTCCGGTATAGCTTCCGAAATAGAAATTGGCGCTGTTGTTCATATCCCACCATTTCGCGATTGTTACAGGAACAATCAGGTTTAATCCGTAATAGGAAGCGGAGCTCAGATTTTCATTAGCCTGAACAACCACGATATTTCCGTTTTCTACAATCGGTTTCAGAACATCAGTGATATTATCGGACGTTTTGCTGTAGCTCAAAGTCGCGAAATATTTGCTGCTGAAACTATACGTAAATTCATAATTCATCGTAGTTTGCGGGTTCAGATCCGGATTTCCGGCTTGATAGGTAGTCGGATCGAGATAAAATTTAAAAGGATTGAGTTGTTTGTAAGTCGGTCTTGTAATTCTCCGGCTGAAATTGAGTTCCAGATTATTCCTATCATTTAAATCATAGGAAAAAACTGCGCTCGGAAACAATTGCACATAATTCTTTTTGTTGATTTGTCCGGTTGTAATCTGGTTTCCTGTAACATTCGTGTTTTCCATTCTCAATCCGAAATTCACCTTGAATTTTTCCCAGTTTTTGATCACATTTCCGTAAACCGCATTGATATTTTCTTCGTAAATGAAATGATTGGTTTTTCCGTTGTCAATCACAGGAATTCCCGAACTCGCATCGAAAAATTGCAAATCGTTATCGGCTTTCACAAAACTTGTTTTAATTCCGGTTTCCAGTTTCCAGTCTTTTTTGAAAGCTTTCGTAAGGTCAGATTTCAGGGAATAAATATTCAGATTTCCGCCCAAATCGCCTTTCAGCAGATAAGGATTTGAGTTTTCGTTTCCGTTATTATCAAAACTTTTCGTGTTGAAATTCTGCAAAGAAGAATTACTGTAATTAATGTAATCCAGATCCGTCGTCAGTTCCGAACCGAGGGAATCGATTTTGTATTTGTGATTGAAATTCAGGGAAACATTTTTCCAGCTGTCGCGGTTGTTGCTTTTCGTGTTGAAACTTCCTGCCGGAAAACGGTTTTCGTCCAGAACCGCCGTTTCGTTATTGCTTTTCGGGTCGAATCGGTTGCTCATAAAACTCACTGAAAATCCCAGAATATTTTTATCATTTATATAATAATCCGTTCCAACTTTTGCGATATGATTGCGAAAATTCATTTTCAGAAAATTATCCTGTTCATAAGCTTTTTGAAATATTCCGTTTTCGTAAAAATTTCTGTCGAGAATCAGTTTATTGTAAAATTCCCGGTAAGCAAAACTGTAATTGGCGAAAAGATTCACCTTTTTATTCCGGTGATTGATGCTGAAACTGTTGTTGTTTTTTACATATTTTCCTGTTCCAATCGAACTGGAAATGCTTCCGTTCGTTCCTTTTCTCTGGTCTTTTTTGAGCTTGATATTGATGATGGAAGTTCCGGCTGCATCGTATTTTGCTGAAGGATTGGTAATAAATTCGATTTTATCAACGGTTGATGACGGAATTCCGCGAAGATAATTCGCCAAATCGGTTCCGGACATCGGCGTATTTTTGCCGTCGATTTGTACGAGAAGATTTCCTTTTCCGCGAAGCGAAATATTATCATTTCCGTCAATCTTTACACCCGGAGCTTTTTCCAAAACTTCAAAAGCGGAATTTCCGGTGGCTGCGATGCTGTTTTCCACATTCAGGATCATTTTTCCATCCTGCCTTTCGATATAAGGTTTTGCTTTGACGATTGTTACGCCTTCAATTGCTTTTTCGTTGAGAGAAATAAGAGAGAGCGTAAGATTTTCTGTTAACGAAATATTTTCGGATTTGTAAACTTCACTTCCGTTTTTATTGATTTTCAGATTATAATTTCCCGAAATCAAATCATTGAAGCTGAATTTCCCGTTCTGGTCGGCAACTTCGGTTTTAATTAATTTATTTTCAGAATTTAATAAATTGATTTCCAGTTGATTAGTTTTATCAGAATCAATGGTTCCCGACAGATTAAAATTCTGGATCGATTGTGCAAATATATTTGTGAAAAAGGTAACCATCCAGAAAAAGATGATTAAAAAAAATCGTATCATATTATTAGCTTTTTGAGGTTTTACAATTTTCCGAGATTTTTAAAAGTGTGGAATTCATTATTTCCAGCTCGGTTTTTGAAATGTTTTTAAGGGCGGTTTTCCGGTTGTTTTCAACCAGCTTCTGTACTTTCCCGATGATTTCTTTTCCACTTTCCGTAACTTCAAGATTGGTTTTTCTGCGGTCTTCCGTATGAACTTCCCGAGTGATAAATTCTGATTTTACCATCAGATTGATAATTCTGGTAACCGAAGCATTGTCCTTGAATACAAGATCTCCGATTTCGTTCTGCGTAATTCCCGGATTTTCCAGAATCGCTTTAATGATGAGCCATTGGTCAATTGTAATATTAAAACCCATTTCTTTCAGCTGTCTTTGCGCAAAATTTCTGTAGGTTCTGATGGCTTTATCAATGTTGTAAAAGATGATTGAATTTAGTTTTTCCATAATTCTGAATTTAAAATGATAAATCAATTATTGATATATCAATTAATTTGTTGCAAATTTCTTTGAATTGTTACAAACAAAAAAATTATATCAAAAATTTTGATATTTTTATTTATTTTCATTTCAGGCTTTTCCTATTAAATAGGAAAAATTTATAATAATAAAATCCTGATTATCAATAGTAATATACCCTTAATTGCAAATTTCTCTTTGATTTTTTTCTGAAAAACCGTATTTTTACGAAAACCTCATCTTTTGAAAAAAACACTGGTTCTTTTTGCACATCCTTTTTTGGAATTTTCCAAAAACAGTAAGATGCTCACCAATTTTTATGAACGTGAACAGCATTTTACGTTTCGGGATTTGTATGAAGAATATCCGGATTTTCATATTCCGGCATTCCGGGAAAGAAAAAGAATGGTGAACTATGACCGTTATATTTTTCATTTTCCGCTGATCTGGTTCGGGATGCCGCCTTTATTAAGATTGTGGCTGGATGAAGTAGTGGACGGAAACTGGATCGGCAATTACGGTGAAAATCCTCTCGAAAACAAAGAAATTTATATTCTGGTAACCACGCGAAGCAAGGAAAGATCTTTCGGGAAAAACGGAAAGCACGGATATACGATTGAGGAGCTGATCAGCGGTCTTTTGATTGTACTGAAAATCTTTAAAGCCAACCTGAAAAATATCTATATCGTTTACGACACAGAGAACCTTTCAAAAAAAGAGATCATCCTGCACAAGCAACGTTTTGCAGAAATTTTAAACCAATAAAATATTTATGGAAAGCACCTCCATCGCTATGAAAATCCTTATCTTTCTCGGAGCAGCCATTGTAATGGTTCCGCTTGTACGAAGATTGGGGTTAAGTTCGGTGATCGGATATATTCTGGGCGGAATCATCATCGGTCCTTTCGTTCTGAAGCTAACGGGAAGAGACACTGAAGATATTATGCACGCTACAGAATTTGGGGTGATTATGCTGCTTTTTATGGTCGGCTTGGAAATGGAGCCGAAAAAATTCTGGGCGATGCGGAAGCGGATTCTCGGTTTGGGAATTTCACAGATGTTTCTCACGATTATTATCCTCAGCGGAATTTTTCTTTTGTCCGGTTGGCGGCAGGATCAGGCGGTTGCGGTGGCGATGTGTTTCGCGATGTCTTCTACGGCGATTGTTTTGCAGACTTTGAGCGAAAAAAATATGTTCCGTACTGCTGCCGGTGAAGCTTCCTTTTCCACGCTTCTTTTCCAGGATATCGCGGTGATTCCGATATTGGCGCTTTTGCCGCTGATCGCGCATCAGCACGTGAAAAAAGAAAGTGAAGTTCAGGTGCTGATACAAACGCTGCCGGATTGGCTTCAGGCTTCTACCGTAATTTTCGGAGTGGTGATTTTAATTGTATTAGGGAGATTTGTTTTCGTCCCTTTCCTGCGGTATGTTTCTAAATCGGGAATGGCGGAACTTCTTACCGCTTCTTCGTTATTTCTGGTAATCGGTGTTTCGGAGCTGATGGATATGATCGGACTTTCTCCGGCTTTGGGAGCGTTTCTGGCAGGTGTAATGCTGGCAAACAGTGAATTCCGGCACGAACTGGAAGCGCAGATTGACCCTTTCAAGGGTTTGCTTCTTGCCGTATTTTTTGTAAGTGTCGGCGCTACGATTAATTTTTACACGATTCAGAAAGATCCGGTTTTTATTTTCAGTTTGGTGATGGTGGTTCTGGCGGTGAAATTTGCGGTGCTTTATACGATCGGAAAAATTTTTAAAATCGAGAAAACCCAGAACTATTTCTACGCATTTGCACTTTCTCAGATTGGGGAATTTGCTTTCGTACTGTTGAATTTTTCAAAAAATTTATACCTTCTGGATCGTGAGCTTCTTTCGCAGCTGATGGCAGTTACGGCGATTACGATGTGTGTTACGCCGATATTGCTCATCCTTCACGAAAAAATAATTTCAAAAAAAATAAATACCGGTGACGAGAAAAATCTTCCTTTCAATATTCTGAATGAAGAAATTCAGCAGAAGAAAATTATCATTGTCGGTTTCGGGCATTTTGGAAGTACCGTCGGAAGATTATTAAAGGCAAGTAAAATTTCGGCAACCGTTCTGGATCACGATTCCGAAAGAGTGAAATTGCTGAGAAGCTACGGATTTAAAGTATATTACGGCGATGCGACGAGAATCCCCGTTTTGGAAGCTGCCGGGATCCACGATGCGGAAATTCTGGTTTTATGCCTCGATAATGTGGAAGATAATAAATATATCGCGGATATGATCCGTGAAAGATATCCTGAAATCAAAATTTTTGTAAGAGCCAAAAACCGTGATGATGCCGCTTATTACGTCAATCACGGAATCGAAAATATCTACCGCGAAACTTTGGGAACTGCCGTAAATATGGCGGTAGATCTGCTCCACGAAACCGGAATGCGGAAATATACAGCACGAAGACTGGGGAAAAGATTTACGCTTCTTGATAAAGCTTCCGTGAAAAAAATCGCGAAAATGGATGACGATGATCTGAGCTTTACATTAAAAGAATCCATTTTGCGTGAACAGGAACTGCTTGCCTACGACAGTATGAATTTCTATTCCCACGACTGGATTGAAAAGGAGGATGACGATGACGACGACGAGGAAAATGGAGATCCACGGGGAAAATAAAATCAAAATAAAATGAGTCCGATACATTATCGGACTCATTGATATTAAAAGTAATTTTAATTCTTTGAGAAGTAAGCAATTTTAATCTTTGATGAATTTAATGCTCTGTGTTTTTCCATCTGCTTTTACCTGTAGAATATAAATTCCTTTGGATAGGAAAGAAACATCTGCTTTATCGCTTGCTTTCAGATTTTTCACTTTTTGTCCGGCAATACTGTAAATTTCAATGCTTTCGATTTTTCCGGCATTGCGGATATTCAGTATATCTTTCACAGGATTAGGAGAAACCGTGATTTTTTTGTCAGCAGCGGAATTCTGAACGCCTAAATCTTCCGGCAGCTCTATTACAAAACCTACAAGCTTGTTTTCGGCGGTGTTCATTCCGATCCCTCCGATATATTTTCCGTCTGGAGAGATGCATAATGGTGCTATAAAAGAAATACCATTATTATCTAATCCTAAATTTGCAACATAATCGTCTAATTTAATAAGTCCTGCTTCTTTTGTCCAGATGAATCCGCTTCCACCATAAGGTCCCGCAAAGAACGAATAATAATACCCCACTACTGTTTTGCCATCCGCAGATATTCCTGAAGCAACACCTTTCGGAAGTATTCCGGCATCTGCAGGAATTACCATTTCTGTAGCACCTGTATCCATATTCCAAACGACAGGATTTGGAAATCCGCCCGAAATCATTGTTTTCCCATCCGCGGATACATCCGTAATTGCTTCTATATTAACACCGTTTACCGTTATAGAATGCTGAACACCGTTTTCCCAATAAACGCCTGTCAAACTACCATTATCAATATCCTGTCTTCCTACAACAATTGTTTTATCCGCATTGACTGCATTTGCACGGGAAGTTCTTCCTGTAACAGTAGTGCCCAGATCTACAATTCCATTTTCTTCTGTCCATATAATTGCATGGGCTGTATTGTCTTCAGAATAGCCTAAACCTACAACGGCAGCGCCATCATCAGAGATATTCCATGCTACACTTTTTGTAGTATCACCGGAACCTGAAAGCCCTCCTAAATATTTCCAACTGCTGGTTTCCACACTATAAAGTCCCATTTCATCCTTTTCATTTTCCGGATTGGTTATTGTACCAGCAACAAATTTTCCATCTGCGGATATGCTCGTTGTATAAGTCAGCGGATTACCGGTGGCAACAGTCCCTATAACAGAGGAGCCATTTTCCGCAGTCCACAGAAAATGAGAAATGTCTCCTGTAACGCCGGCTGCTGAGCCTGTATTGGATAAGGAAGTAACCTGTACACCTGTCCCTATATTATAGACTTGAGAATAAGCAAGAATACCGGAGAACATCAAAGTGAAGAGATAAATTTTTTTCATGAGTAATAATTATTTAAGTATTAAATTTGATTCAGCAATTTTATAAATATTTATCTGTGTATACAAAGAACAGGGTTTTGCAATTCGCGAATACAAAAATTATTTTGCATATAAATATTTGTTTATCAGTTGTTTATTGAAAAGTAATTTGAAGCGGAAAAAATACCTTTTACAAAAATACTAGAAATTGTTATGTAAAAATTCTCCTGAAAAAATCCACTGAAATAATATTAGGATAATAAATTTAGAGCTACTTTTGTTAAATGATGCTCATTTTCAGAAATAGCGTGATCGGTATTTTCTGCTTTCTTTTCTTTTTGAATGGTAAAGCACAGAAAAGCTCGGATTTTTTTTCGTCGGCAGATATGGGAGTGGAAGAACTTTATCAAAATCCCGATGTTTGTATCAGTTTTATCCAAAGTCTTTTGATTAGTGAAGGAAATGCAGAACGCAGGATTATTTTGCAGCATATTTTGGCGGAAGCGTATATAAAAAAGGGCGATTATGCGCAATCTATCAAAGCTTCTCTGGATAATGAGATACAAAAATTCTCGGGAGATGATTTTTCGGATTTTCATTTCAGATATTCTCTGGCGGAACAATATCAGAACCTGAAACTTTTTCATCAGTCAGACAGAATTCTTCGGGAAATAAAGACTCTTAATTATCAATCTCTTAACGGTCTGCATTCCGGTATTTATAAGATCAAAACCCGGCAGCTGGATGCTTACAACCAAATTTTTATCGGAAAACGGGATGATGCCCTGAAAATACTTTCGGAAATAAACACCAGTTTTCCGACAAATGCCAACACTTTCGAATCATTTGCCATAAAAGCAGAAACCCGGATTTTTTCAGCGTCCGTTTATCTGAATAAAGGAGATAAAGAAAAAGCTGCCGAAATATTGGATCTGATGATGAAAGATTTGTCTCAACATCCCGATGCTGCATTTCTGTATGCTTATACTTTGGAAAGAAAAGCACAGCTGGATTTCCTGAACAACAATTATAAGGAAGCCATATCGAATCTGGAAAATGCTTTGAAAAAAATCGAAAAATCAGGATATCTTCCGCTGGAGGAAAGATTGTATGAAAGCTTGTCCAAAAACTATCTGGCTGAGAATAAAGAAATTGAATACCAGAAATACAATAAGCTGTATATCAATACAAAAACGAAACTGGATAACAACAGGAAAGAAGGAATCCGCTATATTCTGAAGCTTACGGAATCTTTTGATTCGGAAGATCTTCTTATTAATGAGAAACGGGAAAAGAAAATTTCCCTGTCGGTATTGGCAGGAAGTATGGTTTTTATTTTAGCTTTATTCGGATATCTGCTCTATGAACGGAACGAAACTGCTAACCTGAAAAAACGAATGGAATTTTTCCGGAAACAGCAATCCGGTGAATTTTCCGGCATTTCAGCAGAATCCGAAGAAGAAAATGACAGTCAGCCCGTAAGCACAAAAAATCCACGGAAAAAAATATCCATTTCTAAAGAGAAAGAGCTGGAAATCATTGAAAAGCTTAAAGACTGGGAACAAGCCAATCATTTTCTCAATAAGGAAATGTCTCTGGCAACATTAGCAGTTCAGGTGGATGTCAATACCAAATATCTTTCGGAGATCATTAATAAATATAAGGGAAAAAATTTCAATTATTATATTAATGAGCTCAGGGTCAATTATATTGCGAACCTGCTGAAAAATGATCCGGCTTATCTCAATTATAAAGTGAGCTATCTGGCTGAAATTTCGGGTTTTTATTCTCACAGCACGTTTGCTACGGTTTTCAAAAACATTACCGGAATGTCTCCGAATGTCTATATCCAGCAAATCTCGAATACGCGGAAATAATGAAAAGCCGGGTTTTAATAATATATATGTTTTTTGTTTTGGCACCTATTTGTTCTGCCCAAAAGCCGGATGCGGAACAAATGATGAGCAAAGCCAGGGACGCGATATATGAAAATCCCGATTACAGCATATCAGTCAGCGATTCTCTATTGAAGACGGAAACAGATATCAATATCAAAGCGAAACTTCTGCTTCTGAAATCCAATGCTTACACTTCAAAAAGAAATTATGAAAAATCCCTGAAAAATGTACTGGAAGCGAAAGCGCTTCTCACTAAAATCAATGATCCTGAGATGAGAGTAACCATACTGGTTTCCATTGCGATACAATATCAGCAGATGGAACTTTTCAGAAAATGTCTGGATATACTGGATGAAAGTGAAAAACAGGCAGCAGCATTGCCTGATCATTCAGGCAAAAAATATTCGAATTTAGGAAAAATTTATGCGTTGCGCGGAATGGTTTATAAAAACCAACCCAACATAGAGCTGGCTTTGGAGAAATTTTTGATAGCGGTGAAGAATCTTGAGAAAATAATCCCTAAAGAACGTTCTGAAAATACGCTGAGTGTTGTTTATTATAATATGGGTTATTGCTATATCGACCTCGGAAGAAACAAAGAAGCAGAGCAATCTTTCTTAAAATCCGGGTTTTATGCGGAAAAGTTGAATGCGAGGAGTCTTCGGGCATTTGCACTGAAAGGCTTGGCAGAAAATTATCAGCGTGAAAAAAAATATACCCAATCCATAGAGCTGTTGATTAATGCTGAAAAATTATCCGAAGGAATCGGCGATCTGCTTCTGAGTGAGGGAATTTACAAGTTATTGGCGGATAATTATCTTGCCGTCAATATGTTTGATAAATATTTGTTGTACAATGACAAATACCGTAAAACACATTTTCTGAAAGAGCAAAATGAGTTTAAATCCATCAACAGTTCCATTGACACCCAAAATAAGGAAAACGAAAAAAGATTGATGATGATGAAGTCAAAATACCGGAAAATTGATTTTGTTATTGTGATCATTGCTTTATTCCTGATTATTTTCTTAATTCTTTGTATATATAAAAGAAAAAAGATCAATGATGATCTTAGAAATCAGATTCAGGAAAATATTATCAGAAAGTAAAATATTTTTCAGAACGAAAAAATAATTATTTCCGGCTAAACAATATAATTTGTGATCTTCTCAATGTATTGTTGCTTATTGTTTTTAAGTCTTTGCATATTGGTTATATTCTTTTTTATTTCACAATTAAATTGAATTTTTTACAGAAATTCTTATCTTTGCCCGATATGGAATTTACGGCTTCGCAAATTGCAGGGTTTATCGACGGTAAAATTATCGGTGACGAAAATACCCTGATCACGGGAGTTTCACCTATTGAGCAAGGTGAAGAAGGGCATTTGTCATTCATTGCTCAGAGCAGGTTTGCTCATTTTCTGGATTCCACGAAATGTTCTGTGCTCATCGTTTCCGAAAAAATCTTAGAAGACAAACACTACAATTCTACCATTATTGCGGTGGAAGATGCGTATCTTTCTTTTCAGGTTCTGATGAACCTTTACCAGCAAATGCAGGGAAAAAGAACCGGAATTGAAGACGGTTCTTTTTTTCACGAAACATCAAAGGTTGGTGAAGATGTGTACGTTGGGGCATTTTCCTATATTTCCGAAAAAGTGAGAATAGGAGACGGAACTCAGATTTTTCCGCAGGTGTACGTAGGAAAAGGAGTGAAAATCGGAAAAAACTGCAAAATCGACAGCGGTGCCAGAATTTACGATTATTGCGTTATTGGCGATAACTGCGTGATCCATTCCAATACCGTGATCGGTGGTGACGGTTTCGGTTTTCAGCCGACAGCCGAAGGTTTCAAAAAAATTCCACAGCTCGGAAATGTAATCATTGAAAATAATGTGGAGATCGGTGCCAACTGTGCGATTGACAGAGCAACAATCGGTTCCACCATTATCGGAGAAGGAACCAAAATAGACAACCTTATCCAGATTGCCCACAACGTGAAAATCGGGAAAAATAACGTCATCGCCGCACAAGCTGGAATTGCGGGTTCTACTGTCATCGGCGACTGGAATCAGATTGGCGGTCAGGTAGGAATCGTAGGGCACATCAATATCGGAAATCAGGTGAAAATCCAGGCGCAGAGCGGCGTAAATTCCAATACCAAGGACGGCGAGATTCTGTACGGCTCTCCAGCTATAAATGCCGGAGAATACAGAAGAAATTATGTGCATTTCAGAAACTTTACTGAAATTGTAAAACGAATCAATACTCTCGAAAATAACTCAAAAGATAACTTGAATGAGTGATAAGCAAAAAACCCTTAAACAAGAAATCTCATTATCCGGAATCGGGCTTCATACCGGAAAAGAAGTAAGCCTTACCCTAAAACCTGCCAAAGAAAATACAGGTTTTGTGTTTGTAAGAACAGACCTTGAAGGACATCCGCAGGTAGAAGCAGACGTAAATTACGTAACTACTACCGAAAGAGGAACAACTCTGGAAAAGCTCGGTGTCAGAATCCATACCTGTGAGCATCTTCTTGCCGCTTTGGTTGGCTGTGACGTGGATAACGCCATTCTGGAAATGGACAGCGCTGAACCGCCGATTATGGACGGTTCTTCAAAATATTTCGTGGAAGCCATTGAAAAAGCGGGAATTGAAGAGCAGAATCAGCCGAGAGAATATCTTGTGGTAAAAGAAGTTCTGAATTATGTGGATCCTTCCACAGGTTCGGAAATTACCATTATTCCTTCCGATACTTACGAGGTTACGACAATGGTTGATTTCGGAACCAAAGTTTTAGGAACGCAGAATGCCACGCTTAAAGATATTTCAGAATTTAAGGAAGAAATAGCTTCCGCAAGAACTTTCAGCTTTCTTCACGAACTGGAAATGCTTCTGGATGCAGGATTGATAAAAGGCGGCGATATTTCCAACGCTATTGTTTATGTAGATAAAGAACTTACACCTGAAACCGCTGAAAAGCTGAAAAAAGCATTCGGGAAAGATGATGTTTCCATTCGTCCGAACGGAATTCTGGATAACCTGAATCTTAATTATCCGAATGAAGCAGCACGTCACAAGCTTCTCGATGTAATCGGTGATCTGGCTTTGGTTGGCGTAAAGCTGAAAGGAAAAGTAATTGCCAATAAGCCGGGACATTTTGTAAACACACAGTTTGCGAAAAAGCTCAACCGTCAGTGGAAATTGCAGAAAAAGAAAAATGTTCCCGATTTTGATTTGACAAAAGAACCGGTTTTCGACATCAACGGAATTATGAAGCTGATGCCGCATCGTTATCCGTTTTTATTGATTGACAAAGTTCTGGAGCTTTCCGATACACACGTTGTCGGTTTGAAAAACGTAACTTTTAACGAACCGTTTTTTGTAGGACATTTCCCGAAAGAACCTGTAATGCCGGGAGTTCTTCAGGTGGAAGCATTAGCGCAAACCGGTGGAATTCTGGTTTTGGCAAGTGTTCCAGATCCGGAAAATTATTCCACTTATTTTATTAAAATCGATAAAGTAAAATTCAAGAGAAAAGTAATTCCGGGAGATACCTTGATTTTTAAAATTGAACTCATAACACCGATCCGAAGAGGAATTGTACATATGCAGGGATACGGTTATGTCGGCGACAGCATTGCCGTAGAAGCGGAATTAATGGCACAGGTTGCAAAAACCAAAATCGATTAAAATATGATCCACCAATTAGCAGCCGTAGATAAAAGAGCCAAAATCGGTAAAAATGTTGTCGTAGAACCATTCACAACTATCGCAGGCGATGTGAAAATCGGAGAAGGAACCTGGATTGGTCCCAATGTAACGATTATGGATGGAGCAAGAATAGGGAAGAATTGCAGGATTTTTCCGGGAACAGTCATTTCCGCGATTCCGCAGGATCTGAAATTCGACGGGGAAGATACGCAAACCATCATCGGGGACGGAACCACAATCAGAGAATGTGTAACCGTAAACCGCGGAACAAAAGCGCTCGGATATACCAAAGTCGGAAACGACTGCCTGATTATGGCAACTTCGCATATTGCCCACGATTGTATTCTCGGAAACAACGTCATTATCGTAAACGGATGCGGAATTGCCGGACACGTTGAAATCGGTGATTATACAGTAATGGGCGGTCTTTCAGCAGTTCATCAGTTTGGAAAAATCGGGAAACACGTGATGATTTCCGGAGGTACTTTGGTAAGGAAAGACATTCCACCATACATAAAAGTAGCACGTGAACCGATGAGCTATGCAGGAATCAATTCTGTGGGATTGAGAAGGAGAGGATTTACCAATGATAAAATTTTTGAGATCCAGAAAATCTACCGCTATATTTTCCAGATGAAAATGAATGTTTCACAAGCAATGGGCTACATCGAAAAAGAAATGCTTCCAACCGCAGAACGTGACGAAATTTTGGAATTCATCAAAAATTCTCCACGTGGAATCGTAAAAGGATACGGAACAGGAAAGGAATAACGAGAAGACTTGGAGAAAGAGAGACTTTGAGAAAAAAAGCTGAAAGCTGAAAGCGGATTGGTGATAGCCGAACGCAGAACTTTAAACATTAAACAAATTATATAAATGGCAACAAGCAACGATATCAAAAAAGGACTGTGCATCGAATACAGCAATGATATTTATAAAGTAATCGAATTTCTGCACGTAAAGCCGGGAAAAGGTCCCGCTTTCGTAAGAACAAAACTGAAATCTGTAACCAACGGAAAAGTAGTGGATAATACCTTTTCTGCAGGTCATAAAATTGATGAGGTAAAAGTAATCACCAGAAAATTCCAGTATCTGTACGATGATGATAATGGTTTTCATTTTATGAATAATGATGATTTTTCACAAATCTACATCAACAAGGAAATGATTGAAAATGCGCAGTTTATGAAAGCAGGAGAAGAAGTAACCATCATCCTGAAAGAAGCAGATGAAACGCCGCTTTCCGCAGAAATTCCGCCAACCGTTTATCTCGACGTTATCGAAGCAGATCCGGGAGTAAAAGGGAATACCGCAACCAACGCTCTGAAAAACGCAATCGTGGAAACCGGAGCAAGAGTAATGGTTCCTTTGTTCATTGAACCGGGCGATAAAATCAAAGTGAATACAGAAGACGGAAGTTATCTGGAAAGAGTAAAATAAATTGATGGAAGATGGAAGCACGAAGTTTGAAGTCTTCCATCTTCTGTTTTCTAACTTCCACAGAAATATGACATTCAACCAGCCACAGACTTTAAAAACAATCGCAGATTTAATCGGAGCGAAATTCATCGGCGACGAAAGTTTTCCTGTTCTCGGAAGCAATGAGATCCATATGGTTCGTCCCGGAGATATTGTTTTCGTTAATCATCCGAAGTATTACGACAAAGCCCTGAATTCTGCTGCTACCATTATTCTGATTGATAAGGAAGTGGATTGCCCGGAAGGAAAAGCACTTTTGGTTTCCGATGATCCTTTCAGGGATTTCAATAAAATCAATACTCATTTTACACGCATTTATAATTTTAAGGAAGAACTTCACGATGTGGAAATCGGCGAAGGAACTTTTATTCATTCTTCCGCAGTTCTCGGAAACAATATAAAAATCGGAAAAAACTGCCATATTTTTCCTAATGTTGTGATCGGTGACAGAACGGAAATCGGTGATAATGTTATCATTCAATCCAATACAGTTTTAGGAGGAGACGCTTTCTATTACCGAAAACTCAATGGAAATTTCGACAGAATGATTTCCGTTGGAAATGTGGTGATCGGAAATAATGTGGAGATCGGAAACGGATGCACGATCGACAGAGGCGTTACCGCTTCTACGATTATTGGTGAAGGCTCTGTTTTGGACAATCAGATTCAGATCGGACACGATACCATTATCGGAAAAAAAGTTTTAATTGCTTCACAAACCGGAATTGCAGGCTGCTGCATTATTGAAGATGAAGTAACGATTTGGGGACAGGTCGGGATGGCTTCCGGGGTTCGTGTAGAATCAGGAACCGTTTTACTTGCAAAGTGCGGCGTAAACCGTGATCTGAAAAAAGGGACATATTTTGGTCCTATTGCGGAAGAGTTCAAGCAATATTTGAGAAAAGAAGTGAAGCTTAAAAATTTAAAATAAATCATTTGCGGAAAACTGATTTTTATCTTTTTTAATTCATATAAAGATTTTTTTTAACACTGAATAATCAGTAAATTTGCAAAGCTCAATATTTGAATAACTAAAAATAAATCTATACAAAATGTCAATATTAGTAAACAAAGATTCTAAAGTAATTGTACAGGGATTCACCGGAAACGAAGGAACTTTCCACGCTCAGCAGATGATCGAATACGGAACAAACGTAGTAGGCGGAGTAACTCCGGGAAAAGGCGGTTCCGAACATTTGGGGAAACCGGTTTTCAATACCGTTGCCGATGCTGTTGAAAAAGCAGGAGCGAACGTAAGCATTATTTTTGTTCCGCCTGCATTTGCTGCGGATGCCATTATGGAAGCTGCGGATTCAGGTATTAAAGTGATCGTGGCAATTACGGAAGGAATTCCTGTTGCTGATATGGTAAAAGTAAAAGCATACATTGCCGACAGAGATTGCCGTCTTATCGGTCCGAACTGTCCGGGAATCATCACTTCCGACGAAGCGAAAATCGGGATTATGCCTGGATTCGTTTTCAAAAAAGGAAAAGTGGGCATCGTTTCAAAATCGGGAACTCTAACATATGAAGCTGCAGATCAGGTTGTAAGAGCCGGTTACGGAGTTTCCACAGCAATCGGAATCGGAGGAGATCCGATTATCGGAACAACTACAAAAGAAGCTTTGGAGCTTTTCATCAACGATCCGGAAACTGAAGCAGTTGTAATGATCGGTGAAATCGGAGGTTCTCTGGAAGCAGAAGCAGCAAGATGGTACAAAGCAAGCGGTTCCAATAAGCCTGTTGTCGGTTTCATCGCGGGACAAACTGCACCGAAAGGAAGAACAATGGGACACGCCGGAGCAATTGTAGGTGGTGCGGAAGATACAGCACAGGCGAAAATGGAAATTATGAGAGAAAACGGGATCCACGTGGCAGATTCTCCAGCCGATATCGGTGCTACCGTTGCTAAAGTTCTTGGATAAACACAAACACACATAATATGAAAAAAACTTTTTTAACTTTTGCTTTATTAGCAGCAGTTCTGGCTTCGGCTCAGATTGATTTCCGTTCTACCAGATTCGGAATTACTGCCGGAGGAAATTACTCCAGAGTGAGCAATGCGCACAATCCTTCCGGTCCTAGATATACGATGCAGGCAGGGTTTCTGGCGCTTATTCCGATTGACAGCAATGACCAGTTTTATATCCAGCCGGAAGTTACCTATTACGGTGCAGGAGAAACGGGGAAAGACAAAAATGCTAAGGGAATGCACGGATACGATGCGGTTTACGGAAATAACTATATCAGTGTTCCGTTGTATTTTAAAGGATATTTCTCAGAAGCGGAATCTGAATTTTTCGGAATGATAGGTCCGAGATTTAATTTCCTGATCAGCCAGAATATTAAAAATCCTGCGAAAGAATATTATGCTGCGAATGATTTCGGAAAATCTAATGGTTTCAATTTCGCTATCGGTGCCGGAGTCGGGTACAGCTACAAAAGACAACTTGAGCTGGCGGTACGGTACGATTTCGGATTGTCAAATACTTATAAAAAATTGAAAGATTCACCGGATAATGTTACTGCTACAGGAGATACAAGTGTGGATCTCAAAAAATCCGAACAGGTTTTCAGTATAGGTTTAAGCTATATTTTTGAATAAAAAATTCCCGGTTTTTCCGGGATTTTTTTTTGGATGATATTTTAACAAAATTTTATAAATTATTTTAAAAATTTTTAACACTTGAATTCCGTTTTATAGAAAAAATTGCTCTTCTGCAATTTTCCTGAAAAAGCCCGATGAACGACTGCTTATGTGGTTATTTATCGGGTTTGCCAATTTTATTTGTCAGCTGCTTCTGATCCATTTCCACAATTCTTTCAACGTAGCTTTGTTTCCGTACATCAGGATTCCGACTCTGTAAATTTTCGCGGCAACATACATCATCAAAAGTGCAGAACCAATAAGCAAAACAATTGATAATACAATCTGCCACACCGGAACTCCGAACGGAATTCGTGCCGTCATCGCAATCGGTGAAGTAAAAGGAATGATAGAAAGCCAAAAAGCCATCGGTCCGTCAGGATTATTAATGATGGTAAAGCTTCCGTAAATCCCGATCATTAAAGGAATAATGGCAAACATAGAAAATTGCTGGGTTTCGGTTTCGTTATCCACAGCAGAACCGATCGCAGCGTACATAGAACTGTAAAAAATGTATCCCAGAAGAAAAAATACGATGAAAACGAAAATAATCAGCGGGAAATTCAGATCCAGAAGCGAATGTGAGACCTCAGCAAGAGTCTGCTCGATATTCAGGCTTTGGAAATCGACTTCTTTTCCGTTGGGAATTTGGTTCTGAACCGCCGCAAATCCTGTGTTGAAAAACACAGCTCCGATTACAGACATCATAATCCAAATAGAAAACTGGGTAAGCGCAACCAAAGTTACACCCAGAATTTTCCCCATCATCAGCTCAAAAGGTTTTACGGAAGAAATAATAATTTCCACGACACGGTTGTTTTTTTCTTCCAGTACGCTTCGCATTACTCGAACTCCGTAAATAAGGATGAACATAAAAATAGCATACATCATCACCATCCCGAGTACGGTTTTTACGCCATAAGAAATTCCGGAATCGGTTTTTCCTTTATCCACTACGTTTTCGGTTTCCAGATCGAATTTTTTGTCCAAGTCTTTTATCTGATTTTCATTTAGTCCGAGGCTTCGTATTTTTTCAGTTTTAATCACCTCTACCAAATTGTCCCCGACTTTTGTTTTGGTTTCAAATCCGATTTTTTTATTGATGTAAAGTCTGGTATTTTTTTCAAGCTGGTCATAATCATCTTTGTGGATGTTTGGAATTACCAAGAGCCCGTCAATTCCGCTCATTTCTTTTAAGGTCGATTTCAGCGCATCTTCATTTTTTTCAGAAACGAAAACATACGTAATGTCTTTATTTGATTTTAATTTTCCTTCAAAAATTCCGCTTTTATCCACCACATTGAAGGTGTGGCTGGTTTGGTTGGCTTTCACCATAAAGGTGATCAGTGTGCCAAAAGCAATCAGCAAAATCGGTGTTAAAATTGTGAGAAGAATGAACGATTTCTTTTTCACCTGAGTAAGATATTCACGTTTTGTGATAAGAAGTATATTTTTCATTTTGTTTATTTTTTTAGGTGTTCGAGGTGCAAGGTGCAGGATTGGGGATTGAGGATTGAGGTTTGAAATTGTTTGATGTTGTTTGAATTTCGAATTTTCCCTTTCTCCAAGTCAAAATCTTTCGGTCTTCCCGACTTTCGGACTTAAAAAACTTCCATCTTCTAACCTCCAACTGCATTAATAAAAACCTCATTCATACTCGGAATTTTTTCATCGAACGAACGGATTTTTCCTATTTTCATCAGTTGGTTCAAAAGAGTATTCTGGTCGTTTTCATTTTTCAGCTCAAAAGAAATCAGTTTATTTTCAGTAGAATAATTTTCAATTTGAAACTCGTTTCTGAAATTCTCAAAACCTTCTTCATCCACATCGGCGAGCGTAATTCCGAAAATATTCTTCTTGAATTTTTCCCGTACATCAAAGATTTTCCCGTCCAGAACTTTTTTCGCATTGTTGATTAAAGCTACATAATCGCACATTTCTTCCACGCTTTCCATCCGGTGTGTGGAAAGGATAATGGTGGTTCCTTCATCCTTTAATTTGATGATCTGGTCTTTGATTAAATTGGCGTTTACAGGATCGAAACCTGAAAACGGCTCATCCAGAATCAGCAGTTTTGGGCGGTGCAGAACGGTTACCACAAACTGGATTTTCTGTGCCATTCCTTTAGAAAGCTCGGAAAGTTTTTTCTTCCACCACTGGTTGATATTCAGCTGTTCAAACCAGTATTTTGCCTGATTCAGCGCTTCGTTTCTGGTCATTCCTTTCAGCTCTCCGAAATACAGAAGCTGGTCTCCGACTGTCATATTTTTGTACAAACCTCTTTCTTCCGGCATATATCCGATTTCTTTGATGTGGTCGGGATTCAGGTTTTTTCCGTTGATGAAAATCGTTCCTGAATCGGCTTGCGTAATCTGGTTAATGATTCTGATGAACGAAGTTTTTCCGGCACCGTTCGGACCGAGAAGCCCATAAATGCTTCCTGCCGGAACATCAATGCTGAAATCTTCAAGCGCAGTTTTTTTTCCGGCGTTGTAGGTTTTCGTTACGTTTTCTGCTTTTAACATTTTGTGATTTTTTCTTTAATAATAAGGAGGGAATTTTGTTTAAAAATAAAATAAACGGTTTATCTGTTTAGTTTTATTTTGGGAATAAATGTTACAGAATTTTGTTCACTATAAGGCGACTTTTATTTTTTATTAAAATATTTAATAAATTCGGAAGGGGAAACACCTATGTTGGTTTTAAATACCGTTGCGAATTTGGAGTGCGAAGAGAAACCGGTTTCTTCGGCAAGAGTATTTATTTTATATTGCCTGTAAACCGGATTATTGGTTATTTTCTGGACAATATAATCAATTCTTAAGTCATTTATATACTTGTTAAAATCTTTTCCTTTATGCTTTTTAATGATGTAAGATAGATATTTGGTGTTGGTTTCTATTTCGGAAGCCACGTATGACAGCGATACTTTACGTTCCAGGTAAAGCTGTTTCTTTTCGAAATCGCTTAGTTTTTCCAGAAGTTTTTCTTCGGCTTCAGGAGGCATAAGCGTAATTTCTTCTTCATTTTCTTTGTCTGATATTTTCTCAGTTTTGCTGATTGTAGAAGAATCCGTGTCGGAGCTGTCCTGTTTTTCTTTTAACTGTTTTAAAATATTTTCAATTTTCTGTATCTGTTTTTGCTTTTTCTTTTTATAATACAGAAAATAGGATATTCCGAAAACGATCAAGGCTAAACTCAGTAAAATATAAATGAGCGTTTGTTTGCTGATGTTGTTCAGATATTGTTCTTCTTGTTTGGAGATGGTATTGGTTAAAGCTTTTCTATCGATGCTGGAGATGCTGTCGTTCAAAGCAGTAAATAAATTAAGGTATTTTTTAGATTCTTCTGTTCTATGTAATTCCAGATAAGATTTGGACAGTGTTTCGAAAAGGTCTTTCCTTAATTGTGGAAAGCTTGCTTTTTTTTCGAGGGCAACCCCTGATTCTGCATATTTTACCGCTTTATCGTATTCTTTCTGATCGTTATAAAAATAGCCTAATTCACTTAGCAAAACCACTCTTTCCACTAAAGGGACCGGTTTTGTTTCGTGGATTTTAAGGGCTTTCAAATAATATTCGCCTGCTGCTTTCTGGTTTCCGGATTTTAGATATTCGTTAGCCAAAATAATATAAGAATACGCAATCAAACTGTATTTCTTAGAAAGGTAAGCGTTTTCGGATTCGTTTATTTTTTCGGCTTCGGCTATGCTTTTGTTTATGCTGGCGAAAACAGAATCCTGAGGTGCACCGCTTTTTATAAGATGACCGGCAAGATTTCCGTAGATTACGCTTATAGCGTGCTGTCTTCCATTTCCGGGATTAATTTTTCTGGCATACTGCAGTGCCAGGCTGTATTCTTCACTGCCTTTTTTCAGCAATCCCAGTTCAGAATAAGCACAGCCTTTAAGCCTGTGTATATGAGACATTTTTTCATAATCCTTAATCTCTTCGCCCACTTTAAGAAACTCATCGTCAAGATTGATCACTTTATTGTAATCAGAGCTGTTGAAATAGATAATGGCAAGAGTATGTCCTACTCTGGTTATGCCGGATCTGTATCCGATGGCTTTGCAGTTTTTATTTATTTCATTTAATATGGGAATTGCTTTTTCCGGATTATCTGAAGTTACATAATGGAGTGCCTGATCAAATTGTTTATTGATTGTTTTTATGGTAACCTTTTGCTGTGCAGCTGCTACGCCAAACGACAATACAAGCAAGAGATAAATCCTCCTCGCAAGTTTAGTAATTATATTTTGGATTAAAGAGGTGTGCATACTTTTGCAGATTTTCCAGAAAAAAAATTATGATCTTTGGTCTACCGATAAAAATTATCTCCGAAAAAGTTGGGTAAACGAGACTTTAACGGGATTTAAGAATCTACTAAGTTATAAAAACAAATTGGATGCTCAAAAATGTACCGCATTAAATTTTTTAAAAATAAGCTGTAATATTCTTAAGAAATAGTAATCTCATATTACTGTTTTCCTTTATTTCAAAATGTATTTTTAATAGGTTAAAGATAATTTTAACAGTTATTTAAATTGTTGATTTTCAGTAATTAATAACTGGTGACATTTTTAAATTACAGAAAACAGATAGGCTAATTCTTTTTTGTGTACACAAATTTTTATTAATTGCCGTATAATTTTTCATACCTGAACAGAACTGCTTGAGCCTTATCTGGAAATGAAATTTGGACGCGGCTAATGTAGATTTGTTTTAGATTAAAATGATAGATCAAATGATTAATTTTTTTTAATCAGAACCGTCTTCCCGGAACTTTTAATATTTAAGATAAAAATCAAAACGAAAAAATTATGAAAAAAACTGTACTTCTTGCAAACGCAAAGGCTCTGTTGAGCATTGGATGTGTTGCGGCAATGTCCTTAGTGCAGGGGCAGCAAACTGTAATTTACCAGCAGAATTTTGATGGTAATAACGGTAATTTTACCAACACGATTGTGTCTCAAAATACTCCGGTTAACGGCTGGCTGGCAAGTTCTACTGCTCCCCAGTACGCGGATGTTTACAGGCATTTGTGGAACTTTTCAAATGTAACAACCGGAGGAAATTCTGATGTGATGCCGATTTCCGGGAGATCTCTGGGAATGGGATTTTTTAACGGAAACGATCCTTTTGTTCCTAATCAGTATTTCGCTACTTACGCTGGTGAACCACCTGCTGACCAGACTTTCTATACAACAAGGTGGGCACACGTAGGTATTTCTACAGAAGGATATGAAAATATTACGGTAGAGTTTAAATGGAGATGCGTAGGAGAACTTTATGAAGGAATTGTTTATGATTATGGAACCGTAAATACCTCCATTGACGGTGGTTCTACCTGGTTAATGGATCAAACAGGAGGACAGGGAGGAACCACAGATCAGCAAGGTTCTTTCAGCGGAGGGCTTTATTACGGAAATGCTAATGTGAAAACAGCAACTTTAACACTGCCTGCGAATAGAGCAAACCAGCCTAATTTCAGGTTGGCTTTCCGTATGGTAGTAGATGAAGGATACGGAACAGGAGGCGGATTTATCATTGATGATATCATTGTCCGCGGAACTCCTATTTCTACAATGGCTGTTGCAAATGCAGATAAATCCAAAGTAGATGTATACAGAGACGGTGGTGATTTTGTAGTAAGATCTTCTTCCTCAGCAATTAAGCAGGTGGAAGTATATGATGTAGGCGGAAGGCTGGTGAAGAATTTAATAACCGGAAGCAAAGAAGCTCGTATCGGAGCCGATGTTCTCCAAAGCGGAATATATATTCTGAAAGCACGTCTGGATAACGGTGAAGAGCTTACAAGAAAGATTATAAAATAATCCTTAGTTTTTTTTAGAAAGAATCCGGAAGCGATTTTTCGGGTTCTTTCTTACCTTTTAAGAACGTTGGTTTGTTCTTAATTTTATAACGCATTTGAAAAAATTATGAAGAAAAAATTATTGTATTCGGAATGCAAAACCGTTCTTACGGTTTTTGCTTTATTGCTTTCTGTATTGAGCTGGGGACAAAATAGCAATCCCAAAATTCTCTCTCAGGCTTCCGGTAATTCTTCACATGAACTTAAAACAACGGAACAAAACCCTCTTGAAATGATGAAAGGGAAAAGAGAAGATATTTCGAAAAGAGATGCTTTTTCCAAGCATTATAAAAATGAGGATGGAAGCTATACTGCTATAATAGGCGTAGTACCAATCCATTACAGAAAAAATGAGGGAAGTGCTTACGTAGATATTGATACTGAAATAAAAAAGAACAGCAGCCAGACTTTTCCCTATGCCAACACCACAAACCTTTTTGAATCCTATTATGGAGCAAAAGTATCGGACGGTATAAAAAGTAAAACTAGTGAGGGTGAAATTCATGAATTTCTCAAGCCCCAATTGTATTGGGAAGTGAACGGACAAGCTGTGAACATACAAAATTATGCGGATGTTCCGGTTGCGGTTAAAGGCGAGAAGGCATATTACAACAATTTATTCGGAAATATTTCGGCAGAGTTTATCACGGAGATTGGAAAAAGAAAGCTGAATTACATTATTCCGACTAAAAAAGATTTAGGAACGATTCCTGCCGGGGCTGATTATCTGGTTTTTTCTGAAGATGTGGCTTTGCCAAATGGCTGGACATATACTATTACAGAAAGAGGTATTTTGATTAAAGACCAAAACAGGAAACACATTTATATGTATGATAATCCTGTTTCCTCCGATAATGTCGGACTCTCGTCTTTAAGAGATAAAAATACTGTTTTTGAAACCTTTGTAAACGGAAATATTCTTACGATTAAAACGAAAGTAAAAACAACATGGTTATTAGATAGCAATAGACAATTTCCTGTAAAAGTTGACCCGACTACTAATGCAACAGCAAATGGGGGAAGAACTGTTGCTAGTGATGGATTTGAAGATACATTAGGATATTTCGGTTATATAGCATCATATTTTACCCGATATTTTATTAAATTTGATACTTCAGGTATTCCGTCAGGAAGTACAGTCACATCAACGGTAGGGTATTTTTATATATATGGTACTTCAGGAACATATAATGCAGCCAATAGTTGTGTTTGGGCGAGTTGCTTAGATCCAACTACTGCATCTGGTACAACGCTTTATAATAGCGCTACCAATAATACAATTTCAGCTACCATAACGGGATTGACTAATACTGCTCAATGGAAAAACGGTACATTTACCACAACAGGTAATACCTATGTACAAAACAGCATAAATAATAATGGTTATGTTGCCGCGGCTATTGCGCCGACCGGTTCATGGAACAATAATCGTTTTCTTGGAGCACGAACACATAACGATACCGAAAAGCCATATTTGGCAATCACTTACACAATACCGGCAATGACCTGCTCCACACTCAGCAATTTAACTTCATCACTAGGAACGCCTGCCAATGGATTAAACCATATGCTTAGATTAGACTGGACAGCTTTAACAGGAGCTACCTCTTATGATGTGCAGTTTTCTACGGACGGTACAAATTATGCAAATGCCACTCCGAGTAATGTTCCTAATAATTATGCAGACTTAAATGCAGGAGATTACCCAAATTCAAGATACTGGTTCAGAGTAAGAGCAAAAAATGCAACAAATACTTGTGAATGGACGTATTCCGCCCCAATTTATACGGCAGCCGATAATCCTGCTGCTCCATTGATGGTTAATAATGTAGGAAGTCTGCAGATCACTTTGCAGAATGAAACTCCGGTTGCAAATCCTGCTATTACTACTTACTCCATTCGTTGTACTACCACCAACCAATATGTTCAGGCAGATGGTTCTCTTGGTGCAATAGAAGTGTTCAGAACAAGAGCAGATTGGGGGACAATCACTTTGTCAGGTATTCCTGCAGACACAGAATACTGTTTCTATGCGAAAGCCAAAAACGGCGACGGAGATGTACGCTTCAATGCTTCAAATACACTATGTACAACAAGAATAAATGCGGTTGCTCCCGTTTTTCACAACTACGGAGGAACAACACAATTGGCATTCAACAATAGCAGAATAGAAACCAATACACCCGTGTTCAGACTGAGCCATAGCGGAATAGCTGCCAACAATTATCAAATTCAAATCAGTACTGACCCGAATTTTGGCGGGACACCGCTGTCTCAGAATTTTTCGGGGACTTATCCAATCAATACGGAAACGAATTTTATTTTTAACAGCAGTTTTACTCCCGTTAATAATACTACCTATTATGTAAGAGCAAGAATTGATACAGGATTCGGATACGGATTATGGTCGCAGGGAACTTACAGCTTCACTTACCAAACCCCGAAAGATGTTCCGGGTTGGTTTCAGACTACACAGGCACAGTTTCAAACCGATGCTTTAAGCGGAGTGAATGCAGACGGGAATAATGATGTGGTTGCTCCGTCCGGAGGAAATGTAGTTGTCAACGGAACGTTTGCCAATACTTCCGGCTGGACAACTTATAAAACAAGTGGAACGGGAGCTATTATAGACTTATCAAGCACTGATTGCTCCAATTGTCCTACGGGAACAACCCGTAATTTGAAAATGTATTTATGGACAGCCAGTGTTTTAAGCGGAGATATGATGATTGTTTCACAACAAGTAGATTTAACCAATGTGAACCAGATTACCTATAATGCCAATTCGTATTACGGACCTAATAATTCGAATCCGGGAGGAGCTATTTCTAATTTAAGGTTTATTATTGGTGGTGCATCTAATAATGAAGCAGGAACTGTAATGCACACAACCACTCAGGCATATTGCCCTACTTATTGTACGACTCAGGTGAGTGACCAGAATATTACGATAGATACGAGTGGATTTACAGGAGTGCAGACCATCAAGTTTGTGGTTAAGTTTACAGCAACGCATACTACGGCAGGTTTGTTGGCTTTCTATGTTAATAATGTAGTGGGTAATACTTCATCCTCCGGTACTATCACCTCAGCTCCAATACATTACGCATCAGTTCAGGATGCGACAGGCTACGATATTATTAGATGGAATCAAACATTAGGAGGTGGAACGCTCAACTTAAAACTACAGGGTTCTGCTGACGGAGTGATCTTTACGGATATACCGGGATATACAGCTATTTCCCAAACCGGTGATGGCGAGAAAACGTCTGACATCAGCGCAATCAACCCTGTTATTTATCCACACCTGCGTTTAGAAGGTACGCTGAATGGAGCTGGTGTAAAGCTTCACGACTGGGCGGTAGAATTTAAGAAAATGGAACCAGACTGCGCATCCGAAACTAAATGGACTTCCACAGGATGGACAAACGGCGTACCGGATGGAACCGGAGCAAAAAAGAAAATCGTTTTTGAAACAGATTATAACTCTTCCGTCAATCCAAGCAATAACGGCGCATTGGTAGGCTGCTCTGCGGAAGTTAAAAATACGGCAAATGTTACACTGGAAAGTTATCACAGCCTGACTATTGATAACGAGATCAAAATAGCATCCGGAGCTTCTTTCGTATTGAAAAGCGATGCCAGTCTTCTCCAGATCAATAATGAACCTGATAATGACAATGAAGGAGTAATAAAAGTGGAACGTCAGATTACCGAATCGTCTCCGGCACGGAAAGAGTACAATTATCTTTCTTCGCCCGTAATAGGTCAGAATATGAAAAAGCTGTTTGGAAATAATGTGAGCAATACACCTTTTGCATTGGTACTCGATGAGCCTTCCAACCTTTTTGTAAATGCTAAGGACTCCGATTATCAGGTGAAAGCGAAAGGCTTTGCTGTAAAAGAACCTAAACCTGCCTATTCCGGAACTCTTGCGGAATACAGCGGCGAACCGGTTAACGGAGAATTTGATATTCAAATTACCAAATCCGCCAATAACCGCGGATGGAATTTAGTAGGGAATCCGTATCCTTCTGGTCTGGATCTGCATTCGCTGTATTATTCACTTGAAAATGATGATGTGATCAATCCGGAATTCCGGTTTTGGGACAACAGGGTAAATAATACTTATACACAATACGGAGGCAATTACAACGGCTACAGTTATGCTATTTACAACGCAACAACCGGAGCTAATGGTACAGGAAATCCTGCTCCTGGCGGAGATGCAGGAGATAATACCAACGGAACGCCGGGACCTGCAACTCCAATTGCAGGAGGTTTCCGTTTTGTAAAAGTAGGGCAGGGATTTTTAGTAAGAGCTAAAAACTTGGGAACTGCTGAGCTGAATTTTTCAAATGATTTCCGTACGATAACTCAGACAACGGACGATGGATTTTTTGGAAAATCTGCTCAGACACAAGATGACCGTTATCGTTTACAGCTGATTACACCGGATGAAATGGTGCTCACCAACACGGTGGTATATTTTGAAAGCGGAAACAATACTTTCGGAACCGAAGATTCCAAACATCCGAGCCCATCTGCTTCTGATGCGTTTTACAGTTTTGCGGAAGAAGAAAAGGTAGTGATTAACGGAAGAAGCAGCTTTACAGATACGGATATTATCAGATTGGGTGCCAATCATTATACATCTGGGATCTATAAAATTCGCGTGGTAGATGCAGCTGGTATTTTCCCTTACAGTCAGCGAATCTATTTGAAAGATAAAGAAAATAATACGATTACAGATCTTTCGGGAGGCGAATATGTATTTTCATCTGAATCAGGCAGCTTTACGAACCGTTTTGAGATTGTTTACCAGCCGGAAGCAACTCTGGGAATTGCCGGAAATACTTCAAATATTGTAATATACCGTGATGGTGAAGATTTCGTAATCCGTTCCGCGAAACAGATAAGAGCAGTAGAGCTGTACGATATTAGCGGAAAGCTGATGCTGGTGTTGAAAAAATCCGGAAAAGAGATAAGGGTTAATGCAGGCAGAATGGCAGAAGGTATCTATATTCTTAAAGTAGAGCGGGAAGATGGTGCAAACACAATGAAGAAAATCCGGAAGTAGCTGGATGATATGGCGATTTAAATAATCAAATATTTAAAAAAAACAGAAAAATGCGGAAAATCTTAATAGTATTTGTACTACTGATATCAATATATAATTACGGGCAGTCAGGCAATCGCTTTGCAGATGAGGAAAATTCTGTGGAAACAAGAAATACCTGGAATAGCGGAGGAAATAGTTTTAATGTTTCTCCGCAGGATGAAGATGGAGACGATGATGATCCCGGCAATCCGCCTAATCCGGCTGATCTCCCGATCGACGGATATATTTCTTTGCTTTTTCTCGCAGCTGTCGGAATTATTGCAGTCTTTCGGTACAGGAAAACAAAATTATCATAAAATTTAAGAATTGCCTCCCGGAAATGTTTTCGGAAAGTTTTTATTTTCAACCCTTGCAGGTTTCTGAAACCTGCAAGGATTTTTTTTAGAAAAATTCTTTTTTTCAGGAGCGGATTAAATCCCCGATTTCTTCGCTGTATTTTTTATTCTTACGGATTTTTTTCAGAATAAACCACACTAGGATTCCGATTGCGATTATCCCGATTCCGAAAGCAATTGAATTGTAAATCAGATACTTATTTTTCAGATCGTTTGTTTTTTTCTGGTTTTCATCGGTGTGTGCATCAATAGAGCTGTTAATGGATTTCAGCTCGCTTTGTTCCCTTTCAAATTTTGTATCCTGAGCCTTTTTATTATAAAGCTGATATTTTTGAAAATCATTAAGAGCCAGATAATTATCAGCCAAGCCTCTGTAAATTCCTTCATCCAGAATGAGATCACCGATATTTTTTGAAAGGTTTTCCGATTTTTCAAGTAAGCTGATTGATTCAGCATTATTGCCGTTTAAAGTATAGGTATCGGCTAATCCTTTTAATGCAAAAGCTTCCAGGCTTTTTGCCTCGATTTTTTGCGCATACCCATTGGATTTTGTAAAATAAGAAGCAGCTTTTTCAGGCTGTCCGAGCTCAAGATAGCAATAACCGATATTATACAGCACAACGCTCATATTGGCAAAGATATATTTGTCAGGATTTGATTTTTCGAGATTCTGGATAGAGATCAGGAGTTTTTCCAGAGCGATTTCAGAGTTTCCCTGGCTTTTGAAGATCATTCCGCGGATCGCGAAAATTCTGCCGATTTCGGGGTACTTTCTTTTATCGTTTTCAGGAAATTCTAAAATCAGATTTTCGGCTTCGTCTAGTGTTTCAAAGCTTTTATTGAAAAGTTCCATCTGCTGATACTGTATGGCAATGGACAGCAGAATGCGGATCTTTTTCCTGAGATCTTTGGTTTCGTTAATGGTTTCTTTTGCTTTGAGCGTATATTTCAGGGATTCGTCGAAGTTTCTTTGCGAAATATAAGCGGTGGAAAGCAGGACGTAAATGTTGGTGATCTTGTCAGGATCTTTTTCTTTTTTTAAAAGATCTTTCGCAATGCGAATGGAGTTTTCAGGATTTTCGTAAATACCGAGTTCCGCTTTTTTGAGAAGTGAATCCGTAGAAATATTCTGTCCCGGAACAAAAACGGAAAAGAAAAAAATACAGATTAAATGGTAAATCCTGTTTTTCATCAGACAACTTTTTGATTATTGATTTGCTGGATAAAAGTGTGAGGCGACATTCCCGTAATCGATTTGAAAACGGTTGTAAATGCGCTGTGCGAGGAAAACCCCGAAACTTCCGCGAGATAGCTCACTTTATAATTCAGGTAAGCAGGATTGGTTTTTAATAAATAAGCGATATGATTGATTCTCAGTTCATTAATATAAGAATTAAAATTTTTTCCTTTATAAGTATTAATCACTTCGGATAGATACTTGGTATTGGTGTCTAATTGTGCAGCCAGAGTTGCGAGCGACATATTTTTGCTCAGAAAACGGTCAGAGTGTTCCATTTCATCGAGCTTTTGCAGGATTTCCAGTTCTTTTTCCTTTGATAAAAGTACCGGTTTTTTCAGCTCTTTTTCGGTTTCAGGCAGAACATTTTCTTCGGATTGATTTTGTCTTTCAATAAAAACGGCGGTGTTTTTTTTGGAAGTTTCTTTCAGTTTTGCAAAGAAATCCAACTGCTTTTTCAGGCTTTTCTCTTTGGAATTCTGGATAAGAAGATAAACGAGCAATCCCAGAATCAAAACCGAAATTATGGATGCTGCGGTGTAGAATTTTTTCTTTTCGGAAGCATTGTAGAATTCCAGGTTTTTGGTTTCGTAATTTTCCACGAGCTTCACGATATAGCGTATTCCGTCTTTTTTATTGGCATCAGCCAGATTTTTGGTTTGGGTGTTCAGATGCTGGTATTTCCGGTATTCTTCCATATTTTTCATCGCGAAGGAAACTTTTCCCAAATGCTCGTATAATTTGGATTCCATAGGAAGGTAACCACGGTTTTCAATTTTTGAAAGCGCTTTCTGCAAATAAGATGCGCATTGGGAATAATCGTTTTTCAGGAAATAAATACGGGCAAGATGTTCATAGGCAAATGCGGAAAGAAAAGGATAATCGCTGTTTTCCAACTCAGAAACGGTTTTTTCCAATACTATTTTTGCTTCATCCGTTTTATTTTGATTGGTCAGGTAAATGCTCCGGAAAACACTATTTTCAAAACGGATAATCTGGTTTTCATTATTCTTGTCTGAAAGATTCCTGTCGCTTTCGGACAACTGGTTTTCCGCTCTTGCATAATCTTTTAAAATTCCGGAATTAATCGCCTGAAGCTGATAAAGTTTTGCGACGGTGATGCGTGTCTGTGGATTTTCGATTTTTTTTTCAAGAATATGGGAAAGAGTAGTATTCAGGATCCGCTGTGACTGGTGGAAAAGCCCGAGATTCTGATATTGCTCCGCAAGGCTGTAATCCATAAAAACCTGTGAAAAAGGAGAAATATAAGGGTTTTCGGAATCAATTTTTTCAAGGGAAGCTTTCACCGATTGCAGATAATCACCTTTCATAGCATACGCCTGTGCAACGATATGACGGAGAATAAGCTGGTGCTCGTAATTCTTATCGTTCAGGATCAGGCTTTGGCAGAAATTGATACTTTCGTCAGGATTCTGATAGGCTTTTTTCACGGCTTTATCTGCCAGAATATAAAAATCAGGATTGGTCTGTGCGCCCGCAAAAAACGAGATCAGACAGAAGAAAAGCAGCAAAAATCCTGAGTTTAATTTTTTCATCGTTCAAAAATAAGCATTAATTTTTTCAAAATTCCTCTTTTTCTGAAATCAAGACTGATTTTAAATTAAAATATAAAATATTGATTATCAGTAATTTTTAATTTGAATATTTTCAAATTTCGTGAATTATAAAAGTACAGATGTTTTTTTCACAGGATGAGATGTGTATTATTGCAATACGAAAAATTATATAAATTATTTATTATGAAGAAAATTTACATTGCATTGCAGGTTGTAGTATTCTGTTCTATGGGATATGGTCAGGTGAAGCTGAATCAGCTGTCGGATTTTTTTACAGCGATTTATGATATCAATAATGAAGGGAAAGGTGTTCACGGGAACGGGTATTACGATTTTGCCACGAATACTACTACTGCAACTGAAGAGGAAGTTGCGCAGACTGTTGCCATTACCAATTCGGAGCAGGTTTTAGGACTTGTGGACGGAGGAGCGGATAATTATATTCCGGGAACGAGACTGAACGGAACCTGGAGTGCATTTCCTGCCTCCGCATTTGATCCGAATAAAAATTATACCATATATGATATTTCCCAAAACGGAATGTATGTAGTAGGACAAACAGAATGGACTCCGGAAGACGGAGCTTGGGGATTTATTTACAATACACAAACTCAGACTTATAAACTGCTTTCCAGCACGTTATATGAATATGGAGCAGCGTATGCTGTAAATAATAATGGTATTGCTGTTGGCTGGGTTGATGATCTGGAGCCGGGAACATTGCGAATGCCGGCTTATTTTAAGGAAGACGGTACAGTCACATTAATCAACAATGTATATGGCGAAGCAAACGGAATCAATGAAAATAATGAAATCGTGGGATATACGGAAGATTCCCCTTTTATTTACAAAATAAACGGAGCGGAACTTACCACCTATTCTGTTCCGGAAGGTTATGAAATGGCATCATTCAGTGATATTTCCGATAACGGAGCAGCAGTAGGATATGGAGAAACATACATTGAAGGACAAGGCTTTTTGAGAATGCCGATTATCTTTCACAATAATCTGGGAACGGATATAAAGCCGCTTACAGAAGTTTTGTCGGAACAGGGAATTGATACGAGCAATCTCGATGGACAGATATACCGAATTTCATCCAACGGAAAATATCTTTGCGGCTGGACAAGCGGACCTGCATTTACATCAATGGGTTGGGCGGTATATTTGGATAATCTGCTTCTCGCTGCACAAGATGTAAATTCTGAAAAAATCGCATTATATCCTAATCCTGTAAAAGATATTCTGACCATTACGGGAACTAAAGCAGATCGTGTGGAAATTTACAATTTCGTCGGTCAGAAAGTGATTTCTGCTAAAGTGAATAACGGTAAAATTGATGTATCCGCATTGGCGAAAGGAGCTTATATCCTGAAAGTAAATGCAGACGGAAAAGCTCAGACTCTTAAATTTATAAAAGAATAAATTTTTTTTCATCATTTGTGTTTTTAACCATCCGGATTTTTTCCGGATGGTTTTTGTTTTTCCCGCAATTATCAATCATAAAATTAATAAAGATGAGAAATTATCACTTGATGCTCGATATCGCGGATTTGTAATCTGTGACAGTAAAGTTGAAATTGTATTTTGTGGGATGATTGTAGAATATGAAGAGTAATATGATGTATGGTCATAGATTACAAATCTGCCACATTATTTTTTTTAATTTTTTGGCAAATTATCGGCAAAAAGACAAAATAAAAAACCGCAACTTATTTATATAAGATAGTTACGGTTTTAAATTGTACCCAGAGCCGGGATCGAACCGGCACGCCTCACGGCATTGGTGTTTGAGACCAACGCGTCTACCAATTCCGCCATCTGGGCTTAAATTGGTGTGCAAATATAGAAATATTTTTTCTCACACAAAATAAAATTCTGCTAAAATCATCAAAACCTTGCTGCACCTCACACTCAACCTAAAACCCAATTTCCAATCCATCGTAAGCCAGATGGATATTTTCAGGCAGTTCGGCTTCCACTTCATCGTGAAATCCCAAATGATGACTGATATGAGTGAGAAAAGTTTTCTTTGGGTTTAATTCTTTCACAAGCTCTAAAATTTCAGGCAGAATAAAATGAGAAGCGTGCGGTTCACTTTTCCGTAAGCAATTTAGGATCAGAAAATCCAGATTTTTAAGCTTCTCTTTTTCAGGCTCAGAAATTGCGTTGGCATCGGTGATATAAGCCAGTTTTCCGAATTTGTATCCCAGAATAGGAATTTTTCCGTGCATTACTTCAACAGGAATAATACAGGTATCAAAAAGCTGAAATTCATTACGGATAATCTTCATTTCAAAAGACGGAGCACCCGGATATTTTTCTTCCGAAAAAGCGTAAGGAAATCTTTTGGAAATTTCCAAAGCCACCCTTTCCATACAGTAAACAGGCATTTTGGAGTTATTCTTAAAAATCAGCGGACGAAGATCATCCAGTCCGATTACGTGGTCATTATGTTCGTGGGTAATCAGAACAGCGTGAATATTTTCTTCTTTATTCACAAGCATTTGCTGGCGGAAATCCGGCCCGCAGTCGATAAGGATTTTCTTTCCGGAATCAGCAGTAATCAAAGCCGAGCTTCTCAGCCGTTTGTCTTTCGGATTTTCGGAAAGGCAGACCGGATCGTGTGATCCGATTACGGGAATTCCCTGCGAAGTACCGGTTCCGAGAAATTTCAGCTTCATACTTTGAAGATGGTATTAATTTTGGTAAATTTACAAAAAATTTGAAAATGCCTTTGGTAACCCAGAAACTTACCCCAAAACAGAAAGCACTCGCTATAAATTTAGACCATACTATCTACGGAACTTTTGCGGAAATCGGAGCAGGACAGGAAACCGTCCGTCATTTTTTCCGGGCAGGAGGTGCATCAGGGACCATTGCAAAAGCAATGTCTGCTTATGATAAGGATTTCAGTGATGCCATTTACGGGAAAGAGCCGAAAAGCAGATATGTTACCCAAACCCGTTTGCGGAAAATGCTCCGTTACGAAGCTTCGCTGATTGAAGAGCGTGTTCCGCGGGAAAGTATGCCGGACAGAAAATATTTTTCTTACGCGAATACCGTTACCACCATTAATTTTGATAAAACTTTAAAAGGACACGGTTGGGTCGGAATTCGTTTTCAGGATAAAACCGAAGGAATCTATAATGAAATCGTTCTTCACGTAAAATTCAACCAGAATGATGCGACGCTTCAGCAGGAAACGCTCGGAAGTCTGGGAGTAAACCTTATTTACGGCGCTTTCAATTATTATGACAATCCGAGAAAGCTCATCGAATCTTTATATGACGATATTCCGAAAGATAATCTGGAAATCGATATGATTGATTTTTCAGGTTCCGCTTTTGAATATGTGGATAATCGCCTGATGAGTTTACAACTGGTGAAATCTGGAATGACGGAAGCCGTGATTTTTACTCCGGAAGGAACCAATATGCTTCCCGCCGATCTTCTTTATAAAAAAAATATTTTCGCTGTTCGCGGAAGTTTCCGGCCTGTAACCAAAGTGAATATTGATATGTTCAACAATGGTCTGGAAATGTTTATGAAAGACACGGATTGTAGCAAAAAAGATGTGGAGGTACTTTTCGAAATTACCATTGCCAATCTGCGTGCAGCCGGAGATATTGATGAAAGGGATTTTCTGGACAGAGTGGATGTTCTGGGAAAATTAGGCTACAATGTAATTATTTCCAACTTCTCTGAATATTACCGCCTGATCGATTATTTCGCCAGCTATACCAACCAGAAAATAGGAATCGCAATGGGTGTGAATAATCTTCTGGATGTTTTCGATGAAGAATATTACAAGAATCTTTCGGGCGGAATTCTGGAAGCTTTCGGGAAATTTTTCAGAAAAGATATGATTGTATTCCTGTATCCTTATAAAGATCCGGCTACTTCTGAAATTCTGACCTCCGAAAACCTGAAAGTAAACGACAACCTGAAAGAGCTTTACAAATACTTCAAGCTGAACAAACGTATTGTGGACATCAAAAACTACAATCCGAAATATTCCGAAATTTATTCCCGGGATATTCTCAGAAAAATCACAAACGCTGAAACAGGCTGGGAAGATCAGCTTCCCGATGGTGTCGCAGAAATGATAAAAGAACGTGGAATGTTCGGCTATAAAGGCGATGTCATGCTTCTGGAAGAGATTAAATAAATCGATAAAAAATGTCAGAAATCAAAAAAAGACTTTCCGTAATTCTGGAAAGCCCGAAACACAATACTTCCGAAAAGTTACAGAAAAGCTGCCAGCTTCTCGATCAGGAAATTCCGTATTTCAACTGGACGGGATTTTATTTTAGAAACGGCGATAAAGAGGAACTGGTTTTAGGACCTTATGTTGGTGCGGAAACCGATCACACTGTAATTCCGTTTGGAAAAGGAATCTGCGGACAGGTTGCCGTTTCCGGAGAAACTTTCGTAGTTCCGGATGTTTGGGAGCAGGATAATTATCTGGCTTGTTCCCTTGATACAAAAGCTGAAATTGTAGTCCCTATTTTCAAAGACGGAAAAAATATCGGACAGATTGATATCGACAGTCATCGGAAAGATCCGTTTACAAAAGAAGATGAGGAACTTTTGAAATGGCTTTGTGAGGAAGTTGCTAAGATTTTGTGAAAATAGATCTTTGGAAACGAAAAAATATACGGGCTGGCTTTTTCAGCTCGTTTTTTATTAAATAACCTGGTTTAATATTAAAAGTAAATTTTTGTGAAGTCGCGAAGCGGCGAAATGTTGGTAAAGAGAATAGCAACAACTTTTAAAAAACTGCGAAGCAGCGATATATTGGTTTGATTTAAAAGTTTAAAATCAAATTCTGAAAATATTCCCCGCATTTCGCCAGATGCGTTCCGTACCAGGAAAACGCTTCGCCGTCCACAATCAGAATTTTTTTATCAGGAAAAACGGCTTTCAGTTCGTTAATATGTTTTTCTTTGAAAGGAAACGGTTCGGATGAAAGCATAATTACTTCTGCATCTTGCAGATCATCAGTTCCGATTTCGGGATAGCGGATCTCGTTTTTAAAAATATTCTCAAAACCGATTTCATTGAGAATATGATGAATAAAAGTATCAGAACCTATCGTCATATAAGGATTTCGCCAGATAAGATAGGCGGTTTTCAGTTTTTTCGGAAGTTTGGATTTTTCTAAAATTTCATAGATTTTGAGGTTGAAAGATTGGGTGGTTTCCTCTTTTCCCAAGATATTTCCGAGATTTTTCAGGAGATAATAATTGTCTTCAACGGTTTCCACATTTGTTACCATAACTTTGAAATCTTTCATCAGTTCTTCCACCTGCTCTTTTACATTTTCCTCTTTATTGGCGATGATGAGGTCGGATTTCAGGGATTTTATTTTCTCAATGTTCAGGTTTTTTGTTCCGCCGATTATTTCAATATTTTTTACTTTTTCCTTGGGATGAATACAGAACTTAGTGCGTCCGATCAGTTCATTTTCACACAAACCCAGATCGAAAAGCGCTTCGGTAATGCTTGGAACCAGAGAAATAATTTTCATTTTAAAAAAATAGAAATCAACTGAATTTTTGCTATGCTTTAAAAAAAGATTGTTAAATTTAAAACTTCTAATTGTTTTATAAAAACCCTTCAATGAAAAATATTACACCCGTTATTTTAATTTCTGCCATTTTCCTGAATGCCTGTTCAGCGAATGCAGTAAAAAATACTGAAAATCAAAAAGATATGCCTTTACAAGTTGATGCCTCGCTTTCACAAAATCCTTTGATGAAGAAAAGTACCCTGCAATATGAAGCTCCGGAATTTGATAAAATTAAAGATGAGCATTTTAAACCCGCATTCGATTATGGATTGAAGCAGCACGATTCGGAGATCGAAAAAATTGCCGGAAATCCCGAAAAACCGACTTTTGAAAATACCATTATCGCGATGGAAAAAAGCGGCGAAGTGCTGAAACGTACGCAGATTATTTTCTACAATCTTACAGGTTCCAATACCAATCCGGTTTTGCAGAATCTGGAAGAAGAATATGCTCCGATTTTCGCGGCACATTCGGATAATATTTTTCTGAACAGCAAATTGTATCAGCGCATTAAAAACATCAGCGAAAACGGTCTGGATGCGGAAGACAAAAGACTTCTTGAAATTTACAGACAAAATTTTGAAATTGCCGGAGCCGCACTTTCACCGGAACAAAAAACCGAGCTGAAAAAGATCAATCAGGAACTGGCGACGCTTTCCACGCAGTTTTCCAGCAAGCTTCTCGAAGCCCGAAAGCAAGGCGCTTTGATTGTGGATGATGTAAAGCTTCTGGACGGACTTTCTCCCGACGAAATCGCCGCCGCAAAAACCGATGCGGAACAAGCCAGACAAAACGGGAAATATCTTCTCGCACTTCAGAATACGACGCAGCAGCCGCTTTTACAAAATCTTAAAAACCGTGAAACGAGAGAAAGATTGTTCAACGCTTCGTGGTTCAGAGCGGAAAAAAATGATCAGAACGATACAAGAGCGATTATCGAGCAATTGCTGAAGCTCCGCCTGAAAAAAGCACAGATTCTCGGAAAGAAAAGCTATGCGGAATGGAGTCTGCAAGATCAAATGGCAAAAAATCCGGAAGCAGCGATGAATCTGATGAAGCAACTGGCAAAACCTGCTGTGGAAACCGCGAAAATGGAAGAAGCGGAAATTCAGAAACTCATTGATTCGCAAAAAGGAAACTTTAAGGTCGAGCCTTGGGATTGGAATTTCTATTCCGAACAGGTGCGGAAAGCGAAATACGATCTGGATGAAAATCAGATAAAGCCGTATTTTGAAGTAACTATGGTTCTGGAAAAAGGCGTTTTCTACGCTGCCGAAAAATTTTACGGAATTACGTTTAAGAAAAGACCGGATCTTCCGGTGTATCATCCTGATGTTGTGGCTTACGAAGTTTTCGACCACGACGGAAGATCGCTGGCAATTTATTATCTGGATTTCTATACCAGAAATTCCAAAAATGGAGGAGCTTGGATGAGCAATTTTGTGGAACAATCTTATCTTTTGGGAACAAAACCGGTGATTGTAAATTGTTTCAATTACCAGAAGCCGGCTCCCGGAAAACCTTCTTTAATCAGCTATGACGATGTGGAAACAATGTTTCACGAATTCGGACATTCTATTCACGGAATGTTTGCGAGCCAGAAATACACCACTATTTCGGGAACCAATGTTCCGAGAGATTTTGTGGAATTTCCTTCACAGATCAATGAACATTTTGCTTTGGAACCGGAAATTCTGAAAAATTATGCCGTTCATTACGAAACCAAAAAACCGATTCCGCAGGAATTGGTAGATAAAATCAAAAAAGCCTCCAATTTCAATCAGGGTTATGCCACAACCGAACTGGTTTCCGCAGCGATGAACGATATGGAATGGCATACTCTTACCAATGAAAATCAGATAAAACCGATTCTGGAATCCGAAAAAGAATTGCTGGCGAAAAATGGATTTACTGTGAAAGCCGTTCCGCCGAGATATCACGCTCCGTATTTTGCACATATTTTCGGAGGCGGTTATTCTGCCGGATATTACGCTTACATCTGGTCGGAAACTCTGGATCAGGATGCCTGGGAATGGATCAAGGAAAACGGCGGAATTTCCCGTAAAAACGGCGACCGTTTCCGGAAATATATCCTTTCTGTCGGGAATTCCGAAGATCTGAATCAGGCATACAGAGAATTTGCCGGAAGAAATCCGGATATCAAGCCGCTGTTGAGAAGCAGAGGATTTATTGAGTAGGAAGATGGAAGATGGAAGATGGAAGTCCGAAGATGACTGGGAGAAAATGAGAATTTGAGACCCGTCATTGCGAGCGAAGCGAAGCAATCTGTTGAAAATATTTCTTCTTTAGTCAAGGATTGCTTCGCTTCGCTCGCAATGACGAATTTTGAACCATAAACGAATTACCGAATCAAGAGAAACGTATCTTGACCAAAGGGAAAAAAGCCGAAAGCAGATTGCCGAAAGCTGAAAGCAACAAAAAAATGAAAAAAAAACGCGAATTCCAGTCTTCCGAACTGGTGAAATCTTTTGCGAAGATCTACGGATTTGAAGACAAGCTTCTGGCAATAGAAGTAAAAGATTTTTTGGAAGAATATCTGGATGAAAGCCTTTTCAGTGAGATTGAAAGCGTGAACCTGAAAGATAAAACCCTTTTACTGAAAATAAAATCTCCGCTGCTGAAGAACGATTTCAGAATGCGGAAATCGTTTTTCCTGAAAAAGTTCAGGGAAAAATTCGGGGAAGAAAATTTTAATGATCTTCTCGTTTTTTAATGCTTGCTTTTTCCACCATTTCCTTTGTCCTTGAATCTAAATAGGAACGGATCGGGAAGAAAAATTTCATCGGATTTTTCAGGAAATACCGGAATATTTCCGCGGTAATTTTCCTTACATTTCCGAAGCCTACTTTCCGTGAACGGAATGCCAGAAACATCGAAAGCCCGAAACTTACCGCAAAATTGAAAAACCCGATCAGAAAAACGGTAACAAAGCAAATCAGAACAACGGAAGTGCTTACCGAAAAATCTTTTCCGTACAATCCTAAGGCGAAATTTCCGGCAGCGAAAGTGATATGACGAATATCCAGATCGAGACCTAAAAATTTCCCGATCGGCGCTGTAACTCCCATAAATACACCGAACCAGAAATTGGAAATAATTCCGGGCCAGTTTCTGGAATAGAATCGGGAAAGGCTGTTGGCAAAATTTTTCCCGAAAACCGTGTTGATCACCGTGTTTTTTGAAATCCGTTCCGGAATCCGGTAATACACGGAATTATTACCGATATTTCCGGAAATAATTCCCGAAACAAAAAGAAAAAATCCTGCAATACAGGCGTGAAAAATTGCTTTTGATTCGACAGGATTAAGATCGTAAAGCAGCTTATCCGCTTTATTTGCTGCCATATTGGTATTGAAGATCACATCCAGTCCGTAAATAATCAACAAAGCGACAGGGAAAGAGAACAGCACATTTCCGACAAATGCAATGAACTGGCTTCTGAACAACCTGGAAACCAGATGAGCAAATTCGGTATAATTTTTTTCGGGATTTTCTTCTTCGGAAAGTACTTTTGCCATAGTTGCAGCCGTCATTGCCGGTTGTTTTGTGGCAAGCACGAATCCCATTAAATAGATCATCACAAATCCCATTGCATAATTAAACGCATACAAAACTGAGTGGGAAAATTCGCTTCCCGGAAGATAGCTGTACAGCATTTTCAAAACACAAAGCGCACCTACAACTGCACCGCAGCCTAAAGCTTTCCGGAACATTTTCATATAATCCTTGTAGCTGGAAGTGATGTAGTGTTTTCCGGTTTCGGCAGTGTGATTGGTGATGAGGTGCGACAGAAGCAAAGTGCTGTCGTCTACCAGTTCTTTCAGATTATTTTTGTGGGATTTGTATTCCAGAATATCGAAAACCAGAAGTTTGGATTTTCTTACATCATCGTCTTCTTCATCAATCACCAAAAGCCATAAAATATTGGAAATCCTTTCCAGCTGCTGCCTCATTTTCAGAAGCTCCTGATTGATCTTTCCGGAAATTCCGTAAACAGAAGAGTTTTTAAAGGCATTTTCCACAAATTCCCTGCAATGATCGAGATAGATTTTGATCTGCTTATACAGGACATCTTTGGAAGTAAGCTGAAAATCTTTATCATTTTTAAAACGGAGATTCAGCTCATCAATTTCATTTTGAAGCGCCAGAAACGGATTATCGAAATTCCTGTAATCGGGAACCATATTTACCACTTCCACATCCATCGCGCTTCCGATAACGCGCCAAACCAGAATGTTTACCGAAAACAGCAGCTCGTTTTTTACAAATCCGTTTTTAATGAAATCCGAAATTCCCAGAATCCGGAAAAATTCATCCATTTCTCCCTCCGGAATATTATGCAGATAATGAAGATCTTTTTTTGGCGTTACCAGAACCGTATCCACAAGATACCAGACCGTATTTTCGTTTTCTACAGGAGGCAGGATTTTGTTCAGCAGTCTTTTTTTGAATTCGGGGAAAAATGCGTTTTCCGAAAGAATATTGGCTTCTGTAAGGGAAAGGTTGAAAGGGCGCCCGTGAAAAATATTTTTAATATAATCGCTGAAATTTTTGGTAATTTCCGGTGAGTTTTTCAGAAATTCCAGCAATTTTGAAAAATCTTCTCCCTGTACATTCCGCAGAAAATCGATAAGCGGCTGAAGCGAAACCGTCTCGTTCCTGAAAGAAAAATATTTTTTCAGAACGCCGGAAGGTTTTGTATGATTTCGTTTGAAAAGCATTCTTTATTTTTTCAGGGAAACATTATTCATTTGGCGCATAATCCAATTGTGCTTTTTATTGAGATAAGCGCTCGGATTTTTCGGATCATATTTTTTCGGATTCGGAAGAATGGCGGCAATCCACGCTGCTTCGCTTTTGGTTAAATCTTTGGAATGTTTGCCGAAATAATATTCGGAAGCCGCTTCCACACCGAAAACGCCTTGTCCCATTTCTATGGAATTCAGGTAGCGTTCCAGAATGGTGTTTTTGCCCCAAACCCATTCGATAATAAAGGTATAAACGGTTTCCAATCCTTTTCTGATCCAGCTTCTGCCTTGCCAGAGAAAAACATTTTTTGCGGTTTGCTGCGAAATGGTGCTTCCGCCGCGTATTTTTTTTCCTTTTTCGTTGTGTTCATACGCTTTTTGAATAGCATCATAATCGAAACCGTTGTGATCGAAAAATTTCTGATCTTCCGAAGCGATGACGGCTTTTTTTACATTATCGCCCATTTCATCAAAAGAAACATAATCCCGCTGCAATTTTCCGTATTTTATTACACCTTCGATCTGTGTAATGGTAATCGGCGGATTGAAGAATTTTCCCCAGAAAATGAAGAGAATATTCGCCAGAATCAAGATGTATATCGTTTTTTTAATTTTTTTCCACATATAAATATGAGTAATAAGTAATGGGCAATGAGTAATTGACGATTACAAAGATAAGGTTTTATGGAAGAAGATTATTTCAGCTCTTTCATATACGTGAGCTGATATTCGGGAAAAAGCTGAGGATGAAATATTTTGATGTAATCTTTGAGAACCAGATCGGAGCGCACAACTCCGCTTTCAAAAAAATCGTTGCTGCTGTTTTCCTGCTTTCCGCTGATCGTATAGAGTTTTCCGTGATTGTAAATGTTCATTTTGGCATAATTCGGATTAACGGCGAGAAGTTCTTTTTTGGAATTATGATTTCCCACATTGATCCAGTATTCAGCATTTCCTGATTTTGCAAAAACTTCCTCGAAACTTAGCGGAACAGCTTTTTCATCAGTATTATTATTCAGAATATAATCTGCGTTTGCATCTTTGATGAATTCCGCAACGAAAGTTTTTCCTCCCGGAAGAAACCACTGATTGCCGTACATTTCATTGGTTAAAACTCCCGGCTTTTCTTTGGTTTTGGAAGCGGTATTTTTCAGATCGTTATAATTTTTTTCGATTTCGGAATATTTTTCCTTCGCTGCTTTTTCGGCTCCGAGAAGCTTACCGAAAAGCTCAATGATTTTTGTTTTTTCCAAAGGTTTCTGCACCAGATATTCGTCGATGAAAATCACTTCGATACCGTTTTTTTTCAGAAGTTCATACGTATTTTCAAAACTTTGAATATAATTGGTGAAAACAGCATCGGGTTTGAGGGCGATGATTTTTTCAACATCATATTTTTGCTCGTTTCCGATGTTCTCGATTTTTTTATCGTCAATCAGATGATGAATTTTTTCAGAAAAAATATATTCCGGACTGGAAATTCCGACAATGGTATTTTCCATTCCCAGTTCCGTGAAATATCCTGCCAGACTTGCATTCAGGATCATCACTTTCCGGAAAGGCAATCTGGAATTCGGGATTTTATAATTGAATTTCCCTGATTTGAATTCAAAAGAATTCGCATTCTGCTGATACCGAATGGTATTGGAAATCGTTTCCCATTTTTGTATGCTGATTTTAGGTTCCTTTTTGCAGGAAAAAATCAGGAAAACGGGAATCAATAAAAAGATTTTTGCTTTCATCTTTCAAAGAAAATAATTTTGTCTTATATTTGCAAACCTAAAACGGGTGCGTAGCTCAATTGGATAGAGCGTCTGATTACGGCTCAGGAGGTTGAGGGTTCGACTCCTTCCGCGCTCACAAAAAAAGATTGAGAATTTTCTCAATCTTTTTTATTTTTTCTGTTTAAACCACTTCCCGGAAAACTTTTTGATCGTAATTCACTGTCAGGTTTTTACTTGATGAGAGGTGCATCAGGTTTCCGTCTTTTATCCATTTGCGTCCCGGCTCAAAAACATCTTCAAAATACAGGTAAATGTATTCCACATTTTTGTAAAGTTTTTGTGTTTTCCTTTTTAAATTTTCTTTTGCATCCATATTATTTTTTTTTCACGGTATTAAATTACAAAAAAAAAATAATCCGTTTGTATTTTTTTTTCAAATTTTTCATTGAAAGCTGTGAAATGTCATTCTTTATTGGGTTAAGCGCTTTTTTAACTCCTGATAATAGTAATAATATCGGAATTTTATAGTTATTTTTGCATTCAGATTTTACAGGATATGTCTTTAGAAATTAAAAATCTCAGTAAAAAGTTTGGTGATCAGCTTGCGCTTAATGATATCAATATCAGTATTTCGGATCACGGAATTATCGGGCTTCTCGGTCCGAACGGAGCCGGAAAATCCACATTGATGAAATCCATCGCAGGAGCTCTGAATATTGAAGAGGGCGAAGTATTTTTCAACGGAAAAAGCATTTCCGAAAACGAGATTGAAAGCAAAAAAAGAATCGGTTTTCTTCCTGAAAATAATCCGCTTTACAATGAAATGTATGTGAAAGAATATCTGAATTTCACAGCTGATATTCACAAAATTTCAAAAGAAAAAATGGATGAGATTATTGAGCTTGTAGGCATTACTCCCGAAAAATCCAAGAAGATCGGACAGCTTTCAAAAGGCTACAAACAGCGTGTTGGTCTTGCTCAGGCGATTTTGCATTCTCCGGATCTGTTAATTCTGGATGAGCCTACAAACGGACTGGATCCGAACCAGATCCTCGAAATCCGGAATGTAATCCGTGAAATCGGGAAAGATAAAATTGTGATTCTTTCCACACATATAATGCAGGAAGTGGAAGCGCTTTGCTCACGTGTGATCCTGATCCATAAAGGGAATATTGTTCAGGATTCACCGATTGATGAATTCAAAGGAAAGTACGGTAATCTGGAAGAAGCTTTTGCCAGCTATACCGTTTAATTTTCTGATCACGGATTATGAATCCGCGATATCACGTTAAAAGAAAAAAGATTTTCAAAAAAGGGAAGACCTTTATCGAAAATCAATGTTTTTTCTGAACTCTTTTAGGAGCTTTTTTCACACGGATTTTAAATTTTTTCTGTGATTTGGATTTGTTCTGCATTCAGTGTTTTATTTTTACGCTAATAAATGTATAAAAAATCCGGGAATTTCAAAAATTTTTTCTGAAAATTTAATATTCCGTTCATCAATCCGAAATTATTTTTTCGGATTTATTTTTTAATTCTATTTTTGAAGATATTTTATTGTATGAAAAAATATTTCAGAATTTTACTAAAATCGATCGGTGCTGTTCTCGGAATTGTTGTGCTGTATTTGCTTTGCGGATATTTCATCCCGTTCATTGAAGTTCCTGCCGAAAAAACAAATGAACCGGAAACGGTTGATATTTACCTTTATACAAACGGTGTTCATACCGATATTGTAGTGCCCGTAAAAAATGAACAATATGACTGGAGCAAAATTATTCCTTTTGAAAATACACGCTCACAGAGAACGGATTATCAGTATCTTTCGGTAGGTTGGGGCGATAAAGGTTTTTATCTGGACACGCCAACCTGGGCTGATCTGAAATTTTCCACGGCTTTCAACGCGGCGTTCTGGCTTAGCGAATCCGCAATGCACTGTACTTTTTACGATAAAATGACAGAAGGAAAAGATTGTGTGAAAATTTCAGTTACAAAAGCACAATACGGGCACTTAATACAATATATCAATAATAAATTTGACCACGACAGGAATGGAAATGTAATCCTGATAAAAACCGATGCGGTTTATGGAAATAATGATGCTTTCTACGATGCACAGGGAAGATACAGCTTTTTAAACACCTGCAATACCTGGGCAAATAATGCGCTGAAAGCTGCCGGACAAAAAGCTGCGCTTTGGTCGCCATCGGATTTCGGGATTTTTCAGCATTATGAAAATTAAGATGTTAAGTTTAGATTAAAGCATTGCACAAAAAAACTGCTTTTCGGAAAAAGCAGCTTAAGATTTAATTGAGAAGTTTTTTATTTCTTCGGCGGATAATTTGCCATAATTTCGGCTACGATTTCAGGGATCTGCTTTTGTTTTGCTTTCGGAGAATCCACGGAAATTCCGCTTCCGACTCCCTGCCAGACTAATTTTTGAGTTTTTGCATCAATAAGATCCAGAATCAAAGCACCCTGATTATAATTGGAAGTCCAGGTTCTGTTCACACCAACTCCCCAACCGAAAGGCCCGCCCCAACCATACATTCCGTAAGGTCTGGAAGATTGCACATCGGTGATTTTTTTGTAATTCGCTTTGATATTCACGATCAGATCCGGATTTTCGCCGGCGCTCATTCCTTTCGCCTGAAGCTGTTTGGAAACTTCGTTCAGAACGCGGTCTTTATCAATATCATTCAGTTTCAGATCGTCAATTCTCAGCATATAGGTTTTATACGAATTGAAATCGGCAGTTGCCGCATAATCGGAACGAACCTGAAACGGACTGCAGGAAGAAAGTCCCAGAGTTGCAGCCATTAAAACGGTAAATAAATATTTTTTGCTCATCACTTTTAGATTTATAGGTTGATAATTTTTCATTTTTTAATATTTTTTTTGAAGGTATCCGTATTTTTATCGTAACCGTAAGGACAGTGCTTGCATCCGCTTTTGCAGCAATAGCCGCGTTTAAGGTGAAATTTTTCCGTGAACACTTTGTATCCCTGCTCATTGTAATAAAAATCTTCATTTTCTTTGATATCGTATTTCGGCATAGGTTAAATTTCCAATCAAAAGTTTTAATACATTTACCAAATGATTTTGGTTTGTAAAACGCTCCTCAAAAATACAAAAATAAACGGCATCACGCTTTTTCCGTTTATTTTATTGAAGAAAAAAGAATTCAAAGAAGATAAAATCCTTATCAATCACGAGCGGATTCATCTCCGGCAGCAGCTCGAACTTCTGATTGTCTTTTTCTATATCTGGTATGCTGTCGAATATTATTACTGGTATTTTAAGCTGAAAAATAAATATTCAGCATACAAATATATTTCATTTGAAAAAGAAGCGTATTCAAAAGAAGATGATCTCAATTACCTGAAAAACAGAAAATTGTGGGACTTTTGGAAATATCTGGGGAATTGATCTTTACTTTGTCAAAGTTTTCAACAGTATAATTGTACTTTGACAAAGTTTTTAAAAATTATCAATATCAAATTAAAAATTTCGATCACATCTAAAATGAACTTCCCGAAAACAAAAATCCCCATCACTGAAATCCCTTTAAAAGGAAGCATCAGACTTTTCATTAAAAGAGAAGACCTGATCCATCCCGGAATTTCAGGAAACAAATACTGGAAACTGTTTTATAATGTCAGAAATTATCTGGAACAAAATCCGGAAAACCCGATGATCATTACTTTTGGCGGTGCTTTTTCCAATCATATTTTTGCGGTTTCCGCTTTAGGAAAAAATTTGAAGATCAAAACTTTAGGAATTATCCGTGGTGAAGAATTATTAGGAAAATGGAATGAAAATCCCACTTTAAAATTCGCCGCAGAAAACGGAATGGAATTCCATTTTGTTTCCCGTGAAGAATACCGTGAAAAAGAAGTGCTGAAAAAAGAATTTCAGCAAAAATTTCCTGACGCTCTCATCATTGAAGAAGGCGGAACCAATGAGCTTGCCGTAAAAGGAATCCGGAATATGCTCGGAAATACAACCAAAGATTTTGATTACCTTTGCACTGCTGTAGGAACAGGAGGAACCATTGCCGGAATTTCCAGATATTGCGAAGACAATCAGAATGTTATAGGTTTCAAAGCTGTAAAAGATGACTCTTTGGAAAGTAAAATTTCGGAACTTTCCGGAAAACGGAATTTTATATTAATAGAAGCAGAAGAAAAGTACGGCAAAATATCGGACGAAAATATCCGTTTTATAAACTGGTTTTATGAAAAATACGGAATTCCGCTTGATCCGGTATATACCGGAAAAATGATGAAAAAGATTTTTGAAATGATCGAAGAAGGATTTTTTCCTGAAAACAGCAGGATTCTGGCTTTTCATACAGGAGGTTTGCAGGGAATTGCAGGAGCCAACCAAATGCTGGAAAAACAAAACAGAACCGTAATTAATTTTGGAATAAATAACAAAAGAGATTATATAAACCAAATTTCCGACTTAGGAGTTTTTTGCGTTAAGAAATTTAAAAATATTTTCGTTGAAAAATTTCCACTGTTTGAGTGGCGGCGAAAATTTTCATTAAAAAGACAAATCTTGTTCTCGCCCGAGTTTTGGAAATTTTAGAAAATAATTTTAAATTTTAGCAAAAAAATCCCAGTCTTGATTTTTTGATTCTTTTGTATCAAGACAAAAGAATGAATTGATACAAAAGATAGATATTTTTTTAATATAGAAATAAAAAAGAAATGAAAAGACTTTTCGCTTTTGCAAGCCTTTTATTTTTAATGAAAATCACCGGTCAAACCTGGAAAACCGAAGATCAGTATATCCAGAAATTCGCACCTTATGCAGTGGAAGAAATGGAAAAATACAAAATTCCGGCTTCCATTACTTTAGCGCAGGGACTTTTGGAAACAGGGGGCGGACAAAGTCGTTTGGCACGTGAAGGAAACAACCATTTCGGAATAAAATGCAAGGAAGAATGGACGGGAAAAACGATGAAGCATACCGATGATGCTCCGAACGAATGCTTCCGTGTGTACAACGATCCGCGCGAATCTTATGAAGATCATTCCAAATTTCTGGCGTACCGGAAATATTATCAGAATCTTTTTAATCTCGATATGAAAGATTATAAAAGCTGGGCTCACGGTCTTAAAAAAGCAGGCTATGCCACAAATCCAAAATACGCGTATATCCTGATTGATAAAATTGAAAAATACAAGCTTTACGAATTCGATAATACCAATTCCAAAGAAGTTCTGTACGCTGTTTTGAAATTATATCCCGATCTGAGGAACGATCAGACATTTATGGCGCAGCTGGATCAGAGTAAAGCAAAGACAATGCCTGTGACCATCGAGGTTCCGTACGAACAAACTTCCTACAAAAAACAGCAGGAAAATGTAGAGAAAATAAAAACAGATGCGGAGCTTCTGAATACGATTCTCGTAAAAAACCATCCGAACGGCGATCGTAAATTCTTTGTGGTTCCTGCCGATACGGATATTGACTTTCTTTCCAGGAAATTCGGAGTAAGCAAAAACAAGCTGATAAAATGGAATGAGCTGAACGGAAATAAAGTCCTTAAAAATGATATTTTGTTTCTCGAAGCGAAATCTTCATCAGGAAATACTGCGACCTACAAAGCGAAAGCAGGTGAAAGTATGCACGATATTTCACAGAAATTCGGGATCAAGCTTGCCAAATTATACTCCAAAAACAGGATGGATTCCGGACAGCAGCCGAAAGCCGGACAGCTGATCTATCTTCAGAAGAAAAAACCGAGATCGTAGGTTAGGTAAAGGCAAAGGTAAAGGTTGAAAGAAAAAACAAAATTTTATAAAAAACCAATGAACAATCAGGAACTTTTCCAAAAAGCACAGATGTATTTTCCGGGCGGCATCAATTCATTTTCACAATCATTCCGGACAGTCGGGGGAAATCCGTTGTTCATTAAGTCAGCGAGAGGCGCTTTTGTTACCGATGCTGAAAATAAAAATTACCTGGATTTGCAGCAATCCGCGAATATTTTAGGATATGCTCATCCCGAAATTCTGGAAGCCGTTTCCGAAGATTTTAAAAACGGATTTTTTTCAGCAACACCAACCGAAAAGGAAACCGAACTTGCAAAATTGATCGTTGAAAATATCCCGAATATTGATAAAGTAAAATTCTTTTCCTCCGAATCCGAAGCGTGCCTGAATGCTGTAAAAGTTGCGAGAAGTTTCACAGGAAGAGATAAAATTCTGAAGTTTTCAGGAAATTATCACGGTGATTCGGAAACTTTGCTGAAAGATTCCGGAGCAGGGAATTCACTCAACAGAAGCCTGGATTCCAAAGGAATTCCGGAACAGATTTCAGATCTGACTTTGGTCTCCAAATTTAATGATATAGAAACTTTTGAAGATGTTTTCAAGGCGCATTCCGGAGAGATCGCGGCTGTAATTATTGAGCCTATTGCTGCGAATATGGGCTGTATTCCTGCGGAAACATTGTTTATTCAAAAAATTCGCGAGCTGTGCAGCCGGGATAACACGATTCTGATCTTTGATGAAAGCAAAACCGGTTTTCGTCTTGCTTTCGGCGGAGCGCAGGAAATCTTCAATATTCAGGCTGATATTGTGGTGTACGGAAATATCATCGGTGGCGGTTTGCCGATTGCTGCGATTGGCGGAAATGAAAGAATAATGAACCAGTTCAATCCTTACGGAGATGTTTTCGCAGAGGGAATTTCTGCCGGAAATCCGTTGGCTTTTTCTGCCGGAACCGCATTGCTGAAATATCTGAAAAAAACACCGGATTTTTACAAAAACCTGAACAAAAAAGCAGAAATGCTGGATTTCGGAATCGGGAAAATTTTGAATGAAAAAGACATTCAGCACCGAATTAACCGGAAAGGATCGATGCTGTCGTTATTTTTCCATATTCACAAAGTTTCGGATTTTCAGGATGCGATGGATTCCAACTTTTCGCTGTACAATAATTTTTTCCATTTTCTTTTGGAGAAAGGAATTTTTCCTCCGCCTCATCCGTTGAAATCGTGGTTTGTTTCGGATGCGGATACGGAAAATGAAATTGAAAGGATTTTGGAAACTATTAGAGATTTCAAATATTTAAATGAATAATTTAAAATGAAACCCTTTCAGAGTTCCAAACTCTGAAAGGGTTTTACTTTTGCAAACCGGAAAACTTATTTCTTTTTCGGGGTTTTCAGACCTTTTTCGCGTGCCTCGGAAATTCCGATTGCAATCGCTTGCTTTCTGTCGGTTACTTTTTTTCCGGAAGAAGATTTCAGCTTTCCTTCTTTGAATTCGTGCATTACATCACCTATTTTTTCCTGCGCTTTTTCGGAATATTTTCTCGTTGCCATAACTTTATTTTCAAAAAAGAACCGCAATAATTTTACCAAAACAAGGGATTTTGATTTCATAATTATTTCGGAAAATTATATCTTTTGTTCAGGAAAATAACAACCGGAGCTAAAATCCATCCGGTTTTTCCCTCAAAATTTTTATCTTTGAAATATCAATATTAATATATGAAAAATATCTTTATCGCAGCTTTCACAACGGCTGTTTTATTTGCGCAGAGCGTTGAAGCGCAGGAAATTACTTTGGATAAAATATATTCCGGATATTACAGAGGAAAGGGAATTTCCGGAATCGCTTCCCTGAAAAACGGTGAAAATTATGCAGTGATCGAAAGGGAAGGAATCGCGAAATATTCCTACAAAACTTCACAAAAAGAAGGAAATATTGTAGATGGAAGCTTCCAGAGCTATGAGTTTTCCGATGATGAATCCAAAATTCTTCTGCTGAAAGAAAGCGAGACGATTTACCGTCATTCCTTTTTCGGGAAATTTGATGTTAAAGATTTAAAATCAGGAAAAATCACTGCTTTGAACAACGGAAATTTCGTTCAGGAACCGAGGTTTTCTCCGGATGCGAAAAAAGTAGCTTTTATAGCGGAAAATAATTTGTTTTATCAGGATCTGGATTCGGGAAAAATTACGCAGATCACTTCTGACGGAAAGAAAAACAGCATTATCAACGGACTTGCGGATTGGGTATATGAAGAGGAATTCGGGCACGCGAGACAATATGAATGGACGAAAAATTCCGATGCAATTGTTTTTGTAAAGTCTGATGAATCCAAAGTTTCGGAATTTTTTATTCCGATTTACGGAAGTCCGAAAAACAGCTATCCGGAAGAAATGCGTTACAAATATCCGAAAGCGGGAGAAAATAATTCCGTGGTTTCGGCACATTTGTATCGTTTGGATAATGGAAAAACGACCGGTTTAAATCTTTCCAATTTCAAAAATTATTATATTCCGAATGTAATTCAAACTGCGAAACCCGATGAAATGATTCTGATCACTTCGCAAAGAACGCAGAACGCTTCCGATATTCTGAAAGTAAATACTAAAACCGGAGAAATCAAAAAACTCTTTACCGAAACCGATAAAAGATGGATTGATACGGATAATGTAACGATGGAATTTCTGGATGACGATTCTTTTCTCTGGGGTTCGGAACGCGACGGATTCCGCCATTTGTACTGGTATGATAAAGACGGAAATCTGAAAAAACAGGTAACCAAAGGAAATTGGGACGTTACCGATTATTACGGATACAATCCGAAAACCAAAGAAGTTCTGGTACAGACTACCGAAACGGGAAGCATCAATAAAGTGGTTTCAAAAATCAATATCGAAAACGGGAAATCGGCGATTATTTCGGATAAAGACGGAAATAATTCAGCCAGCTTCAGCAATAATTACCAGTATTTTATTGAAACCTCTTCCAGCGCAAGAAAACCTTATACTTTCACCCTGAAAGACGGAAACGGAAAATCGCTGAAAGAGCTTCAGAACAATAATGAACAGCTGAAAAAACTTCAGGATGACAATATGGTTATAAGAGAATTTTTCACCGTTCCGAATGAAGCAGGAGACCAAATGAATGCGTGGATTATGAAACCTAAAAACTTCGATCCGAATAAAAAATATCCGCTGTTTATGTACCAGTATTCAGGTCCGGGTTCTCAGACGGTTTCCAATTCGTGGGATGCAGGAAACGGATTGTGGTTCAATCTTCTGATTCAGAAAGGCTATATCGTAGCTTGTGTGGACGGAAGAGGGACCGGATTTAAAGGTGCGGATTACAAAAAAGTAACGTATAAAAATTTAGGAAAATACGAAATCGAAGATCAGATTGCTGCAGCGAAATGGTTTGGAAATCAAAGCTATATCGACAAATCGAGAATCGGGATTTTCGGATGGAGCTTCGGCGGTTATATGGCGAGCTTAGCACTGACGAAAGGTGCGGATGTTTTCAAAACGGGAATTGCCGTAGCGCCTGTTACCAACTGGAAATATTACGATTCCGTTTATACTGAAAGATTTTTGCTGACTCCGCAGGAAAATCCGGCAGGCTATGAGGATAATTCTCCGACCAATTTTGCACAATTGCTGAAGGGAAAATTTCTTTTGATCCACGGAACCGCTGATGATAATGTACATTTTCAGAATTCAATGGAATTTTCCGAAGCACTGATTCAGAATAAAAAGCAGTTTGAATTTATGGCATATCCGGACAAAAACCACGGAATCTACGGTGGAAATACAAGACCGCAGCTGTACGAAAAAATGACGAATTTTATTCTGGAAAATCTTTAGTGATGATCAGAATATAAAGTGTAAAATCCTTTTTCATTATAAAACGAAAAAGGATTTTTTGTTGAAATAAAAATTTTATTAAAATTATTACAAATACGCTTGGGAAAAGGAGCTTATTTGATTTTTTCACAGGTTTTTTCTTCTTTTAAAAAATTGTTTTTAGTTCTTTTTTGTATATGTTGAAAATTTATTGTTAAAATATTTTTTTTGTTAGAAAAATAATAATTATGTTTGCTTTCTGTAATTTTTTAAACTATATTTATGAAGAAACTTTTATTGTTGTGCTGTTTAGCGCTGGGAATCGGCGCAAATGCACAAGTTGATGTCACCGCTACAGATGGAACGGCATCAGCAGCTTATCCTACGGTCAAAGACGCGTTTGATAAGATTAATGACGGAACGCATAAGGGAGACATTGTTCTCACCATAACTGCGAACACAACGGAAAATGCACAGGCAGCTCTTAATGCCAGCAGTGGTACAGCAAGTTACACATCGGTTTTGATAAAACCAAGTACTACTGCAACTATCTCGGGAGGTGTCAGTGCAAATGCGATTATTAATTTGAACGGTGCTACCAATGTTACTATCGACGGATCCGTAACAGTTGGCGGAACAACAAAAGATCTTACCATTTCCAACACAAATACCAACGCAACATCAAGTGCTGTAAGGTTTATCAACGGAGCTTCTAACAATACAATTAAAAACTGTGTTATTAAAGGAGTCTCTACAGGAACGTCGAACGGAGTTGTATTTTTTTCCACTTCTACAGCTGCCGCAGGGAACAATAATAATATCGTAACAAATAACGATATTACAAAAGGGGCTTCCAATCCTGCAGTAGGAGTTTGTAATTTAGGTACATCGGGTAAAGCCAATACCAACAATTTAGTTTCTGGAAACAGAATATTCGATTTTGCGACTTACGGGGTATACGATTCCAATCATTCAAATGGTTTTAAGATTGCCAATAATGAGATATTCCTCTCTGCACCTATCGCATCATCCGCATTGACAGGAATCAGAGCCAATAGCAGTGGCATTGTTGCTCCCGTATATACAGGCAACAGAATTTACGATCTTATAACGACTACTGCTGCCGGTTCGGTTACAGGGATAAATCTTTTTACCACAGCTTCCCCTACTAATGTTATCGTTTCCAACAATATGATCAGTAATTTGAGCGGACCTGCCACTGGTACAGGATCTGTAGTAGGTATTTACGATCAATTAGATCCCGGCTCTGATGCGTATGTTTATTACAATACTGTTGTATTAAGCGGTACTGTTTCGGGTGCGGCAAATACATTTGCTTATTTAGCATCATATTCAGGCAATTCTGTTGTAAAGAATAATATTTTTGCAAACCTCAGAAACAATACAGCGGGATATTACCAGCTTGCTTATGGTAACAGAAAAACGACAGCCACAGCTTCGCTTATTTCCGATTATAATGACATATATGTAGCTAACGGAGCCTATGCAGCAGTAGAACAGCAACCTTCATCAGCCACAGCTGTATTTTATGCCACTTTTGCTGAATGGCAGGCTGCAATAGCATCAAAAAACAGAGAAGTAAACTCGAAAAGTGTAGAACCGGCATTTGTTTCTGCATCCGATTTGCATTTAGATCCGAATAATGTTAAAAATGAGTATCTTGATAACTGGGGAACTCCTATAGCAGAAGTTACGGTAGATATCGACGGAGATTCCAGAAATGCTTCCACTCCTGATGTGGGTGCTGATGAATTTACATTTATCCCTCCTACGACAGTACCTGACTGTACTACAATCTCTGCACCGATTGACGGAGCTACGAATGTTACGCCAAAACCTACGGTAATTACTTGGGCAACTTCGAATGCAAGCGGCTACAAAATATATGTAGGAACAACATCTGGAAATTATGATGTAGTGAACGGTGATACTGTTGCAGGTACATCATACAATTTAGATTTATTACGATACACTACTTATTATGTAAAAGTAGTTCCTTACAATGCTGTAGGAGATGCTTCAGGCTGTGCGGAAATATCATTTACAACAGGAGCATATTGCGGACCTATCACTTCATCTGCACCAACTGCGGTTGCTCCGATTTTATCAGTTGATTTTGCAGGTACTACGTATTCATCTGATGCTGGTGTTACCAATATCGGGACATATCCTCCTTATGAAGACTTTACGAATAAAGAGTTTGTGGTAGAAGCTGGTACTACAAGTCTTCCTATTACCGTAAACGGAGTAGCTACAGGAACTACCAACAATTGGGCAATGTCTGTATTCATTGACTGGAATGATGATGGAGATTTTGACGATGCAGGAGAGCAGTATTTCAATACTTTAGCTACAATGAAATATAAAGCGAGTGGTACTCCGGTGGTTTTAACAGGAGATATTGCTATTCCTTCAGGATTGGCTGCAGGAAGCAAAATAAGAATGAGAGTAAAATATAACTACACTACTGCAACAGCAATCAATCTTCCGCTTACCACAGCTTGTACCAATATGTCCAATGGTCAGGTAGAAGATTATACCATACATATAGCAATGCTTCCTGAATGTACAACCATTACTTCGCCGGCAGACGGAGCAACAGGTGTAGCTTCAGATCCTGCACACATTACCTGGAATGCAGCAGAAGGGGCAGAAGGATACAAAGTATATGTAGGAACTGCAACCGGAGTATATGATATAGTAAACGGAACTGAAGTTGCCGCTTCTGCTATTTCTTATGATGCTACATTGTCAGCAAATACCCAGTATTTTGTGAAAGTGGTACCATTCAGCGTATTAGGAGAGCCTGCGGATTGTTCTGAAATTTCTTTCACTACTGCAGTTGAAGAAACAGGTTCACCTTGTGAGCAGGGAGTTCCTTCATCAGCTACGCTTGTTAATTCATTAAAATTCACAACTTCAACTGTATATAGACTTGCAGAAGATTTCAAAGTTAAGGCTGGAGGATTCACCCTGAATAAAATCACGATTGATACCAATCAGGCAGAAGTTCCAAGTGATATTATCATCCATATCAGAGCGAACAACGGAGGACATCCGGGAGCAATCCTTTATACCATCAACAAAACTGCACCTGATGCATCAGTAGTAGTAGGTACTGCTTTTGGAGACCCGATTTATCATTCAACGTTCAATTTGGATACTCCTATTGAATTGGCAAAAGGAACATACTGGTTGGAGCCTACAATGTCAACTCCTTCAGGTGTTGATACTTGGTGGGCAGCTGTTGCTTATAATGCAGCAAGCCACGGCTTAAAACTCCAAACCAGTAACAACAGCGGATCAACCTGGACAGATGATACAAGCGGATACAGTGCAGTATTCTCCGTTTCCGGAATCTGCGGAGAATCTGATGAAATAGAATATTGTGATGCAGGAGCAAACAGTACTTCATTTGAAAAAATCAATAACGTGAAAGTGGAAGGTACAAAAGGCGTGGTAATTAACAACCCTTCTACTTCTACTGCCGGATACGAAGATTTCACAAGCGTAATCGGTGAGGTAGAAAGAGAATCTACTTATCACTTTACAGCTACTGCTACAACTTCATATGCTTCAGATCAGATTATCGTATGGATCGACTTCAATCAGGACGGAGATTTTGATGATGCAGGAGAACAGGTAATGATCACTACTCCTAAAAAGTCACCTTGGGAAGCAGATATCACCATTCCTGCCGATGCCAAATTAGGAAAAACAAGAATGAGAGTACGTTTAAATGATACTACCGGAACCATATCAAATACTACTCCTTGCGGAAATTCATCTTATGGTCAGGTAGAAGATTATACTCTTGATATTAAAGAGAAAACACTTGGTGTTTCCAATACTGCTATCAGCAAGCTTTCAGTATATCCTAATCCATTCCACGATGTGCTTAAAATTTCTGATGCTCAGAATGTGAAGAGCGTATTTGTAAGCGATATGGCAGGAAGACAAGTGAAAACTCTTGCTCCGGCTGCAGAACTTAACCTTTCCGGATTAACCGAAGGAGTTTACATTGTAAATCTTCAGATGAAAGACGGAAGCGTTCAATCATTCAAAGTGATTAAAAAATAATCTCAGATTATTGAAATAAATGAGCCGCTCAACTGAGCGGCTTTTTTGTTTTCTATGTATTTCAGAGTTTATTATTATTGAATGCTTAAAATGTCATTCCGACGAAGGAGGAATTTCAGAGATTCTTCACTCCACTTCGTTTCATTCAGAATGACACCACTAAATTTATTGTGCGAAGTTATTGCGATTTAACTATATAACAATGTTTTCAAAAAACCTCAAGAAATTTTTCCCCATTTATTTTTCCCTTTATATTGTTTCAGATAATAATTTTTCATCATCTGATGATCAGGGTGGGAGAGAAGCGGATCTTTTTCCAGAATGGAATCCACCGTTTCCTTTGAGATTTTAATGATTTTTCCGTCCGTTACCAGATCCAGTTTTTTGAAATCCACCACGCCGCTTTGCTGTGTTCCCAGTAGATCTCCCGGACCGCGAAGCTGCATATCCACTTCGGAAATTTTAAAACCGTCATTGGTCTCGCACATTGTTTTGATACGTTTCCGGCCTTCATTGCTTAATTTATCGGAAGTCAGAAGAATGCAGTAGCTCTGTTCCGCACCTCTTCCAACTCTTCCTCTCAACTGATGAAGTTGCGACAATCCGAACCTTTCCGCACTTTCGATAATCATTACACTCGCATTCGGAACATTCACGCCGACTTCAATTACTGTTGTCGCTACCATTATCTGCGCTTTTCCGGAAGCGAAATATTGCATATTCGTATCCTTTTCTTTAGGAAGCATTCTTCCGTGAAGCATCGTTACATTGTAATCTTTGAAAAATTCCAGAATATGGTCAAAGCCTTCCATCAGGTTTTTATAATCAAGGGTTTCGCTTTCTTCAATCAGCGGAAATACAAAATACACCTGTCTTCCTTTATCGATTTCATCTTTTGCAAAACGATACACCGAAAGCCGGTCTCTTTCCTTTCTGTGAGCGGTAATGATCGGTTTTCTTCCAACCGGCATTTCATCAATCATCGAAACATCCAGATCGGAATAAAAGCTCATCGCCAGAGTTCTCGGAATCGGTGTTGCCGTCATTACCAGAATATGCGGCGGAATGGTATTTTTTGCCCATAATTTTGCTCTTTGCGCCACTCCGAAACGATGCTGTTCATCAATAATCACCAAGCCTAAATTTTTAAAACGAATCACATCTTCCAAAACAGCGTGAGTTCCCACCAGAATTGAAAGTTTACCGTTTAATAGATCTTCGTGGATGATTTTTCTTTCGGAAGCTTTTGTAGAGCCAGTCAGTAATTTTATCGAAATTCCCGTATCTTCCAGAAGTTCGGAGATCCCGTTGAAATGCTGCTGAGCCAGAATTTCCGTCGGTGCCATCAAACAGCTTTGAAAGCCGTTGTCCAAAGCAATCAGCATCGAAAGAAGAGCAACCATTGTTTTTCCCGAACCAACATCACCCTGCAAAAGACGGTTCATCTGTATCGGACGTTTCATATCGGTACGGATTTCCTTTAAAACTCTTTTCTGTGCATTCGTCAGCTCAAAAGGAAGACGGTTTTCATAGAAATCATTGAAATAATCTCCCACAACTGGAAACGGATTCCCTACGGAATGGCTTTTATGGTGGCGTTTTTTCAAACCGTAATCCAACTGAAAAAAGAAGGCTTCCTCGAATTTTAATCTCTTTTCAGAAGCGTTGAAATATTCCTGATTCAGCGGAAAATGAATGTTCAGAAAAGCTTGCTGTCTCGATATTAATTTTAAATTCTTCATCAGGTATTCCGGAAGATTTTCCTGAATAAGATTGGGAATTTCAATGCAGATATTCTTTAAAACAGATTGAAAGAATTTTTGATTCAATCCCCGTTTTGTCAGTTTTTCCGAACCTGGATAAATCGGACGGAGACGTGTTTCCTGCGCTTTGTTTTCCACCGGTTCTATTTCCGGATGTGCCATTGAAAACACACGGTTGAACAACGATACTTTCCCAAAAATATACAGTTCGCGATTCTGCGGAATCTGGTCTTTCATCCATTGCGAATACTGAAACCAAACCAAATCCATCGTTCCCGTTTCATCGTGAAACTTTGCAGAAAGGCGTTTTGCTCTTCCTCCGCCAACTTCTTTTAGATCCGTGATTTTTCCTTTCAGCTGAACTTCAAGCGTTTCGTTTTCAGAAAGCTGGGAAACGGTATACACTTTACTTTTGTCAATATAACGAATCGGAAAAAAATTCAGAAAATCTTCCACAGTATGGATGTCCAGAACTTTTTTTATAAGTTTTGCACGTTCTGGTCCGATGCCTTTCAGATATTCTATGGAAGTTTCTAATGTCATTTTGGAAGTCCGAATTTCCGAAAAAATTTCAGGATGATAAAATGGATGCAGCTATTTTTTCGGTAAAAAGCAGGATTGAATATCTTTGCACTAATAAATATCGTTTTCAAAAATGACAGAAATTCAAATCAGGAAAGTAAATTCCGAAGACCTGGAACAGTTACAAAAAATCGGAAAGCAAACCTTTTCGGAAACTTTTTCCCGATATAATTCGGAAGAAAATATGCGGAACTATCTGGATGAAAAATTCTCCGATGAAAAGCTCCTTTTGGAATTATCCAACGAAGATTCGATGTTTTATTTCGCTGTTTCAGGTGATGAAATTCTCGGTTATCTGAAGCTCAATACCGGAAATGCCCAAACCGAACCCGAAAACGAAAATGCTCTGGAAATCGAACGTATCTATGTTCTGAAAGAATTTCACGGAAAAAAAGTCGGGCAGATTCTTTATGAAAAAGCGTTGCAAACAGCTCAAAAACTCAATGCGGATTACATCTGGCTCGGAGTTTGGGAAGAAAATGTTCGGGCATTACATTTTTACCGGAAAAACGGTTTTATTCAGTTTGGAACGCATATTTTCAGGCTAGGAAATGATGAACAGACTGACCTGATGATGAAGCTGCTACTGAAAAATTAAAAATTTGCTTCACGATATTGTTGGTAGGAACACGCCAAAAAGGCGTGTTCAATTTCATCGATGAATTGATATAGAAAGGAAACAAATTCCTATTTTTACAGAATGATTTCCAAGCAGACCATAGATAAAATTTTTTCCACAATTCGGGTGGAAGAAATTATCGGTGAATATGTCCAACTGAAAAGAGCAGGAGCGAACCTGAAAGGTTTGAGTCCGTTTCGTGAGGAAAAAACGCCGAGTTTTGTGGTATCGCCAAGCAAGCAGATCTGGAAAGATTTCTCGACGGGAAAAGGCGGAACGGCGATCTCTTTTTTAATGGAAATTGAAAATTTCACCTATCCGGAAGCACTTCGGCACGCTGCAAAAAAATACGGGATCGAGATCGAGGAAGATTCGCGTGAACTTTCTGAAGAAGAAAAACAATCGCAGACTGAAAGGGATATTTTGTATAAGATCCACGAAATTGCGAACGATTTTTTTCAGGAAAATTTATGGGATTCCGAAGAGGGAAAAACCATCGGACTTCCCTATTTTAAAGAGCGGGAACTGAAAGATGAGATCATCCGAAAATTCCAGCTTGGATATTCTCCCGAAAAGAAAAACGCCTTTACGGAATTCGCTTTAGAAAAAGGCTATTCAAAAGAGATCCTCGAAAAATCGGGGCTTTCCATTTTCCCTGAAAATTCGCCGAACGGAATTGACCGTTTCCGTGAAAGAGTGATTTTCCCGATTCACAGTTTTTCGGGAAGAGTGCTGGGTTTTGGAGCGAGAATTCTGAAAAATAACGTAAAAACAGCGAAATACCTCAATTCTCCCGAAACTGAAATTTACCATAAATCGAATGTTCTGTATGGTCTGAACCAAAGCAAGCAGGCGATTTCCAGAAACAATCTCTGTCTTTTGGTGGAAGGTTATATGGATGTGGTTTCGCTTCATCAAAGCGGAATTGAAAATGTGGTGGCGAGTTCGGGAACAGCTTTGACGGTGGAACAAATTAAGCTGATAAAGCGGCTTACCGAAAATGTAACCATTCTTTTCGACGGTGATACAGCAGGAATCAAAGCCAGTTTCCGGAGTATCGATATGCTTCTTTCCGAAGGAATGAACATCCGTGTTTTATTATTTCCTGACGGCGACGATCCTGATTCCTTTGCACGAAAACATCCACAGGAATATGTGGAAAATTTCATTCAGAAGGAAGCGAAAGATTTTATCGATTTTAAAGCGGAAATTCTCCTGAAAGAAGCGGAAAACGATCCTATCCGAAAAGCGGAAGCCATTCGTGATATCGTGAAATCTGTTGCTTTTGTTCAAAACGCTTTGAAGCAGGAAATTTATCTGAAAGAAGTTTCCACGAAGTTTGGATTGAGTGAGCAGAGTTTGTTTAATGAACTCGGCATACAGAAGCAGGTTCAGCAAAATCAGGTTCGCCCGAATCAGCCAAAAACTGAGATTCCGCAAAAACTGGAAGTGGTGAATGAACCTGTTTTATCGGTGAATCCGCTTTTGGTTCTGGAGGAAAAATTAGTGGAGCTGATGCTGAAATTCGGAGATCATATTATGGACAGAACGGATGCCGAAAACCAGCCGTATAAAATTACGGTAATTGAAGAAATTATCGGGCATTTCGGGGAAGATGATTATGAAATACAATCGCCTGTCAGCAAAAAAATTATTGATGAAATACAATCGGGAATGGCAGAAAACGAACTGCGAACCGGAAATTTTTTCCTCAAATTAATGGACGAAGATATTTCGGGGAAAGTTGCGGATGCTTTTGTAGAACCGTACGAAACCAGTAATTGGGAAAAGCACAATATTTATTTCAGCAAAGAATCCGAGCTTGTTCCGAAAATTGTAAGCGATGTCATTATCCGTCACAAAAGAGAATTTATCGTAAAACTGATTGAAGAACTGCGGGACAATATGCAGAAAGAGGAAGACAATTCCGAAAACTATCTGAAAATCATTCATCTGAACGAGCTTCGGAAGGAGATTGATAATGAACTGCACAGGATTGTGTGATTTGAAATTTTGTATCTTTGAACTTACTACATTTTAATTATCATTGACAATGACTGCAAAAAAGAAAATTTTAAGGATTATTTTAATTCTTTTTATATTAAACCTTATTATTTCTTTATTTGTATTTTTAAGTCAGTCCGTTTTTAAAAATAGAACTTTTGAAATTCAAAATCTATCAACTTTTCAACAATGGGCAATAATAATTATAACTCTAATCTCTTTGGTAGTAATTGGAAATTTTTTAATTCATAGATATTATCAGAAAAAACATACTGAAATTCTATACCGGATTAAAAACGAAAAATATGAAATTTTTAAAAATTTAAAATTAACACAAACTTGGAATTTCGGATTCAGAATAAATAGAGCAGATGTAATTCTAATAAAAGATCAAATTATTGTTCTGATTTATAATTCAAATTTTAATGGTTTAATAAAACAAGCACAACCGGCAATTTTATTTTATAAAGAAAAATATTTAGAGAGAATAAATGAGAAAATTAGTAGTAAAAGTAAGATTGAAGGTATTTTTTCTACGACAAATGGATTTAAAATAACAACGAAAGTTGATTCATTATTTAATAAAACAAATTTGAGCTTTTCATTTGAAACAGACGCTAATCAAAAAAATCAAATAATCAAAATTTTGAATGAAAATAGTTTAATGTAAAAATATCTGCAATGTGAATCTTAAAGAAATAATTGAAACATTAAAACTGAACTAATTCCAATTTATTCCTGCCAAAATGTCCTCACATCAATTTGGAATACTATTAGTAAAACAAAATCAAACAACTTCAAATTAGAAATAAAAATTATGGATATTAAAAAAGATTTCAGAGATTTCTCTGTAAAACATTTGGGAAACAGCGGTCTTGCGACTGACCAATATATGGGAACTTTCAACCCGACTAACTTAACGCCTTACATTATGGAAGAACGCAGAATGAACGTCGCACAAATGGACGTTTTTTCACGTTTGATGATGGACAGGATTATTTTCCTCGGAACAGGAATTGATGACCAAGTTGCCAATATTGTAACCGCACAACTTCTGTTTCTGGAAAGTGCGGATCCGTCGAAAGACATTCAGATTTACATTAATTCTCCGGGCGGAAGTGTATATGCAGGTTTGGGAATTTATGACACGATGCAGATCATCAAACCGGATGTTGCGACAATCTGTACCGGAATGGCAGCTTCAATGGGAGCGGTTCTTCTGGTTGCAGGTGAAAAGGGAAAACGTTCCGCTTTGAAACATTCCAGAGTGATGATTCACCAACCAAGCGGTGGAGCGCAAGGTGTGGCTTCCGATATGGAAATCAATCTCCGCGAAATGCTGAAACTGAAAAAAGAATTATACGATATTATTGCACAGCATTCCGGACAAACCTACGAATGGGTGGAAAAATCTTCCGACCGCGATTACTGGATGACTTCTTCGGAAGCAAAAGAATTCGGAATGGTGGATGAAGTTTTGGAGAAGAAAGGATAATTATTGCGGATGGCAATTGGCTATTAGCGATTGGCTTTGAACAAAATAGTCTGTCTAAAAAAATTACGGGCGAAACCAAAGGTTTCGCCCGTAATTTTAGAAATCGTTCAATATCCAAAATGATATTATTATAAACCTTTCATCTTCGGACTTCCGACCTCAGACTTCGGACTTTTTCAAATTTTCCGGGCCAAAATCTTCCGGACTTTCGGTGTCTTTCCGACTTCCGGACTTTAATATCAATTAAACCCCTCAATAATCTTAGAAAATTCCTCAATTTTCAGAGAAGCTCCACCGATTAATCCACCGTCAATATCAGGTTTCGCAAAAATTTCTTTCGCATTGTCGGGTTTTACGGAACCGCCGTACAAAATGGAAACTTCATCGGCAATTTCTTTTCCGTATTTTTCCGCGATTAAATTTCTGATAAAAGCGTGGATTTCCTGCGCCTGTTCGGGAGTTGCGGTTTCTCCTGTTCCGATTGCCCAAACCGGTTCATACGCAATCACCACTTTTTTGATTTCTTCCGCAGACAGCGTGAAAAGTGCCGTTTCAGTTTGTGATTTTACCACTTCAAAATGCTGCCCGGATTTTCTCTGTTCCAAAGTTTCACCGTTGCAATAAATTGGAGTAAGACCTGCATCCAGAAGTGCTTTTACTTTTCTGTTTGCGTGGCTGTCGGTTTCGCCGTGATATTGTCTTCTTTCGGAATGGGAAACAAGGCTTCCGTCCGTATTGATGGATATAAGCATATCTACGGAAATTTCTCCGGTAAAAGCTCCAAAAGCGTGTTCGGAAATATCCTGCGCAAAAACACCGACTTCGTTATTAATAAAAATGCGTTCCGCAGTAGTGAGATAAATGCTTGGCGGTGCAATCCAGACTTCGCAGTTGGTGCTGTTGTTTTTTTTGTATTCCAGAAGCTGCAACATAAGAGATTCAGCTTCGGGAAAGGTTTTATTCATTTTCCAGTTTCCGGCAACGATATTTTTTCTCATAGTTTTGAGGTTAAAGTTTAAGGTTTAAAGTCTAAAGTTCAATGTTTAAAGGTGCAAGATGCAGGGTGCAAGATTCAGCGTTATACAATTTTACAATATACAATTTAAAGATTCCAAAGATTTTTCAAAAGCTTATAAAAACGGTGCTCATCTTCTGTTACTTCGTTATCCGCTTTTATTAAAGATTTTGCGAATTCCACAAAACTTTTCCGTTCGTTTTCTGTGGAATCTTCCAGAAAACAACGTGCGTGAAATTCAAAATGGTCTTTCCATTCTTCGGGTTGCAGATTGGCGATCACTTCCAGCTCGTTGTCCAGATTGATACGGAACGGAAATTCTTCCGCAAGATATTCCTGAACTTTCATTCCTTCTTCCGGAGCGAATTCGCCGTCCACAGAAGAGAGGATCATCAGAAGATGATAGCCGGCAATGGGTTTATTGGATTTTTGCATATTTTATTTTTTTTGTTTCGAGTTTAAAGTTCAAAGTTTCAGGTTGTGAATGGTGAAAGATGCAAGGTTCAAGGTTTATTGAAATTCCTTTTATTAATATTTCAAATTTTTATTATTATAAACTTCTTTTCTTCCGACTTCGGTCTTCCATCTTCCCACTTATTTATTATTCACAAAATCTACGGCAGGATCTTTATCCGTGATTTTTCCTTTTACCAAAGTAAGAATCAGCGGATTGCTCCTTCCGATTGTTTTAATCGCAGTTGCGTCCATAAACAATTTCGGAAATCCGGTAAGCTTTTCGTTGGATGAAGAAACTTCGTAAACCGGAATTTTCAGATCGTTTATTTTCTTTTCAAATGCTTCACGAAATTCTTTTGCTTCATTCTTGTCTTTCAGGAAATTTTCGGGATGATAGGAAAACAGCAAAATCACTTTCGGCAGATGCAGGATTTCGTCCGTAACATCATTTCCGTTTTCATCTTCGAGCTTGAATTTTGAAATCTCGGAAGAATAACCTTCTTTTACTAATTTCGAAACATTTTTTCCTTCCTGAATTTCCCACGGCGAACCTTCTTCCCAGTATTTTTTGTCATTCACGTAATCATCCTGATTCACTTCTTTTTCTTCGGCGGTTTTATTATTTTTTAAGATATAAAATGTTTTGTAAACAGAAGGATCTTTCGCTATTTTGGCTTTTTCGGCATTCAGGTCGGTTCCGGTTTTATAATCCCTGAAATCAATGATCGGCTCATTGATAATCCCGTAACCGATGATAAATACAGTAGCAGCAAGCGAAACCACCAAAACGGATTTCCGGAATGAGCTTCTGTTTTCGTTTTTTACAAAATCTTTTTTATACCAAAACCAAAGAATAAGTAAGCCTGAAAGTAAAATAATATCTTTGATAAAACTCTGCCAGGGTGTGAATTTTATAGCATCTCCGAAACATCCGCAATCCGTAACTTTGTTAAAATACGCGGAATAAAAAGTGAGAAAGGCGAAAAATACACACAATGCAATCAGCGCAGTCAGCACTTTCTTTAAATGAAGCTTCAGCAGAAGCATAACTCCGAGAACGAGTTCCAGCGCTACGACAAAAACAGCAACCGGAAGCGCGAATTTTTCAAAAAAAGGCATATTGAAAACCGGCTCGGAAAAGTATTCTTCAAGCTTAAAAGAAAATCCCACAACATCTACCGCTTTTACAAATCCGGAAGCGATGAAGATCAGGGCAATGATAATTCGTAAAGTTTTTTTTAGCATTAGATTCAAGGTTTAAAGTTTCAGAGTTTGAAAATAGTTTGATTTTGTTTGAATTTCAAATTTCTTAATTTCTCAATCTTTTAATCTCTTAATTTAATTAAGCAGAAAACCGCATAATTCAGCATATCGAAATAATTGGCATCAATTCCTTCGGAAACCAGAGTTGTTCCGGAATTATCTTCTATCTGTTTGGTTCTCAATACTTTTTGATAAATTAAATCCGTAATGGAAGAAATCCGCATTTCACGCCACGCTTCACCGTAATCGTGATTTTTCTTCATCATCAGTTCTTTGGCTTCGTTGGTAAAACGATCGTAAAGATTCAGGATTTCGTTTTTGTCCTGCTTAAAATCATCGGCAAAACCTTTCTCTAACTGGATTAATCCGATAATGGCGTAATTCACAATCGCGATAAAATTTTCCTCCTCAGATTCTCCGACTTTCGAAATTCCCGTTGTCTGAAAATTCCGCAGGCTTTTAACTTTAATAAAAATCTGATCCGTTAGAGACGGTGTTCTCAGCACCCGGAAAGATGCACCATAATCCGTAAGCTTTTTACTGAATAAATCCCGGCAAACACGAATAACCGAATCGAATTGTTCTGATGTTTTCTGCATAAAATTTCTAAACTTTTCAAAGATAGGAAAAATAGAATTATAAAGGAGAAAGTATGAGTTGCGGGATTTTTATTTTCCGGTTAAATTTGTAGGATGAATCTCAAACCTCAAACCCCGAATCCTGATTTTTTTTCTCTGAACTGCAACGGAACGCTCGTGGATTTATCCGTACCGAAATTAATGGGAATCCTTAATGTTACGCCCGATTCTTTTTCGGACGGTGGAAAATATAATTCTGAAAAAAATGCTTTAATTCAAGTAGAAAAAATGATTTCGGAAGGAGCAGATTTTATCGATATCGGAGCGCAATCTACACGACCGAATGCGGAAAAAATTTCAGCGAAACAGGAAATTGAACGGTTGGGAAATCTGATCTCGAAAATTAAAAAAGAATTCCCTGAAATCCTGATTTCACTGGATACGTTTTATTCTGATACAGTAAAATTTGGTTTTGATGAAGGTATTGATATTATCAACGATATTTCCAGTGGACAATATGATGAGAAAATGTTTGAAACCGCGGTGCAAACCGGACTTCCGTATATTCTGATGCACATCAATCCGAAGTATGAAACGATGCACGAAAAGGAAATTTCCAACGATATTATTATAGAATTAAATCGCTATTTTTCAAAAAAGATCCTTGAATTAAGATCTCTTGGAATCAAAGATATTGTTCTTGATCCCGGTTTTGGTTTCGGGAAAACAATCCGGCAGAATCATCAGATGATTGATGAGCTTGGGTTTATCGGTTTTGGGAAATTTCCGGTTCTGGCAGGACTTTCCAGAAAATCTTTTATTTATAAGCCTTTAGGAAAATCACCATTGGAAATCAACGAAGAAACCCAAAAACTTCATCTGAAAGTTTTGGAAAACGGAGCGAAAATTCTTCGGGTTCACGATGTAGCGGAAGCGAAAAAAACAATTGAAATGTTTTTAAATTCTAATTGAAATTTTTAATTTTCATTGAGAATTCCTCCGTGAATTTCTTCCGGTCTTCTTCCAGTTTTTTGGTATTTTCCGGAAGAACATAATTGAAAAGCATCTTTTCCTCATCATCGAGAAAAATCAGTTCTTTTTCTTCACCGTCGATCATCTGCGAAAAAATTTCCCACATCGAAGTATCCCTTTCCTTTAAGATCTCAAAAAATTGCCTTGCTTTTATTTGTATATTTTTCATTTCTATGATTTGAATTATGCTAAATTTTAAGCGAAAGACCACAATTATTTAATAACCTGATCTCGATTCTTTTTACACCTAAATATTATGATCTTTTAATAACACACTAAAATCCTAAAAGCTTCAGCTTAAACTGGATCGCAAAATTATCCTTGAATTTCGGAGTGTTGTAATAGCCCACTCTGTAGAAAAATCCGAGATTGAATTGAGTAGAAAGAAAATTATTCCATTCCAAACCGATTTCATTGTACAGATGATCGAGCTTTTTAAAATCAAACTGGTGATATTCAGTATGTTTCATATCTCCGATACTTCCTTTGTAAATCAAATCGAAGCTCGAAGTATTCTTCCCCAAACTTTTAAAATACCACGGAATCCGGTGTGTAAAATAGGCTCCGGCAAATTTATCATTAAAATATTTTCCGCCTTCCATTGTCGCAAAACCAAGATACGAGGTCAGATTAAAATTCAGATCGCTTTTTCCGTTTGACAGTCCGTTCATCGCAAAATTGTACCAGATCGGAGTTTTTCCCGTAATCAAGCCGCCGAAAATCCTGAAACCTGTAACGCCGAGATCGGTTTTAAAGCTGTGAATAAACATCGCATCATACCTCCCGAAATTCAGCTCACCGCCGAAAGTTTTTATTCCCTGTTCGTAATTCAGGTACAATTCGGGAAGCCGCTGTTCATAGGTGTATTTTCCGGAAGGAGTCATAATATTTTTGGAATTCGGGGAAAATTTTAATGTAACCATTGTTGAAAATACATCAAACCGGTTTCCGGAACTCATAAAATTATAATTGAAAAGCGCTTCTTCTCTTGTTTTTTTCGCTGAAATATTGAGCGTGATTCCATTGGTAATATCATTTTCGTAGGCAACACGGAAGCCTTCATAATTAAAGAATCTGGTATTATGAATATCAACACCGGAATTCATAATTTTCATCTTGAAGCTCCAGAGATTTTCATTGAAACGTCCTGCTGCTGCCACATCATTGAAATATTCAGCACGGAAGAATGAATTTTTTTCGAGAGTGGTTTTCACATCAATTCCGGCTCCGTATTTCCATTTTTTGTCGCCGAAACCATAAGCAAAATAAGCATCGGGAGAAACGTAGCGGTTGAATTTTTCGTTCAGTTTGGCTGCGATTCCGAGACGGATATGCTCAAACTCGTTATACAGAAAGATTTTTGAAGCATCAAGATCTACCATTCCTGCTCGTATTTTCCCTTTTAGCAATCCGGTGAAAATATTCACTTTCTGGTCGAGCCTGTATTTTTTTCCGACACTGTCGATTTTTGAATACGTCATTTTTTCTCTCAAAGTAAGGCTGTCTGTACGGAATTTGTCCAGCAGTTTTCCATCGGAATTTTTCACATCCATCGAATAGCCTTTGAAATCTCTGGCATTTTCTTCTATCGGGGTTTTAAAATCGAAATAATCCGCCGTCATATAAACGTAATTTCCGAATTGTTTCCTGTTTTTGTTTTCCTTTTTTTCGCCCGTATTTTCGTCTTTGGTATATTTTTCATCAAAATAGGTAGTTCCCATTTTTATTTTTAGGTTTTCTTTTACCAAAAACCATTTGTTATCTATTGGTTTCCAGATACTTGTGATGCTTCCTTCACTTTTCTTTTTGCTGTTGCTCTCAATTTTTTTCAAAGCGTACGTTTCGGCATCCACATACAGATAACCGTTGAATTTCCGGCGTTTTACGGTTTGCTCATAATCGGCATCGCGAAAGCGGATCACGTAATTTTCCCTTCCGTCAATCGTAATGGAATCGGTGAGAAAATAGCGATACAGGCTTCTGTTTTCTTCACGGATTTCGCGCGGAATCTGGTTCCGGTTGGAGCGCAGTGCCATCATTTCGTAGATCGGCTGCTGAAGACCGGAAACACGGTTGTCCAGAATATTTATCTTTTCGCCATATTTTTTGGAATACAGAAATTCTGAAGCACGTTCCCAAAGGAAAAGCTTGCTTTCTCCCATCAGCTTCATAATGTTTACGGATTCTATGGAATCTTTTTTTTTCTCCGCTTTCATTTCCTTTTCGGGGAGCTTTTTCAGGGAATCAATTCGTTTTTCAACAAGCTGATTGTAAGCGGAAATGCTGTCCTCATCAATATCCAGAGAAATTTTTTCATAAGATTTGAAAGTATAGGAATCCAGACTTTTCGGGGAATTGTTTTTATAGTTTTCGTTTACTTTTTTCAGAATTGCCAAAGCCCGCGGATCGCTTTTATCTTCAAGAACCACTGTTTCGATATTCTGAACTTTCGGATCGGTTCTGGAGAGGGAAATTTCCATAAATTTATCTACCACAACATCATCTTCATAAAATCCGTTTGCGGAAATTTTTACTTTCCTGCATTTGGTTTTGAAATTCAGAATCCCATCTTTATCGGTCTTTCCAATGATTTTCTGATTACAGGAAATTTCAGCGCCGGAAACCGGAGACTGGTTTTGGGTTTCTTTTACCACAATTTTGGATTGCGAAAAAAGTCCGGCAAAAACTAAAGAAAAAAGCAGAATGAAAAATTTTCCCATACGTAAGATTTGAGTTCAAAAATAAGGAAAATGTTGTGATAACCGGCAATCAGCTTTCGGCTTTCTGCAATCAGCAATCCTTGCACCTTGCATCTTGCATCTTTTACCTTGTATCTTGTCTCTTTTACCTTGAATCTTTATTTAAAATCTTTTTCCGTCATTTCCACTTCCTGAAGCAGTTTTCCGTTTTTGTCGCGGTACTGGTATTTCACGGAATTGATATCGAAATTTTTGAGTTCGGAAACCATTTTGCCGAATTGTTTGTCTTTGGACATATTCTGTCGGATAACGGCTTTGTTTTCAGAGGTTTTTACAAGCTCTTTCATTTTGTCCGGAACTTCTGCAGTATAAATTACATCGTCGTTGGAACCTAACGCAACTTTCACGATCTTGATTCCCGTGAGAGAATCCACAACCGGAAGATTGCTGTTAGACATTTCGAGCAGCTGGTTGAGATGATTATGTTTTTCATTCAAATCCGAATCCGGTTTTGCTGCGGAAATATTCGATTTGTTGAGGATTTCTTCAGTAATTGTTTTGCCGTCTTTTCCGGTGAGCTTTATTTTGAAATTCACTCCTTTATCCAGAAGAATCATATTTTTCGGATCTTTTTTAATGATTTTCACCAGAAGATCCGTAACAGCGGATTTGATAAGCTTCGGCTGCAGATTGTCAGCGGAAAGATCGGATTGAAAAGTGAGTGAAATTTCGTTTGCGCCGCTCTGTTCTGTTTTTATCAGTGAAAAAACGGAATCCTGAATTCCTGTTTTTTCTGAATGATTGGCAGAAACAAATTCGCGAATCAGATCGTCTTTGGCTTTTTCTTTTTTGTTACAGGAAAAAATAAAAGTTAAAAAACTGAAAATCAATATATTGATATGGAGAGTCTTTTTCATTTTTATGTGTATTAAACTTCAGCATTATCAAAACCCTTTCAGAGTTCGAAACTCTGAAAGGGTTGGATGTAAGCTCTAAAATTACAATTCCAATGCTTTTTGAAAAGCACTCTCAATTCCCGCAAGATTTTTTCCTCCCGCAGTTGCAAATCCCGGATTTCCTCCGCCGCCTCCCTGAATTTCTTTGGCGAGTTCTTTTACAATGTTTCCGGCGTTATAATTTGCTTCCAGATCTGCGGAAACACCAACGGTGATCATCGGTTTTTCTCCGGCATCGGAAATAATGACGGTTACGGAATTCGGGATCTCCTTTTTCAGCTGGAACACGATGTCTTTTACGGAAGAAGCATCCAGCGAAGTTTTTTTAACCAATAATTTTTTGCCGTTTTTATCTTCAAAATCGTTTTTCCAGTTTTGGATCTCGCCTTTGGCTTTTTCTTTTTTCAAAGAGTCGATTTCGGATTTCAGGAAAGCATTTTCTTCCATTAATTTCTCAACGGATTTCAGAACGTCTTTTGATTTTAATAATTGAGATAATTCTGAAACCTGCTTTTCCAGATCTTTGAAATATTCTTCCGCTTTATCTCCGGAAATGGCTTCTATCCTGCGGATTCCTGCTGCGGTGGAACTTTCGGAAACCAATTTGAAATGCCCGATTTCTCCCGTGTTTTTTACGTGGGTTCCTCCGCATAATTCTTTGGATGTTCCGAACTGAATCATTCTCACACTATCACCATATTTTTCCCCGAACAGCGCCATTGCTCCTTTATCCAAAGCTTCCTGAATCGGAATATTCCGAAACTCTTGAAGCGCGATATTTTCTTTGATCTTCGCATTCACTTTTTCTTCAACGAGAGCCAATTCTTCTTCCGCCATTTTCGAAAAATGAGAAAAATCGAAACGCAGATAATCAGGACCAACGTAAGAACCTTTCTGCTCAACGTGCGTTCCCAGAACTTCGCGCAAAGCTTCGTGCAAAAGGTGAGTAGCGGAATGGTTTGCCTGCGTGTTTTTGCGGTCTTCAGTATTTACCCGTGCATAAAAAACGGAAGAAACGTCTTTCGGTAGATCTTTAATCAAAGAAATAATGAGGTTGTTTTCTTTTTTGGTTTCGAGGACATCCAATGATTCTTCTGCGTTTTCCAGCCAGCCTTTGTCACCAATTTGTCCGCCTCCTTCCGGATAAAATGGCGAATTATCCAGAACAATCTGGTAAAATTCCCCGTCTTTATTTTCGATTTTCCGGTAACGTGTGATGAGAACTTCATTGTCGGTTTTATCGTAACCTACGAATGTTTCCGGTTTTTCTTCAAGAATTACCCAATCGTGGACTTTCTGCGCGGAAGATTTTTTGGAACGCTGCTTCTGCTTTTCCATTTCCTCGTCAAAACCTTTTTCATCAACGGTTAAATGCTTTTCTTCTGCAATAATTCGGGACAGATCGGCAGGAAATCCATACGTGTCATACAATTCAAAAACCTCATTTCCGGGAAGTGTTTTTTCGCCGTTTCTGATGGTCTGATCGATAATGGAATCCAGACGAACCAAGCCGTGCTCAATGGTTTTGAGGAAAGAATTTTCTTCTTCCCTGATCACTTCCGTTACTAATTTTTCCTGCTTCACAATTTCAGGGAAAAATTCACCCATTTGGTTTTTCAGAACGGAAATAAGCTCAAATAAGAACGCTTCTTTCATTCCTAAAAAACGATAGGAATACGAGATCGCTCTTCTCAGGATTCTGCGGATCACATAACCTGCACCTCCGTTTGATGGCAATTGTCCGTCTGCGATCGCAAAAGCAACGGCACGAATATGATCGACCACCACACGGATCGCGATATCTTTTTCGTCTTCCAGAATTCCGGTGTATTTTTTTCCGGAAAGTGCTTCTACTTTTGCGATTAACGGCGTGAAAACATCAGTATCGTAATTGGATTTTTTGTGCTGTAAAGCCATACACAAACGCTCGAATCCCATTCCTGTATCTATGTGCTGTTTCGGAAGTTTTTCCAGAGAACCGTCCGATTTTCTGTTGAATTCCATAAAAACGAGATTCCAGATTTCCACGACTTGCGGATGATCGTTGTTCACCAGATCCAGTCCGGAAATTTTCGCTTTTTCTTCTTCGCTTCTCAGATCCACGTGGATTTCCGAACAAGGTCCGCAAGGTCCGCTTTCGCCCATTTCCCAGAAATTATCTTTCTTGTTTCCGTTGATAATTCTGCTTTCGGAAATGTGCTGTTTCCAGAAATCATAAGCATCCTGATCTCTTTCCAGATTTTCTTTTTCGTCGCCCTCAAAAATGGTGACGTAAAGATTTTCCTTCGGAATTTTATACACTTCTGTCAATAATTCCCACGCAAAAGTGATCGCTTCTTTTTTAAAATAATCACCGAAAGACCAGTTCCCGAGCATTTCGAACATTGTATGGTGATACGTATCTCTTCCCACATCGTCCAGATCATTATGCTTTCCGGAAACCCGAAGACATTTCTGCGTATCGGCAATTCGCGGCGCTTTCGGCTCTTTGTAGCCGAGAAAATAATCTTTGAACTGTGTCATTCCGGAATTGGAGAACATCAGCGTCGGATCGTCTTTCAGAACAATCGGAGCGGACGGAACGATGAGGTGATCTTTACTTTTGAAAAAATCTAAAAACTGCTGGCGTATTTCTTGTGAGGTCATAATAGTTGCTTTCAGCTTTCGGCAATTTGCTTTCGGCTTTTTTGATAGTTTGCAAATTTAGTGAAATTTCAAACACGGAGATACAGCGTTTTTACGGAGAACACTGAGAATTTGAATGTTTGATTTTTAATATTGGTATTTTTATCATAACACTAAAATTCAACAGTCATTTTGTCATTCCGTAGGAATCTAAATTGCTTTATTTCAGATTGTTGAGATTCTTTCAGAATGACAAGCAAACCGTTGAGAACTAACTTGTTACTAATCGCGGATAATCATTTAAGATAATTTCTGAATTTAAAGCAAGCAGATCAATGGTAACTCCAAACTATTTTTTGTAATTCCCATTACTGTGATTGTGCGAAACCGTTTGATATTTTCATTGCTGAAGAATATTTTTCGGGTAAGTCTTTCATAATAAACCATTGACGGAACAACTATTACAAGAAAAAAATCTGATTCGCCCGTAACATAATAGCATTGCTGGATTTCAGGAACTTTTTCAAATTCTTTCTTTATGGTGTCAATTTGTTCAATTTTCTCACTTTCGAGAAAAATCTCGACAAGAAGAGTTACATTATTTCCTACTTTTTCTCTGTCAATCACAGAAATATCCTTTTCAATAATTCCCAACTCCCGCATCTTTTTTATCCGCCTCTGGACAGCAGCGGCAGAAAGTCCTATCATTTCTCCTATATCTCTTTGAGGTGTCAGATTATTTTTCTGAATAATTTCTAAAATTTTATGGTCAAAAGTATCAGGCATTTTAAAATAATTTTTCGATGAAACAAAATTGCAAAATAAGAGTCAATTTTAATTAAAAAGCAATTCATTTTTGATTCAAATTTGCAAAAATTACTAAATCCAAATGGATACAAAAATCAGAAAAGGAATTTTATTAGCCATAATTGCGGCTTCACTTTGGGGAATATCGGGGACATTAGGGCAATTTTTATTTCAGCAGAGAGGAATAAATGTGGAATGGCTTATTACTATGAGAATGTTAGTTTCGGGAATTGGTCTTTTAGTCCTTGCGAAAAGCACTAAGAATGATATTTTCGAGATTTGGGACAACAAAAAAGACGCGATTCAACTTATCATTTTCAGTATAATAGGAATGGCGGGTGTTCAATACACTTATTTTGCAGCCATCAAACACTCAAATGCGGCAACCGCAACGGTTTTACAATTTGCAGGACCTATTTTTATTGCTGTTTATCTGGCATTGAAGTATAAAAAATTACCCAAAAGACGGGAATTGTCAGCTATATTTTTAGCCGTTGCAGGAACTTTTTTATTAGTTACCCGTGGAAGTTTTGACAGTCTTTCGATTTCAGGAACAGCATTATTTTTTGGAATTGCGTCTGCTCTTGCATTAGCCATTTATACATTGCAGCCTAAAAATTTACTCTCAAAATATAATTCCGCATTAGTTGTTGGTTGGGGAATGTTTGCAGGCGGAATCGCATTTAGTTTTGTAAAAGTTCCGTGGCAAGTGGAGGGAGAATGGGATTTAAAAACGTTTTTATGTATAATTTTCATTGTTGTTTTTGGAACATTGGTCGCTTTTTATTCCTACTTAAATGCCGTTAAAATCATTGGTGGACAAAAGACAAGTCTTCTTGCATCGGCGGAACCGCTTGTTGCTGTTATTTTATCTGTTATCTGGCTGAAAACGCCTTTCTCTTTTATTGAATGGATTGGAAGTCTTTGTATCATTTCAACTGTATTTTTATTAGCAAGAAAAGAAACAGAATAATTTTGTCTGCTTAGTTCGTATTTTTTATACAATTTAAACACGGAGATACAGTGTTTTCACGGAGAACACGGATTTTTTTTTTTGGAATAATCAATACGATTTTACTTCAAACTTTCGCCGTCCCAAATATAGGTTTTGGATCTTTTGGAAGCTTTTTCCTTTTCGTTCTCGTCCTTTTCGTAATCTTCTGTTTTAAGGATTATTTTTCCGCCTTTTTGAAAAAGATATTCTTCCGAGTGCGAAAAGATATCGGCATCTCCCACGCTCATTAATTTTGGTAATTTATAGAAAGAATTTTTTGTCCATAAAAAATACTGCTCATAATTCGGAATTCCGCACGCTTCACCGGAAACAAGCGTGTGCAGAATAATATCCACATTTTTCAAACCCTGATTCTCCAGAATTTTAAAACTGTAACCGGCTAAATTATCCGAAGTTCCCATTTCAAAATTTCTTTCGGAAATTACCTGATCGTCTTTCAGGGCGACAATTTTTGCGATCATTTCGTCGTGCTCATCATCAAAATCCTTGTTTTTGATTTTCTGTGTGGAAGTAATTCCGAAAAGAAACTGGATATCCTTGTATTTCCGGTGTCCCAAAGCGATGTTTCCGCCCCAGATAAAACCTTCGCCGGAAGTTCCGTTTTTATCGTAGGAAATTCTGAACCACGGCGCATTGCGTTCACCGATTTTGGTAAGTTCGCTGGTTCTGGAAATAATTTTTATATTTTGGCTGATATCAAGTGAATCCAGAATTGCCGCATTCAGATCAGGATTTTCCCGGAGTTTGGTTTTATGGGATAAAATTTTCTGAATGCTGTTCTTTTCAAAATCAAATGAAGAATACATTTCATTCTCTTCCTGACAATAAAGGATCTGAAAGAAGATCAGCGCGAATATGGAGAGCAGGTTTTTCATATCTGAAAGGTAATAAAAAAATATTTTCTATCTTTATTTTATAATTCTGCAATTCTAATGAAACTAAACGAACTGGCAAAAAAGCTCAATATCTCAACGGAAAGTCTGAAACGTTTTATTCAGGATTTTGAACTGGATCTGAATGAAGTGCTGTGTCCAAACTTTGATGTAAAACCGGAATTTGAAAAATTCGCTTTGGAAAACGCCGATTTTTTACAGCAATATGCGTATGATCTGGAGAAGAATAAATCTGTGGAGGAAATCGCCAATAAAATCAATCAGCCAAAGGAAAAAGTGGAGGAAATGATCAGGAAAATTCCGAAAATTTTCGACAACGGAATATACAGATCTTCGGTTTCCAGTTTTGGGATCGATCATAAGCTGGGCGGAAATTACAATTTTGTGTACGATTATTTCGGGAACAAAACGGTGCTTGCACAAAGGGATTTTATCGGCTACCGCGATCTGTTCTTTTATATTTCCGATGTTCTGGAATCGTTCATCAATAAAGACGAAGCGAAAAACTGGGGAATTGAAAAACCGGCAGGAATTATTTTGTACGGTCCGCCTGGAAGCGGAAAGATTTTCTGGGCAAACAAGATTTCCGAAATTATCGGTTATCAGTTCAAAGAAGTGAAAAAATATTATCTCGGAAATTCTTATACGGACGGAAACAGAACCAGCTTTAATGATTTTCTGATCTCGATGATGAAGGAAAATAAGGTGATCCTTTTTCTTGAAAATTTTGATGAGATCACACAGGAAAGATCCGCCGAATATACCAACAGCAAAGAAAATAACGAAACTCGAGAAATTATCCTGCATTATATCAATAAATTTGTGGGAGAAGATCTGCTGATGGTAGGTTCGGCAAATACGGTTTTGGGAATTGATGAGGAAATTCTGGCTCCCGGAAGATTCGATGTTCTGATTCCTGTTTTCCCTCCGAATGCGAAGGAAAGGGCAGAAGTGATCCTGTATTCGATGACCAGAAATCTGGAAAAAGATTCCACGCTTTACAAAATTCTTGAAAAAAATAATGCGCACCGTCTCCCTTTCTGGAATCCGGTTGCTCTGAAAATGAAGACTTTCAGCAATACGATGGTGATCGATTTTACCCAAAGCCTGAAAAAAAGAATCCGGAATCTCTATTATAAAACCCGAAACGAAAATCTCAGCATTGATGCCAATATTCTGGACTCCGCATTGCGAGATGCTTCGGCAAAGCTTACGGAAGAATATCTGAATCAGGTTCAGCAGTTTATTTATGACGTTTCACTGAATAATTCGGATGATTTTTCGGTACGGCTGGAAAATCTGAAAAATGAACTCGAATCCTATAAAATTGTAGAAGAACCTGTAAGGACAATCGGCTTCCAGCATAATGAGGAAGAGGATTGATGCAGGAATTTATCAAAATCTGCATAATATTATATTTGTGTAAAATTGTTGAATGGTCAATTTTTCCATACAAATGGTTTTATTTCACCTCAATCTCATCCACAAAAATATACGCATCTCCTTCAAAACCCTGATGTCCTTTCGGAAGTTTTCCGAAATTATACGCTTTCACTTTTACAAAACGCGCATCGGTCGGAATAATTTCGGGAGTGACTTTCCGTGTTTTTATTTCATAATCGAAGGGTTCGACGGTGGTATTTTCGGTTTTCATTAAGATGAAATCTTTTCCGTTGGCGGAAACGTAGTATTCCACTTTTGTCGGAAACAAAATCCATGAGCGGGAATCCTGCAAATAATTGGAGGAAATTTTGGTAATGTGTTTCGTTTCTTTTAAATCAATAATTGCTTCAAAATCCTGACTTTGATAACCTTGCCAATCACCTTTCCGCCAATTTTCCGAACCGTAGATTCCGTCCACTAATCCGTCTTTTCCTCCAGCGTGGTATTGCGGATTGTATTTGGAAATCAGCGTTACGGAATAATTGTTCGGTTTTTTGTAAAATTTTGCGGAAACAATACTGCTAACTTTTTTACCGCGTTCTACGCGAGCAAGTACACCGATTGTAGAAGATATTTGAAGAGGAAATTTATATTTCATCCAAGCGGGTTTTCCTTTTTTAGGATGGTCATACATATAATAAATCTCATCTTTCGGATTCAGCGATTTGATTTCCACTTTCATTTTATCGTTAAAAGCAAGATTTTCATATTCAAAATAAGGAACGGGAATTATTTTATTAATAGGACTACTTTCACTTTTTACTTGTGGAATAAATCCGAAATGTCCCAAAGTTTCTGCCGGAATTTTTTTCTTGATGATTTTCGAAGTTCCGTCTTCAAAATTTACCTTCACTTCATCAAAATATGGTTCTGTGGTTTCCCAGCCAATTTTTCCCGGCGTTACAGCATAAATCCCCATTGAACTCAAAATATACCACGCAGACATTTGTCCGCAATCTTCGTTTCCAATCAGTCCGTCAGGCGAATTTTTGTAAAAATTATCAAGAATGAAATGAACTTTTTCTTTCGTTTTTTCGGGTTTTCCTACAAAATTGTAAAGGTAGGCAACGTAATGGCTCGGTTCGTTTCCGTGTGCATATTGCCCGATAAGTCCTGTAATATCCACTTGTTCTCTACCCGTTGTTGCAGACGGAAGCGAGAACATTTCGTCTAATTTTTTCTCAAAATTTTTCTTTCCTCCGTGAAATTCAATCAGTCCGTTAATATCCTGCGGAACAAAAAACGAATACTGCCAAGAATTTCCTTCGGTGTAATTGTTGTTCACTTCGCGAGCGTCAAAAGGTTTCAGCCACGCTCCGTTTTTCTTCGGACACATCAGGTGAGTTTCGGGGTCAAAAAGATTTTTCCAACTTTGAGAACGGTTCATAAAATACTGATAATCTTCATTTCTGCCCAACAATTTCGCCATTTGGGCAATGCACCAGTCGTCATACGCATATTCCAGAGTTTTGGAAACGCTTTCGTGTTCGTCTTCAATGGAAATAAAGCCTTTTTCCCGATAATCTTTCAATCCGAAAATATCCAGCATCGCCGAATTTTTAGAGGCTTCATACGCTTTTTCGTAATCAAAACCTTTGATGCCTTTCATCATCGCATCGGCAATCACGGAAACGGAATGATAGCCGATCATACATTCGGTTTCGTTGGCGGCGAGTTCCCAAACCGGAAGTTTTCCGCCCTGTTCATACATTTTAATAAAGGTGTTGATGAAATCCGAAGTGCGTTTTTTGTCAATCAAAGTCATTAAAGGATGATATGCCCGAAATGTGTCCCAAAGCGAAAAAACGCTGTAATATTCAAAACCCTCCGCTTTATGGATTTTTTTGTCCATTCCCATATAGTTTCCGTTCAAATCATTCACGACATTCGGCTGTGTAAAGCAATGGTAAAGAGCGGTATAAAAAACCGTGAGTTTGTCTTTGTCACCGGATTTTACTTCAATTTTTGCGAGTTCTTTATCCCAGAGTTTTTCCGCTTCTTTTTTTACCTTGTCAAAATCCCAGTCTTTTATTTCGGAAGAATTGAGTTCCGCACCGTCAAATCCTGTGAACGACAAAGAAACTTTGGCTAAAATCTGTTCGCCTTTTTTGACGTTTTTAGAAATGAATATGCCTTTATTTTCAACTTTTTGAATTTTCATCGGTTGGTTAAACTCAATTTTTGCCCAAATTTGCTGATTTGTTGCCCAAGAATCACTTTTTCTGTACACCAAAATCGTTCTGTTATTGATGATTTTAATTTCAGAATCGAGCAGTTTATCCCGATGATTCAAATCTAAAACAATGTTCGCTTTTCCGTCCTTGTTAAAGGTATATCGGTGAAAACCAACCCGTTTAGTTGAGGTTAATTCCACATCAATATCGTAGTTATCGAGATGAACGGAATAATATCCTGCCGTTGCTTTTTCTTTCTGATGTGAAAATGCGGAAGAATAGTCTTTCGGATTTAAAGAATTGACACCAATTGTCGGCATCATCATAATATCGCAGTAATCCGAAACGCCTGTTCCGTTGAGATGTGTGTGCGAAAATCCATAAATCACAGAATCTGAATAATGATAACCGCTTGCTCCGTCCCAACTTCCGTCAATTCTTGTATCGGGCGAAAGCTGCACCATTCCGAAAGGAACGACAGCACCGGGAAATGTATGTCCGTGTCCGCCAGTTCCGATGAAAGGATTCACGTATTGATGATAGTTTTGGGCGGATAAAATGGTTACAATAAAAAACGACAGGAAAACGGAGAACTTTTTCATTGAATGCTTTGTCTTTTTAGATTTTACCAAATATACAGCTTTTAAAGAAATGTTTTTCTGAATCTTCCCGATAGGCAAAACCTAACTTTAATCATTCTAAATTACCGAAAATTATCCGTATTTTTGCGTCCAAATTTCAATAATAATGTTGACGAAAACTCAGGTTCAGGATTTTCTGAAAGAAATAGAAGTAGATGATCTGGTGCACAATATTCAGGTGATGGGTGATGATGTGTATATTGATATGACGGCACATTCCCCTGCAATGCACGAAAAAAAGAAGCTCGAAGTGGCGATGAAGCAGGCTTTCGCTTCGGAATTCGGGGAACACGTACATCTTAAGCTGAAAATCGCTTCTCCCGAACCTTCGGAAGTTCAGCAGAATCAAATCAAAGGAAAACAGATTCCGGGAATCCAAAACATTATCGCAATCGCTTCCGGAAAAGGCGGTGTAGGGAAATCTACGGTTGCAGCAAATCTGGCAGTAACTTTGGCGAAAATGGGTTTTAAAGTCGGGATTTTGGATGCTGATATTTATGGACCTTCAGTTCCGACGATGTTCGATACGGAAGGAGAAAAACCGCTTTCCGTAGAAGTAAACGGAAAAAATCTGATGCAGCCGATCGAAAACTACGGCGTGAAAATGCTTTCCATCGGATATTTTTCGGGAGCAAATCAGGCAGTAGTGTGGAGAGGACCAATGGCTTCAAAAGCGCTTCACCAATTATTGAGAGATGCAAACTGGGGCGAGCTGGATTTTCTTTTGATCGATCTTCCGCCGGGAACAGGAGATATTCATTTGTCTATCATTCAGGAAGTTCCGGTAACGGGAGCGGTAATTGTTTCCACTCCGCAGCACGTTGCTTTGGCGGATGTACGGAAAGGAATCGCGATGTTCACAATGGAAAGCATCAATATTCCGGTTTTAGGCTTAATTGAAAATATGGCGTATTTCACTCCGGAAGAATTGCCGGAAAATAAATATTATATCTTTGGAAAACAGGGAGCGCAATATCTTGCGGAAGATCTCGGAATTCCAATTTTGGGAGAAATTCCGCTGATCCAAAGTGTTCGTGAATCCGGAGATGTGGGAAGACCTGCCGTTTTGCAGGAAGGTTCCAAAATCGCGGAGATCTATAAAGAGACCGCTCAGAAAATGGTGGAAAGTCTCGTGGAACGAAACAAAAACCTTCCGCCGACAGAAGCCGTGAAGATCACTACAATGGCTGGCTGCTCACCGAAAAAATAAATTTATTATATTGCCGTATTAAAAACCGTAAAATGAATACCCAAAATATACAACAGGAAGAAACCGTAACCAGAGTAATGGAAGCCCTCGAAAGCATTCGTCCGTTTCTGAACAAGGACGGCGGTGATATTGAGCTGGTGGAAGTAAGAGACGACAAAGTTTTCGTAAAGCTTGTAGGAACCTGCAATGGCTGTCCGATGAGCTTTTCCACAATGAAGCTTGGTGTCGAAAATACCATAAAGCAGCACGTTCCGGAAATTAAGGAAGTGCTTAGTGTAGAAGAATAACAATTTTTGAAACGAACTTTAAAAAAGTTCGTTTTTTTGTAATTTTACTTTTAAAACTATACAAAATGGACGAAGTAAGAGAAACCCCTATTTTCAAAAAATCCGAAGAAATTTTCCAGACGGTGAAAACCATTACCGATCTTTTTCCCGAAGACAATGAACATCTTCAGTATATGAAAGGTCAGCTTCTCGGAGATGCAGGACTGATTTCAGCAAAACTTTGCGGAGCTTTCGCCGTGAAGCTCTACGATATAAAAATGGAAAATGCTACGCTTATTCGGAAAGCGGCAAGAGATCTTATGGTGGCTTATCACAGTCTGGAAATGTTCGGTTTTGAAGAAGCGAGTTACTATAAAATTGTCCGGAAACAAATTGAAGAACTCCGCCTGCTGTTTGTAGAATGGGTTTCCGCATTCGATCCTAAACATTTTATCACCGATTCCTGGGGACTTTTCAATCCTCCCGGAATTTCCTATGATTATGAGCAGCGTGATGACGAGCTCGACTTTCTGGATGAAGATGAAGATGAATTCTGAAAATAGATACTGTTTCAGTTTTTTAGAGAATGTCTAAAATTTTCAGAAATAAAATTTTCAAAGAATTTCATCAAAATTATGCCCTTTAGGGATGGGGAAATTAATTTTGATGAAATTTAAATATTCTTAAAAAATTACTTAAAATTTAATCTTCAAATTCCCAAAATTTTGTATATTTCACACAAGAAAACACAATATTTATGTTTGATTTTTTAGAAAACCTTGAACCGATGCACCGCATTTTCTGGTACGTTGCTTTGGCGGCGAGTCTTATTTTTTTGGTACAGACTGTTCTGACCTTTACTGGAAGTGACGCTCACGACGGTATCAACGCGGATTTTGACGGAAATCTGGATCACGCCGATGCGCCGTTTCAGTTATTTTCTCTGCGGAATCTCATTAATTTTTTATTAGGCTTCGGCTGGACAGGCGTTGCGTTTTTCCAGTCAGTGGGAAATAAATATCTCCTTCTTGTTCTGGCGGTTTTGGTGGGAATTGCTTTTGTAATGCTTTTCTTTTTCCTGATTCAGCAAATCCTGAAACTTACGGAAGACAATACCTTCAAAATTGAAAATCTGAAAGGAAAAACAGGCGATATTTACCTCAATATTCCTGCAAATATGTCGGGGAAGGGAAAAATTCAGATTTCATACAACGGAAGCAGCTACGAACTTGCGGCAATGACGCGCTCCGAAGAACCGCTTCTTTCCGGAACCACCGTAAAAGTGAGTGAGATTGAAGATAATATTCTGATCGTTTCAAAAATTTGAAAACAGTCGGAAAGTCCGCATAAGTCCGGAAGTCCGAAAGATTTCAACTCTGAAATTTGGAAATCAAACCAATTCAAACAAAATCAAACAACTTTAAACCTCAAACCTTAACCTCAAAACTATAAAACCTATGGCAGTATCCGGTACTTTAATGATTATCCTCGTAGCAGCTTTTGTATTTTTTGTTACGTTTTTAGCACTTATTTCTCGATATAAAAGATGTCCTTCCGATAAAATTCTGGTTATTTACGGAAAAACCGGCGGAAGTTCGGCGAAATGTATTCACGGAGGCGGTGCTTTTGTGTGGCCGGTGATTCAGGATTACGCGTATCTGGATCTGAAACCTATTTCCATTGAGGCCAATCTCACCAATGCGCTTTCACGGCAGAATATTCGTGTGGATGTTCCCTGCCGTTTTACCATCGCGATTTCCACCGAACCCGATACAATGGGAAATGCAGCGGAAAGATTATTGGGTTTGACTCAGGATCAGATTCAGGAACTTTCCAAAGATATTTTATTCGGGCAGCTTCGTTTGGTGATTGCCACGATGACCATTGAAGAAATTAATACGGACAGAGATAAATTCCTTGACAATATTTCTAAGAACGTAGATACCGAACTGAAGAAGATCGGTCTTAAATTGATCAACGTAAACGTTACCGATATCAAAGACGAATCCGGCTACATCGAAGCTCTCGGGAAAGAAGCCGCTGCGAAAGCGATTAATGAAGCGAAAATTTCCGTTGCCGAGCAGGAAAAAATCGGGGAAACCGGAAAAGCAAGCGCAGACCGTGAAAAAGATGTGGTAATTGCCGAAACAATGCGGGATAGAGATGTAAAAATCGCCATTACCCAAAAAGATAAGGAAATCTCGATCGCGTCTGCTGCGAAAGACGAATCCATCGGAAAAGCCGAAGCAGAAAAGGAATCCAGAATTGCAACTTCATTGGCAAATTCTATTGCTGTAAAAGGGGAGAACGAAGCGAAAATCACCATCGCCAATTCCGATGCGGAACGTAGGGAAAAAGAAGCGGAAGCATTAAGAATTGCAACTGCCGCGGAAAAAGTTCAGTCTGCAAAAGCTCTCGAAGAATCTTACGTTGCAGAACAGGCTGCTGAAGCTGCGAGAGCGGAAAGAGAACGTTCCACCCAAAATGCAAACATCGTGGTTCCTGCTGAAATTGCAAAACAGAAAGCAATCATTGATGCTCAGGCAGAAGCGGAAAAGATCCGTTTGCAGGCAAAAGGGGAAGCCGATGCGATTTTCGCGAAAATGGAAGCAGAAGCAAAAGGTTTGTATGAAATTCTGACGAAGCAGGCAGAAGGTTACGATCAGGTAGTAAAAGCAGCGGGAGGCGATGCCAACAACGCATTCCAGCTATTGCTTATCGAAAAACTTCCTGAGCTGGTGAGAACTCAGGTGGAAGCTGTTAAGAATATTAAAATTGATAAAATTACCGTTTGGGACAGCGGAAATAACGAAAACGGACAGACTTCCACTTCCAATTTCGTTTCCGGAATGATGAAAACCGTTCCGCCATTAAACGATTTATTCAATATGGCAGGACTAAATCTGCCGGATTATCTGAAAGGGAAATCCGAGGAAGAAAAAAAACAGATTGTAAAAGTGATCGAGCAAAAAGCCAAAGAAAAAAAGAATCCCGAACATCCGGAAAAACCGAAAGACGGGGAAAACGATAAAGCATAGAACCAGCGGACTTTTAGTCCGCTTTTTTCTTTTTCACTTTCCCGTAGATCTGATGGATCAAACCATCCGCAACGGAAATTTTTGGAACATATATTTTCCCGATTTTTCCCCATAAAAGAATATTCGTAAAGATCTGAAGTGCCGGAACCATTACATCGGCTCTGTCTTCGCGGAGATTGTATTTTACCATTCTTTCATCCACCGAAAGTGCGGAAGTTTCTTTCAGGAATTTTTTCAGGTACGAAGCAGCCATCGGTTTTCCGTCCTTGGTTTTGCTCATTGAAAAAAGCTTGTTGATGTTTCCGCCCGAACCAATAGCTACCACAGGTTTTTTCCCCGTGATTTTGGATTTGATCTCGGATTTCATTTCTTTCCAGTGTTCATCGGTAACCAGATTATTCAGCAGACGAATCGTTCCGATGTTGAACGAACGCTCGTATTTCATTTTGTTGTTTTCGTAATAGGTAAGCTCGGTAGAACCGCCGCCAACATCGATGTATAAGTATCCGAAATTTTTGTCGAGGCTTTCCGCGACGTGGTTTTCGTAAATCAATGTTGCTTCTTCGTCTCCGGAAATAATTTCAATATCGATATCCGAAGTATTTTTTATTTTTTTGATGATTTCGTTTCCGTTTTCCGCGTCGCGCATCGCGCTTGTAGCACAGGCACGATAATGCTCAACATTGTAAATTTTCATCAGATCGCTGAAAATTTTCATTGAACTGATAATCATCTTCTCCCTTTCTTCCCCGATTTTTCCGCCTGTAAACACATCCATTCCGAGACGGAGCGGAATCCGCAGAAGATTGAGCTTGATGAATTCGGGTTTTCTTTTTGGGTATTCTCTTACTTCATTTATCAGCAGTCTTGCCGCATTACTTCCTATGTCTATTGCCGCGATGATCATTGTAATCCTGATTTAAAAAATAAATGTACGAATTTTTTTGGTTCAAGGTTCGATGTCAATGGTGAATTTGCTTCGCAGTGAATGTTCAATTTATTTCGGAAAAAATTCACTATTCACTGCGAAGCAAATTGACAAATGACTTTTTCTTTCCTCTCAGATTCTCCAAGTCTCCCCATCATCTTCCCACTTCCATTATCCTCTTCTATTTCCCTTTCAGATAATGCCACGTTTCGATCTGCGAACGGAATTCTTTTTCGTCGTTTTTCACGTATTTGTTGTGGAGCTTATTATCCAGAATTCTGGCTTTTACATTATCTTTCCATTGGATATTCAGGATGTCTTTCAGTTCTTTTTTCAGGTTTTTCTGCGTTATTTTTACGGCGGCTTCAATTCGGTAATCCAGATTCCGTGTCATCCAGTCAGCAGAAGAAATATACAAATCTTCGCTTCCTTTATTATAGAAATACATCACTCTGGCGTGTTCCAGATATTCATCAACAATGGATATGGCTGCTATCTGTTTTTTAAAATCTTTCTGATTCACAACACAGTAAATTCCGCGGACAATCAATTTTATATCAACTCCGGCTTTTGCAGCTTCATATGTTTTCGTGATAAGCTCGCGGTCGCTGAAAGAATTTATTTTAATCATCATTTCCGCTTTTCTTCCGGCTTTGGCTTCTTCAATTTCACGATCGATATGCTGAATAATTTTTTCACGCATAAACTGAGGACAAACCATCAGATTTTTGCAGGTTTTCAAAACAGGAAGCGGATCTGCTTTCGGATTGTTCAGCACTTTGAAAACTTTGTTGATGTCTGCCATAATCGCTCTGTCTGAGGTCAGAAGCAAGTGATCGCCGTATACTTTCGCTGTTTTTTCATTGAAATTTCCGGTGCTCACAAAGCCGTATTGAATGGTTTTGTTATTCTGCCTTTTTTTGATGATGCACAATTTGGCGTGAACCTTTTTGTTTGGAATTCCGACCAGAACTTTTATTCCTTCCTCTTCCAGACGTTCTTTCCATTGCAGATTGGCCTCTTCATCGAACCTTGCACGAAGCTCCATCATCACGGTTACTTCTTTTCCGTTTCTGGCAGCGTTGATGAGCGCATTGATGATTTTTGAGCTGCTTGCCAAACGGTACGCCGTAATCTGAATGGATCTTACATCCGGATCCAGCGCGCTTTCCCGAAGCAGATCGATCACACTCCGGAAATCGTGATATGGAAAAGTAAGCAGAACATCTTCTTTCAGAATGGTTTCCGTAATGCGGTGATCGTTCGGGAATTTCGGATGATTGAAAGTGGTTCTTTCCAGTGGCTTTTTATCTTCATTAAAAACATTCGGGAAATCCATAAAATGTTTGAAATTATGAATTTTTCCGCCGGGAATAATGCTGTCTTTTTTGGTAAGGTTCAGTTTTTTAATGAGAAATTCCAGAAGCGCTTTATCCATTTTTTTATCGAAAACAAAACGGGTAGGCTTTCCTTTTCTGCGGCTTTTGATGCCTTTCTGAATTTTTTCTGCCAGATTAGTCCGGATATCATTATCCAGATCGAATTCCGCGTCTTTCGTTACTTTGAAAGCGTTCGCTTTGAATTCGTCGTAACCGAAAAAGCTGAAAATCTCCGGAAGCATAAAAGTGATCACATCTTCCAGAAGCATTACGTTTTTTTCGTCCTTTTCCGAAGGAAGCATCACAAATCTCCCGAGGAATTTTGACGGAATTTCAATAATGGCAAAACTGCTCTGGTACTGCCATTCTTTCCTGCGCATCGCAACTCCGAGATAAAGGCTTTTGTCACGGAGATAGGGCATCGGCTTGTTTTCGTGAAGCAGGATCGGGATGAGGTTGGTTTCCACTACTTCATCGAAATATTTTTTTACAAATTCTTTTTGTACGGGAGTAAGCTTTTTGGGTGTTTTGAGAAACACGTTCTGTTCTGCCATTTCCTTTTGGATCTCTTCCCAGGTATGGTCGAAATTTTCCTGCTGTTTGATTACGGTATCATTGATTTTTGCAAGAATTTTAGAAGGTGGCTGGTAAAAGGATTCCGAAATGATCTTGTTTTTGAAATCCATCGCTCTCTTCAATCCGGCAACACGGACGCGGAAAAATTCGTCGAGGTTATTGGAAAAAATTCCCAGAAAACGGATTCGTAAAGATAAAGGAACGGTTTTGTCCATTGCTTCCTGCAGAACCCTCTCGTTGAAAGCGAGCCAGGTTACATCTCTTGCATTAAACTGTTGTGGCATTGTCGGGATTTTAATTTTATCAAAATTAGTAAAATCCATAGGAATAACTGTATTTAATTGTATTTTGAAATCTACAAACTTCTCTTGCAGAGTAATGTTTCCGGAATGTTAATTTAATTTTAAATAATACAGAACTCACTGAATATTACAAAAATGACAATTTGTCATATTTTCCGGAATGGTATGTATTTAGAGAATGTGACGGTACAACATTAATTTAAAAAAATACATATTAATATTATGAGCAAAATAATTGGAATTGACTTAGGAACTACCAACTCCTGCGTTGCGGTGATGGAAGGGAAAGATCCCGTAGTAATCCCGAATGCAGAAGGTAAGAGAACAACTCCGTCGATTGTGGCTTTCACGGAAGACGGCGAAAGAAAAGTGGGAGATCCCGCTAAAAGACAAGCGGTAACCAATCCTACAAAAACGGTATATTCTATCAAAAGATTTATCGGAACACATTTTAAAGACGATGCTTCTGAAATTACAAGAGTACCGTACAAAGTGGTAGCAGGACCGAACGATACTGTAAAAGTAAAAATCGACGACAGAGAATATACGCCACAGGAAATTTCCGCAATGATTCTTCAGAAAATGAAAAAAACTGCGGAAGATTATCTCGGTCAGGAAGTTACAAGAGCGGTAATTACTGTTCCTGCTTACTTCAACGATGCACAAAGACAGGCTACAAAAGAAGCCGGAGAAATTGCCGGTCTGAAAGTGGAAAGAATTATCAACGAACCTACTGCCGCAGCTTTGGCTTATGGTCTGGATAAAAATCATAAAGATCAGAAAATCGCGGTTTACGATTTAGGAGGCGGTACTTTCGATATCTCAATCCTTGATTTGGGTGATGGTGTTTTTGAAGTATTATCAACAAACGGAGATACACATTTAGGAGGTGATGATTTTGATGATGTGATCATCAACTGGATGGCTGATGAATTTAAAGCAGAAGAAGGTGTAGATCTGAAAGCAGATGCAATCGCACTTCAAAGATTGAAAGAAGCGGCTGAAAAAGCGAAGATCGAATTATCATCCTCTTCACAAACGGAAATCAACCTGCCTTATATTACGGCAACTGCTTCCGGACCGAAACACTTAGTGAAAACTTTAACAAAAGCTAAATTCGAGCAGCTTTCCGCTGACCTGGTAAGAAGATCGATGGAGCCTTGTAAAAAAGCGCTTTCCGATGCCGGACTTTCAACTTCCGATATTGATGAAGTAATTTTGGTGGGAGGTTCTACCAGAATCCCGATTATTCAGGAAGAAGTGGAAAAATTCTTCGGTAAAAAACCGTCAAAAGGTGTAAATCCGGATGAAGTGGTAGCAGTTGGTGCGGCAATTCAGGGAGGAGTTTTAACAGGTGATGTGAAAGACGTACTTCTGTTAGATGTAACTCCGCTTTCTTTAGGAATTGAAACAATGGGTTCAGTTTTCACAAAATTAATTGAAGCGAACACCACGATTCCGACTAAAAAATCCGAAGTGTTTTCAACAGCTTCAGATAATCAGCCTGCGGTAAGCATCAGAGTAGGACAAGGTGAAAGACCGATGTTTAATGATAACAAAGAAATCGGAAGATTTGATTTAACAGATATTCCGCCTGCTCCGAGAGGAGTTCCACAGATTGAGGTAACATTCGATATTGATGCAAACGGAATCCTGAGTGTTTCCGCAAAAGATAAAGGAACTGGAAAAGAGCAGTCTATCAAAATTCAGGCAAGCTCCGGACTTTCCGACGCGGAAATCGAAAGAATGAAAAAAGAAGCGGAACAAAACGCTTCCGCTGATGCGAAAAGAAAAGAAGAAGCCGACCTCATCAACAAAGCGGACGGACAAATCTTCCAGACTGAAAAGCAGTTGAAAGAATTTGGCGACAAAATTTCCGCCGACAAAAAATCAGCCATCGAAACCGCAGCAGCAGAACTGAAAACAGCTTTTGATGCAAAAGATATGGAATCCATCAAAACCAAATCCGAAGCATTAGACGCGGCTTGGATGGCGGCTTCCGAAGAATTGTACAATGCACAGGCTCAACAGCAAGGCGGCGCTGAACAGGCGCAGACCGAAAATACAGGTGAAGATGTGCAGGATGCTGATTTTGAAGAAGTGAAGTAATTAGTTTTAATAATAATTGATAAACCGCTGTGAATTTTTCGCAGCGGTTTTTGTTGTTACAAATTCACTCCATTTTTCGTCATATATTTGTAACTAAATTTATTTCTACAAAAATTATGAAGGTTATTATTTCCCATTTTTTATTGTTCATCTCGATTTGGGTTTCTGGGCAGAATAACAATAGATATTACCCTTCATTGCAGAGGATTTTGAATTCGGAAGCAGATAAGAAAATGCCCAAAGATTTCAAATATTATGATGATTGGATTAATAATAATGCAAAATCCATTTTTTATAAAAATCTGCAACAATCTCTAAGCAATAAAGGAGACCAATCTTTTATGAGTGTGGATTTGATGTTTCCTCGTCAAAACATTTTCAAACTCGGAAATTCGGGAATTGAGTTGGTTTTTAATAAAAATAAATCTGATGATTTTTCTATTATTCCTATTCAAGCACAGGAATCTTATAGAATATCAGCTTTCCTGAGAGATTTTAATCCGAATGATTATGACCCCAAAAATTCAAAACAAAAATTCAATTTGGCTTTGACAGTACTGAATATCTCGGAAGAACAAGTTTTGAAAATGTTTTTGGATACGTTTGTAGAAACTAATAAAAATGAAAAATTAACAGACATTCAACAATTAATTTTCGATTTGAAAAATGAAGCTAAAATAAAGATTGCAATAGATGAAAAAACAGATAAAAATGCAATCGAAACCATTGTTTCCCAAATTCAGAAACAAATGAAAAGATTAAGTTCAGATGTTCTTTACGATATTTACATTCATTCAAAAGACGAAGAAACCGAGCGTAGTCGTTTTAGGGCCTTGTTCAGAAAAGCCGTAGATGAAGATATTGATAAATATATTGACGATGTAGTTGCTTATAATGTTTTGATTAATATTCCAGAAAATCAATTCGCTATAACGTTCCCCAAAAATGTTTTCAAAATCATTAGTGATAAAAATAATAGTTTTGAGATAAATCCCAATCAAATTGTAATGAAAAGTGTTTACACAAATGATGAAAAATGTGTGGAATTTGCATTGAATTTAGAAAACAACAATGATACAACAGAATTTTATGCAGTAAATGAGATACGGTTAAATCATCATCCATTTATTGAAGAAAGCAAAAGAACATTTACGAAATTTAGAATTTCAGATATTAAAACATTCGTTGTTGTAGTTTATGAAAATGAAATTGTTGTGAAAATGACTGTAAAAAACCCAAATTACACATCGAATTTTATTGTTATGAAGCAACCTTTTGGTATAAATTGATGTTAAATCGCGTTATGAGCGTAATGTTAAAATCTGTAATGGAAGTTTTGAAAGAGCTGTAGATTTGAAAAGTTTCATTATTTATTAACTATGCAAATTTCAAAATTACTTTGAGATTTGCATAGTTATCAAATAAAAAAATTGTTTGAAAATATATCTTTCAAAAGCAAAATCCTCAGACGAAAATCTGAGGATTTTTTGTATATGATGATGGTTTTAGTTTTTACTGCAGCAGTTTTTGTAATGCTTCAAAATCGAAATTTCCCGTAAAATTATTCAGTATTCTGAGTGATGAAGGGACAGCAACGTATCGGAAAGCAACGGAAATAATCTGAGGTTTTGCTGCGTTTTTGGTATCGGGTTTAAAATAATCGGGATTGTATTTGTACAGCGATTCGCTTTTGTTTTCGTTATCATAAAATCTCCAGAATCGGTTGTAGTTGGTTTGTTCTGTTAAATTGGCTTTATATCTTTGCGAACTATCTTCCATTTTGTTGATGACGGCTTGTTTTGCCAACCAATTTTCATTATTATCATTCAATGTTTTTTTTACGATGGCTATTTTATCTGCCACATCATTTTGCCAATTGTTGTAATATTTTAAACTGCTGCTTTTGTCGGCGGTAAGTTGGGCAACTAATTTGGTGAAATGCAATTTTTCTCTTTCATAATATTCCAGCAGACTTTGCAGATATTCTTTTCGGCTCACCGGAACTAAAACCGGAATGTCATTCTTTTTTACAAACCAATATCGGATAATATAGTTGCTTCGATTGTTCGGTTTTATATCTTTTTCCGGAACATCCTGAAAATATTGTTTCCCTGTGTTGATGGAGTTTATCAACGATTCATTATTGCTGCCTAAATAAGTGAACAAGGAAATCAGTTGGTCGTTTGTATTCACAGATTTATGGTTTTTGTAATCTAAAAACTGAAATCCATAATCGTATTCTCCCATAGAATTTCCGAAAGGATTCCTCAAAAATCTGTCCAATGTATTGAGCGGAATTTTATTTACATACATCCTTAAAACCGTGCTGTATTCTTCGCTCCTCGTCTGTTTTCCTTTGGTGCAGAAAAATTCGTGAAAAGCCGACTGGAAAGTATATTGCCCCAATTTTGCATTGTTGAGATAGCCATAACCTTCGGTAGAGAAATAATTTTCCCAATTTCCACCGGTAAGTTTGAAATCTGAATGGCTTTGTTGTTCCATTTTTTCAATCTGTTCCAATGTTTGTTTTGCGGTTGCTTTATCTGTGGCAGAAGTGATTTTATTAAAATATTCTGCTCTTGCCGTTGCCGAAAAATATTGTGCCGATGACAGAAATTTTCCGGGAACCGCATCTAATTCCGCAGTAGTTTGGCAATTTTGTGCAGAAAAGTTTTGCGTTATTGCTATTACAGAAATAATTGCTGCTGTCTTTTTATAGAAATTTTTCATTGTTTTTTATTTTTTAAAACCTGGTGGATTATCAATCAACGATTTATTTATATCCCGTGTTGAATAACGATATTCCTGTTGTGCACCGGGTTTATCGTTATCCTTTCCATCTCGTGCAGTAGGTTTTGCTGATTTTAAAATAAGCGTATTTTCACCACTATACTGTCTAAAATCAAAAGTATAGGTTGTATTTTCTAATTTATAATTTTTGGAAGTTTCCACTAATTTTCCCCATGCTGAAGTATTAGTAAACACTTTTCCCCACCATTCACCTTTTCCTTTTTGTGGTTTTATGGTGAGTTGATTGCCCGAAATGGAGTAAGTTCCAGTTTCATACACAAACAAAATATCTTTTACATTCACCATCCAATCTTTTGCTCTGAAAACATAAGTTCCATCATTGTTAAAAACATATTCCCTTCTCATGTATCCTCCTGTTAATTGCGGAAAACCATTGTACATACCATTTGATTCTGTGGTATAAAAAACCCACATTCCAACAATCGATGAGTTGTTTGTATTGTTATTAGAATTTGAATTTGCTTGGTTTGAAGAATTATTTGCTTTACTTGCATCAATATCCAACGAGTTGATAAGTGATTGATAGTCTTTTAGATAAGGTTGCGCAGTTGTGTTACACAAAACCGAAATGCAAATATTTTTGTTGGAGTAAACGGTGAGAATACTTGCGACATTTGCACCGTTGTATTGCCAAATTCCGCTTCCGCTCATCACTGTCCAACCTTCTGCTGTTTCGGGTTTTGTTTTTTCGGGTGAGGAAATGGTTTTTCCGGAAGCAACAATTTCATTCCATTCTTTGTCGAAATCGGTTTGTATATTTCCCGAGCTTGTATTGTGTTGGTAAATGGCAATCTGCGCCCAACTTCCGCCATCAATTCGGGAATAGGAAATATTTCCGCCTCCTAGATTTTCTGTCCATCCTTTTGGTGGAGTGAACTTCACAATATCGAAAGTTTTATTTTGGGCAAAACCGCTGAAACTGATGCTTATCAGTATTAAAAAAAGTAGGTTTTTCATAAGATTGAATTTAATAATAACGTTTTTATTGACTTGTTTTTTAATTCAGCATCTTCCTCAATGCTTCAAAATCAAAATTTTTCTCAAAGTTGGCAATAAGCCGTTCGGAAAATTTTCTGTCTTTATTGAGTTCATAACGAAACTGAATTTCCATTAAAGCCGGTTTTGTAGAGCCGGATGCATTATGAAAATAGGCAGGATTTATTACATAAAGTGCAAAAATATTTTTATCATAATTTTCCGAATCGTAAAATACTCCGGTTTGCGAAAGGCGTTCTGCTATATCTTGTGTAGCATTATTGCATGCTACCACAGCCGGTTTTTTTAGCCATTCTTCATTTTTGTTTGCCAATAGTTCTTTTACTTTTGCTTTTTTTGCTTCATAATATTGGTTGTATTCTGTTTTATGAGCTTGCCAGGTTTGCTTTTTCTCTTTTCCAAAAGCACTATTATCCGAAGCTGAATTTTTGAACAATTCTTCTACAGCATAATTGAAATTGGCTTTTTCAATTTCAAAATATTCGAGCATATCCTGCAAATATTGTTTGCGGGAAACGGGTATCAATAGCGGAATACCGGGTTTGGTAATGAGGTAGCGTCTGTCAATCCACCGATAGCTGTTTTCCGTAACTTTATCGTATTGACTTCCTTGCAAATAATTTTCTGTAAAACCGTTACCGTTATTTAGTTTGATAAAATCATCGTGATAGTTTTTATATGCAGAAGAACGACCGGAAAGTAAACTGCTTTCAGAAAAATACTTTGAAACCTTGCTTGGATTGTTTACACGTTCTTTTTCATAATTAGCACCCATTAAAGCATCTGTCGGGAAATCATAAGTCCACATCAGTGTTGATGCTGTTTTTTTAAAAAACAAACTTCCCGTTCCGGGTTTTAATTGAGAACCACCTTCTATTAAATCGGGGTTTATATCCACTCTCAAAACTGTTCGATATTCATCTACAATTTTGGTTGTATGTTCCTTAATATGGCAAACATATTCATAAACTCCCAATTGATAGCCATACTTTACGAACCCTTTTTTGATGTAATCAGCATTTCCCCATCTTGCAAAACTCACTCTTGCTGCACAACCGGTCAATTTAAAACCATTTCGGCTTGCTTCTTCTATTTTTTCTATCGCAATCAGCTGATTCGTCATTGCTGTTTTTTCCGCTGTTGTTCCTTTAAGATTAATGGGATATTTCGGATTGGTGTGGTCGGTATAAATTCCGGCTACAGCATCAGCAGTTTCGTTGCAGGGTGTTAGCGGGTCGGTAATTTTTTTTATTTGGGCAAAACTATTTAACCCGATATTGATTAAAATTAAAAAAAGTAGGTTTTTCATAAAATAGTTTTTTTATTGAACGAAGAAGAAAAATAAGAGCCCGTTTTTATTTTGTTAAAATTTTATTTCTGAATAATTTTTTCGGGCTCTAAAATATAGGGTTATGGTTATTACTTTTTAATAAACTTCAAAGTTTCAGTTCCTTTTTCGGTTTGTATTTGAAGAAGATAAGTTCCTTTAACCAACTCACTCACAGCAATTTTACCATCGGTAATTCTGTTGATGGATTTCACAGTTTTCCCACTCATATCAAAAATTTCGGCAGACCTGATTTTTGCGGTAGATTTGATGTTAATAAAATCGGTTGCCGGATTCGGATAGATTTGTATTTTTGGCTGTTCTGTAATTTCATTGGTCTCAAGAGTGGTATCGGGAAGAGTAATTATTTTGACCAGATTATTTCCTGTATCTGCAACAAATAGCTTGGTTCCGTCGGCATTCAGGCAGATTCCTTCCGGTTTGCTGAAGCCGCTGCCAATGGTAATAATGTTGCTGCCATCAATATTCATCCGTTTTATGGCATCGTTTCCTGTATCTGCAATGTAGAGATAATTATCTTTCGAAACTACGCTGCTTGGCAGGTGAAAGCCTGTTCCGATTCCTATGGTGGTATTATCCGGTGTAATTTTTTTAATATTGTTATCTGTGTAATCTGCCACATAATAATTCCCGTTTGTATCCATATCAAATCCTCTTGGATTGACAAGTCCGCTACCAATATTAGTATATACCCAACCAGGTGGGGATATCCTGAAATATCTGCTTACCAAATAGGGAGTATCACTTTGGCTGTAAACATCATTTAGTCCGTTAACTTTCGCAAGATAGGGCGCATTCAGTCCCGTGATTACTTCACTATAATAAATCCCGTCCAAAGAAACACTTCTTATGGAATTATTGGTTTTGTCGGTTACATAAAGCGTATTATTTGGAGTTAATGAAAGTGCTCCTAATTCATTGAGAGTATTGTATATATTCGAGATTTCGTAATTTGAATTTTTTATTTTTTTAACAGCTTTGAATCCTGTGTAAACATCAGTATCCGTAATAAAAATAGAATTACTTGCAGAATCAAATGCAATTCCTGCCGGTGAAGTAAATTGGCTGCCTCTTAAAGTAAAAATATTATCCGGATATTTAAAATCATAAGGTTTATAGCCGTTTCCGGTAAAAACAGCGAAATGTGCCGTTTGAAAATCTTTTGCGGCAATAGCTACAGGTAAAAAAGCACTTCCAACTTCTGTAGGCGGTAAAGGATATGTAACAACAATATTTCCGGTAGAAGTATTCATAATTACAATATCCGCCTGACCGCTGATTATAAGCCCGAGATTGGCACAAAAATCTATGCACCTTGCGGTAGTTCCTATATTTATATAGGAGTAAGAGGTAAAAGTGCTGTTTCTTTTCATTACCAGATTACTTGTAGAACCGAATGTATAATAGGAATTCCCGTCACTATCAAATGTAAAATCCGTAGCATTGGTATGGTCTCCGATTGCATTGGTATAACCAACAGTGCCGCCATTTAGAGAAATGCGCCCTAATTTGTTAGTATAAGCAGGAGTAGTAAACCATAAATAGACACCAAAAAATTTCAAATTGGTAATAGCCGTATCCGGGCTTGAAAATAATGTGGAATTACTTCCATCATTATTCATTTTAAAAACTTTCCCTCCGTTTGTTCCCGGAGAAGCATAAGCAACATACAGTTTGTTTGAACTATCCACGGTAATTGCAGTTGGTTTTCCGTTTCCAGCAGAAATTACAGTTGTTTTATTGTTAGTGTCAATTTTCATAATCAACTCATCGGTACTGTCGCATACATAGATGTTTCCGTTGGAATCCTGAGCAATATCGGTTGCATAGGTAAATTTGTATCCCAAACCTATTGTAGTGATGTCTTGTGCATTGCCTGTTCCTGCAATAAAGCAAAAGACCAATATGAAAATTTGTTGTATTGTTTTCATAATTTATAAATTTTGGTTCATTATTTCTTCTAAAAACTGTTCTTTTATTTTTTAATGAATTTTTGTTGATTAACGCCATTCTCTGTAGATATTTTTATAACATAAATACCTTTGTCTAAAGTGCGTACATCAAGGTTTTGCGTATTGCCAAATTTTGCTATAGACCTTCCGTTCATATCGAAAATTTCGGTGGATTTGATTTTTTCGGTGGATTTGATGGTGAGGAAATCAGCAGCAGGATTAGGATAAATGCTGATGTTTTTTGACAAAGTAAAGTTTGCAGCATCCATACCTCCCGTACTTACCAGTATTTCCACTTCCTGAGGGTTTAGTGCTCTTTTAAAAATTTTCACATCATCTATCACACCATTGCTGTATTCGTCCGGTCCGCTCAGGCTTCTTCCGATTACATAAGGATTTATAAGGTCTTGTGAAAAATTTCCGTTGTAAGATACCGTTTGTATCAGGCTGCCGTCAATATAGAATTTCACTTCCTGTAAAGGCTTATTGTAAGTAACGGTAATATTATACCATTGGTTAAAATTCCACGTAAAATTACAACCTGCTGATTGGGCGTTGTAACCTGCGATAAAGTTGATGCCGCCTGTTGCCCAATTGGCTTCCAAAAGCAGTGAACCCATATCGGTATCGGGATTGTATTGTTCGATTATCGGAAATACATTCCAGTCATTGTACCAGCTTCTTATCTTAATCCAGGCGGAAACAGTAAATTCTTCGGCTTGATAAATCTGCCCCATAGAGCTGCTTGCCGGAAAATCTATATAGCTGGAAATTCCATCAAAATCATAAGCGCTGTTTGGATTTCCAAACCTGTCCTCCGTTAAAGTGGCATTATGCACCGTTCCGTGATTACCGTTTCCACTCATATCATTGGCATTTCCATTGAATGGAAAATCAACAATAAGGTCGTTACTTTGGGCACTCGCAACAGAAGACAGCAGAGTGAAGCCAAATAAAAAAAGTATATTTTTCATAATTCAAAATTTTAGTTCTAAAAACTGTTCTTTTATTTTTTAATAAATTTTTGTTGATTAACACCCTTCTCTGTGGATATTTTTATAACATAAACCCCTTTTTCCAAAGTGCTTACATCAAGATTTTGTGTATTGCCAAATTTTGCTACAGACCTTCCGGTTGCATCGAAAATTTCGGTGGATTTGATTTTTTCAGCAGATTTGATGCTGAGGAAATCAGCAGCAGGATTCGGAAATATTTTTAGAGAAGCCGATGGAGCATCTTTTACATTTAAAAAAGTTCCGTTGGGAGTAAGTTTCGTTAAAAAAGCATCTATACTTCCGCCCGGATTTGGCTGATGAGATCCTGCTGAAGAAATTCCCGAATCCGAATTGGTATTTCCTGTGATATACACATTTCCTGAAGAATCTGCCGTACAGAACGCTCCGAAATCATCACCGCTTCCTCCCAGATACGTTCCCCAAATCCTGTTTCCTGCACTGTCAAATTTCGCCGCAAAAGCGTCCTGACCTCCTCCATAAGTGGTTTGGTAACTTCCTGCCGAAGCGATATTACTATCGGAATACGTGTATCCCGTTAAAATAATATTATCAGAAGCATCTACCGAGCAGGCGCTTGCTCTTTCCTGTTCTGTTCCGCCATAATACGTTCCCCAGATTCGGTTCCCGTTTCCGTTGAATTTCACCAGAAAAGCGTCATAGCTTCCTGCTCTTGTTGTTTGATAGGCATCACTTGTTGCAATTACACCATCAGAACCGGTATGTCCGTCCAGATATACATTTCCCTGCGAATCTGTCGCGATAAAATATGCCCAGTCATAATCGGATCCGCCGTAATAGGTTCCCCATTGCCGAACTCCGTCACTGTTGAATTTCACGAGGTACGCATCATCGCCCCAACCCAAAGTAGTTTGATGAGCTCCTTCAGAAGCGATATTAACGCTTGAGCTGGTAAATCCTGCGAGATATACATTCCCCGAAACATCGGTGGTACAATATCCGGATTCCCATAATTCTCCGCCGTAATAGGTTCCCCACTGCCGAACTCCGTCGCTGTTGAATTTTACCAAAAAAGCGTCTGTACTTCCGCCAATTGTCTGCTGATGAGCGACGGAAGTTGCGATTCCCGTACCCGACCACGAAAAACCTGATAAATATACATTCCCCGAAATATCTACTGCACAGGAATATCCCTCATCATAAAAATCTCCGCCATAATACGTTCCCCAAAGCAGGTTTCCATTGTTATCAAATTTTACAAGGAATGCATCATTAACACCGCCCAAGCCGGTTTGATGTGCAGAAGCAGTCGCGATATTTGAATTGGAATAGGTTTCTCCTGCCAGATAAATATTTCCTGAAGAATCCAATGCTACGGATTTGCCTTTGTCTTCATTGCTTCCGCCATAGAAAGTTGCCCACAATAAAGTTCCTCCGCTACTGAATTTTGCCAGAAAAGCATCCGCATCTCCGTTATTGAAATTCTGATATCCTCCCGAAGCAATTCCTGAACCGGAATACGTATATCCTGCCAGATACACATTTCCGGACGCATCCGTAACGCAGGAAGTCCCGAAATCATTACTGCCGCCGCCAAAATAGGTGGACCAATAGATTTCAGGATCTAATGTAAGTGTTGATTTCCGGTCATAAGACTGAACTTTAAAGCTCAGCATATCATCTTTCAAAACCATTTTCGTAGGAATATTTTTCCCGTTCTGGAAACTGACAGGCGCTTTTTCGGTGATGCTTCCCAATCTACAGCTCATTGTCAGGCTTCCGTCTTCATTCAGCTTCATTCCTTCTGCCCATTTGTTTCTGAATTGTATCTGATCGGGATTTCCGCCGGGATGGATTATAAAATCATATTCTACATTATCACCTTTAATATAAATTACCCAATCAATATTCGGATAAATATCGTGGTAGGTGATTTTTGAAAAACGCTGCACATTCAGTATATTTTTGTTATTATAATGAATGCTTCCGGTCTCGGGATTTTCGGTAGTGATGAAAGGATGTGCATTGGCTCCCTGTAAAATCATATCGATCCGATACGTTTCTGCGGAAAAATTTTCAGAATCAGAATGGTTTTTTATGATTTCTTCAGGAGATTTCACTCCCGATTCTTTCACAAGATTGCTCTTTGTGAACTGATAGGAAATTCCGTTTTCCAAAAGATAAAACGTCATATTTCCGGATTTCAGAAAATATTTTACACGATCGGCGTCAGTGCCTGTAAGCTGTCCTTTGTTCTGTTCAAAAGACGGTTTCTGGTTTCTGATAAAACCCTGTGCTGCCGGAAGATCCGGTACATTTGCTTTTGCCGGCAGTAAGCTTGATACCGCAACAGCGATTAAATAAAGTAAATTGGTTTTCATAATTGATTATTTTTAATGAATTTTTAAACTTTGCTTACAAAGACAAAAGCTAAAAGTTGTATCTTCGGTTGATGCAACGATCGGGTTATCTTTGTACAACACAGCAAAGGTATTTTGAAGCAAAGGCACACACAATCCTGAAAAAAGGGAAATCCGGCATCCGCAAAATCCCCTTTTTTGTGGATACGGAAACCATACTTAAATCCTAATTTTGCTTTATGAAAATTTCTATTCTTCGCATATTACTGATTTTTCTTTTTGTTTCAGCCGGTATGTACTCCCAAAAAAGGGTGAACACAGACAGCATCAAAAACCTGATACGCAGTTCAAAGCAGGACACCGCTAAAATTAATCTGTATTTTCAGCTCACCGATGATTACGTTCAGAATGACACCGATTCCGCAATGTATTTTTTAAACAAAGGAAAAATACTGATTGACCAGACAAAAGCACATCAGTATGACTATGAATATTATTTCTCGGGAATAAAGATTTTTCACGCTACTCAGGATTTTAATAAAGCTTTGGATTTTAATTTGAAAGCACTGGATGTTGCAAAAAAATCGAAAAATGATTTTCAGAAAGCAGAAGCATTGAGGGCGCTTTTTATGATTTATCTGAATCTGGATAAAGACAGTTTAGCCATACAAACCGCCCAAAAAGCCCTGAAACTTACAGAAGAAATAAAAGATACTGCGAATCTGCCCATAACCTACGGAAATCTTTCCCGGCTGTATTACGAAATCGGCTCTTTTGAAAAAGGAATTGAAGCAGGGAAAAAAGGAATTGCAGCAGGAAGAAAATATAAGAATTTAAAAGGATTACTGGTCAGCCTTAATAATACAGCGGTTTCTTATCTGGAAATGGACAGATTTCCCGAAGCTGAAAACCTATTTCTGGAACAACTGAAACTGGCGGAAGAAAATAATATTCCGCGCTCAAAAGCCTTAGCTTTACTTAACTTAATCAATATCTACGCCGCAAAAGCAGATAAAATTAAATTGAACAGGTATCTCGATCAGCTCAATAATTATTTGAAAGAAAATCCCGATGCTCCTTATCTGAAATCGAGTTTGAAGCAATTACCTATTTACAACGCCTATCGTTATCTTTACGAAAATGATTTTGCTAAAGCAGAAAAAACAGCTTTAAATGGTTTTCCGGAAGTGAAGGACGACAAAGAGTTGATAGTAAAACTATATAATGTCATAAGCAAAATTTATTATGCAAAACAGGATTATCCGAAAGCACAGTTATTCCAGTTAAAATCGGATTCCGTTCAGTCTATTCTGGAGAAAGAAGACCTCACCAATTTTGAAGAAGAACTCAGCACAAAATACGAAACCGAAAAAAAAGACAATGAAATAAAGCTGCAAAATGCGAAGATAAAACAGAAAAACACACTTAATTATATTTTAACAGGAAGTGCCGTTGCCCTGCTTTTGATTTTGTTTCTGTCGTACAGGAACTATAATCACCGGAAAAAACTACAGCAGCAGAGAATCAGCGAACTCGAAACCGAAAAGAAATTAATGGCAACACAATCCCTGCTGCAAGGTCAGGAAGAAGAAAGAAGCCGTCTTGCCAAAGATCTTCACGACGGTTTGGGCGGTTTGCTGAGCGGTGTTAAACTTCAACTGGGAGCTATGAAAGGAAATTTAATTTTATCGGAAGAAAACGGAAAATCTTTCGACAGGGCTTTGCTGAAACTGGACGAATCCATTGACGAAATGCGTCGCGTAGCCCACAATATGATGCCGGAATCTCTCCTGAAATCCGGGCTGAAACAGGCAATTCTGGATTACTGCGACTCTATCTCCGAAAATCAGCCGCTCATCATCAACTGCGAACTTCACGGAATTGATGAAAAAATGAGCAGTGCCACCGAAGTCATCATCTACCGCATTATTCAGGAACTGGTGAATAACGCTATCAAACACTCATCGGCAACACAAATTCTGGTGCAGATTTTCAGGCACGACAATCACGAGATTTTCATAACGGTGGAAGACAACGGAAAAGGATTCGATCCCGAAAAAATCAACCTGATGAAATCCGCCGGAATGCGGAACGTACAATCCAGAATTAACTATCTGAAAGGAACAATGGATCTGAAATCCGAGCCGGGAAAAGGCACCTCCGTTTTTATTGAATGTAAAGAAGAAAATTATGGATAAACTTAAAATCCTTATTGTGGACGATCATCCTATGGTTCAGGAAGGACTGCTCTCGATGCTTCGCCAGTTCGCTTTTGTGGATTCCGCAGCAGCAGCCGGAAACGCATATCAGGCTTTGGAAATGATTCAGCAGAATCTGCCCGATATTGTTCTTACCGATATCAATATGCCGGAAATCAGCGGAATTGAGCTCACCGAAAAAATCAGAAAAGAATTTCCCGGAATCAGGATTATCGGGATGAGCACTTTTAACGAAAGAAATTACATTACCCGAATGATTGCTTCCGGAGCAGACGGCTATTTAGTGAAAAACGCTCCCGAAGACGAAATAAAAGCAGCTATTTTATCCGTTTCCGAAGGCAAAATGTTTCTGGGAGTCAATATCAATCTCACTTCCGGCGAAAAACAGGAGCTCAAAGAACTTCCCACTTTAAGCAGTCGCGAAAAAGAAGTTCTGGAACTGATTTCCGAAGGACTTACCAACCAGCAGATTGCAGACCGTATTTTCATAAGTCCTTATACAGTGGACAGCCACAGAAAAAGCCTCCTCATCAAACTGGGCGCGAATAATACGGCGACGCTGATTAAACAGGCGATAAAGTATAATCTTATAAAATAAAAGTAAAATCTTCTGAAATATTTCGGGAGATTTTGTTTTCCGATTCCGACAATTAACAGATCGTATTTTCATTGAAAAAGGCAAAAAATACCTTACCTTTACACCTCAAAAAAATTACAATATGTCCAAACCACTTTCAGAATATTTAAAAGAAAATACAAAGCATCTTCACGATGCTACCGAAACCAGATTCGAATCACAAAAGATTTTTGATAAAACTTATAAGCTGGATGATTACAAAAAAATTCTCTGGCTGAATTACATCTTCCACCTCAATTTTGAAGACCGTGCTTATAACGCCATTTCCGGAGAAAAAGCAGAAGCGCTTCAACTGGATTCCAGAAGGAAAATAGATCTTTTGGAAAAAGACCTCGAAAACCTCGGAATGCAGAAAGCGGAAAAAACCGCCGGAATTTCCGTAGAAAACGAAGCCGAAGCGTTCGGAATTATGTATGTGATGGAAGGCTCTACTTTGGGCGGAAACGTAATTATGAAGCAGCTTTCCCGCAATCCCGAATTTCAAAACACGGAATTCAGCTATTTCGGATGCTATGCCGATAAAACCGGTGATTACTGGAAAAATTTCAAAGAAACGCTGGACTCCGGATTTACGGAAGAGCAGTACGATGAGGTTTTGAAAGGAACACAAAAAGCCTACGAATATATGATGAATGCGGAATAATTTCCGGATTGTGAAAACTATAAATCCCTGAATTTTTTGTTCAGGGATTTTTTTACGATTTATGACTAAAAAAATAGTTATATTTGAAAAATAATAAAATATTTATGAAAAAAATTATTTTCTTCGTGTTTCTGTCGGTTTTTCAATGTCTGTTTTCTCAGAAATACCGTTTTGTTTACGAATATAAAATGGTAACCGATATTTCAAAACCCGATTCGCTGACCACGGATTATATGAACCTCGATACCGATGGCAAAAAATCGTTTTTCTATAATGCAACAAAATACGAAACCGATTCTTCCTACGCTTCGGCAAATGAATTTAAAGTTCTCGCAAATGCAAAAAATTTCGATCTTAATCTGAATTACAGCATCGAAAAGGATTCCCAAAACAAGCTTATGAATTTCTATACCAATTACAAAGGTTTGGAAATCGTAATTCCCGAAACCGAATTTCCGGTCTGGAAACTTCAAAGCGAATATCAGGAAATTGAAAAAATGCGCTGCCAGAAAGCGATCGTGCAATACAAAGGAAGAAATTGGGAAGCGTGGTTTACCGCATCGATTCCGGTTTCGGACGGTCCGTATAAATTTTCCGGTTTGCCCGGTTTGATCGTAAAAATTAACGATACGGAAAATCAACATATTTTTGAGCTGATTCAGGTGAAGAAATTACAGGATTTATATTTTTCCGTTCCGAAGCATCCGAAGAAAATGACGGAAAAAGAATACAAAAAGCTGATGGAAAATTTCAGCTACAATTTTGCTACAGATGTGGAATCCGTGAATATGACATCCAATGGAATGAGCATTAAACTGAAAGACGGAGGTTATAAAAACTTTTCTTCCGATGAGCTAAAAAAGTATGGTGCTTCGGGAAAAACGGATGAAGAAATTGCTAAAAGACTTCGCCGAACCAATAATCCGATTGAAAGGTAAAAAGAAAATTTTCTGAAAAATTTCGCATTCCGCAGTTTTAAAAATATCTTTGCACACTTCAATTTTTTCAAAATGCTATCAAAAATCATCGTTCATAAAGTCGGAAACAAAATCAATCAGGAATCGTTAATACTTTCGCAGGAAGAATTACAACTTTCGGAAGAGATGCAGGAACTGCTTTGCGATTTTTTCCTGAAAGCCTTTAAATCCGAAGAGCAGTTTCATTTTTACAGCGACACCTATTTGGTGAATAATCCTGTTTACAGTTCCGTTTCGGAGATTTTCGAAGACAAAGACAAATTTCTCTGGGAAAGCGAAAACATCGCCAAGCATTTGTATGATATTACCGAAAATCCTCGTGTTCAGAATGGCGAAGTTTTTATCGTTTATTTTGAAGGTGAAGAATCCGAAGCAGGTAAAATTGATAAGATAGGAATTTTCAAAACTGAAAATAAGGAACCTTTTCTGAATATTTTTCCTAAAAATGAATCTTTTGCAATAGAAAAAGATTTCGGGATCGGGCTTTCAAAAATCGATAAAGCTGCTTTAATTTACAATAACGATAAAGAAAACGGTTTTGTTGTTTCCGCTGTGGACAATAACAAAAACGGTGATATGTACTATTGGTTCGAAGATTTTCTGAAGATCAAACAGCGTGAAGATGATTACTTTCAAACGCAGGAAACACTTTCAGTTTACAAAGATTATATCACCAAACAGCTTCCTCAGGAATTTGAAATTTCCAAAGCGGATCAGGCAGATTTCCTGAACAAATCCATTAATTTTTTTAAGGAAAAGGAAGAATTTAAGTTTGATGAATTTGCAAACGAAGTTTTGCAGGACGAAAATGTGATCGAAAGCTTCACCAATTTCAAAACCGATTACGAGCAGGAAATGCAGGTTTCCATTTCGGAGGATTTTCCCATCAATACAACTGCCGTAAAGAAACAGCAGAGGTATTTTAAATCTATTATCAAATTAGATAAAAATTTCCACATCTACATTCACGGCGACCGGAAAATGATCGAAACCGGACAGGACGAAAAAGGAAAATACTACCGTTTGTATTTCGAGGAAGAGAAATAATTGTTTTAAACCTAACAGGTTTCAAAAACCTGTTAGATTTTTCTTTGTCCGAAAGACCGATATTTCTTAAATTTGAGAATTAAACAAAAATCAAATAATAAAAATCTAAATTTAATATGAAAGTAACCGTAGTTGGAGCAGGAGCAGTAGGCGCGTCTTGTGCAGAATACATCGCGATGAAAAATTTCGCATCGGAAGTTGTTTTGGTGGACATCAAGGAAGGTTTTGCCGAAGGAAAGGCAATGGATCTGATGCAGACCGCTTCTTTGAATGGATTTGATACCAAAATCACTGGAACAACCGGAGATTATTCCAAAACAGCAGGTTCCAAAGTAGCCGTTATCACTTCCGGAATCCCGAGAAAACCGGGAATGACGAGAGAAGAGCTGATCGGGATCAACGCGGGAATCGTGAAAGAAGTTACCGCAAATCTGGTAAAACATTCTCCGGACGTTATCATCATCGTGGTTTCCAATCCTATGGATACAATGGCTTATCTGGTTCACAAAACTTCCGGACTTCCGAAAGAAAGAATTATCGGAATGGGTGGCGCTTTGGATTCCGCACGTTTCAAATACAGATTAGCAGAAGCTTTGGATTGCCCGATCTCCGATGTGGACGGAATGGTAATTGCAGCTCACAGCGATACAGGAATGGTTCCTTTAATGAGCAAAGCGACCAGAAACGGTGTTCCCGTCTCCGAATTTCTGAATGAAGAAAAACAAAATTACGTTATCGAAGAAACCAAAGTTGGCGGAGCAACTCTGACAAAACTTCTCGGAACTTCCGCTTGGTATGCGCCGGGAGCTGCTGTTTCGGTTTTGGTACAGTCAATCGTTTGCGATCAGAAAAAAATGATTCCTTGCTCACTAATGCTGAACGGAGAATACGGACAAAGTGATATTTGTCTGGGTGTTCCTGCAATCATCGGGAAAAACGGTGTTGAAAAAATTGTGGATATTCCTTTGACCGATGCTGAAAAAGAAAAATTTGAAACAGCAGCAAAAGCGGTAAGAGAGGTGAACGGAGATCTGAAGGTTTAAAAAAAGCCGGAAGATAAAAGTCAGAAATATAATAAGAACAATCTCAATTTGAGATTGTTTTTTTTGAATGTCCGCTTTTAGTAATAATGTACGGTTTGTCATTGACTACGTCGAATCTTCGATTTCTGAATGAAGCGAAGCGGAATGAAGAATCTTTTTAATAGTCAGAGATTGACTTCGTCGAACCACTTCGTTAGGTTTCCTCTTTCGTCGGAATGACAAAGAAACTGTTGAGTTTTAGAGTTATGATTGAAAACGGACATTCAAAAAAAATTTTAATCTGTAAACCAAATTTATTCTTTTTTAAAGGAACTTTATTCATTTTATAGAGCTATTAAGCAACGCATCCGAAAAAAGATGCGTTTTTTTATTTCCGGTGTAACAAAGTACGTCTCTCGGTTGTCTTATCATCAAACCCGATTTTAATGAAATTCACCATATCGTCAGCATTATTTTTATTCAGCGTCTTATTATCTGCCCAAACCGAAAAAGATACCATCAAACAAAAGGAAATTGAAGAAGTTACCGTAATTGCAAAAAAACCAACCGTAGAAAGCAAAGCAGACCGGACTGTTTTCAATGTTGCCAATTCTTCCATTCTGGCAGGAAATACGACTTGGGACGTTTTAAAAATGACTCCTTTGGTAAGCATCGACAACAACGATGCCGTAAAAGCGGAAGGCGAATCTGTAACCGTTTATATCAACGACAGAAAATCTGTTTTTACGGGGAAAGAATTAAAGGATTATTTGGCAAGTATTCCTGCGGACAATCTGATGAAAATAGAAGTAATTACAAGTCCGTCTTCACGGTACGAATCTTCGGGAGCGGTAATCAACATCGTTCTCAAAAAGCGCGAAGATGAGGGCTTGAAAGGAAGCGTATCGCTTACCAATTCGCAAAGCACGAAAAACTCGCAGTATTCCAATTTTAATTTCAATTATCATAAGAAAAATTTTACACAGACTTTTACGGGAAGCTATAATGACAATACCAATGTTTTTAAAAACCATACGATCAGAACATTGTATGAAAATAATGCCGTGACAGAAGTTGAAAGCGAAACATTGGGAAGATACAAAAGCCCGTCTTTTTCCTCCACTTCGGAATTTGAACTGGACGACAAAAACAACATCGGATTCGTTTTGGAATATTACAGAAACTGGAACAATTCCTCTTCGGAAACGAGCGGTGAAAATTTTTTGAACAGTGTTTTTCAGGATTCTTATGTTCAGAACGGAAATTATTGGGACAATGGTCATAATCTGGGAACCAATCTTTTTTACAAATACTACGACAAGGAAAAAAATAAGATTCTCGACATCAACATCGGAAGCAATTACGATTCCAACGATAAAACCAATGATTTCATCAAAACCCACGACAATTCTCCGATTCCGGAAGGAACCCGTATTGCAGGCAATAACCAAAACCGGAATTACTATCTGAAAATTGATTACACAACGCCATTAGGAGAAAAAGGCGGAAATCTGGAAATCGGAGGGAAAATGAATTTCAACAACAATGTGAATCCGGGAAGTTATTACAATCTGGAAAATAACATCTGGAAATTTGACGATACGAAAAGCAACAGTTTCCATTATTCCGACAACATTAATTCCGTTTATGCCAACTACAGCAAAACGTTTTTTGAAAAATTAGAAACCAGAATCGGACTTCGTTATGAATACATCAGTTTAAAACTCAGACAGGATGTTGGAAATATTGAAAAAAAGGATTCTTATGGAACTTTTCTGCCTAATGTTTTGTTAAAATATTCATTTTCAAAAAAATATGATTTAACTTTAAATTACAGACATAACATCTGGCGTCCGTGGTGGACGGAATTTAATCCGTTTCTGATGCCGGATGACAGCGGGATGTATTCCCGGGGAAATATGGATTTGAAACCCAATACAAGCGACAGAATCAATCTGAAATTCGGGATTTCGAAGAAATATTTTATCTCTGCGAATTATTGGTTCAGCAATCAGGATTACTGGCAGACTTATGTGGTGGAAGATGGAAAAACGATTGAAATGCCGTGGAATTTCACGGGAAAATCGGAAAAATATTCCCTGTATGCCAATACCAATCAGATGTTTCTGAAAAACAAGCTGAATATGAATTTAGGACTCGGTTTCAATTATATTGACAACAGCGATTTTAACACGAAAAATAACCTGAACGCCAAAAGTTATTTTACGAATCTGAGTGCTGAGTCCAATATATCCTACACCAATCTGTTCAACAAAAATATCAATATCAACGGTTGGGTCAATGTTTTCACGCAGAATAACGGAAATTCCTATGGTGAAAAAGTCAGTGCTTTCCATAGTATTTCCATTACCAAACTGTTTCCTGCCCACCAAATGGAAGCGAGTCTGAGGCTGAACAATATTTTCAAAAGACCGGGATTCACGGGAACTACGTATAGCCCTGTCGGAACGGTTTGGAATTCTTCAAAATGGGATTGGTACGGGATCTCGCTCACTTTCGTAAAACGTTTCGGAAACCAGAAAGTAAAAGAAAACACAAAAACCGATGTCGAAAAGAATGAAGGCGGCGCAAAATGATGATGTAATAAGAAGCCTGTTTTTTTTGACTTAGGAGTTTTTTGCGTTAAGAAAAATTGAAATTTCTTTCATCCAAATTTTTCTTAATGATAACGACCTAAAAATTTCCACTGTTTGAGGACGGCTAAAATTTTGTTTAAGACAACAAATCTTGTTTTCGTCCGAGTTTTGGAAATTTTCTTAAAAGAAATTTCAATTTTTTAGCAAAAAAGTCCCGTCTTGAAATCGAAGATTCGCCGATTCCTTTGAAAACAATAAAAATAGGAGGCAATTTTTGATTCTTTTGTATCAAGACAAAAGAATAAATAAAAAAAACTATTGCACATTTAAAAACTTTCCAAAGTTCATACAAATTTAGACAGTTTCTTAGCATAAATTGAATTTAATTTTAAAAAAAATTAATAGCAATTTATTTCCCTGAATTTCAGAAAACCTTACATTTGAATACAATTAAAAAAGTAATTCTATGTTCAGAAAAACAGGTATTCTCGCTTTGATCGTTTTCTCTTCATTATTTAATGCTCAAAAAAGCAAAAGCGCTCAGCTCGAACGTCCGAAATTGGTGGTCGGTTTGGTGATCGACCAGATGCGCTGGGATTATCTGTACCGGTATTACGATAAATTCGGTGACGGCGGTTTCAAAAGAATGCTGAATACGGGATTTTCCTTTAACGAAATCCTGATTCCTTATGTTCCCACTGTTACGGCGATCGGGCATACTTCCATTTATACAGGTTCTGTTCCTTCCATTCACGGAATTGCCGGAAACAACTGGACGGACAAGGAAACCGGAAAAGGAATTTACTGTACCGGAGATTCAACCGTAAAAGGAGTCGGAACTGCTGATGAAAAAATCGGCAGCCATTCTCCAAGAAATCTCTGGAGTACGACGATCACGGATCAGCTGAGATTAGGAACCAATTTTCAGGCGAAAGTTGTAGGCGTTTCTCTGAAAGACCGCGCTTCTATTTTGCCGGCAGGTCATAATCCGACCGGAGCGTTTTGGTATAATGACAAATCCGGAGAATTTATTACCAGCACATATTATATGAACGAGCTTCCGGATTGGGTGAAGAAATTCAACAGCCAGAAGCTTGCCGATAAATTAGTAGAAAACGGCTGGAACACGCTTTTACCGATCGAGCAGTACACGGAAAGCACAAGAGACGATGCACCTTGGGAAAGTCTTCTCGGAAGTGCTAAAAAGCCGGTTTTCCCGTACAATAATCTAGCTGCCGATTTTGCTAAGGACAAAGGGATCCTGCGAACCACACCTTTCGGGATTACGTATACACTGAAATTTGCGGAAGCGGCGATTGACGGTTATCAGCTCGGTGAAGATTCCGTTACGGATTTTCTGGCGATCAATATTGCACCGACTGATTATGCAGGACATGCTTTCGGACCGAATTCCATTGAAGTGGAAGATGTTTATCTGCGTCTGGATCGTGAGCTTGCGGATTTTTTCAGACAGCTTGACAAAAAAGTAGGAGAGGGGAATTATCTGGTTTTCCTTTCTGCGGATCACGGCGGAGCGCATTCCGAAAAATTTATGGAGGAAAATAAAATGATGACGGGATTTTACAATGAAGGGATGGAGAAAAATCTCAATGAAGAATTAGAGAAGAAATACGGCATTAAAGGTCTGATTATGGATCTTACGAGTTATCAGATCTATATCAATAAACCATTAATCCACCAGAATAATCTGGATGATGAAGCTATTAAAAATACAATTATTGAAAGCCTGAAAAAAGATCCGAGGGTTTTGTACGCTGTGGATATGGCTAAAGTTTCGGAATCTTCAGTTCCCGAACCGATAAAAACCAGAATTATCAATGGTTACAACTGGCAGCGAAGCGGCGATATCCAGATTATTTCCCACGACGGAATGCTTCCGACATATGCGAAAACCGGAACTACACATAGTGTCTGGAATTCCTATGACGCTCATATTCCTTTGATCTTTATGGGCTGGAAAGTGAAGAACGGCGAAAGCAACGCTACCCATTATATGACCGATATCGCGCCGACACTGGCAAAATTCCTCAAAATTGAAAACCCAAGCGGAAATATAGGAGAGCCTTTGCTTGAGGTTTTAGGAAAATAAATAAAGTTTAAAATCTTTAAAAACGAAAAATCTTTCCCTTGAAAAAAGAGAAAGATTTAAAATTTGTTTTTCATTATTTGGTTTGCTGTGCAAAGATATAACTATGCTGAATTGAACAAAAATAAAGAGGAGAGCTATTCCTGAAAATTGAACATTAAAATGCTGCGGAAAACGGGTAATTATTGTTCAAATCTGATTTTGAATATAAAATACTGATAATCAGTATTTAATTCTATTTTTTTCACCACTGTAAAAGAGAGCGTAATTCAGGAATTAGTAGCGCGGTTTTTTCGAAAAGTAATAGTGTTTTTTGTAGTTTTGAAACTTTATCAGCAATCCGCCTGAGCAGGTAGGTATATAATAAAAATTTGAGGTTTTCAAAAATAATCGTCAAAAAAATATAGTATATCTTTTGTGATGACTGAGAATATAGAAGTTAGAATGCATAATCCCCCTCAAATTGTACAGAATCCATTTTTAACAATGAAATTTAAAATCATTTCCCGCACTGCTATATTATTTTTTCTGATTTTCTTCTTTATTTCGTCTTTTAACGCGCAAACACCCCAAACTATAGAAAAACAGCTGGAAGAGGCAAGGAAATTATCCTTGGAAGATGCTTCCCGTGCTATATCTTTATATGACAAATTACTGGAAGAATCTCAAAAGATAAAATTTGATAAAGGGATATTGGAAAGCAAAGGCGCTTTGGCGACGGTATATTTCAACAACGGCGAATATGAAAAAGTGATTGAGATCAGTGACGGCGTAGAAGCACTTGCCTTACGATTCAATGATTTTGCAAAGCTGGCAGGGATATACAGGAATTTAGCGGCTTCATATTCTATGCTGAGACTTAACGATCAGGCATTGAAAACTTTGGATAAAGCTAAAATATATGCCGGAAAAATAGAGAATAAAACTGTTCGGTATTATACAACTGCGCTTATTTACGACAGTTATTCTGTTTGTATCGGAGAAGCCAGTCAGGATGTGGACAAGACGATTTTTTATATTAATGAAAGCCTGGGAGAACTGGAAAAAATATCCGACCGGGAAAAACGGGACTATGTAGAAGCAAAATATGACCTGACCGGATTTCAGTATTTCAGACTGGCGGATTTGTATTTCGGTGAGCTAAAACAAAATTCCAAGGCTGACAAATATTATCGGAAAGCATTAAAAATTTACGAAAATCCTGAATACAACATTCTTCCAAGTAATAAAGTTATATTATACTCATCATTATCCGATTTTTATTATGCGCAAAAAGAGTTTAAAAAATCTGTGATATATGGTGAAAAAGCATTGGATCTTACGCGAAAATATGATCAGCCGGAAATCAGGAAAGATATCTACAATACTTTGTTTAAAGCTTGTCTGGAAACCGGGCAGAAAGATGAATCTAAACGTTACGCGGATTTATATACAAAATTAAATGACAGTCTGAAAAAAGTGGAACGGAAAAGCGTAAACACCTCTATAAACAAAATAATTTCCGAGAACAGAAAGGATTCCGAAAGAGACATCAATAAAATTATACTGATTGGGGTGGGAATGATTACTTTTTTTTCACTCATAGGATGTTTTTTATGGCGGCAAAATGAAAAACAGCTTCACAAGAGATACGAAAAGCTAATAAAGTCGCTTCAGGAAGATATGAATAAGGAAACTCTTCAACCGGAACAGGCTTTGAAAAACCCGGAAGAAAATTCAATGCAAAAAGCGGTAAATATTGCTCCTGAAACCGTTGAAATATTGTTGGCAGGATTGGATAAATTTGAAATATCCAACAGATTTACCAAAAAGGAAGTCAATTTAGGATATCTTACCAATTATTTAGGAACCAATTCCAAATACCTTACGGAAATACTGAGGGAATATAAAAGGAAATCTTTCAGCCAGTACATTAACGACCTAAGGATAGATTATATAATGAAACTGTTGTACAGCGAGCCAAAATACAGAGAATACAAAATTGATTATCTTGCTAAAGAATGCGGATTTTCTTCCCGAAATATTTTCACGAGGGCATTTAAGAATAAAACAGGAATGCTGCCGTCTTATTTTATTGAAAACCTGTCAAAGGATTACGAAACTTCGGAGAAATATCCTGCGTAAAATTCCTTTGCTTCGTCAATCACGGTATCCATTTCTTCCAGAGTGAACACTTCGAGGAACTTTTTCCGGAAGTCTTTAAAATGCGGGATTCCACGGAAATAATTGCTGTAATGCTGTCGCATTTCGATCAGCCCTAATCTTTCGCCTTTCCATTCCGCGCTCCATTCCGCGTGTTGGCGTACTGCGAGCAAACGGTCGTCGATCGTTGGTTCCGGAAGATGTTCTCCGGTTTTAAAGAAATGTTTCACTTCGTTGAAAATCCACGGATATCCGATTGCGCCACGACCGATCATTATTCCGTCGCAGGCATATTTGTTTTTGTATTCGAGGGCTTTTTCCGGAGAATCCACATCGCCATTCCCGAAAATCGGGATTTCGATATTCGGATTGTTTTTAATTCTGGAAATGTGTTCCCAATCGGCTTCACCTTTGTACATTTGCGCGCGTGTTCTGGCGTGAATGGTTAATGCTTTAATTCCGGCATCCTGCAATCTTTCGGCAACTTCATCGATATTAATGGATGGAATGTCCCAGCCTAAGCGTGTTTTTACAGTAACAGGAAGATGTGTGGAATTCACCACCGCTTTTGTAAGGCGGATCATCAGATCAACATCTTTCAGAACTCCTGCTCCTGCTCCTTTGCAAACTACTTTTTTTACGGGACAGCCGAAATTGATGTCCACCAAATCGGGTTGAACGGTTTCCACAATTCTTGCGGACATTGCCATTGCTTCCTCATCACCGCCGAAAATCTGAATTCCGACAGGACGTTCATAATCGAAAATATCCAGCTTTTTCCGGCTTTTTATCGCATCACGAATCAATCCTTCGGAAGAAATGAATTCCGAATACATCAGGTCTGCACCGTGCATTTTGCATAATCTGCGGAAAGGCGGATCGCTCACATCTTCCATTGGTGCAAGCAAAAGCGGAAATTCCGGAAGCTCTATATTGCCGATCTTTATCATTGCGCAAAGATACGAATTATGAATTACGAAATATGAAGAGGGAAAATGGAAGATGGAAGTTAGAAGAGGGAAGAGGGAGCTGCGAAGCAGTGAAATGCTGGTAGAAAAAATGCAAAGCCCATTTTAGAAAGCTGCGAAGCAGCGACATATTAAAGATCTTGAACCGGACATTATATACTGCTCCGTATTCTGCTCAGCGTTTCGGCGGAAATTCCGAGATAGGTTGCGATCATTCCGAGAGGAGCGCGAAGAATAATGTTTTTGTTTTCCGTCATCAGTTCTTCGTATTTTTCTTTCGCTGTCATATATTGCAGGGAAGCCATTCTTTTTGACATCTGAACCATCAGGTTTCCAAGGATATACCTGCTGAAATTAGACGCAGGAAGCGATTCCCGGCAAAGTTTCTCCAGACTTTCATAGTTGCAGTAAACAATTTCTGAAGTTTCGAGAGCTTCAATATTGAAGCGCGCCGGAAGATTCTGAAACAGAACATCAATATTCGCTGCCAGTTTTCCTTCTGTATAAAAATTGGTGGTAATTTCTTTTTCTTTTTCAAAGTAAAACGAACGCAGCAATCCTTCTTCTACAAAGTAAATATTGCGGTTGTAACTTCCGCTTTTACTGATGATTTCTCCTTTTTTTACTTCCGTGTTTTTGGTGTGTTCCGTCATAAAATTGCGGATCTCGGTATCGTTCGGAAAAAAGCCGGAAAGCATTTCAAAGAATTTCATTGCAGAAAATTTTCTCTAAAATACATATTTTAAAATAGATTGTTTGATGCTGTCAAATAAATACTTTCATTTTAAATGGAAGATATAATCCATTGTTATCAAATAATATTGTTTGTTATTATCAAATAAAAATATTTGTTTATATCAAATAAATTTATACATTTGTATCGGATAAAACAAGTATTATGCTTACGGACAATCAGTTATTGGAAATAGTGGATTATCAGAATGATTATTTTCTGAATAAAAATTCCGGTTTGCAAAGAGAAAAATTACAGGAAATACAACTGTATGAAAACTTTGTTCTGCTCATCACAGGTGTGAGAAGAGCTGGAAAAAGTACGCTTCTGCTCCAACTGATGAAAGAAAATCAGGAAAATTCATTGTTCCTGAATTTTGAAGATCCGAGACTTGCAGGATTTGAATTGTCTGATTTTCAGAAATTAGATAAAATCATAAAAAACAAAAAAGTAAAAAATTTGTTTTTCGATGAAATCCAGATTTTTGAAGGCTGGGAAATGTACGTCCGTCAAAAATTAGATGAAGGTTTTAAAGTGGCGGTTACCGGTTCAAACGCCTCATTGATGAGCCGGGAAATGGGAACAAAACTCACGGGAAGAAATCTTCCGTATGAACTTTTTCCGTTTTCTTACACTGAATTTCTGCAATACAAAAATGCTGAAAACAACAGCGAATCAGCCCATAAATATCTTTATGGCGGAGGTTTTCCCGAATTTCTGAATCTGGAAAACGGCTTGGTTCTGCAAAGACTTTTGGTCGATGTTCTGAATCGGGACATCGCAGTTCGTTACGGAATACGGGATGTAAATTCCCTGCATCAACTGGCAGTCTATCTGATATCAAATATCGGGAAACCTGTTTCTGCAACTAAACTGAAAGACTTGTTCGGACTGAAGTCGGTAAGTGCGATAACGGATTATTTTTCCCATTTGGAAAACACCTATCTCGTTCAGTTTCTGCCGAAATTCAGTTACTCCCTGAAAACACAGGTCCGGAATCCGAAGAAAGTATATGCGATAGATTTAGGGCTTTTTACCCATAATTCTATCGTTTTTACAGATGAACCGGGACGAAGGTTGGAAAATACGGTTTATCTGCATCTTCGCAGAAAATATCAGGAAATCTACTATTTCAGTGAAAAAAAAGAATGCGATTTCGTAGCGATAAAACAAGGGAAACCCGCGGAAATCGTTCAGGTCTGCTACAACATTCATACGGATAATATGAAACGGGAATTCGACGGACTTGTGGAAGCACTGAAATTTTTCGATGAAGAAAAAGGAAAAATCGTCACCTTTGACCAGAAAGATTTCTTTGAAGTAGAAGGAAAAACCATCGAACTGATCCCGCTCCACGAGTTTTTAATTTCCTAAAAAAGTATTCCCCGAAAACTTCGGGGAAGACTCATCAACAAATACAAAAATGAAAAACCGGATTACTCGGTTAATGCACCTTGTTCTTTATCATCCTCCTCAATTTTATATTTTTTGAACAGGATTTTTATTTTAATTTTTAAAGCGATCCAGCCTAAAACAAAATACACCAAAGCCAGAATAAACAAATGCCGGAAATAACGGTCGGTAAGATAATCCGAGCCGTGCTGAACCACCATAATTTTCAATGCTTCGAGATAAGGCGTGAGCGGAATGATATCCGTTAAAGCCCTGATAAAACCGGGCATTGCATAAGTCGGCCAGGTAAAACCACTGATAATAAATGCGGGAGAAGCAATCACCATCAAAATTTGTGTGGCTTTCAAAGCATCGGGAATCAGAATGCTGAAAAATACACCGAGATTGGTTGCAGCGAGTACAAAAAATGCCGTTACCCAAAGAAAATGCAATACATTATCCGGTGCAGGAATTTTGAAATAAACGCTGAATGCATAAAACATCAGAATATTAAAGATTGAAAACACCCAGACCGGAAGACATTTGATTGCCATTACCAAAACAGCGTATTTTTCTTTTCCGGCAAAATCTTTCACGAAAGTTTCTCTTTTAAATTCCTCTGAAAATGTTACTGCCATTGCCAGTAAAATCACCTGTTGAAGTACAACTGCCATCAAAGCCGGCCACATAAAAATCAGGTAATTGCTCGTGGTGTTGAACAGCGTGATGTAATTCGCTTTGAAAGGTTCGTACTGTGTACTTGCTTCCGCTGCGGAAAGCCCTCTTTTTTGGAGTGCTTTTGTTTCCGCTCCGGCAGAAAATGTTCCCAAAGTCGTCTGAATCGCTTTACTCGCAAAATTGGCGGTCAATACGTTGGAAGTATTGATATAGACATTAATTTCCGGATATTTTTTTTGAAGCATCATCGCCTCGAAACGTTCGGGAATCACGATAACTGCCGCTGCTTCCTGCTTTATCACTTCGTCTTTCAAATGGAGCGGCTGTTCCACATAATTTAAAATTTTTATCGTGGAATTATCGCCGAGCATATCCACAACCTGTTGTGAAAGCGGTGTTTTGTCCTGATTAACGACCATTACCGGAATGTCGGTTACTTTTCCTTTCTGATAGGTAAATCCCATTAAAGCGGCATAAACCAAAGGTGCAAGGAAAAATACGGAAAGCATCGTTTTGTTGGAAAGGAAAAGTTTGAATTCTCTTTTCAGTAAATATTTTAACTGTTTCATCGCTTTAAAATTTTACTGTAAAACAACGCTTGAATTCACTAAAAGAAATCCGGTTTTGGATTTGTCTTCCGGTACTACTTTTACTTCATAAACCGCGTCATCAGGATTGTAATCCGGAAAAGCGGTGGAAATATCCGCGTATTTTGTCAGTTGTTTAATGGAAACAATTTTTCCTGAAAATTCCTGATTTCCGTAAGTGGTTTTCATCTGAACCTGCATTCCTTTCCGGTATTTTGAAATTTTACTTTCCGGAACGGTAAAACGGAAATAAGTAGAATTCGGAACATATCCGTTGAACAAAGCAAATCCCGCTGTTGCCAGTTCTCCTTTGTGCAGGGAAATGGTTTCAATTTCCATATCGTTGGTGGCGATAACGTAACGCTCGGAATACGCCGTTTTTGCTTCCTGCAAAGCTCCCATTGCCTGATTTACCTGTCCTTCCGCCATTCCGATTTTTTCATAGCGAGTTCCGATTTCCACATCGCGGAGTTCGGCGTTTACGGCATCGAGCTGTGCTTTTGCTCCCTGAAATTTGGCAAATGCTTCATCGTAATTTTGTGGCGACAACAGACTGTCTTTGTACATATTTTTGGCTCTGTTAAAGGATTTTGAAGCAAAATCATACTGCTGTTGAAGTCCTTTCTGTTTGGCTTTCAACTGATTAAGCTGGTTTTTTGTCACTCCGTTTTTTGCCATTTGTGCCTGTGCTTTTGCGGCTTCTGTTGCTCCTTTTGCCTGTGCGATTTTCGCGGAAACTTCCGGAACATCGAGTTTGGCGAGCGTATCTCCTGCTTTTACGGTTTGTCCTTCTTCCACGTAAATTTCGAGAATTCTTCCCGTAACTTTCGGAGAAAAAGAGATAACATCTTTTCTTGTTTTTCCTTCAAAACCTTTTTCGGCAGGAGTTTCCTTGCACGAAACAATGGTAATGAGCGATGCTAATGCAATTATTTTTGATACGGTTTTCATTTTTGATATTTTTATAATTTGTTGATGTCTAAATTTTGGGTGGCTCTCATCAGTTCGACAGCACTTCTTCTCTGGTTAAAAATAGCGGTCTGATATTCTAATTCCGCAGTCTGCAAATCGTTTTCCGCTTCGATGAGGTCGGAAGATTTTTTCGTTCCGTAGCGGAATTCTTTCTCCACGTTTTCGAGGGCGGTTTTTGCAATTTCTTTGGCTTTGGCTTTCAGATTAATCTGTGCTTCAGCGATGTCGTAATTGGTTTGGTTGTTGGCTAAATTCAGCTTCAGTTTTCTTTGAGCATCTTTTTTCTTGTTTTCGAGAATATCTTTGTTGATTTTGGCGGTTTCTACGGCTGTTTTACCGTCGTTTCTGTCAAAAACATTCCATCTGAAACCGATTCCTGCCTGAAATATCGGAAAAATATGAGTGCTGGAAGGATTCAGATCCAGTTTGCTGCTGATTCCCGGAATCATATCTTTTGAAGTGGAAATATGATCGTCCAGAAGTCCGATATAAGAAAGTGAGGTCTGTGCCTGAACTTTCGGGATCCACCATTTTTTCTCTGCCTCGATCTTGTATTCGGAGGCTTTGATGCCGTGATCTAATGCCTGAATTTCGGCACGGTTATCAATATCATCGCTTAAAACGGCGTAAGAAATCGGTTTCAGTTCCGGTTTGATCTGGGCGATCCGGCTTCCGTCAATTCCCGTTAAAACTTCCAATTGTGTGATGAGAAGTTGTTTTTTACCTTCGTATTCTACAATTTTGGAATCGAGAACGGCTTGTGCAAGTTCTATTTTTTTTCGGTCGTAAGGTGTGATTAACCCGTAACCGAGTGCTTTGTCCGCTGTTTTTTTATTGATTTCCAGACGTTTTTTGCTTTCGTCAAGCACTTTTCGGGATTCTTCCAGAAGTGCAAACATATCATAAGCCTGAGAAATAGCAGAAATTATATCGTCTTTGCTTTTATCCATCATTTTTTTTTCGGAAAGATCTTTTTCGCGGTTGGCTTCTTTCAGATATTTCACTTTTCCGCCGGAATAGACCAGAACGGACGCTTCGGCTTTTGCCATTGCGGAAATTCCAGAAATATTAAGGCTGTTTCCACGTTCCGGAACCGTCATTCCCGGAAAAATTCCCGGAACTGCCGGAATGTTGATCTCAGGAGTCATGAAATTTACGGAAGTGTAGAGATAGCCGGCTTGTCCGGAAACATCCACCCTTGGAAGAAAAACGTCTTTCAGTTTTTTATCGTCGAGGTTTGTGATTTTATTTTGAAGAATCTGCTCGTTCAGTGTACCGTCATTTACAAGCGCACTGTCTATCAGTTCCTGCAATGTAGGAGCCGAAGTCTGTGAGAAAATAAGAGCCGGAAGTAAAAGCAGAATTCCCGCCCATTTCTTATTTCTGTTTTTCATTGTTTTGTATGTTGTTGATTTACAAATGCAAATTTACAGTGAAAAAGAAATGCTTCCTTTGATAAATGTCAAAAAAATACGGTATATGAAGTTGGAGAGGGTTGCAGGGTGCGAGGTAAGATTAGGATTAAAATTTCTTGTTATCTTTTAAATTCTATTTCACGTCTGTAAGCAGAAGTTTTACCAGATAAAGTTTCAGAATATAAAATATAGGTAGAGCACGTCGGTAACTATAATGAAAAAAGAGAAACCATTTCTGATTTCTCTTTCGTGAGCGCGACAGGATTCGAACCTGTGACCGTCTGCTTAGAAGGCAGATGCTCTATCCAGCTGAGCTACGCACCCTGATTTTTTTTAAACTGAATTCTTGTTTAAAAATAAAAAATTCCCGAAGGAATTTTAAAAAAGTCGGGGCGGCAGGATTCGAACCTGCGACCTCCTGGTCCCAAACCAGGCGCGATGACCGGACTACGCTACGCCCCGAAAATTCCCGGTTGCGGAGGGTAAGGGATTCGAACCCTTGCGACACTTTCGCGTCGACAGTTTAGCAAACTGCTCCGTTAACCACTCCGGCAACCCTCCTTGCAATATTAGTAAGAACTGCTTTTCTGTAATTGCGAGTGCAAATATATAACAGATTTACCTATTTACCAAAAAATATCTCAAAAAATTATTCGTATTTTTGATGAATAATTCTTCTAAAAAATGAAATTTACACATAAGCATTTATTTATCATAAGTTTAAGTACCATTCTTTTTTCGTGCGGATCTCAAAAAATTCCTTCTGCGGCAGAAAAAAATAAACAGCAGCCTGAAATAAATCCTAAACCTGTTCCCGATATTTCTAAAATTGAAGCGGATGAAAAGATTGAGCACAAGAACAATGAAGATTATTTCCGAACCAATATTGCCGATATCACCAAAAATGATAATACCATCAGCTACGGATCCATTGTTACGGCAAAACCTGCCGGATTTAAAGTTGTGAAAACCTATTTTCCGGCTTTGGCGCAGAATTTCCGCCAGCGATATGTAATTCTTCATTATACTGCGCTGGATAATGATAAATCCGTAAGTGTTCTTACCCAGCAAAGCGTAAGTGCGCATTATCTTGTAAATGATCTGGATGATAAGGAAATTTATCAGCTGGTGGATGAAAACAAGCGTGCTTATCACGCAGGAGTAAGCAAATGGAGAAAAGATTCCCAGCTGAACGATACTTCTATCGGAATTGAAATTGTGAATATGGGCTATACCACGGATTCCCTGAAGGTGAAAATTTTTCCGGTATATCCCGAAAACCAGTTCCGTAAAGTAGCAGCTTTAGTAAAGGATCTTGTAACCCGCTATAATATCCCACCGACGAATGTTTTGGCGCATTCCGATATCGCACCGACCAGAAAACAGGATCCCGGACCGCAATTTCCGTGGAAAAGATTGTATGACGAATACCAGATCGGAATGTGGTATGACGAAGCAACAAAACAAAATTTCGATGTACAGGCGATGAATATGGATTTTCCAACACAGCTTTTACAGCCTTCGTTTATTTTTAAATTACAGTCGGATCTTGCGAAATTCGGATATGGAATTGAGCTTACCGGAAGTCTGGATGATGCTACAAAAAAAACAGTTGAGGCGTTTCAGTATCATTTCCGTCCGTCAAAATACGATGGTGTTCTGGATGCGGAAACCTGGTCGATTCTGCAAGCTTTAATTCAGAAATATCCTTCAAAATAATCTTTAGCAAAAATAAATTCCGTGTCTGAACTTATTTGGATACGGATTTTTTGGCTGAATGCAATTCTAAATTTGATTGTAATAAATGATGATAAAAACCCAAAACTCTCAGGATAAAACCACGAATTTTCACCACGAGATCCATCACACCGATAAAAACGGCTACGAATACACTACGGTTTCCAACGATGAAAACAACGTCCGAACCTATACTTTAAAAAACGGTCTGAAAGTTTTTCTTGCTCAGAATTTTGATGCTCCGAAGATCCAGACCTATATTCCCGTGAAAACCGGAAGCAATAACGATCCTTCTGATAATACAGGTTTGGCGCATTATCTGGAACATATGATGTTCAAAGGAACCTCAAAAATCGGTTCTTCCGACTGGGAAAAAGAGAAAATTCTTCTGGACGAAATTTCCAAACTTTACGAACTTCACAAAGTCGAAGAAGATCCGGAAAAGAAAAAAGAGATCTACCGGAAAATTGATGAGGTTTCACAGAAAGCCAGCAAATACGCGATCGCCAATGAATATGATAAAATAATCTCATCGCTTGGAGCAACCGGAACGAATGCTCATACCTGGCTCGATGAAACTGTTTACAAAAACAATATTCCGAGCAATGAGCTGGAAAAATGGCTGAAAATTGAAAAAGAAAGATTTTCCGAATTGGTTTTGCGCTTGTTTCATACCGAGTTGGAAGCGGTTTACGAAGAATTCAACCGGGCTCAGGACAACGATGCACGACTGGTAAATTATGCTTTAATGGAGCTGCTTTTTCCTACTCATCAGAACGGACAGCAAACCACGCTCGGAAAAGCGGAACATCTGAAAAACCCTTCAATGGTCGCTATTCACAAATATTTTGATGAATATTATGTGCCGAACAATTACGCTTTGGTTTTGGTGGGAGATCTTCAGTTTGACGAAACCATTCAGCTGATCGACCGATATTTCGGGACTTTTGAATATAAAGAGCTTCCGAAAAAAATTCCGGTTGTAGAAAAACCCATTACCGAAATCACAAAAAAAGTGGTGAAAAGCCCGACCATTCCGAGAGTTCAGATTGCCTGGAGAACCGACAGCTATGGAACGAAAGAAGCGATGCTTGCAGATGTTGTAGCGAATATTCTGACCAATAAAGGAGAAGCCGGATTGCTGGATCTGAATATCAATCAAAAACAGAAAATGCTTTATGCACAGGCTTTTTCGGTGGGTTTTAAGAATTACGGCTATATTTCTGCAGTTGCTGTTCCGAAGGAAAATCAGACTTTGGATCAGGGAATTGAAATGATCCTGGAACAGATTGATCTCATTAAAAGAGGTGAATTTCCCGACTGGCTGATTCCCGCGATCATCAATGATTTTAAAATTCAAAGGCTGAAAGAATGGGAAACAGCAAATGGTTTGGCAACGACACTTTACGATTCTTACATCAAAGGCAGGACGTGGGAAGAGGAACTCAACGAAATTGCCGAGTACGAAAGCATTACCAAAGGTGAAATTATAGAATTTTCGCGAAAATTTTTCGGGGAAAATTATGCCGTGGTTTACAAAGAAAAAGGAATCAATGAAAACCTGATCCGTGTGGAAAATCCCGGAATTACGCCCGTGAAAATCAACCGTGATTCGCAATCCGATTTTTTTAAAGAAATTCTTAACGAAAGATCCAAAGAGATAAAACCTCAGTTTATTGATTATCGAAAAGAGATCGAAACCTATGAGCTTTCCGGTAAAAAAATAAATTTCGTAAAAAACAAATACAACGACATTGCGCAGGTTCATTATATTTTTCCTTTCGGAAGCGATCACGATAAAGAGCTTCCGCTTGCGACAATGGCGCTTCAATACTTGGGAACGGATCGTTTTTCGCCCGAAGAACTGAAAGAGGAATTTTATAAGATCGGAATTTCCAACGATTTCAAAACTACGCAGGATTCGCTTACGATTTCGCTTTCCGGTCTGGAAGAAAATATTTTGAAAGGAGTGGAGCTTTTGCAGCATTGGCTTGATAACGCAAAACCGGATCAGGAAGTGTATGAGAATTTTGTGGAAACCATTCTCGAAAGCCGTGAAGCTGCAAAAAAAGACAAGACGAAAATAATGAACGCTCTGGTGAATTACGCCAAATTCGGAGCGTTTTCCAGAAAAACGGATGTGGTTTCCGAAAAGCGTTTGAGGGAAATTCAATGTGCAGAACTTTCCGGAAAAATGAGCAGGCTTTTCAATTATGAATATCAGATTTTCTTTTACGGGAAAGATTTTGAAAAATTCAAAAAAGAAGCTGTTCCGTTTATAAAACCTCAAACATCTGAAATCCCGGAACCTATCATTTATCCTGAACCTGAAACCGGCGGAAAAGTATATTTCATCGACTACGATATGGTGCAGATGGAAATGAGCAAAATAGCGAAAGGCAAAAATATGGAAGTGAAAGATTTCGGGAAAATCAATGTTTTTAATGAATATTTCGGAAGAGGATTGTCGTCTATTGTTTTTCAGGAAATGCGGGAAAGCAAAAGTCTGGCGTATTCTGCTTATGTTTCGTATCAGACAAATCCGCTGCTGCATCATCCCGATTACATCAGCACTTACATCGGAACGCAGCCTGATAAGCTGATGATTGCGGTGGACACTTTGTCGGAACTGATGTCCGAACTTCCACAGGTTGAATTGCAGTTTGAAAATTCCAGAAACGCCGCGCTGAAACAGATCGCATCGGGAAGAATTACCCGAACCAATATTTTCTTTAATTTCCAGAATCTGAAAAAACTCGGTGTTCATCACGATCTGCGGAAAGATATGTATCAGGAAATTGAAAAGCTTTCATTAAAAGAGCTTACAGAATTTTACAATTCCAAAATAAAACCTTTACATTTCAACACGGCAATTATCGGCAAAAAAGAAAATCTGAATAGGGAAGCTGCAGAAAAACTGGGCGGTTTTACGGAAGTCAGCCTGGAAGATATTTTTGGATATTAGTAAAGCTAAGATTGCATTGAAAAAGAAAAAACCGGTGATTATTGTTTCAACGGTTTTTATTTTAAAATTTTTATAATGTTTTCAAAACTTCCGCGGCGATGCTGTAAGAATTCAGCTTTTTATCAAAATCATAAATATTACCCGAGACGATAATTTCATTTGGACGATACAGGCAGACAAATTCTTTCAGCCGATCAGAAAGAATATTTTTATCACCAACAAAAGTTTTATCTGTCATACGATTCAGATGCAAGGAAACTTCGTCTGAGATAGTATCCAACGTAGTCTCTTCAGGCGGCAGAAGCGGTTGGCGCTCATCCGTAAGAATATTTGCAAAAGACTGAAAATGGGAAGTTGATAAATAGTGTGCTTCATCCACGGTTTCCGCGGCAATGATGTTGATGCAAGCCATTATGTACGGTTTTTCCAGAAATTTCGAAGGCTGAAAATTATTTCTGTAAATCTCAAAAGCGATTTCCATCTGGGCCGGGGCAAAATGAGCAGCAAATGCATACGGCAACCCTAATTTTGCAGCCAGATAAGCCGAATCCGTGGAACTTCCCAAAATATAAACCAGCACATCAGCATTTTCTCCGGGAATGGCACGAACTTTAGCTTCAGAATTTTCCGGACTGAAATACTGGAGAAGCTCTTTAATATGAAATTCGAAATCATAATTCGGGAGCAAACTTCCGCGTCTTAAAACTGCAGCTGTCAAAGAATCGGTTCCGGGCGCTCTTCCCAATCCGAGATCAATTCTTCCCGGAAAAAGTCCGTCCAAAGTTCCGAATTGTTCTGCCACCGAAAGTGTTGTGTGATTGGGCAGCATAATTCCTCCCGAACCAACACGAATGGTGGAAGTTTGCGAAGCAATATGCCCGATAAGTATTGACGTTGCTGCACTTGCAACATTCGGGAAGTTGTGATGTTCGGAAAACCAGTATCTTGTATAGCCTGATTTTTCAGCGTGTTGTGCTGCTTTTACAGATTTTTCAAATGTATCGGCTACGGAATCTCCTTTGATAATGGTAGCGAGATCAAGAATGGAATATTTCAGAGACATAGGTCAATCTTTATTTTCTGATGTTCAAAGGATGAACCAAAATATTTTCTACGACAAAGTGGCATTTTTTCATCAAAAAAACTAAATATCTTTTAAAAATATTAAACCGAAACATAATATTAATGCTCTCAATAAATTTTAAAAATCCACTCCGAAACCGATCACAAATCTTCCTTTATCCGAAGAATAAAAATAGGAAGCTTGTAATGCGACCTGATTCAGAGCGTTCAGCCAAAATCCGCCTCCTACGGAAGTGTGCCATTTTTTCGTGATTTCATCTGGAATCCAGACTCTTCCGTAATCGAAACCACCGAAAATACCGATGTTTAAAGGAACGAATGAATTCCGGAATGTACCCAGATCCACACGTAAATCCGAAGACTGGTAAAATGAATTTTTTCCGTAAAAACGATCAAACCGGAATCCCCGCAAATTATTATTTCCTCCTAAAGTCGCCATTTGATAAAATTCGTAATCGTTGCTGAAAAGCCATTTTGCTTTGGCATATGTTGAAAAAATCAGTTTTTCGTTTCGGGTAAGATAATGTACAAATCCCAAACCTGTCTCAAAACTCGGCAGTTTTTTATCATTGTCATTCAGATTTTGACGATACGAAAACTGTGAATCGAATTTCATTCCCAAACTTGGATTGGCTTTCCGGTTCAGGTTTTCGTAATGAAAACCAATGTCTATTCCTGCAAAATGATTGGTTTTGAACACATTATCATCCACAATATCCGGAAGCGAAATCCTGCGGTCAGCGGTTTTTTCAATTTTTAAAGCCTCATAAATTAGTTTTGCCTGAAAATGGCTCGCGTTCTTTTTCCAGTTTACCGAAGGCGAAGCGTAAAACTCTTTGGCACGAACACGATAATAATCTTCATCGTAAAAATCTTCACCGTATTTCTCAATTTCATTGACCGATAAATTTCCCTCTCCGAAAAAATTCCGGATAAAATGCGAACTCGTAAAACCGGTATTCAACTGATAAAACCAGTTTCCCGTAATTCTCGGAAAAATTCCTTCATAACCGATCTCGTAGCCTTGCGAACCTGTAAAATAATTCGCTTTCAGAGAATGTTTCGCGGAAAACGAATTGCGGTTGAATCCGTTCTTCACATAACTTCCCGTAATTCCCAAAATTATGCCGTCGTCAGGATTGTAGCCTGCATTCGGCATTGATGTGAAAAAACTGTATTTCGGTTTCCGGTAATCGTATTCATTCAGTTCGTAATCATCGGTCAGAGTAGCAGAAACATTTTTGGAATTCAACGTATTTTTCTTTGATTTGTAATCGTAAATATGAACTTTATTTGGAGAATTTACGGTATACGAATCATTATTCGAACCACCTGACAAACGGACTTTTATAGGATTGTTCTCTTTTCCGTTCACTTCAAAAACATCGTCATCGCCAAGACCGTAGATCCAGATTTCGGAAGTTTCATTTTTGGAATATGTTTTTTGAAAATCAAGTTCTTCGCCATCTTTTTTCAGTCGGTAGATTTTTACTTCGGTTTTTCCGCCCGGAAGACGGTTGATCACGAATTTATCTTTTTTATTCGTTCCGGTCAGCAGGACGATCTTCTGCAATACTTTGTAATATTGGGAAGCATATTTCTGCAGGTCTTTTTTCCGGGTCTCCAGATTTTTCTTAATTCTTTCAACATCCTGATTCTGAACTTCTTTTGGTAATTTTGCAAACGCAGAATCTATAATATCTGAATTCAGATGATTCTGAATAAATTCCGATTCTTCCAGCCAGTCCTTTTCCGAAGATGCCTTTGTAAAAGCCAGATCCAAAGTGTAAGGTTCCATATTGAACCACTTTATATTTTTGATTTTTTCCTCAAAACTTTGCATATGCCGTAGTTCTGGAAAAGCAAGAATTATTTTAGTCAGAAATCCGTTGTAGCGTACAAAAGCCTGGTCGCGGTCTTTCGGAATCGGGGAAAAATAAATATAATTTCCGTCCGGTTTCTGTTCCCATTTCCACTGGTCGTAATGCCTGTCCCAATCGCCAATCAGAATATCGAAAATCCTTGCTCTGATGTACGCTTTTTCATCCATTTTATACTTTTCGTCTTTCGCGAGAAGTTTGATGATGTCCTCCGTTCCGAGAACTTTATTCGGATTTTCTTCGGTTTCGGCGGGGCGGATTTCCAGATAATACAGCTCATCACCGAACTTTTGATTGAATTTCCCCAAACGGTTCTGTTTCGGAACATATACCAGTTCAGGGTCGGTATGCTTTACGCCGACAGATTCCGACAAATCGCCGATTGCCAAAGGAGTGTAAGGATTAGAAGAAGTGTAAAAATCCAGCAGAAAATTATCCGCGAATCCGCCTGCAAAATCATCCGCAACATACTGCGTTTTGAATGCTACGGATTGCAGAAAACGGACTCCGCTTTTTTTCAGGGCACGAATTACGTATTCTCCTTTCGGCGTGTTTAATCTTAAAGAATTGGTCTGATGTCCGCCTCCGGAACGGTTCGGATTTGCACCGCCGAATAATGTATCCAGAACTAAGGTCGGAACTTTTACCGGAATGGAATACGTTTCCCGATAATTTTTGCCCCAAAGCCATTCGTAAAATTTACTTTTTTCCGTAAATGATTTTTCATAAATAGAAGCGGTGGTTTCTTTCGGAAAATCAGCCGGAAACTTTTGCGGAACATATTCGGAATTTTCTAAAACCTGTTTGCGAAAAAGGAGCTTTTCTTTCCCGTTTTCCCTCCCGAAATAGGAAACTTCTGCGTCGCCCGATTTCGAAATATTCAGAATTGCATAGCCGTTCTTTCCGTAAGAAAAATCGTTTGGAAATATTGCAGCAGCGGCTTCGTTTTTGGATCCGGCTCCGCTGATTATTTGTTTGATATTGTTTTTTTCGATGTATTGCAAGTTGTGATCGTGTCCGGAAACTATAATCACATTATCGCGGTCTGCAAGCAAAGTTTTCAGTCGTGAAGTGAGTTTCCGATAATTCGGGTTGGAAAGATCCTGATGCGTAATTCCGCCGGTTGCACGCATCAGATTAATTCCCGTTCCTAAAACCGGCAGCGGAATTTTATTTTCCAAAGGAAAAATCTGCTTTTCCAAAGAATAATATCCGCCGTGTGAACCGTGGTCTGTAACAGGATGATGCACCGCGACGATAATGGTTTTGTTTTGATTTTTATTCAGCTCGCTTTCAAATTCGGAGAAAAAATCTTCACGGGTTTTGATGTCGCATTTTTCGTTGATGCCCGGATTTTTGTTCCAGTCTGCCAGAAACCATTCGGAATCAATGAGAATCAGGGCGATGTCTTTTCCGATTTTTTTGGAATCGATTCCACAGCCGTTTTTCGGGAGAAAAGCGTTTTTATCATTAAGTTTTTCTATGATGTAGTCCTGTTGTTCTTTCAGACCTTCAATTCCGTTGCTGTACCAGTCGTGATTTCCGGGAATGAAAATGGTTTTTCCTTTAAAATTTTCAGTTAAATCAATCTGGCTGCCCAGTTTTTCTTTTGCCAGATTACGTTCTTCACTTTCAGCTTTCGGCATTCCACTTGGATAAATATTATCGCCCAAAAACAGAAGCGTACTGTTGGAATTCGCCGAATCCAGCTTGGCTTTAAACTGTTCGAGAATGGCTTTCGCACTTTCTTTATCAGCATTTCCTGCATCTCCGATTAAGTAAAAAGAATGTGCAATATCTTCGGGATTTATCCGTTGATGATGAGGCGTGTTTTTCACATTTTTCCCGTATTGCGCCTTTTCGGTTGCACACGAAGCGAGAACGAGGCTTAAAAGGAAAAATATGAAATATTTAAAATCATTTATTTTCATAAATTTGAATCAAATTAAAAATATGGACATCGTTACCAAAGCGGAAAATTACGTTATTCAGTTATTCAAAGATAAACTTTCTCCGGCATATTCGTTTCATAATATCGACCATACCAAAAGAGTGGTGGAAGCCGTAAAGCTCCTTTCCGAAAACGAAAATGTAAACGACAAAGATAAGGAGATTCTGCTTTTGGCTGCGTGGTTTCACGATTCCGGATACTGCCAGTCCTGCACAAAGCACGAAAATATCGGAATGGATGTGGCAGAAAAATTTTTAAAGGAAGAAAACGTAAATTCCGAAGAAATTCAGGCAGTCCGAAGACTGATCAATGCGACATCGCTGACGTATGTTCCGCAGAATCTTCTGGAAGAAATTATGAAAGATGCCGATACTTCGCACATCGGTTCCACAGATTTTTTTGAAATCAGCGAAAAGCTCCGCGAAGAATGCAAAAAAGCCCACAACCTGAAAATGAGCCGTTCCGACTGGGCAAACGGAAATCTGGTTTTCCTTGCAAAGCATCAGTTTTATGCTGGTTATGCCAAAAACCACTGGGATAAAATTAAGGAAGAAAATATCCAAAAAACAAAGGAACTGATAGGAGAGCTTGCAAAGAAAAAAGACGAAAAAGAAAAGTCGGAAAGCGAAAAATCGCTTCTGAACAAGAAAAAGCTGGAAAAGCTGGAATCTCCGGAACGCGGTGTGGAAACGATGTTTCGTGTTACGATGAACAACCACACCAAGCTGAGCCAAATCGCGGATACCAAAGCGAATATCCTGCTTTCGGTCAATGCGATTATTATTTCGGTGGCGCTTTCCACGATTGTTCCGAAACTGGATTCCCCGAAAAACGCTCATCTGATTATTCCTACATTTTTGCTGATTACGTTCAGCGTTGCAAGCATCATTATGGCGATAATGTCCACAAGACCGAAAGTTTCAAGCGGAACTTTTACCAGAAAAGACATTGAGGAACGGAAAATCAACCTCCTGTTTTTCGGGAATTTTCACAAAGTTTCTCTGGAAGAATACACCTGGGCGATGAAAGAAATGATGAAAGACCGGACTTATCTTTATGACAGTATGGTAAAAGACCTGTATTATCTCGGCATCGTTCTGAACCGGAAATACCGTCTTTTGCGGACAACTTACACGATTTTCACGATTGGGATCATTGTTTCGGTTCTGGCGTTTTATCTGGCGTTTAAGGAGTTTATTTAAATTACAGTTCCGGAACAAACTGATATTCAAAATCCCTGCAATCATAATTCACACTTACGCGGATTGCCTGCAATCCTATGATTCCCTGTAAATCTTCTACATCTACAATTTCTACATCGTTTTTCAGAATGTTTTCGTTTTGAAGAATTTTAATGTATTTCAGATAATCTTCCTTATCTTTCTGCTGTGCATACACAATGCTGATCTTCCCGTTCTGAACAAGCCTTTCTCCCGAATTTTTAATATACGCTTTGTCGATGCGTTTTTTGATCATTTCGTATCTCGCGTTGTAGCTTCCGTCCACATCGAAGCGTTTTTCGTCCATTCGGAAACGGATGTTGATCGGCGTGCTGTACACCAGAATCAAAGATGTAACATCCAGAGGAAAATCCAGTTCCGCTTTTTTGCGGTTGTATTTCACCTCAGTTTCACAAATTACGCGGAGCTGCCACAATCTCAGATTTTCCAGAAACAGTGGACTGTAAATGAGTTCCGGAGCAATGGATGAGCCGATATACAAATTATGTTCAACACCGTCGGTTTTAAAACGCTCATAATAAAAAGGGAAAACTTTCTGCTGCTCTTCCTGCCTTTTATCAAGCAGATCCGCGATAATACGGTTGATCTGTGAAAGCGTACCGTCGAATTTTTTCCGGTTTTGATAAACTGTCTGCGTTGCAGGATCCAGATTCTTATAATAATTGGTAACGATGAAATTATTTTCCGCGCTTTCTAATTTCAGTTCGTTAAAAAGCGGATGAATTTTAGTTATAATGAAATTCTGGATCTCGCTTTCCGTATTGGCTTTCAGGTCGTGTTTCAGTACGGTCAGATGATGCAGAATTTCGGATCTGATATTTTCGGAACCGGAAAAATAGATCTCATCAACCACCTTTTGAATCAAAGTAAGCTGAATCAGCAGATCTTTCTGGATCGCCAAATTTCGGGATGCGGAAGAATTTTTAACATCGGTTTGCCCGTAAAGCGGAATTAGATTTTCAAACTTAATGCTCCGGTACGGAAGATCGAATTCTTCATTATTATAAAAACCGATGTGGCGTTCCGCTTCTTCTCTGAATTTCCAGTAAACACTCGGATGAATGGAAGTATATTCCCGCTGAATAATGGCTTCGATACGGGTTTCCAAACCAACGTACAAACGTTCCATTGCATCTACCAGAAACGGCATTACGATTTCCATTTTGTTGGCATTCACGCTGTTGAGAAGTTTCTTTTTGGAAACCAGCTCTACGATTCCCAGCACTTTTTTATTCTTAATGATCGGTGCGAAAATGGCGCTTTTGATTCCTGAATCATAAAAATGTTTTGCAAGATGACTTTCAGGAAATTCGCTGTAGACCTTGTCGATATCGGAAATACTGAAATATTTTCTGGATTCCACCAGCGAAGTGAAATTCTTTTCGCTGAGAAGCTCGTTCTGTTTTGTTTTTGACAATCCGGAAAGGATGAAACTCTCCATAATATTGTTTACAGGACTTCTCACAAATTTATTTTCCGCAAGATTTACGGCAGTGTATCCGATTTCCAGATCGGCAACCTGAAATATGGAACGGAATATTTCCTGAACTTCGGGTTTCAGGTTTTCGTCTTCCTCGATATTGATGAGCTTTCCTTTCAGGTTGGAAACAGCGATCTCAGTAGTGGCATCATAAAAATTGATAATGGCAAAACCTTTCAGAATCCAGCTTTTCGGAGGGAATTTTTTTCGCCAGAGCTCGTGATCTTCCGCATTGTCCAGAAGCTCCGCAATCTCTTCTACGGAAAGATGCCGGAAATTTTCAGCCGGAAAAATTTCCATAAAATCAATATTGTTCAGAAAACGATAATGATTGATAATGCCCTGCTCATCAGGAATATTGAAAATAAAAGGCATCGATAGATTGAGCGGAACTTTGTAAAAGGCTTTCAGGATAATACAGCAGCACATTCTGTAAAACTGTTCCGGACTCAGTCCGCGGATAAACATTTCAAAATTTTCGCCGGCATTTTTCAGGATCGTACGAAAACGCTGTGTCGGATTGAAAAAGAAATTGTAAAACGGAAAGCCAATGGCTTTGATCTCGTTATCGGTAAGCATTGGCGGAAAAATATCGCGGAGAAGCTCTTTCATCAGATCTTCATTCTTTTCAAAAAAAGCAAGATCGGTAATTCCGCTTTTCAGTTCTGGGATCCGGTTTGCTTTGTCTGAAATTTTTTGGTGATACAAGGCATAATCAGGATTTTGCGCTGATTCGGACTCAATTTTTTCGATGAGCTTTTCAAAAGAAAACTTCAGCACAAACGGACTTTCGTAAAAAGACTGGAACTCCATAGTATAAAAATCCCTGCAAAGGTAAGTAATATTCGCAAGTTTTATGAGGACGGATGAAAAGGGCTTTTTACTTTAAACAATTGTAAGTATATTAAAAAAATAGAGATTTTAAATCCAGATGCCGAATGGAATTAATGATGATAAAAATAATTGGGCAGATAGAAAAGTAATTTTAATATACATTCTACATAAACATTTTTTTCCATCTTGTCACTGAATTCCGGCTGAGCTTAAAATGATCCGCCAGCTGGCTGTTATTAAGATGATGCTTTTTTTGATAGCTCAATATTTTTGAAATATCGGATCTGTTATATGAACGGTATTTCTGATTAGCTGCAAAAGATTGCTTATCAGGAATTCCATAAATTTTTTCATTGAGCCTGAGAATATCCAGTGACGACAGATTTTCCTTTTCTAAAAATGATTTGCATTCTTTCAGTTTATCAGGAAATTTTTGCTGCAGAATATCGGTGTAGATTATTTTGTAATCAGGTATTGTGGCGCTCGAAATCATAATTTTTGTTTTGCTGAAATAATATTTTAGAAATTAGGTGAAGTAAAGGATTTTTATTACGCATATTTACTTATCCACTTATATAAGGTTGTTTTGGGAATTTTGTACCGCTCTATAATCTGATTTTTAGTCATTTCTCCCGATTGTATTTTTTCGAGAATAAAGTTGATAACATCTTTTGTGTAAATGTTTTTACGGAATTGAGGCAGAGTTGTTTTTTTCTTACCGGCATTGGCTTCAACGGACGAAGGTGGAGAATATAAAATGAGATGCTGCGAGTATATTCTGAAGAAATCATAATCCAGCAGCTTACTCCATTTTATCAGGGTTTCCGTATCTATACTTTTTTCTTTGTACATCCTGCTTACATCTTCTTCACTGCATTTAATAAAATTGCAGATGCGTGATAGCTCTATCTCGCGTGCTGATACCTCTTTTTCAATCATTTCTCCGATATGGATATTCTTGAAGTTCATTATTTGTTGTTTTTGGAATCGTATTGAACGTTTTCTTTATAGCGATCAGGGGTGCTGTAACCAATGATCTTGTCAGGATTGAAAAAAGATCCTGACAAGATCTGAGATGTCTTACTGTTCTGCAATAGTGAGGTTATTGTATCCTGAATAACCGCCGGAAGAGGTTTTCAGGGTATTACTATTTCCGTGGTTCTGGTTGAGATTCATCCACGTATAAGGAACAAGCCTCTGCCCGGCTTTCATATGGAAAGTAGCCGTACAATTGCTTCCCGCATCAATATCTGAAGAAGACCATTTTGTAAATGAATTGGCACATTTTACACTATTTATCAGATTAGAAGAAATATTCCAGTTGGCAGAATCATCAAATAATCTCCATACTGCTTCTATCTGTATTGGCTGCTGACTTCCGCCAACCATACCGTCTATAGTTATCGGTGCCAGCGCATAGGTAAACGTTACCAGATAATTTCCATCTCGGGGAGCTGTAAATACTCCGGTGTCTGCATTGAAGTAATTGGTAGTGGTAGTTGAGCCATCCGCATTTCTTATTCCTTCAAACCGCTTGGTCCACTGTACCATATAGTTCACCCCATTGTTGGAAAGCGAGCTTTGGTTATAAACCGGTGAAGCTGAAGGATTAAAAGGACTGTCCGTTGCCGTAAACTGAACCCTGCTGTTGTCCTTATAGGCAATTACGGAAACTTTAGGAGGGAAGGGAGCTTTCCACAGCGGGATCCATTCCGTGGAGTTTGAGTATTCTACTTTGGCTTCAGAACCCGTGTTGGAAGGATTGTAGCGTATTGCTCCTTCATTTGCTGCTGATGCTGAAAGTGTAGTAGTCCCGAAACCTATTGCGGAATTACTGTTGTCTTCAGCTCTTGCGTCCAGCTTCACTTTTGGGGCAATATTTCCTATACCAACCCGAATGCGTCCGGAATTATTTTTTACCACAAAGTCATTTGCCAATTGTTCGGCAGTTGGCGTATCTGCATTATCTTTTGCACCGTCTATATGCAAAATTCCCTGAGGATTGGTAGTATTGATTCCCACATTTCCCTGTTGTCCATAGCTGAAGGAAACAGAAAGAATAAACAGGGTAGTGATATATTTTATAGTATGTCTCATTTCTTTATGTATTTAATTTTACTGTTTTTTATATTCCGAAAATGGATAAAGAGGTATAAGCCGAATCAGAATGTAATGTTTTGGCAGAATTCAGCTGATTCAGTATGCTTACCGATATTTTATCGCCTTTGTTCAGGTTAAAAATGCCTGAGCATTGTCCGGATGCGGGGATGCTTACGTTTGGTCCCGGATAGGAATTCACGCATTTAAAAACCGTATTGGTGTTCGGTGAAGTACTGTCTGTACTGATGATGGCTTCTGCTCTCGTATTATTTCCCAGAGAAGATGCAGCTGTAGCATAGGTAAAAGAAACAAGGTAGTTTCCATTCTTTACAGCGGTAAATTCCCCGGTAACAGGATCGAAGCTGCCGTTTACGTCTTCTGTTTCCGTCCAGTTGGCAATTTTTGTCGTTGCGTTGTTGGCTAAAGATTGTCCTGAAGCATTTACGGCATATACGAAATCGTTTGGTATTCTGGCTTCTAATTCATTCCAGCTTACAGCATCCGAATAGCTTATATGTCCGTCAATAAATTCCGGAGCTGCTGGTGCAGAAGGATAATATTTCAATGCTCCTGCTCCTGCATCGTCAGCAGTCTGGGTAGTATTTCCGATTCCTATCGCATCCTGAGGATTGATAATATCAGCGGAGCGGATATCAAGTCTTGTAACCGGTGTAATAGTACCAATGGAAACGTTTCCTGTAGCTCCCACAGAAAAATCATCGTCATTCCGGATATCTCTTGCCGGTGGAGCAGGTGGCGCAGACTCATTATTTTTAGCTGCGTCAATATGTAAAATTTTTTGCGGATTGTTAGTTCCTATTCCTACATTCTGAGCCTGCATTATGCGGCTTCCTGATGACAGTAGTATGATGAAGAATATATTTTTCATTAGTGTATGTTTTTTATTGTTCTAAAATAGATAAATTGACAAACCCGTAGTCATTGCTGGTAACAGCGCTATTTGTCCGTGTAATAATAGATGTTGTTCCGGATGCATATACATTTTCGTATAGTCTTACCTGCAGAACATCTCCTTTTTTTAGCCTCACACCTGCAAGACATTGTACGGGAGTCTGTGCATTCACAAGCGGAGCTTCTCCTGTAACAGGTTTCATACACCTCTGTACGGTTGCAGTAGTTGGGCTTCCGCCGGCATCCGTACTTAGTACGATATAGCGTAATTCGGCACTTGAGCCTGCGTTTAAGGCAACATTTACCAAATTCACAGTAGCCGATACCAGATAGACTCCTTCTCTCGGAGCAGTAAATCCGTTGGGCGCATTATTAAGAGCAGTATTATTTGTTCCGATAGCCGGATCTTTGTAATAGGTGTTAAAATTATCTACAAATTCATTGTTAAAGATAATCTGCTTTTCAACATTATATGTTACCCTGTCTCCTGTAGTATTATTAGCAATAACGACGGCTTTTTCCGGAAAAGAAACAAGATCAACCCACCTTGTACCGTCGGAGTATTGTAGTTTCCCTCCATTAAAAGAAGTATAGCGGATTGCACCTGCATCGGCATCCGAAGCAAGTTGTGTGGTTTTTCCTACAGCAATGGAATTATCGGTATTTACGGAAGAACGGACATCAATCCGCACCTTAGGAGCTGTATTTCCTATCCCTGCACTTCCTGCGGTAGTTATCACAAAGTCATTAGCCTGCTGAGATGCCGTGGGAATTCCCGTTGCGGAATTATCTTTTGCTCCGTCAACGTGGAAGATTCCCTGAGGATTTGGAGTATTAATTCCTACCTGTCCGAACATTATTGCTGAACACAATAAGGTTCCTGAAAGAATGATATGTTTTTTCATTTTATTATTGTTTTATGTATTGCCATCTTTGTAACAGATGATTAAATTTCATTTTAACATAATACCGAAGTCGTCAATTCGATATTAGATTTTCATTATTTTGTTTGGGAGAAAAAATGAAAATGCCTGTTCTTTTGGAAAATAAAAGAACCTGTGCTTCAGCTGAACGGAGGAGGTGGGCGAGTTCGGATGCAGCTTTGGTATCTTTCAATAAAGAAAATCAGAATAAAGCTGACAATGAAGACGGAAAGTCCGGGAATAAAAGAAATAAAATCTTTTTGGTTGTGTGTACATATATTTTTATGCTGCTGGTTTACGGGAATCCCGCTTACGCCAGCAACAGAAGATGTGAAGAATGTTTCCGGAGATTTGTTTTTTGATAAATATCGCTTTACATTGGGTTTATGTTTTTGTACATCATCTTTTTTTAAATCTGTTTTCTTTACCCGGAAAGCTTGTTTTTTCTTTATCGGAACACTTTTGGCGGAAGCTCTTTTCTCAGTGTCTACGGATATGTGAATATCCCCCTTATTATATACGACTGTTCCCGGAGCAATATATATTTGAACTGAAGCCTGATCAGATATCTGATCATTGTCGGGAGCGAAGCTCCCGACAATGCTAAAGCCGGATAAAGGAATTAAAAAAATAAAAAGGCACAAAGCTCCCTGTATCACAGGATGCAGAAAAAGCCTGTATGCCTTTTGTATTTTTCTCATCATTTTGTTTTTATTGAGACAATAATTATTGTATCTTATCACAGGCAATATTAGAATTATAGTAAGGTACCTACAAGGAAACGATGTGAGAATTATGGAATAAATACCCGGAATTCTATCTTCTTTTTATAAAATGGAAAAAAGTGAATCTTGAAATTATAGTGTTAAATATCAAATTGTTACATTTTGTTTTGAAAAAATAATTTCAGAAATTCTTACGTATAATTCTGTATGAATAAGTAGATATTTGTACGTTTGTAGTCTGATTAAAATTTGATGCTTGTTGGGATATTATTGAACATTTTATAAAAAACACACCTTATGAAAAAGTATGTATTCATACTGTTTCTTTATTTTTTCTTCCAGAGCCTGAACGCCCAGAATCAATCTCCGGATGCAAAAGAAATTCAGAGACAATATGATCTGATTTCTAAACAGGAACATAATGATAAGAACTTTAAAGCCGTTCAGCATTTGTATAATGCTTCCCAAAAAGCAAAGTATGAAAAAGGACTACTGAAAACAAGCCTGTATCTGGCGGATCAGTATATTTCCAAAAGCGATTACGAAAAGGCAATAAGCTTCAATACTATTGCGGAAAAACTGGCATTGAAGATTGATGATAACGAATCGTTGTTTGCAATACATAATAATAAAAGCAGGTTATTTGATGCTCAGGGGTTTGAATCAGAATGTATCAGAGAGAGTTTTATTGCCCTGAAAATAGCCAAAAAGACAAAAGATTCTGATAGCAGACATTACATGACCTCGATTGCGTATCAGAATATGGCGGCCAATTACAGCTCATTCAAAAAACCTCAGGATTCCATATTGCATTACATGAAAAAAAGTATTGCTGAAATTGAACAAATGAGCGATACGGATAAATGGTATCTGCAAAAGTATAATATGCTGTTGTTTCTTAACTGTAATATGGGGAATTTTTATACCGGCGTTCATACTCCTCAGCGTCTTGATCTGGCAGAAGAATATTATATGGAGGCGTTGAAGTACAGAAAAATACATCCTAAGGCATTTGAACATTCGGATCTTGCTGTCCTGAATTCTTTGGGAAGATTTTATGTAGAGAAAGGAGAATACGGACAATCTATAGAATTTGCTAAAGAAGTTCTCAACCTCGAAAAAAAGAAGAATAATCCCCAGGCCAGACTGATAGGCTATATGAATCTCACCAATTCTTATGAAGAAATGAAGAATGAGGATTTGAGAGTTAAATATTTAAAATTGTATACAGAGCTTAGCGACAGCTTGAATATGGCTGCTAAAAAAAGTGTCAACAAAAGTGTGGGACAAATTGTTTCAGCAGAAAAATATAAAAGTTCGCGAAATCTTCGTAATATAATATGGATTACAACAGGAATATTTCTCATTGCAATAATAGGCGCTTATATATTGTGGAAAAAAAATACGACCAGATTTCACAGGAAATATGAGGAGCTGATAAAAAAAATCAATTCAGAAAGAGAAAATCCGGGACTTGAGGATACTGCTGCCGATATGAAAAAAGCAGTTTCTTCTCCCGATATTCCGGATGAAACGATATCAGGAATACTTGATAAGCTGAAAAAATTTGAAAATTCGGATAAATATCTGAAGAAAGGGCTTACAATTTCTTCACTTGCTCATCAGATGAACACCAATCCTAAATATCTCTCTATAGTGATAAAAGAGCGCACCGGAAAATCTTTTAATAATTATATTAATGGTTTACGTATAAATTATATTTCCCGAAAAATTTATGAAGATCCGTCCTATAAATTATATAAGATAAGCCATCTTGCCGAATTATGCGGATTTTCTTCCAGAGAGGTCTTTACGGTTATTTTTAAAAAAGAAACAGGCATTAACCCTTCTGATTTTATTGAAAAATTAAAAAAGAAAAAGCAGAAGCAGGATGTATGAAATTCATCCATTTTGAAAAAGATATTCGGAATTTCTCACAACTATTGATTTTCGGGGCAGTACAAACAAATTATTTTTGAGACAATTAAATATTTTATTGTTATGAAAAAAATTACTTTGTTATTCGCCTGCTTATTTTTAAGCACCCTAAATGCTCAGACCACCCTTCGGGTTTTATCCGGTATGGGAACTCGATTATACGATATTAATGATAATGGTATCGGAGTTCACCCCGGTGGTTATTATGATTATTCTACCAATACCAGTACTCCTGTTGAGAGTGGTGCACAATCTACAAACAAAATAAATAATTCAGGAGATGTAGCAGGAACAATGCCTTTTACTGCAACAGACGGCTCTAATCTGAGTCAGGCTGCATTCAGGAAAAGCGGAAGCTGGACTGCTATTGGCTGGTTTCCCGGAGATGTTCCCGGAAACAGCTGGTTCGGAAATTCAAATGCTATCTCGGGAAGCAGTAAATATATAACCGGTCAGATCTCTGTAGGTGCAGCCGGCTCTTATCCTTTTATTTACGATACTGAGAATAACACGCTTACCAAACTAACAGACGGTGACGATCTTTGGGAATATGGAAGAGGAGAAGGAATAAATGATGCAGGGTATGTTTCCGGATTTGTAGACAGGGAAGATATTTTTGGTGGAGGAACATTCTGGGTACCGGCTTATTTCGATCCTTCCGGAACTTTACATTATATCGATTTTGATACTCCCGAATCAGGAGAAGCGGCAGATATTAACAATGCTGGAAAGATTGTGGGATATAAAGGAACCAAGGCATTTATTTATGATGTGAATACGAATGTTTATAAATCTTTCGGATCTACAGCTGCCATCAGCAATCCTGTTTTTACAAGCATTTCCGAAAACGGACTGGTAATCGGATATGAAGGAAATATAGGAAGCCGTAATGTGATTGTATATCACGAAGGTATGTCTGAGCCTATGCTTCTGTCGGATTATTTGCAATCCAAAGGAATAGAAATTACCACTTTCGATGGAAAATTGGGAACGGGAATGGGCGTTTCACCGGATGGGAAATATATTTGCGGATTTGATAATACAGCTCCTGTTATTTTCGCTTCCGGCTGGATTGTTCATCTGGATGAATTGCCATCTCCGCCAGGATGTCTGGATGCTCCAAACGGTATGAATCCGGCTGCATCTTACATTCCCTCTTGTGACGGAACGGCTGAAACAATTACAGATACGGCTAAAACCGGTCAATATTCGCTGGTAAATTTAACCGCAGGAAAACAATATACATTTTCCAGTTCTGTAAATACGGATTTCATAACAATCGCAAATGAAGCCGGAACAAAAGTGATTAAATATGGAACAGGAACTGTCAGTATAATAGCAAACGAGGATCAAACCGTAAGATATTACCTGAACTTATCAGATGATTGCAGCTATTCCTCGGAAACAAGATCTAAGTATATCAGCTGTAGCACACCGATAGGTTGTCAGTGGACCGTTCACGTTTTTGACTTTTTAGGATTTGGAGATGAAGTAAGTTGGACATTAAAAAATGCTTCAGGAGAAATAATTCTCTCGGGAGGTGGTTACGGTATGGGTTATGATGATACACAAACCGTTTTTGCAGACGGACCGCTTACATTTTATATTGAATCTTTAGGCACATTCGGAGACAATACACCATCTTATACTATCTCTAACGGAACTGAGGAGCTTGTATCCGGAAGTTTGAATATGGAAAATCAGGAAGCGACCTACTCCGATTTGAATTGTAACTCTATGGCTGTAAACGAATCTGCCGATACCTCTTTTTTCAGATATTATCCTAACCCGGTGGATGATATTATGAAAATTTCTTCCGAAAAAACTATTGAATCCGTATCGGTTTATTCAATTAATGGAAAAATGGTTTCAAGCACGAAGATCAAAAGCAAAAACCCCGATATCGATTTAAGAAAATTGAAGACAGGAGTTTATATTGTAACAGCTATATTTGATAACAATCAGAAAAAATCTTTTAGAATCATTAAAAAATAAAATTATTGAAAAATAATGAAAAGCAGCTCGCAGAATAATCTGCGGGCAGTTTTTATTTAAAAAGGACCTTGATCATAACACTCTATTTCGATGAACAGAACAAATTCAAAAAGCCGTATCTTTGCATCCTGTAAAATTTGATTTTTGAAAGACATCCGAACCCTTTCCTTAGACCAGTTAAAAGAATATTTCGTTGAAATCGGCGAAAAGCCTTTCCGTGCGAAACAGGTTTACGACTGGCTTTGGAGCAAAAATCTTCACGGTTTTGAGGAAATGACGAACCTTTCCAAAAATCTTCGGGAAAATTTATCGAAAGATTTTGTCATCAATCCGATTGCAGTGGATTTATTGCAGAAATCTTCGGATGGCACGATTAAGAATGGTGTAAAACTTCACGACGGATTAATGGTGGAATCCGTTCTGATTCCTACCGAAACACGAATTACGGCTTGTGTTTCCTCGCAGGTCGGATGTTCCCTGAATTGTGAATTCTGCGCTACCGCAAAGCTCAAAAGAATGCGGAATCTCGAAGTTGCTGAAATTGTGGATCAGGTTTCATTGATCGACAGGCAAAGTAAACTCTATTTCGATAGACCACTCACAAATATTGTATTTATGGGAATGGGCGAACCGATGATGAATTACAAAAATGTGGTGGAAGCCATTCACAAAATCACAAAACCGGAAGGTTTGGGAATGTCGCCGAGAAGAATCACCGTTTCCACTTCCGGAATTCCGAAGATGATAAAAATGCTTGCCGACGAAAATCTGAAAGTAAAGCTGGCACTTTCGCTTCATACCGCTATTGAGCATAAACGAAACGAAATTATGCCGTTTTCGGAAAAATTTCCTTTAACCGAAATTATGGAATCCCTGCAATACTGGTATCAGAAAACAGGCTCTGTCATTACGTTTGAATATTGCGTTTGGAAAGGCATCAATGATGGCGATGAAGATATAAAAGCGCTGATAAAATACTGCCGTCAGGTTCCGAGCAAAGTCAATCTGATTCAGTATAATCCGATCGGAGAAGGAAAATTTGACCACAGAAGCATTGCAGCGGAAGAACGATATGTCCGTGAATTGGAAAAAGCCGGAATTACCGTAATGGTAAGACGAAGCAGAGGAGGAGATATTGATGCAGCCTGTGGACAATTAGCCAATAAATCAGCGGAATAAATTCAGTAAATTTGTTCGTGGGAACACGCCATAAAGGCGTGTTCAGAAGAAATAAGTTCAAAAAAATGTTCAGCCATAAAGGAAAAACCAGAACCGATAAGCATAATTTAGGGATTGCTTCCTTATTATCGTTTGTTGCGGGTTTGGTGAATGTGGTTGGTTTTATGGCAGTTGCGAAGCTTACTACCAATGTTACGGGACATTTTGCATATTTTATAGATGAAGCTTTTATGCTTAGATTTACACAGGCTTTTCATACAGCTTTGTATATTTTCTTTTTCTTTTTGGGAGCATTTTTTTCCAATTTTATGGTGGAAATTTATTCCAGAATCAGGGAAAATCTGGTTTATATTATCCCGACTTTTACAGAAAGTGTTATCCTTTTCCTTATTGCCCTTTTCGGGAATTTTCTGGTGGAATTTCACCCTGATCTTATCGCATTGTGTCTTCTCTTTGCAATGGGAATGCAGAATTCTCTGGTTACCAGTATTTCCCATTCTGTTGTACGGACTACGCATCTTACGGGACTTTTTACGGATATGGGAATTGAGATTTCCCAGCTTTTTTTCTATAAAGATAAAGACCATAAAAACAGGTTGATAAAATCTATCAAACTGCGGCTTACGATTATCCTGACATTTTTTTTTGGCGGAATTATAGGTGGAATTTCATACAGATATTTCGGAATCCACACTTTGCTTTTAGGAAGTTTAATCCTGATTATCGGACTTACCTATGATTTTATAAAAATTAAAATTTTACTTGTCAAAAGAAAGCATTCCTAATGCTGAATTTAGAATTTAGTTAATATCTTTGCTCGGAAAACAGAAAAAAATGGAATTTATTTTTGGAGAAAATGCGTTGGAAAGTGTTTATGCTTGGGCGATTCCGCTTCACGCTGCTGTTATTTTGGCAGAGATGATTTATAGCCACATTATGGAAGCCAAACTATACAGCCGGAAAGACCTTTTTACCAATATCTATCTCGCTTTGCTGAATTTCGGACTGGATCTGCTGATGAAAACATTTGCAATGCTTGTAATGTTTTTCTTCTACGACCACCGGATTTTCGATTTTGATTTAAATACGTGGCATTACTGGCTTCTCTGTTTTCTTGCAACCGATCTTGCGTATTATTTTCATCATTTGGTGGATCATAAATCGAGAGCTTTCTGGGCGGTTCATATCACGCATCACAATTCGGAATATTTCAATCTCACCACAGGTTTCCGGAGTCCGGTTTTCCAGCCGCTTTACCGGTATATGTTCTTTTCGCCGCTCGCGTTTTTAGGTTTTAATCCCTGGACAATTATGGTGTGTTATGCAGTCGGACAAGTGTACGGAACGTGGGTTCATACGCAGACTATCAAAAAAATGGGATTTCTGGAATATATTTTGGTAACACCTTCTCATCACCGTGTTCATCACGGATGCAATATCAAATATCTGGACAGGAATATGGGAATGGTCTTTATTTTCTGGGATAAAATTTTTGGAACTTTTGAGCCCGAAGATCCTAAAGTTCCCGTAAAATTCGGGATTTATCCGAAAATGCCCGATGATGGCCCTGTTACAACTCTGCTCTACGAATGGCGAAAAATATGGAAAGACCTGAAGCAACCGAATCTTACGATAAAGGACCGTTTTTTTTACATTTTTTATTCGCCGGGTTGGCGACACGACGGAACAGGAAAAACCGTGAAGCAATATCAGAAAGAATATTGGGAGAAGAAAAAACGAAAAGATGAGAATAAATAATTTTTGATTTTTTCAAATGAAGAGTTTTTTTTCTGTTATATTTATTTCCTTTTTTATTTATTCTTTTTCACAGCAGGAAAAAGTTCTCAAAATACGGAATTACCGGATTGCTGTTCTTTCCGATTCTGTAAAGGAAAGCTCCGGTTTAGATTTTTTTGGAGAAAAATTGTATACTTTTAACGACAGCGGAAATACATCCGAGCTTTTTGAAATTGATAAAAATTCAGGGAAAATTTTAAGAATTCTTAAAACAAATCTCATCAATAAGGATTGGGAAACTTTAACCAATGACGGGAAAAATTTTTACATCGGAGATTTTGGGAATAATGCTGGAACTCGGAAAGATTTGAAAATTTATAAAATTCCTTTCAAATATGATTCTCTTACAACAGATTCCGTAAAAACAATCTCGTTTTATTTTCCTGAACAGCAGGATTTTACTTCAAAAAATCTAAGTACCGATTTCGATGCGGAAGCAATGATTTTTCTGAACGGAAAAATTCATCTTTTTACCAAAGAATGGAAATCGAAATCGGTAACACATTATATTGTAAATCCGGAAATTGCTGAAAAACAACCTGCTGAAAAAACAGAAACTTCTAAAACCGGTTTTGCGGGAACGGATGCCGCATATTTTGATAAAAAACTATATCTCGTCGGTTATACAAAAGGAGCAGAAGTGTATCTTGAAATTTTTGATGAAACGGAATCCGGAATTTTCTTTTCAGGAAGATCGGTCAGATATTTTATCGGAACTGCTTTTTCCATTGGACAGATCGAGGGAATTGCCGTGAATGAAGATGGAATTTATATTTCCGGAGAAGCATTCCATTCACCTTTGGGGATCAGGAAACAGAGTTTTTATTTCATCCCGAAAGAAGAATTCTGATAGTTTAAATTTTCTTTTTTATCGGGGAAATACGTTATATTTGTGCAACCTAATCGCTGTTGTTTTGCCAAATATCGTAGAAGAAATCAAAAGCCCGATCAATGATGAAATGAAACTTTTCGAGCAAAAGTTTTACGAATCGATGCAGAGCAATGTTCCGCTTCTGGACAAAGTTACCCGCTTTATCGTTACTACAAAAGGGAAGCAGATGCGTCCGATGTTTGTTTTTCTTTGCGCTCAGCTTATCGGAAAAGTAAATGAAAAAACTTATCGCGGTGCTTCGATGATCGAGCTGATTCATACCGCGACTTTGGTGCACGATGATGTAGTGGATGAAAGTTTTAAACGACGTAATTTTTTCTCTATCAATGCTTTATGGAAAAATAAAATTGCGGTTCTGGTTGGCGATTATCTTTTGTCAAAATCCGTTCTGCTTTCTACAGATAATAAGGATTTTGATCTGCTTGCTGTGATTTCCAGAACCATCCGTGAAATGAGCGAAGGTGAGCTTCTCCAGCTTGAAAAAGCACGTAAACTTGATATAACGGAGGAGGTTTATTATGAAATTATCCGTCAGAAAACCGCGACCTTAATTGCGGCATGTTGCGAAATTGGTGCTCTTTCCAATGGAGCAGATGAAAATTTAGCAAAGAAAATGCAGGACTTCGGTACTTTTACGGGAATGGCGTTTCAGATTAAGGATGATCTGTTTGATTATTTAAGCTCCAATGTTATCGGAAAACCCGTCGGCATCGATATTAAAGAACAGAAAATGACGCTCCCGTTGATTCATACTTTGAAAATGGCAAACGAAGCGGACAGAAAATATTATTTCAACACGATAAAACATTATAACAACGATAAGAAGCGTGTAAAAGAGCTTATTGATTTTGTGAAAAAATCCGGTGGTCTGGATTACGCGGTTACGATAATGAAGGATTTCCAGAAAAAGGCAAAAAATATTCTCGATGAATTTCCGGATTCCGAAGCGAAGCATTCTCTTCACCTGATGCTGGATTATGTGATTGAGCGGAAGTTTTAGTCTTTTATATTAAAATATCGTCATCATCTTCTGATTCCGGAGCAGATTGAAAGGAAGCCTTGAATTTTTCTTCTTTCATCATTTTAATAAAATAAGAAGGCTTTATGTTGAACTTTTTCTGAAAATTTACCGAAAAACTTTCAGCACTTGCATAGCCTGATATTCTTGCGAGTTCCTTAATATCGGTATTCAGAAAAACCAGATCGGTACGAAGCTGATGAATAATATAATCCAATCGCAAATCGCTGATATAAGCTCCGAATTTTTTACCTTTATACGTATTGATGATTTTTGAAAAATAAGTGGAATTGGTTCCTACAGCTTCACTGAGAGCTTTTTGTGAGATCTGTGGATTCAGAAATTGGTTTTCCTCCTCGAATTTATCCAGCTGCTTAAGAACGTTTTGTACAAAAAACGGGTTCATTCCCGGAATTTTATTGTAATACTCCATATCGGTTTCTTTCCGGAAGCCGGTTTTATCACTTTGCAAAAACGTCATTTTTACGGAAGATACTTTTTGATTCTCTTTTTCGTTCAGTTCTTCAATAATTTCGTTAAAGCGCTTTCTGTACATTTTTTTCAGCCTGTAATACCGTAATACGTTGAACAGGATGATCAGGATACTAATGATGATGGTTCCGAGAAGTACCTGCTTTTGTACTTCCATAGATTTTTCAATGTTTTCTTTTTCTTCTAATAGTTTTTGAGTATCATATTCCTTATTAATCTTAGGATACAGGTATTTGTAGTTTTTTTCATAAGACCGATCCAATTCCATCAGTTTGTTGATGTATTCCAGCTGTTTGTTTTTATTTCCTATGGAATCATTATATTTAATCAGAATTTCATATGCGGAACGAAATTCCGGACCAAGATTTTTAGTCTTATTATATTCATTATCAACTTCTTCCAGATATTTTATGGCAAGCCCTCTTTTTCCTGTTTTCCAATACGTTTGCCCGAGATAAAAGACTTCCGTTAAATGCGGCCATTGATCGTTATAGCTTTCCAGCGCTTCGGTAAGTTTTATAATGGCGGTTTTGTAATCTTTGGAATAATAGGCTCCGGTTCCCATCAAAGAAATAAAATAAGGAATGTATTGTTTCAGGTTTTGTTTTTCACAATAATTGAATGCTTCTTCGAAAAGAGGTTTATTTTGATCCGTTTTACCCAATCGTATATTGGAATCAATATAGCTCATTAATGAATAGAGGTAGTACATTTCGTAATTTTTCCCCAAATCTTTTTTATTAAGATTTTTTTTGAAATATTTCAGACATACTTCCAGTTCTTTATTGGCATCTTCATACAAACCCAGATATTTTTTATTCTGGGCAATATAATAGATGGTTTTGTAGATATTGTATTCATCACCTACATCAGTAGAATAGGTATTGGCTACAAGAATATCATCCAGCGCATTATTATATAAGAATTGCTTCATATATGCAATTCCCCTGTTCAGGTAGGCATCGGTAAGAAGTTTTTTATCGGCAGACTTTTTCCCGACCATCAGAGCACTGTCCGCAAATTTCAGATTTTTAGGATATTCGGAATAATTACTCGCATATCTGTATGCATACAATAAGGTTTCGTAATTATTTTCCTTCTTGGATTTTTGAATATAAAGATTAATCAGCTCCCACATTTTTTCCGGCTCGTTATGCAGGCTGTCTATCTTTTTCTCAATTTCTTTATAATCCCATTTTCTTATCTGAGATTTTTGTGCGGAAATATTCCCCAGAATGAGGAAGAAAAAAAAGATTAAAAAATATCTGCGAGAGAACATTCGTTTGCTCTGAAATTAGTTATAATTACTTCTGAGAATTATTTTTTACAATAATACTGTATTTTTTTTTGTAAAACCAGTTAATTTTTATAAAAACCGTGTTATTTTTTATAAAATCCGAGTTCTAAAATTTGCGTAGATAGGTATTCTCATCATACATTTGCTTCAGACAAACGGAATAGCAGTCTACTTAAATTTATACTGCTCTTTCTTTAAAATTTAAATTTAACAAAAATTATAATATTATGAAAAAGTTAGTTTTTATTGCTTTGGGAATTGCAGCTCTTACAGTAGTTTCATGCAGACAAGAAGATGAAGTTTTTAACTCTGAAGATGCTCAAGGTCTTAGAGTTTTGGAATCCAGAAAAGCAGCATCAGATTCCACAAATACCCATTACGGAGTATTCAGCCAGGATTTGGCAAACGATGGAGATCCAGCTCCGCCACCAATCAGATAGTTATTTTATTTAATATTCTATATAACTAAAAATAAATTTTTTTTTCATCATTTGTGTTTTGGTCCTCGCGTTGTGAAACGACGGGGACTTTTCTTGTATGTTTTTTAAACGACGGTTTTACAATTTAAGAGTTTTTAATGTGTGATTTGGTGATAAAAATTATAATCTCAAAAACGAGTAAAAAATGTTAAGTGTTTGATAATAGGTATTGTTTATTTGTAAAATAGATTTTTGGAAAGTTAATCCGGTAGATTTTTTTAAAATATTTTAAAAATCAGAAGAATTACTGACACTATAATGGTAAACAACGAGATCACAAATAAATAATCCGCAATTTTTTCGTATTTAATTTCAGATTTCGTATTTGCAGTACGGATAGCAAGAAATGAGAAAAAGCAGCTTATTGCCAGACAGATGCTAGCAATTCCTGCGCATTCATCCAAAGGTGTTCCGCTTGCCGTTTTCGTAATTTTGATGGAAGTAATGATAATAAGGCAAAAACCCAGCAGATTACTCGAAGCGTTCAGAATATGAGGAGACTTTTGTTTCATTTATTTTCCGTTTTCTTTGTCAAATGTATAACTAATTCCGGTAATTGCGATTTTTTTAATAAAGTTTATGAAAAATTATTTTATTTTAAATTTTGAAATTCTCTGTTCCGGAAAATTATTATATTTGTACCAATCGTACATCTAAGGAAATCAAACAAATTAAAATACATTGTTTAGGACATAGGAAACGGAGGCGTTAAAAAATTTTAAAGAATTTCCGTTAAGAAATTTCCACTGTTTGAGTGGCGGCAAAAATTTTATTAAAAGGACAAATCTCGTTTCCGCCCGAGCTTTGGAAGTTTTAGGAAATTATTTAAAATTTTAGCCGAGTTTCCAGTCTTGAATTTTTGGTACTTTTGTTTCTTTTGTTTCAAGACAAAAGTACATATAATCAATTTGTTAAGATTGTTATAAAAAATGTATAACAGATATTTTTAAAATCATAAGCCTTATGCAGGAAACCTATATTCAAACCCAGCAGATATCTTTTGAAGATTTCAGAAAAAGCATACTCGAAGATTATAAATTAGCCCGCATTTCCCGTGAAATGTCTTATTTAGGAAGAAGGGAAGTACTTACAGGAAAAGCCAAATTCGGAATTTTCGGAGACGGGAAAGAGCTTCCGCAATTGGCAATGTCCAAAGTTTTCCGAAACGGAGACTGGCGTTCCGGATATTACCGCGACCAGACCTTCGCAATGGCAGTTGGTGCGCTTTCCGTAGAAAGTTTTTTTGCGCAGTTATATGCCGATACTGATGTGGAGCGCGAACCTGCTTCTGCCGGAAGACAAATGAACGGGCATTTTGCAACACGAAGTCTGAACGAAGACGGAAGCTGGAAAAATTTAACGGAACAAAAAAATATCTCTTCGGATATTTCGCCGACTGCCGGGCAAATGCCCCGGCTTTTAGGTTTGGCGCAGGCTTCAAAAATATTTAAATCCGTAAAATTTGAAGGATCGGAAAAATTTTCCGATAATGGAAATGAAGTTGCTTTCGGAACAATCGGTGATGCTTCTACTGCGGAAGGTCATTTCTGGGAAACGCTGAATGCAGCTTGTGCATTGCAAGTTCCGATGATTATTTCTATTTGGGACGACGGTTACGGAATTTCCGTTCCTACTCATAATCAAAGGGCAAAAGCGGATATTTCTGAAATGTTGTCCGGTTTTCAAAGAAAAGAGGGCGAAAATCAGGGATGTGAAATCATAAAAGTAAAAGCGTGGGATTATCCGTCGCTTCTGGATGCGTATGCAAGAGCAGAACATTTTGCCAGAACGGAAAGTGTTCCTGTCGTAGTTCACGTTGTGGAAGTTACACAGCCGCAAGGTCATTCTACTTCCGGATCGCACGAAAGATATAAAACACACGACCGTCTGGAATTCGAAACCGATTTTGATGCGATCGAAAAACTGAAAGAATGGATTCTGAATTACTCGGTGGAAAGAGACGGAAAAGAAGAAATTCTCGCCACAAATGAAGAGCTGGATGCGATAGATTCCGAAGCAAAAAAAATGGTGAAGGACGGACAGAAAAAAGCGTGGGAAAATTATCAGAACACCATTTCGGAATTGAAAAATAAAACGCTTCCTGTTGTAGAAAGCCTTAAAAATCAGAGCGGAGAAATCGCTTCACTTCTGGGATCTTTCGGAAAGCTGGTTTCGGTTGGGAAAAAGGATATTTTTCATTTGGTAAGAAAAGCCTTGCTTGTTACACGAAATGATCATTCGCCTGAAAGACAGCAGCTTCAATCGGTTTACGATTCTGTATTTAAAAAAGAAGAGGACAATTATTCTTCTCATTTATATTCCCAATCACAATGGAGATCTGCGAATGTAGAGGAAATAAAACCCGTTTTCTCCGAAAATTCCGAAGAAGTGGACGGAAGAGTAGTGATTCGTAATAATTTTGATAAGATCTTTGAAAAATATCCTGAAACATTGGTTTTCGGGGAAGATGCCGGAAATATCGGCGATGTAAATCAGGGATTGGAAGGAATGCAGGAAAAATACGGTGAAATGCGTGTTGCAGATACCGGAATTCGTGAAGCGACGATTCTTGGACAGGGAATCGGAATGGCGATGCGTGGTCTCCGTCCGATTGCGGAAATTCAGTATTTAGATTATATTCTGTATTGTCTGCAAGGAATAAGTGATGATCTGGCAACTGTTCAGTACCGTACAAAAGGCGGACAAAAAGCTCCGGTAATTATCAGAACTCGCGGACATCGTTTGGAAGGAATCTGGCATTCCGGTTCTCCGATGGCAGGAATTATTAATCTTTCAAAAGGAATTAATATTCTCGTTCCGAGAGATTTAACAAAAGCTGCCGGTTTTTATAATACAATGCTGAAAAGCGACGAACCTGCTTTGATCGTGGAATGCCTGAATGGTTACCGCCTGAAAGAAAAGCAGCCCGATAATCTCGGAGAATTTACCGTTCCTGTCGGGAAAATTGAAATTACAAAAGAAGGTTCGGACGTAACTTTGGTAACGTATGGTTCAACGTGGAGAATTGTTACCGAAGCCGCAAATGAACTTGAAAAATTGGGAATTTCTGCGGAAGTTATTGATATTCAGTCTTTAATTCCGTTTGATTTGAGCAGTGAGATTGCTGAAAGCGTGAAAAAAACCAATCGTTTGGTGGTGATTGACGAAGATGTGGAAGGCGGAGCTTCGTCGTTTATTTTGCAGCAGATTCTGGAAAAACAAAAGGCTTTCAGATATCTGGATTCCGATCCGATAACGATTTCCGCAAAAAATCATCGTCCTGCTTATGGTACGGATGGCGATTATTTCAGTAAACCATCTTTGGATGATATGGTAGAAAAAATATACGGAATGTTCACGGAAGTAGATCCTGTGAAGTTTCCTAAGATTTAAAACATAAATTTTAAAAACCGAAACTCCTGAAAATTTTGGGAGTTTTTAGTACAAAAAATAACAGGTTCAAACTTTCGACTTAGGAGTTTTTTGCGTAAAGAAAAATTAAAATTTCTGTCATCCTTATTTTCTTAATTATAACGACTTAAAAATTTCCAGTGTTTGAGTGGCGGCGAAAATTTTGTTAAGACAACAAATCTCATTTCCGCCCGAGTTTGGAAATTTTCTTGAAAGAAATTTTAATTTTTTAGCAAAAAAGTTCAGTCTTGATTTTTTGTTACTTTTGTATCAAGACAAAAGTAAAATTACCATTCAACAAAAACTTGGAAAAACGTATTTTCGGTTATGACGTAATCCGTGCTGTTGCTATACTTTTGGTAATGGTTGGTCATATTTTGGGATATCTGTATTCGGGAACGTATTCTTTTTTCCTTTCGTTTTTGAGTGGTTTTCTCGGTGTGGAATTATTTTTTGTTCTGAGCGGCGTGCTGATTGGGAAACTTTTAATTGAAGTTTTCAGTTTGCAGAATATCAACGGGGATCTGAAAAATTTTCTGATCCGAAGATGGTTCCGTACTTTGCCGATGTATTTTGTAATGCTTTTGGTGTATTGGTTTGGAAATCAGTATTTTGATTCAGTTAAAAACAATGATGTCGCTCTTTGGAAATATTTCTTTTTTATCCAGAATTTTTTCAATGTTCAGCCTACGTTTTTCGGTGTTTCGTGGAGCTTGAGCGTGGAAGAGTGGTTTTACGTTTTGTTTCCGTTTGTTTTATGGATGATTAAAAAATCGCAGCCTTCAATTTCTGTAAAATCACTTTTCGGAATCGGGATTTTCACGTTTTTGGCTTATTTCCTTTTGATGAGGTTTGTGGCTTTTCCGGAATATCATTTTAGTTTTTATGAAGGAGTCCGCAAGATTGTATTTTTCCGTTTGGATTCTATTGCTTTTGGGATTCTGGCAGCGTTTGGATTTGAGTTTTTTAATGAAAAGATAAGAACAAATAAATATCTGTTCCTGCTTATTGGGATTGTATTAATTATTGTAAATCAATACATTATATTCCGTGATACTTATACACATCTTCATTATTTCAACACCGTTTATTATTCGGTTTTGGGAATCGGACTGATGTTGGTTTTCCCTTTTTTCAGAGATTTGAAAACCCGGAAACCTTTTATTCTGAATGGAATTACGTTCATCAGCAAAATTTCTTATTCTTTATATCTCATTCACTGGCTGGTTTTTAAATTTTTGGAATTGTCTTCTTTTTCCGGTATTCCGAATCCTGTGAAATTTGTTTTGTTCTTTTTGATTTCCTTTGCAGCAGCAGGTTTTACGTATTATTTCATAGAGAAACCAATGATGAAATTTCGGGAAAGGTTTAAATAGAATTGATTTTAATTAAAATACGCCTTCTTACTTTGACAAAGTTTCACATCAATAAAATATTTTATTTTCAGAAATTTTTGAAAGTTCAGAAATAATTTATATATTTGTAGAAGAAATTCAAAACCGAAAAAAAATGAATCTTGCAGAAGCCAAAGAAAAATACATCCAAACTTGGGGAACATTAGCCACAAACTGGGGAATCAACCGGACAATGGCGCAGGTTCACGCTTTACTTTTGGCGGAAGGAAAACCGCTTTCCACCGATGAAGTAATGGAAAAACTGGAGATTTCCAGAGGAAACGCCAATATGAATCTGAGAAATCTGATGGAGTGGGGAATTGTACGGAAAGAGCTTCTGAAAGGCGACCGGAAAGAATATTTTTTTGCAGAACGCGATATGTGGTTTCTTTTTAAGCAGTTGGTAAAAGAGAGAAAAAAACGGGAAATTGAGCCGGTTCTCAATTCCATTTCCGAACTGAAAAATGTGAAAGAAAATTCCGATGAAGCAAAACAGTTCACCGATTTGATGAAAGAAATGGAAAATGTAACAGGGAAAGTGTTCAATATTATGGATCTCGCAATCAAAAGTGATGATCACTGGCTGGTTGGAAAAATCACCAATTTATTGAAATAAACAAAAGGAGCAATCCTTTTTTATTTACATTTAATTTTCAGGAATTATTGAAAATACAAAAACAATAGAAATTATGAAAACATTTTTTAAAATTGATGCCATCGTTCAGCAACTGGTTTTCGGAATAATGATTTTTTACCTGATTTTCAGCTATCAGCAGAACACTTTTGGAGGAAAAATTTTTTATTTCTACTTTGTAGTGGGAGGTTTTCAGCTGGTCAGCTTTCTTATTCGATTGATATTGAATTACAAAAAATCATTGGTTTTTAAGATATATGGAATTTTATTAATTCCGGTTTGGATAACTATCTTTTTTTCCGTCATTCTTCAGGGACAGAATATTAATCTTGGAGAATTCAATAAAATAGCGGGAATTTTTTGGTTTCTGCTGTATGCTTCTTTTTTCTATGCGCCGGTTCTTTCAATTTTATACATTTTTGATATTCTTAAAACTTTGAAAAATTATGAAAAATCTGATATTTAAAATCATAATGTTCTTCCTTTTCAGGAACAGCAGAAGAATGAGAGCCGATTTTCTGAATTTATAATATGAGGTACAGCAGGGAGAAAAGCCGCGAAGCGGTGGTATATTGGTAAATAATAAATCACCAGAACGAAAGAGCTGCGAAGCAGCGATATGTTGGTTTGCTTATTTTATTAAAATCACAATTTAAAATCTAAAAAAATGAAAGCTTTACAAAACCACATTCTAATTTACGACAAAGATTGTCCGATGTGCAACCTGTATTCCGGCGGTTTCATAAAATGCGGAATGCTTGACAATAAAGGAAGAGAAGCGTTTTCCGAAATATCTTCCGATACCAAAAATCTTCTTGATTTTCACCGTGCAAAAAACGAAATCGCTTTGGTGAATACTCTACAAAATAAAGTAATTTACGGACTCGACAGCCTTTTAACCATCATCGGAAACTCTTTCCCAAAGCTGGAAAAATTGGCAAGAATCCGCCCGTTTTACTGGTTTTTTCAGAAGCTTTATCAATTTGTTTCCTACAACAGAAAGCAGATTATCCCTTCCGAAAAAGACGATTCCGAAAATTCCTGTGTTCCGGATTTTAACCTGAAATACAGATTGCTTTACATTGCATTTGTATTTGTATTTTCAGCGATTATTTTAGGATTCTATAATCAAAGATTATTTCCGGTTTTTAAAAATAATTTCAGAGTGGAATTTTTTATTTGCACGATGCAGATTATTTGGCAAAGCGTATTTATGGGATTTTATCTGAAAGAAAAAATCTGGAATTATCTCGGAAATATGATGACGGTTTCACTTTTGGGAACACTGCTTTTAGTTCCCGTTTTGTTTTTTCATTTCAGTCAGATATTCTATTTCGCTTATTTTGGAATTGTCGTATTTATAATGTTCATCGAGCATTTGCGGAGATGCAGGATTTTGAAGATCGGAATTATTCCTACTGTTTCGTGGATGGTTTTCAGAATTACTTTCGGCGGAATTTTACTTTTTATTGTTTCACACTACTAAATACAAAAAAATATGAAAATCATAATTGCAGGAGGATCAGGATTTTTAGGAAAAAACCTCGAAAGATCTTTCCAGGAAAAAAACAATGAAGTGAAAATTCTGACCAGAGATCCGAAACGTGAGAACGAAATTTTCTGGGACGCAAAAACATTGGGAAACTGGAAAAACGAACTTGAAAATTCCGATGTTCTCATCAATCTTACCGGAAAATCAGTGGATTGCAGATATACGGAAGAAAACAGAAAGGAGATTTTCGATTCCAGAATTCATTCCACCAAAATTTTACAGCAAGCTGTAAACAAATGTCAGAATCCGCCGAAAATTTGGATGAATGCAAGCTCTGCAACCATTTATACCCATTCCGAAACGCGCTTGAATACGGAGCAAAATGGAATTATCGGAGACGATTTTTCGATGAATATCTGCAAAAGCTGGGAAAATGAATTTTTTAAAATCCGGAACAAAAATATCCGTAAAGTAGCTTTAAGAACATCTATTGTTTTAGGAAAAAACGGAGGCGCTTTCCCGAAATTTCTACAGGTTTCCAGAATCGGATTAGGCGGAAAGCAAGGTCGTGGAAATCAGCTGGTCAGCTGGATTCACATTGAGGATTTTTGCAGAGCCGTGAATTTTATTATTGAAAATGAAAATCTTGAAGGTGCTGTAAATGTTACTGCTCCAAATCCGGTTTCCAACAAAGAAATGATGCTGAAAATACGTTCGAGAATCAAACCGTTTTTTGCCATCAATTGTCCCGTTTGGCTTCTGGAAATCGGTGCGATCTTTCTGAAAACCGAAACAGAGCTGATGCTGAAAAGCCGGAATGTATATCCCGAAAAACTTCTGGAACATTATTTTCGGTTTAAGTTTCCTGATTTTGATGATGCTTTGGAGTATCTTATTTAAAATAAATTCAATTTTTTTTCACTATTTTTTCAAAAAATTTCCAACCTTTTTCAAAACCGGCGCATCTATGTAATTAAACCCACAAAGTATGGACGAAGAACTATTCATAAGATGCCGGAACAAAGACCGGAATGCTCAGCGGAAACTCTACGAGCATTATGCCGGAAAGTTGTATGCAACGTGCAGACGCTACCTGAAAAACGACGAAGACGCGGAAGAAGTTCTGGCGGATTCCTTTTACCTTATTTTCACCAAAATCGGTCAGCTCCAGGAAGTTCAGGCTTTTGAAGGCTGGGCAAAGAAAATTGCGGTAAATGAATGTTTGCAGAAACTCCGTAAAAAAGAAATCCTGAACATTTCCTTTGAAGAGACCTTTATCGAGCCGGAAGCGGAAGAAACTCAGGTATTCTCCGCCGAAAAAGATATCCTTTCTTTACTGGATTATCTTCCGGAAGGCTGCAAAACCATTTTCAGCCTGTTTGCAATCGAAGGTTATCCGCACAAAGAAATCGCGTTGATGCTTTCCATTTCGGAAGGAACATCGAAATCGCAGGTGAATTTTGCACGAAAGAAATTACAGGAACTTTTGCATCACCAATTGTCAAATTAAAAAAAGTTTTGAAAAAATGGAAAATAACAAACAAAATAATATAGACAAATTGTTTCACGAAACCGCTAAAAAAACGGAAGAAACAAAATCATTTCCTGCTTTTGAAAAAGTATGGGACAAAGTAGAAAAAAAACTGGACGAAGAACCGAAAAAGAAAAGCAGGATTTTCCCGGTTTGGCTTCCTTACGGAATTGCAGCAGGATTGGCTTTAACACTTGGTTCACTTTATTTATTCAATAAAAATGAAAAACCGAAATCAGCCGTAACTATTGTGAAAACCAACGAACCGAAACCGGAAATCCCGCAAAATTCTTCTTCATTCAATAATGATGAAATTGAGGAATTGGACGATCAGATCAAAACCAATATTGAAAAAAATCCTGTTGAAAAGGAAAAAGAGATTATTGCGTATCACGATGCAGAAAAAGAAAACCCGAAAATCCACCGTGTTGAATTTGGGAATGCAGATATTTCAGTTTCCTCTGCTCCGCAGAAAATGGAAATTGTTTCCGGAGATTATGAAGCTCCGGCTCCACCTCCAACTGTTTTAGCAAAAGCAACTTCGATGGAAAAGACCAAAGATATTGAAGGTGTTGTGGTTACGGCAATGGGAATTAAAAGAGAGCCGAAAAAAATAAATTTTACATCTACATCAGTTTCAGAAACTTTGAGCGGAAAAGTTGCAGGATTAAATATTGTGAATAACGGAAATCCGGGAAGTTCCCCTAATGTCGTGATTCGGGGTATCGCTTCATTAAAGGAAAAGAAAAATAATATTTACTCCGGAAAAGGAAAATATTTGGAAACTGCCGATAAAGATGGTATTCCCGGTTTTTACGATAATCTTAATCAACCTTTATACATCATCGACGGAATTCCAACAAATGACAGAATATTTATAGAAAAGATAAATCCGGATGATATTAAAAAAATGTCTGTTCTGAAAGATGCAGCAGCAACAAGCCTTTATGGAGCAAGAGCTTCCAACGGAGCCGTAATTATCGAATTGAAACAGGCGAAGAAATCGCACTACAAAGAATTGAAAAAACAGCTGGAGCTTCTGCCTAAGCCGGATAATAATGAATCTTATGATTTCTGGCAGGAAAATCCATTTGAACTGGTAAAATCACAGCCTCTTTCCACATTTTCGATAGATGTAGATAATGCGGCTTATTCCAATATCAGAAGAATGATCAACAACGGGCAGATGGTGGATAAAAATGCAGTACGGATTGAAGAAATGATTAATTATTTCAAATATTCCTATCCGCAGCCGGAAAATAACCAGCCTTTTTCTATCACCACGGAATACAGCGACAATCCCTGGAACAAAAATCACAAACTTCTGAAAATAGGACTTCAGGGAAAAAATATTCCGCAAAATCTTCTTCCTGCTTCCAATTTGGTTTTTCTGATTGATGTTTCAGGTTCTATGAGCGATGCGAATAAACTTCCTCTTTTGAAGTCTTCATTTAAAGTTTTGCTGGATAAATTAAGACCACAGGATAAAGTTGCTTTGGTAACGTATGCAGGAAATGCCGGAGTTGTTCTGGAGCCGACTTCTGCTGCGGAAAAATCTAAAATTCTTACTGCTTTGGAAAATCTTGAGGCAGGAGGAAGTACAGCAGGCGGAGCTGGTATTGAACTGGCATATAAATTAGCACAGGAAAATTTTGTAAAAAATGGAAACAACAGGGTTATTCTGGCAACAGACGGTGATTTCAATGTAGGAGTTTCCAATAATTCCGATTTGCAGACGATGATCGAAGAGAAACGTAAATCCGGAATTTTCCTGACCTGCTTAGGATTCGGAATGGGAAATTATAAGGATAACCGGCTTGAAATGCTTTCCAATAAAGGAAACGGAAATTATGCGTACATCGACAATATTCAGGAAGCCAATAAATTTCTGGGAAAAGAATTTGCAGGAAGTATGTACACTCTTGCGAAAGATGTAAAAATCCAGATCGAATTCAACCCGAATTATGTATCATCCTATCGTTTAATAGGTTATGAAAACAGAAAACTGAGAAATGAAGATTTTACCGATGATAAAATTGATGCGGGAGAATTGGGAGTCGGACATACCGTGACTGCGCTGTACGAAATTATCCCGAAAGATGTAAAATCCGAATTTCTTCCGAACTCTATGGAGTTGAAATATTCTCAAAATTCAGAAAAGAATAATGATAATGATGAAATTGCAACCATCAAATTCCGGTACAAAAAACCGGACGAAAATAACAGCATTGAATTAAAGAAAGAAGTAAAATATACAGCAACATCATTGAATAATGCTTCTCCTGATTTTAAATTTGCTTCATCCGTAGCTTGGCTTGGCTTGGTCTTGCGGAAATCCCAGTTCATACAGAATAAAAATCTTGATGATATTATCGCACTTGCCAAACAAGGAAAATCGAAAGATGAAGATGGCTACCGTTCAGAATTCATCCGGATTGTGGAGAGTTATATAACGCTGTCCGATAAATAGCAGTCAAAAAAAGCAACTCTTTCGGGTTGCTTTTTCCTTTCTCTCAAACCAATATTTTTCCGTAAATTCGCTTAAATCCTTTATCCATCAAAAATAAACCTGAAACAAAAGCAATGAAGCCAAAAGATATTTTATTGTTCAATAGTACCGACCAAAAACATAATGTATCGGTTTATTTTCAAAATGGTACATTCTGGCTTACGCAGAAATCTATGGCGGAATTGTTTGCAGTAGGTGTTCCTGCGGTAAGCAAACATTTAAAAAATATTTTTGAAACCGAAGAATTAATGGAAAATTCAGTTGTTTCCAAAATGGAAACAACTGCTGCGGACGGCAAAGCTTATGATACCAATTTTTACCGTCTGGAAGCCGTTTTAGCAGTCGGTTATAGAGTAAATTCAATACAGGCAACCGAATTCAGAAAATGGGCGACACAGACTTTGAATGAATTTATCATCAAAGGATTTATAATAGATGATGAACGCCTGAAACAAGGCAGAAACTTTGGGCAGGATTATTTTGATGAATTGCTGGAACGCATCCGTGAAATCCGTGCAAGTGAACGCAGATTTTATCAGAAAGTAACCGATTTGTATGCTTTGAGCACCGATTATGATAAAAGCAGTGCGCAGACACGGAACTTTTTTGCAATGGTTCAGAACAAATTGCATTGGGCAATTACAGGAAAAACAGCTTCCGAAATTATTTACACCGAAGCTGATGCCGCCAAATTATATATGGGACTGAAAACCTGGAAAGACGCTCCTGACGGAAAAATTCAGAAAAGTGATGTTTCGGTGGCTAAAAATTATTTGTCGCACGAACACATTGCAGAACTCAACAGGATTGTATCCGCTTATCTGGATTTGGCAGAGAACAATGCACAGCGAGGTATTGCTTTTAATATGCAGCAATGGACAAAATTCTTGGATAGTTTTTTAGAACTTTCTAATTACCCGATTCTGAGAGATAACGGAAAAATAACAATGCTCGAAGCTAAATTAAAAGCCGAAAGCGAATTTGATAAATTTAGGGTAATACAGGACAGAACATATGAAAGTGATTTTGATAAACTGATAAACGAAACAAAAAACAAAGAATAAAAACAGTTGTCCCACTTCTTTATTCTCTTACTCCAAACCAATATTTTTCCGTAAATTCGCATCAAATTTTTAATCAAATGAATTACGATATTATTGTCATCGGAAGCGGTCCCGGCGGTTATGTTACAGCAATCAGAGCTGCGCAGTTGGGTTTCAAAACCGCTATTGTTGAAAAAGAAAATCTTGGCGGAATCTGCCTGAACTGGGGTTGTATTCCCACAAAAGCATTACTGAAATCGGCTCACGTTTTCAATTATCTGAAACACGCCGAAAACTACGGTCTGAACAAAGTGGAAAATCCGGGATTTGAATTTTCAAATGTCATTCAGAGAAGTCGCGGAGTGGCTTCCAAAATGAGCGGAGGCATCCAGTTTCTGATGAAAAAAAATAAAATCGATGTGATAATGGGAACGGCGAAAGTAAAAGCCGGGAAAAAAATTGATGTAACGGATGGAGACGGAAAAACGTCCGAATATTCCGCAAATCATATCATCATCGCAACCGGAGCGCGTTCCAGAGAACTTCCGAATCTTCCGCAGGACGGCAAAAAAGTGATTGGTTACAGACAAGCGCTTTCACTTCCTGAACAGCCGAAATCGATGATTGTGGTGGGTTCCGGAGCTATCGGAGTGGAATTTGCAGATTTCTACAACACAATGGGAACGAAAGTAACGATCGTGGAATTTATGCCGAATATTGTTCCTGTAGAAGACGAAGAAGTTTCAAAGCACGTTGAAAAATCCCTGAAAAAATCGGGAATCGATATTATGACCAATTCTTCCGTAGAATCCGTTGATACAAGCGGAAACGGCGTGAAAGCAAAAGTAAAAACAGCAGATGGAGAAATCACGCTTGAAGCCGATATTCTTCTTTCCGCTGTCGGAATTGCTGCGAATGTAGAAGGAATCGGACTGGAAGAAGTCGGCATCAAAACCGATAAAGGCAGAGTTCTCGTAAATGAATGGTACGAAACTTCTGTTCCGGGATATTATGCGATCGGTGATATTATTCCGACTCAGGCTTTGGCGCACGTTGCTTCTGCGGAAGGAATTACCTGCGTTGAAAAAATCAAAGGTATTCACACCGAAAAAATCGACTACGGAAATATTCCGGGATGTACGTATTGTCATCCGGAAATTGCTTCTGTCGGACTTACCGAAAAGCAGGCGAAAGAAAAAGGCTACGAGATCAAAGTCGGGAAATTCCCGTTCTCCGCTTCCGGAAAAGCAACGGCAAACGGTGATACAGACGGTTTCATCAAAGTAATTTTCGATGCAAAATACGGAGAGTGGCTCGGTTGTCATATGGTTGGAGACGGCGTTACCGATATGATTGCAGAAGCAGTTGTGGCAAGAAAATTGGAAACAACAGGTCACGAAATTTTAAAATCCATACATCCGCATCCGACGATTTCCGAAGCGGTAATGGAAGCGGTTGCTGCAGCTTATGGCGAAGTGATTCATATTTAAACTTATATAAAGATGAAAAATTTTCTTTTAATATTTTTTTCGTTGTTTAGTCTGACCTATTGTTTCGGTCAGAAGAAATTTGAATATAAATCGTATCATTTTCCGGCTAAATATCTTTTAAAAAATTCTACGGATACCATTTTTACAAGGATTAATAATGCTGACAAAAATAAGTTTCCGCTTTTTTCATATTCAACTATATGGAAGTATCTTGTATTCAGAGATGATGACGGTAAAAAGAGAGTGATAAAAGAAAACGATATTCAGTACTTGGAAATAACAGATAATCAGAATATTAAAAGAAAATTTGTTTCTTCATCTTCTCTGCTGGATAGGGCATCAGGATTAGTGGAATTATTTTATTGTGGAAGAATTTGTTTTTTTTCCGATTATAAAGTTAATACCGATTTAAGTTATAATAGTTTTGGTCGTGATATTATTGTAGTTAAGGATTATATAATTGATAATCAAAATAATAAAACTTATGGGCCATTTGTACATCAGTTGGGTGCTTTTTCCGCTATGAATTTGACAAAAGATATAAAAAATAATTTTGAAAATTTTCCTGATTTATTATTAATGGTGGACAACATACAAAGTAAAGATGATTTTATAAGTCTTCTGGAAGCCTATGATAGAAAATTTCAATAGTAATTTGGTTTATGTAAAGGAATCAAAAAAATCAACCCTTTTAGAGTTTTAAACCCTGAAAGGGTTTTTTATTTTCCTCAAATAATATTCACAAAAAAACCGGAATAAAAGAAATTGTTTTTATATACAGTTTCTTTTTATCCGGCGCTCAATTGTGTTTTTGGAATTGTGTATTGTTAAATAATTATTTAATCCGTTCTCTAATTATAATATCCAGCAGGATCCGAATCCTTTGAAATTTGAAGAATGATAATGCCCGTTTTCAGGATGTTGTTCCGTTTCCGGATTTGGCTGGATCTCAGATGTATAAATAGTTGAATGATGATTTTGACTTTGACTGTTTTTTGCATACGAGCTCATCAGAAAGCAAATCAAAAATAAAATATTTGCCCATTTTATTCTTCGCTGTTTTTCGGGGTTATGTGTACACTTTTTCATAACTGAAAATAATCTGATTGCCGGATATCTGTTACTTTTTGATAATTTTAAATGTTTCTTTCACTCCCTCTTTTAAGGTAACTTTAAACATATATTCACCTTTAGGAAGAGTTGAAATATCAATTTGTCCGTTTTTTATTTTGCCGTGAGACAATATTTTCTGTCCTGTCATATTATAAACAGTTACACTTGTAATGGTTTTTTTTGTTCTGATATTCACGATATCATTTGCAGGATTCGGATAGTATGCGAAATCGGATGAACCTATACCGGAAACTCCGAGCGCAGGATTACACTCTCCCGAAATAAAGAAAACCGCCTGATATCCGGAACTGTCCTCTTGCCAGGTTGCTCCGTAATCGGTACTGGTCTGTATCACTGCACCGTTTGAACCGATGAGAGACAATTCCCAGAAAACGGCTGTTCCTGCTACCAAAGCAAAAGCTTCCGGCTGCAGCCAGTGGGTTCCGGCTTCAAATACAATCGGATTTTCCAGATTTAGTGTAACTTCATATACGTTGTATATGCTTTCGGTTCCTACAATTCTTTGAGATGAAGGAGCCATCACCACTGTTTTTTCTATTGTTCCGGGAGATCCCGCATTGTCGGCACGGAAGTTCAGGGTAAATTCCGTTGGCTGCATCGGAGATAATACGTTCATTCTTACCTGCTGAACGATAAAGGTTGTTCCTTCTTCTACAATAAAATCGTCCGCAGTACGAAACGCGTTTTCACCGATACCGATGTTGTAGCCTGTTTCGGGATCGGTAGAAGCCAATCCGTCTCCCTGAAAGCAAGGAAAATCCGGTTCTTCTATGACGATCGGAACATTGCATTGAACATATTTGGTCATAAACGTTTGATCGTTCCATTCACAATCCGGATTCAGGTGAGTGTAATATCTGACGATACCGGAAAAACCGGCTGTCCACGTTACCGAACCTGTACCCGATGCAAGCGCTGTTGTTCCTTCTTCATCAGAAATTGTTATAAAATAGGAAGGTTCTGATAATGAGAATGTATATTCCGTTCCTTCCGTTACCGCTACTTTGGAATATTGCCCGGTTCGTCCCAAACCATCCGCAGTTTCGAGTGCTCCCATACAAGCAGGAGTGTAAAGAAATGCGAAGCTCGGTTCTCCTTCCAGACAACCTTGGGCTGCACTTTTCTGTACGGAATTTACGTCTGAATTTTTATATTCAGAATCTGTTTGTTTTTGTTGAATTAGCTGCTGCGCAAAAAGAGAACAGCCCGGTAAAAAAATCACGAGCCATATTGTTTTTTTGAAAAAGCTAATGGTATTCATTTTTGGTTTAATTGAATTCGATGCAAATTTTATAAAACAAGATTAAAATAGCCAAAAAAACACCTACCTCAAATCTACTTATTGAGGTAAAATTAACACCTTGCTTTTCCTTGAAAGTTAAATTTTAATTTACAAAATGTTGATAATCAATACTTTAAATATCCTCAAACCAGGAATAGATATCGGTTTCAGTTGGGATGTCCAGTTTTTTCCGGATGTTGTATTTTTTGTTCTGAACGGATTTTGTTGTGATATTTTTGTACTGCGCAATATTGTGAGTCGGAATTTTCAGCTTTAATAACGCGCAAAATTCCAGATCGGAAGGCAGGAGCTTAGGATTTATTTTTAATAGCTGAGTATTGAATTCCGGAAACAGCTCATTGAAATAAGGAATAAATGCCGGATCATTCTTTTTCAGCATTTCCAGCAGCTCTTTATAATTTTCACTTTTGGGAAGCTCGGTAACGGCTTGTTCCAGCTTGCGTTTTTTTCGGAAATACACGATCAGAATTACGACAATAACAATAACTGTCAGAATTCCAAACAGATATAAATAATATGTGTTTCTTGTTTTTTTCTTTTTTTCTTCTTCCAGTGTTTTGTAGAGACTGTCGTTTCGGGTTTCGGCGATTTTTAATTTTAAGGAATCTCTTTTGATGATATATTTTTCGGCATCCCTTTTTCTGCCTAATTTTTTGTATGCGGCAATAATATTTTCATAAAGGTCGGGAACAGTAAAATTATTATTAATGTCCGTATTTTTTTCAGATTCAAAGAAGTATTCCAGCGCTTTTTCGGGATTGCTCTTTTCCATTTCCACCATTCCTAAAATCAGGAAATTATTGAACCTTACATCACTTCTGCTTTTGGTGATGTCTTTGGAAAGAGATAATTCCGCATAATATCTGGCAGAATCGATATTGATATCGTAATAAACCGCTGCCAGATTGGAGTAATCCAGAAAAAGCTGCTTGTCCCTTATTCTCGCAACAGGATATTTTTCATATTCATTTATCGATAATTTGGCGTATTTCAGCTGGTTTTTGTAATCTTTTTTTACAAGATAATAATTGCAATAGGCAAGATAAAGGTTTGATCTCGCTCTGATTGCCAAAGTATCTTTATCACTGGTTTTTTTTACGATTTTGCTTCCTTCCTCCAGTTCCGCTAAAGCCTGCTCATAAAGCTTGTTGTAAATGTAATAATCTGATATCCATACTTTTGCAAAGATCTGATAGTTGTAATTGCCGTATTCAGCGGCTTTTTCAGCTAATTTTCGGGAAGCTGCCTTTCCTTTTTCAACATCGTTTTTTATTTTGAAATAAATACATTGAGTGTTGATAGCCAGCAGCTCTGCCTCTTTTGCGCCGGATTTCAGGGCTTCTTTCTCAATTTTCTGAGCTGCTTCAAATGATTGTTCAGGATCTTTAAGAATCAGCACGTGATTTTCCTGTGCTTTTTCAAGCATATCTTTCTGAATATCATTTTGTTGTGAAAATACGAATGTTATTCCCAGCAGAAAAAATAAAAAAAATGTGAGTATTTTTTTCATAAATTAAATTAAACCGATGAAAAGTTAAGAATTTTAATTTTTAAACTCAAATTTTTCGGGCTTTGAAAACAGGATATACATTTCTCTTCTGTCGGTTTCGGATTGATATTTTATCTTCTCATTCCATTATATTATTTAATTTTGAGAAATGAAAAATTCAAAATTAGGAATGGTCCTTTCAGGCGGCGGAACCAAAGGTGTTGCACACGCCGGAGTTTTGAAATTCCTGAAAGAAAAAAATATTGAACCTGAAATTTTAGCGTGCTGCAGCGCAGGTTCTATTGTCGGAAGCCTTTATGCAGCAGGGAAATCTCCTCAGGAAATTGAAAATTTTTTCAAATCGGTGTATTTTTTCAACTGGAAACATTTTGCGTTCAATCAGCCCGGTTTGGTATCATCCAAAATTTTCAGGATGTATCTCGATCCGGTTTTTGATGAGATGAAAATCGGCGATTTGGAAAAAGATGTCCGTATTGTCGCGACAGAGCTGGTTTCCGGAAAGCAGAAAATATTTGATAAAAATTTTAAAGTGGTGGATGCTATTATTGCGTCGTGTTCAGTTCCGGGAGTTACTACGCCTTATATTATCGGAAACGAATTGTACAGCGATGGCGGAGTTCTCAATAATTTTCCGGCGGATATTATCAAAAATGATTGTGATAAGATGATCGGAGTTTTCGTTTCGCCGCCTCAGGATATTGAGCTGAAAGATCTGAAAACCATAAAAGCGGTGGTTTCACGTTCGTATGATTTGCTCTCTTATCGGACGGAGCTGCACAAGTTTTCCTATTGCGATTGGTTTATTACTTCCAAAAAGCTTGCCCGGTTCGGAATGTTCGAGCGGAAATCCGAAATTCTGGATGAAATCTTCAAAATCGGTTACGAAGCAGCAAAAGACAGCTTTGATGAGGATTTTCTGAAAGATTGAGTAAATTCAATTCATCAGCAGAAATATTTAGGATACACGAAAATTCCTGTAACAATTGCCGCTAACACACCCAGCAGGACAGCACCTGCGGAAATATCCTTAATAATTTTAATCCGTTCATCATAATCCGGTTTTACGATATCGCAGATTTTTTCGACGGCAGTGTTGATGATTTCCAAAGCCAGAACTCCGAAGCAGACGATGAGGATTAAAGCCGCATCCGATACGGAAAGTTTCAGGAATACGATCAGAAAAAGATTAATGAGCAAAGCGAAAACTTCGATCTGAAAATTGCGCTCATTTTTCAGGATCCAGAGAATTCCGCGAAGAGCGTTCAGGAGGCTTTTATGAAACGGAGATTTTCGCATTTACCAGTTTTTGTCGATGAGATAAATGATCTGAGCCATTGCCGAAGCTCCCAGAAGAAGCTCGCGCCGGTTTACCGCTTCAAAAACATCGGATTCACTGTGATGAAGATCAAAATACCTTTGAGAATCGGGAATAAGTCCGGCAAGAGGAACTCCCATATTTTTCATAAAACCGACATCCACACCGCTTTCTTCCACGGAAAAATTGTAAACTCCGTAAGGAAGAAACAGCGAACTCCACGATTGTATCTGCTTTCTTTTTTCGGCATTCATTTCCAGTCCGATTCCTCTCGGAGAATATCCGCCTGCATCGCTTTCAATAGCAAAAAGATGAGTTTCGTTATTTTCTTTTGCGGTTTTTGCATATTGCTCGCCGCCTTTTGCGCCGTTTTCTTCGTTGGCAAAACACACGACACGAATCGTATGATTATTCGGAATTCCCAATTTTTTGAATGTTCTTAAAACTTCAATGGACTGCACAATTCCTGCTCCGTCGTCCTGAGCGCCTTCGCCAACATCCCACGAATCCAGATGTCCCCCGGTTACAATTACCTTGTTGTCTTTTTTCCCGGTGATCTCTCCGATAACGCTGTAAGATAATTTTTCACCTTTCATTCCGCAGTTGGAATTGAGCTTTGCCGTGATTTTCTCTTTTTTAATTAAATTTTCCAGCTCGTCAGCAGTTTTCGGACCTAAAGCAACTGCCGGAATTTTCGCGGTTCCGTCTTTATACCGCATTACTCCGGTGTGCGGAACATCATCGAAAGCGGTGCTTACGGAACGGATCAGCACAGCTTTTCCGCCTTTTTGAGCAACCAATGAAGCGGTTTCGGTGCGGTATTTTACGCCATTTCCGTATCCGAACATTGTTTCGATATAATCCTGTGAAAACGGATGATTGAACAGAACAATTTTATCTTTCACTGCGGAATCGGGAAGGCGATTGAACTCTTCAATGGATTTTACAACGATAATTTCAGCTGTTATATCTTTTCCGCCTGTTCCTTCGGAATTCCCGAGGGAAAGCATTTTTACGGATTTCCATTTTCCGTCCGCACCTTGTATCTGGAGAGATTCTTTTCCTCTTTCCCAGACCGGAACCATTACTTCCTGCTTCCAGACTTTATCGGCACCTGCTTCTTTGAGTTTCTGAACCGCCCAATCCGCCGCTTTTTCATATGATTCCGAACCGCTTAAACGATTTCCGATGTTCTTTGTTAAATCATACAGATTGCTGTAAGCCGTTCCGTTATTTAAGATTTCCGAAGAAATTTTTCTGAATTCCAAAGAATCGTTTTTCTGCTGCGAAAATAAAAAGCCACCCAAAAAGAGTGGCAGTATAAGAAGCTTTTTCATTTTTCCTTTTTTGGTAGAGCTAATTTAGAGAAAAATTATTTCATATCATACATTACAAGCGCAGTGATAAGTTTCGGTTCTATCAAAGTACATTTCGGAGGCATTTTGATATTTTTATCAGAAATGCGCACCAGATCGGAAAAGCTCACCGGGTAAATTCCGAAACCGGCTTTATATTCACCCGAATCCACTTTTTCTTTTAAAGCCAGAATTCCTTCCTTGCCGGAAGTTCCTTTAAGATATTCGATTTTATCACTGGCAGATTCCAATTTAATTCCGAGAATATCATCAAAAATATAGCGCTCCAGAAGATTATGATCCAGATCGTGAATATCATTCTGGTCAATCCTTAAATCGTGTTTCACGTGAAGGCTGTAGAATTTCCCATCCAGATACATACTGATGTGGAATTTCTGAGAAGGATAATATGGCTCTTTTCCTTTTTCGTGGATCAGGAAGGATTTTTCCAGTTTTTTCATAAAACTTTTCGCTGTTAATCCGTTCAGGTCTTTCAGAAGGCGGTTGTAATCGTGGATTTTAATGGAGTCTTTTGAAACCAGATAGCTGAAAACAAAGTTGTAAGGTTCGTTTCCGATATGCTTTTTGTTCTTTTCCTTATGGTTTTTAGCATTCAGCGCTGTGGAGCCGATCCGGTGATGTCCGTCTGCAATATAGAAAGAATCGATCTGATCGAGAACTTCTTTCAGCTGCTGCATTTTCAGCCGGTTGTCGATTCTCCAGATTTTATGCCGTGTTCCGTTATCAGCAGTGTAATTGATAATGGGAACATTCTTTTCTTCGTGGTTCATCAGCAGCTCAATCTTGGAATTGGAATTATAGGTGAGCAGAACAGGTTCTGCCTGAAGGCTTACTTTATCCAGATAATACGCCAGCTTTTCCTTTCTCTGCGCAATAGTAGCTTCGTGCTTTTTGATCTTTCCATCCAGAAAATCATCCACGGAAACCAATCCGAGAAGTCCGCGGAAAACGGTCTTGTTCGGCAGAATCTGCTCATAAAGATAGTAGGAAGAATTGTCCTGAACCAGCTTTTTTTCTTCCAGCATCTCTTCCATATTGTGGCGGATTTTCCGGAGATTTCGGTCTACATCCTTGGATTTGCTTACCAGATAAGGCTTCAGCATTTGTATATAAGAATCGTTAGTCTGGGCTTTTTTGTTGATTTCTTCCTGAGTGAAGTTGTCCAGAGATATGGTCGGGAAAACATCCAAATAAAGATCATTTGGTCTTATTCCGCGAAAAGGTTTAAATATCGGCATATCTACAGTTTCTTTTTTATTTCAATAATTTGTTCGGCAAGCTCGAGTCCGATTTTTTCCTGAGCATCCAGTGTATTTCCGCCTAAATGCGGAGAAAGTGAAAGTGCGGGATTCATCAGGATATTCAGACTTGGAGAAGGTTCGTTTTCAAAAACATCCAAAGCGGCACCCGCAATTTTTCCGTCCTCGATAAATTCCAGAAGCGCTTCTTCATTGATAACGCCGCCTCTTGCCGTATTTACGATGAATACTCCGTTTTCCATTTTCTCAAATTGCGGAGTATCAATAATATAATGGTCGGTTTTAGGAGTGTTCAGGCTGATGAAAGAAGTATTTTTCAGAAAATCGTCCCAATTGTTGGTAGAAGTGATTTCAAAATCCACTTTCTGCCCGTCGAAAAATTCCAGAGCTATTTTTTCAGTTTTGGGTTTTCTGGTCAGCACTTTTATTTTCATTCCGAGTGAAATTCCGATTTTCACGACTTCCTGTCCGATTTTTCCAAAACCGATAATTCCCAGAGTTTTGCCTTCTAATTCTATCGCTTTTGCATACGATTTTTTCAGCGCATTGAATTGCGTTTCACCTTCCAGAGGCATCATTCTGTTTGATTCGTGAAGAAATCTTGCGAGTGAGAAAAAATGTGCGAAAACCATTTCAGCAACCGATCTGGATGAAGCGGTAGGCGTATTGATGATGTAAATCCCTTTATCGATCGCATATTCAACATCGATATTATCCATTCCGACACCGCCTCTTCCGATAATTTTCAGACTCGGACAAGCGTCAATCAAATCTTTTCGGACTTGTGTCGCGCTTCTCACCAAAAGTACATCCACCTGATTTTCGTTGATGAAATCAGCAAGATGATTTTGTGCAACTTTATGATTTAAGATTTCAATTCCAGCATCGGAAAGAAGCCTTTCTCCTGATTCTGATATTCCGTCATTTGGAAGTACTTTCATCTGAATGGATTTTCTGTTTTTCTGAAAATTTTATTTTAAGTTCTTCATTACATCAACCAAAACCTGTACGCTTTCAATTGGTAAAGCATTGTACAAACTCGCTCTGTAACCGCCCAAACTTCTGTGCCCGTTCAGTCCGCTGATTCCTGCCGCTTTCCACGCACTGTCGAATTCGTCTTTCCGGTTTTCGTCTGTCAGTTTGAAAGAAACATTCATCAAAGAACGGTCTTCCTTATTGCAGAAAGTTTCAAACAAAGGATTGCTGTCGATTTCATCATAAAGAAGTTTTGCTTTGGCTTCGTTTCTTTTTTCCGCAGCTGCAATTCCGCCGTTTTTTTCCAGCCATTGAAGCGTGAGAAGCGAAGTGTAAACCGCAAAAACAGACGGCGTATTCAGCATTGATTCTTTATCGATATGAAGCTGATAATTCAGATAAGTTGGAATATCTCTCCCGGTTTTTCCTAAAATTTCTTTTTTCACTACGACCAAAGTTGTTCCGGCAGGTCCCATATTTTTCTGTGCTCCTGCATAAATCAGGTCAAATTTTGAAAAATCCAGCTCGCGTGAAAAAATATCGGAACTCATATCGCAGACCATTAAAGTATCCACATTCGGAAATTCTTTCATCTGCGTTCCGTAAATGGTATTGTTAGAAGTGCAGTGGAAATAATCGTAATCCGAACCTACGGAATAATTTTTCGGGATGAATGAATAATTTTGCTCTTTGGAAGAAGCAACGACATCTACGTTTCCTAATTTTTTTGCTTCCTTTATCGCTCCCGAAGCCCACGTTCCGGTATCGAGATAGGCTGCTTTTCCATCGGTTTTCAATAAATTAAAAGGAACCATCAGAAACTGAAGACTTGCGCCACCTTGCAGATAAAGCACTTCATAATCATCGCCGAGATTCAACAAGCGTTTTACGATTGCTCTTGCCTCATCCATTACCGCGACAAAATCTTTGCTTCGGTGGGAAATTTCGAGAAGCGAAAGTCCAAGTTCGTTGAAATCCAGAACCGCTTCCGCCGCTTTTTGAAAAACTTCCTGAGGCAAAATGCTCGGACCTGCACTGAAATTATGTTTTTTCATTAGATTTGTTGATTATCTTTTGTTATATATAAATTCTAAACCTTGTTTCTCATATAAAATAAAATCTCTGTCAGAGCTTATAACCGGTATTTTATCCGTGATTGCTTGTGCAACGATTAATCTGTCGTTAGGATCTTTATGTTTCGGATAAAGAGGAAGATTGGATAATGTTTTGAGATGATGACTTTGGATATATAAAATTTCGACTCCCATTTCCTGAATCATCATTAAAATATCATTTAGATTTTTGAGAACTTTTATTTTTACTTTATTTATTTGCAACAAATAAATAAGCTCACTGATGCAAATGGAACTGGTATAAAGTGTGTTGGAATAATCGGATATAATATTTACTACATCCTGATGAATTTCGTCGGGATTTTCCAGCATAAAGACTAAAATATTTGTATCCAAAAAATAACGCATTCTATTTCAAAACGGCTTTCATATCAACAATTTCCAAAGTCCCTTTGTGTTTCATAATATATTCCCAAGTCTTGGAAATTCTGTTTTCCAAAAGGTTTTCTTTCTTATCTTTTTTCCGAATCAGGTTTTGTGATTTTTTTATCTTTTCCATAATTTTTCAAAATAAATTATAATACTTTTTATTCTCCGTGCAGGAATACTTTTTTAGCCAAAAGGCTTTCCTCGCTTTCCACGTGATCTTCATCCGGAACGCAGCAATCTACCGGACAAACTGCCGCACATTGCGGTTCTTCGTGGAAGCCTTTGCATTCCGTACATTTATCGGTTACAATAAAATAAACGTCATCGCTTACAGGTTCCTGCGGATCATCGGCATTTACCGTTAATCCTGATGTTAAAGTAACAGTACCTTTCAGCGCAGTTCCGTCGGATGCTTTCCAGTCCACAGCTCCTTCATAGATTGCATTATTCGGGCATTCCGGTTCGCAGGCGCCGCAGTTAATGCATTCATCGGTTATTTTGATAGCCATTGCTAATTTTATTTTAAATTTGCACAAAATTACAAAATTTTAAACAATTTTTATTGATGATTACGACTAAAAATCAAATTTCAGGACTTTGTAAATTAAGTACTTACATTAAAAATTTTATAGAGAAAAATCCTGATTATTTTGATGAAAATGATACGATATTCCAGAATATTTTGATAAAATCGAAAACGGAAAATCAGTGGTTTACTTTGGAAAATCAAAAGTTTACATTGGAAAAGTGGTCAGATCTGCTGAATGAAGAAAATATAAAAAACTGGCTGAAAAATTATGAAATCTCTAAAACTCCGAAAAGGGTAGGGTTAGTGCTTGCCGGAAATATCCCGATGGTGGGTTTTCACGATGTGATTTCCGTGATTCTGAGCGGAAATATTCCCGTGATTAAATTATCTTCAAAAGACCGTCTGCTCCTTCCTTTTCTGCTCAAAAAATGGAATGATCTTTCTGACGGAAACGTACAGTACGAACTCGTGGAAAAACTCGAAAATTTCGATGCGGTGATTGCGACGGGAAGCAATAATACGGCTCGATATTTAGAATTTTATTTTAAAGATTCATTGAGTATTATCAGGAAAAACAGGACTTCTGTTGCGGTTTTGAAAGGTGATGAAACTGACGAGGAACTGCAAAAATTGGCGGAAGATATTTTCCGGTATTTCGGTTTAGGATGCAGGAATGTAACGCGGCTTTTCATTCCCGAAGATTTTCCGCTGGATCGTTTGTTCGAGAATTTTCTGAATTTTAAAGATGTTATCAATCATCATCAGTATGCCAATAATTACGATTACAACCATGCAATTTATTTGCTGAATCAGGAAAAATTCTGGGATAATAATTTCGTAATGCTGAAAGAAGACGAGAAGCTGTTTTCCCCGCTTTCCGTACTGAATTTCAGCAGGTATAAAAATATGGATGAAGTGAAAAATTTCCTGAAAGAAAACGAAAAAGATATTCAGTGTGTTGTTGCAAAACCGGAGCTGAATATTGCAGATTCCGTAAATCTCGGTGAAGCGCAGAATCCCGGTTTGGATACATATGCCGATAATGTGGATACGATGAGGTTTTTGGAAGTGATTTGATGTGTGGAAATGCTTTATTTCTAAAACCTCGCTTTTTTCGGATTTAGAAAAGTCTGAAAAATCATCACATTTTCGCCAAATTCTTTCTCCACTCTTTCCTGAATATTCAGCAGTTCATTCTCCAGAAACTGTTCCCGTAATTCTTCATTATCAAAAACGAGCAGAAGGTTATAATTTTTGCCTTCATTCACCATATCGCTCTGCACTTCGGAAAGAATATATTTGTCCACTTCCATCAGGTTTTCCGCCATTAATGAAAGAGTTTCGTTTACATATTTTTCCCAGTTCTCAATATGGTTTTCTGTGCAGTGAAAGGTAAGGCTTAAAAGGCTCATTTTTTATAAAAATTTGTGATGTTTGTTGATAAGTTTGGGGCAAAAATCGGTAAAAATTTCGTAAATTGCCCCGTTATTAAATTAAAATCGTTCAGATGATCTGATTTGTATTTTAAATTACTGAAAAACAATACGTTAAATTTTATTTATGCATAAAGAAGGAGAAAGGTTAATACCGATCAACATTGTTGATGAAATGAAATCCTCTTACATCGATTACTCAATGTCGGTAATCGTTTCCAGAGCTTTGCCGGATGTAAGAGACGGACTAAAGCCTGTCCACAGAAGAGTTCTTTACGGAATGTACGGACTGGGCGTTTTTTCAAACAGAAAATATTTAAAATCCGCGAGAATTGTCGGGGATGTTTTGGGTAAATATCATCCTCACGGAGATTCTTCCGTTTACGATGCGATGGTTCGTATGGCGCAACCTTGGAGTCTACGCTATCCGCAGGTTGACGGGCAGGGAAATTTCGGTTCTATGGACGGAGATCCGCCTGCAGCAATGCGTTATACCGAAGCAAGATTAAAGAAAATTTCCGATGAAATTCTTTCCGATCTGGATAAAGATACGGTAGATTTTCAGAATAACTTTGACGACAGTTTGCAGGAACCAACCGTTCTTCCCACAAAAATTCCGAATCTTCTGGTCAACGGAACTTCGGGTATCGCAGTTGGAATGGCAACCAATATGGCACCGCACAATTTATCGGAATCAGTGGATGCGATCTGCGCTTACATTGATGACAGAGAAATTACCATTGACGATCTGATGAAGCACATCATCGCTCCGGATTTCCCGACCGGTGGAATTATCTACGGATATGAAGGTGTTCGTGATGCTTTCCATACAGGAAGAGGAAGAATTGTGCTTCGTGCAAAAGTGAATTTTGAAGAAATCGGAAACAGAAACGCCATCATCGTTACCGAAGTTCCTTACCAAGTGAACAAAGCGGAAATGATCGCAAGAACCGCCGAACTGGTAAAAGACGAAAAAATTCCGGGAATTCACGAAATCCGTGACGAATCCGACAGACGAGGATTGCGAATCGTTTACGAACTGAAAAACGATGCGATTCCGAATGTAGTTCTGAATCTTTTATACAAATATACAGCGCTCCAGACTTCTTTTTCCGTAAACAATATTGCTTTGGTAAAAGGAAGACCGGAACAATTAAATCTGAAACAGATCATTCATCATTTTGTAGATCACCGCCACGAAGTCGTGATCCGCAGAACGGAATTCGAGCTGAAAAAAGCCAAAGAGAGAGCACATATTTTAGAAGGATTTATGAAAGTGATCGCAACGCAGGATTCTCTTGACAAAGCGATTGCAATTATCCGTAGAGCTGCAACTCCGCAAGATGCGAAAGAAGGCTTGATCGCCGAATTCGAGCTTTCCGAAATTCAGGCTCAGGCAATTCTGGATTTGAGACTGGCGAGATTAACCGGAATGGAACTTGACAAGATCCGTGCAGAGTATGAAGAAATTATGGCTTTAATAAAGGATCTGGAAGATATTTTGACCAACGAGCCGAGAAGATACCAAATCATCAAAGACGAGCTTCTGGAAGTAAAAGAAAAATACGGCGACGAAAGAAGAACGGAAATCGATTATTCCGGCGGCGAAATGTCTATCGAAGATTTCATTCCGAACGAAACCGTAGTTCTTACGATTTCTCACGCAGGTTATGTGAAAAGAACCTCGCTTTCCGAATACAAGATCCAAAGCAGAGGCGGAGTAGGAAACAGAGCCGCTACAACCAGAGACGAAGATTTCCTGGAATATATCGTTTCTGCGACCAATCACCAGTATATGCTTTTCTTCACGGAAAAAGGAAAATGCTACTGGCTGCGTGTTTTTGAAATTCCGGAAGGCTCCAAAACATCGAAAGGAAGAGCGGTTCAGAATTTAATTAACATCGAACCTGATGATAAGATCAAAGCCTACATCCGAACCAACGATCTGAAAGATTCCGAATATGTGAACCAGATGTCGGTGGTGATGATTACCAAAAACGGAACCATTAAGAAAACTTCTTTAGAAGCATATTCCAGACCGAGAACAAATGGTATCAACGCAATCGAAATCCGTGATAACGACCAGCTTTTGGGAGCATATTTAACAAACGGAAATTCCCAGATTATGATTGCTACCAAAAATGGAAAATGTATCCGTTTCCCTGAGGAAAAAGTGAGAGAAGTAGGAAGAGGTTCCATCGGTGTCCGTGGAATTACACTTGAGGAAAACGATGAAGTTATTGGTATGATTGTTGTGAACGATGTGGAGAAAGAAACCGTTCTGGTAGTTTCTGAAAACGGTTATGGTAAAAGAACAGCCGTTGAAGATTACAGAATCACCAACAGAGGCGGGAAAGGAGTTATCACTTTGAACATCACCGAAAAAACCGGAAATCTGATCGCCATCCAAAGCGTAACGGATGAAGACGGTTTGATGATCATCAACAAATCCGGAGTTGCCATCAGAATGGGAATGGATGAAATGAGAGTAATGGGAAGAAATACGCAGGGAGTAAGAGTAATCAATCTTAAAAACAACGATTCCATCGCCGCGATCGCAAAAGTAGCAATGGATAAGGATGTGGAAGAAGATGATGAAAACGAATCCGGTGAAAATTCCTTAGAAAGTGTAGATTCCTCCAACCCTGAATATAAAAACGCTCCGCAAACAGGTGATAATTCCGTAAGCAATATGGGCGATCCTGAAGTTTTGAAAAAAATAGAAGAAGAGGAAGAAAAGGAAAACCTTATAATTGAAGAGGAAAATGAGGATGACGAAAAGTCGGAAGAATAATTTTTAAAAGGCAGGGATGTGTTTATCACATCTCTTCCTTGTTCATTTTAATATAAAATTTTAAAATATGAAAAGAATCATTTTAGCAGCAGCAGTAGTTGCCACCACATTTTCTTTTGCACAGAAAAAAGAGATTTCCGCAGCTTACAAAGCCATCGGATCGAATGATATTTCCGGTGCGAATGCACAGATTTCCGCAGCAGAAGCAGCAATGCAGGGTAAAATCTATCTTCTTGAGCCGGAAACTCTGGAGCAGTATTATTTTACAAAAGGACTTATTGCTATTAAATCGGGAAAAGTTTCTGAAGGAGCGCCCTATCTTGCAAAAATTGCCGATCTGGGAAAAACCGATATTTATACCGGAAAAGATGCTTCAAAGAACAAAGTATATTACGTAGGAAAAGAAGCGGCTGATGCTTCCGGAATCTCCGGACTGAAAGCGGAAAAATATACTCCTTCTACCACAGCCAAATTAACGGAAGCCATTAATCCCACTCTTACAAAAGTAAGAAATGAAGCGGTGGAAGCTTTTAATAATAAAAAATATGAAGCTGCGGCACCGAAGTTTGAAGAGTCTTACAACCTTTCAAAAGCTTTGGGCGATGACAACAAAATGTTGCTGTATTATGCAGGTATTGCCTATTCTACCTATAATAAAGATAAAGCAATAGAAATTTACAAAAGCCTTCTTGATTCCGGATATACGGGTGTGGAAAAAAGCTACACTGCCAAAAACAAAAAAACAGGAGAAGTTCAGACTTTGGATAAAGCAACCTGGGATGTTTACCAGAAAATGGGTGAAGCTTCCGAATATTCAGATTTTAAAACCGATACTTCCAAAAGCGTAGAAGCAGATTTATACGAATATACCGCTGCTTTACTTATTGAGGCTGAAAAGTACGATGATGCTTTAGCAATGATTGATAAAGGACTGAAAAAGTTTCCTAATAACTCAAAATTGAGTGAGCTTCAGGGAATAGCTTATCACAAGTCCGGCAAAACCGGAGAGTTTGTGGAAAGCCTGAAAGCACAGCTGGCTAAAAATCCTAATGATAAGATCAATTGGTTCAACCTCGCAGTTTTGCTGGGTAAAGATGAAGCCACGAAAGATGAAGCTCTTGCAGCTTATGATAAAGTGATCCAACTGGATCCGAAATATACCAATGCTTACATCAATGCAGCCTATCTTTTGATGGGTGACGATTCCAAATCCATCGATTCCTACAACGCGTTGAGAAAAGCAGGAAAAATGGATGAAGCCAATAAAGTACTGGAAGAAAGAAGAGCCAGATTTGCAAAAGCAATTCCGTATGTGGAAAAATGGCATAATGCGGAACCGAACGAAATTGAAGCGGTATCACTTTTGAAAAGCCTTTATACTTCAACAAAAAATGATGCTAAAGCAGCGGAATACAAAGCCAAGGAAGCTGAAATGAAAGCTGCTCAGGGAAAATAATTTTTCTCCACAAAACATATTTAAAACAAAAACTCCCGAATTTTTCGGGAGTTTTTTAGAATCAGATTTTGACTTAGGAGTTTTGTGATCACTCCGGTTTTTCATTCTCCGCTTCAGTGATCGTATTTTTTTTGGAATACAGCATAATCACAAATCCGGCAATCATAAACGGAATTGATAAAACCTGTCCGGTATTCAGTCCTGCAAAGCTGATGAACTCGTCGCCTTGCGGCTCTTTCAGGAATTCCACGAAAAATCTTACCGCCCAGAGAATAATAAAAAACAATCCGAAAAGCCAGCCTTGCTGATATTTTTTATTGGTATAACGGTACAGAATCCACAAAAGCACAAAAAGCAGAAAATATCCGGCAGCCTCAAAAAGCTGGGTAGGATAGCGCGGAACCGTCAATCCGTATTCATTGCTCATTTGCGGAAAAAGAAAGGCGAACGGAGAGTTTTCAGCAACAGGCTTCCCGATAATTTCAGAATTGAAGAAATTTCCCATTCTCACGAAAGCACCGCCCAAAGCAACTACGATCCCGATTCTGTCGTAAACCCAGAAAGGATTTTTCTTAATAACTTTGATGGAATAATACAAAGTCGTAAAAATCAAAGCAATTGTTGCACCGTGGCTCGCCAATCCCGAAAATCCTGTGAATTTAAATTCAGGTTTCGTCTGAATCGGGAGAAAAACACTCCAGAAATCTTCCCTGAAAAGTTCGGGCTGATAGAAAATTACGTGTCCAAGCCTTGCACCAAGAATTGTTCCGATAAGCGTCCACGTGAAAAGCGGATCAAGATATTTCAGGTTTACATTGTCAATTTTGAAAATTCTCGTCATCAGAACATATCCCAAACCAAAAGCCAGAATAAACATCAGGCTGTAAAAATGCAAAGTGATGGAACCCAATTTGATCCCTTTTGACGGATCCCAGATTTTGTAGTCCGTTTCCAGATTTACGTTATCGCCCGCAGATATTTTTTTATCCGTTTTTAAAAGATATTTTATGATAGAAATATTTTCCGGAGTAATCTGAACTTCAGATGGCTTGAAATTTTTATCCAGAAACTGATAGCCGTCTTTCTGAAATTCCGTGATCGTATTCCGGTTATAATCATTTTTCATTTGATTTCCCGGCTCGAAATTTATTTCGTTTACGATTACGAGGGAATTGTTTACATTTTTCTCCGCGAAATCCCGGAACGTGGTATAATCGGTGGAAGAAAAGACCTTTACCGGAATTTTTTCCGAATTTACCAGAATCGTGGCATTAGAAAGTCCGTCCGGATAATTCTGTGCAAAAAGATTTACGGAAAAACAGGAAAGAACCAATAAAAAGGCTCTGAAAAATATAGAATTCATTTTCAATTTTTTTTATAAGTTAATGTTCACATTTCGGCGGAACAGGATCATATCCGCTTCCGCCCCACGGATGACATCTCGAGATCCTTTTCAATCCCATCCAGAATCCTTTGAAAATCCCGTGAACCTGCAATGCTTCCACCATATAATGTGAGCAGGTAGGTTCGTAGCGGCAGTTTTTCGGAAGCAGCGGCGAAATGCACCATTGATAGATTTTTATTAAAACTACCAGCGGAAAAGTAATGATTTTATTGAATGTCAGTTTCAAAACGATACAAAAATAGGCTAAAAATTTTTAAAATTTAATGTAAATTTGTTGAACCGAATCTGAACAGTTAGTAGCTGTTTCAGAAATTTGTTACAATTATTATCGCTCAACCTTTGCCTCAACCTTAACCTCATTATTTTGAACCAAAATATTCCTTTAGCCGAAAAGCTCCGCCCGAAAACCTTAGATGAAGTTCTTGGTCAGGAACATCTTACCGGAAAAAACGGAACCATCCGCAAAATGCTGGAAAACGACACGCTGAATTCCCTGATTTTCTGGGGACCTCCCGGAACAGGAAAAACCACACTTGCTGAAATTATTTCCGAAAAATCCGGGCGTAAATTCTACAAGCTTTCAGCGGTTTCTTCTGGAGTGAAAGATGTCCGTGATGTGATTGAGGAAGCCAAAAAGCAGAATCTTTTTTCAGGAAAATCTCCGATTTTGTTTATTGATGAAATCCACCGCTTCAATAAATCACAGCAGGATTCCCTGCTTCACGCAGTGGAAAAAGGCTGGATCGTGCTCATTGGCGCGACTACGGAAAATCCGAGTTTTGAGGTGGTTTCGGCGCTTTTATCGAGAAGCCAGGTGTATGTTCTGAAATCTTTAAGCTATGAAAAACTGGAAGAGCTGGCGGAAATTTCTCTGGAAAAATTCAATTCCGAGGAGAATACCAAATTTAAGATTAAAGAAAAGGAAGCTTTTATCCAGTATTCCGGCGGCGATGCCAGGAAGCTCATTAATTCTGTGGAATTGGTTCTGAATCAATATAAAAATTCAAAAAAGAAAGAGATTTCCAACGAAGATGTGCTGTCGGTTTTGCAGGAAACAATGGCACTTTACGATAAAAACGGAGAGCAGCATTACGATATTATTTCAGCTTTTATAAAATCAATGCGCGGAAGCGATCCGAATGGTGCGGTTTATTGGCTGGCTCGAATGATTGCAGGCGGAGAAGATATCAAATTCATTGCGCGTAGAATGCTGATTTTGGCTGCGGAAGATATCGGTCTGGCAAATCCGAATGCTTTGGTGGTTGCCAATAACTGTTTTCAGGCGGTGAATGTTATTGGAAATCCGGAATCCAGAATTATCCTCAGTGAATGTGCTGTTTATCTTGCCGTTTCCCCGAAAAGCAATTCCGCATATTCAGCGATTGATGCGGCTTTGAGTATGGTAAAAAAAACGGGGAATCTTCCCGTTCCGTTACATTTGCGAAATGCTCCTACCAAGCTGATGAAAGATCTGGACTACGGAAAAGAATATCAATATGCCCATTCTTACAAAGGAAATTTTATAGATCAGGAATTTCTTCCGGAAGAAATTTCGGGAACACAATTCTACAATCCGGGAGAAAATTCTACCGAGAAAAAAATCCGTGAGGAAATGGATAAAAAATGGAAAGGGAAGTATTGATGAGATGCTAGATATCAGATTGTGAATAGTGAATTTTGCTTCGCAAGTCAATTGTCAATTTGATTACGGGAAAAATTCACTATTCACTTGTGAAGCAAATTGACAATTGACAAAATCTTCAGGACTAAAAAACCCCTTTCCTGAAAGTATTGGCAATCGCTCCGAAATTCAGAACAAGCGTAAAACGGATTCTCTTTCCGTAATCTTTAAACGACGGCTCGAATCCCAAAGAAGACTGCATCGGAAAATACAGTTCCAGAAAATCGGGAATTACAGCCAGTTTTATTCCGCTGTCCCAAATAAATTCCGGATCGCGGTATTTGTTTTTATAGATTCCGGCATCCGCGTAAATATTGAACCATTTCCAAATTTTAGAATCCACATTTACCGCTCCGATCCATTGGTTTACGGAAGGTGCAACGAAAGATTTGAAACCGCCGTCTGCAATAATAAGCTGTTGCGAAAGTATTCCTGAAGCGGCGCTTTGCCCGATCAGTCCGTAGGAAAAAGAATAATTGGAAACTCGCGAAACCCCGAAATTGAAAAGATTGTTTTTCGTGTGATTGGAAAGGAAATAACCGCCGAAAAAACGGAAGCTGATCTTCTTGTTTTTTGCATATTCATAGCGGTAAAATGCTTCCGCGGAAATCTTCCGGAAATCTTCCATCCATTGCAGTCCACCTCCGATATAGTTTTCGTGGATCAGCCTTTGGTTATAATAATTGTAGTTCAGGCTCCACAGATTATATTTCGCATAATCGTTATGGAGAACCATTTCAGGAGTCAGATCTTTTTGATAATAATTATAGGAAAAATATAAGGATCGCCCGATATCGCTTCTTGGATTTTTGGTAAAATTAATGTTGGCAAAAGTGCTCACTTTGCTGTATTGCAGGTCATAATCGTAATGAAAATAAGAGCCGGAAACACCCAATTGCAAACTTCTGAAAAAAGATTCTGCCGGCATAAAAGTATAGGAAGCTCCCGCAGTTCCGGTGATCTTTTGTGTTCCGGTGCTGTAATACGGTGTTACGGAATAAGCGAGTTTTTCCCTGAACAGCGAAGTATTTTTAAAATTAATTCCGAGAAGCAGCTTGTCATAAGCGTTGAAATTCACTCTCGGATTTACATAAATTTCGTTGTATTCCGGATTGGGAATATCTTTGAACAGCTTGATCTTCAATTTCTTTGCATTGGCAAAAATCCCTTTGGTATAAAGATAATTGTCCCTGAATTTGCTTTCCGGAAAAATGTAATCGTTATTCACCAGAATTTTCGAGGCGTTGGATTGCGGAATATTGTAGGTTACAGGTTTTTCGGAATCGTTGGTATCGAACCAGAATGTCTTTGTCTGCCCGTTTTTTTCCTCGGTTTCTATTTTGAACGGAATTTTTTCCGGCGTATTTTTCACGATCTTCACCTGGAAATTGTCATCTTCTTTCCTGTAATTTTTCAAACGGAAATTTACCCTTTGTTTTTTCTCGATAAAATGATCTAAAAAATCAGAGGAATAATTGGAAGCGATGGCAAGATTATTTAAAAAATCTTCAGTGTTTACTTTATTCTCACGGTTTTCGGAAATATAATTTTTCAGGAAATTCTCAAAATTCTCATTGCCCATTTTTTCGGAAACGAAACCGATAAGACTTCCCGTTTCAAAATGGCTGATTGCCGTTTTATTGAAATTGCTAAGCTTCGAAAAGCGCTCATTGATCTTCTGATCCAGATTTTCACTTTCAATATATTGATAAGCTAAACCATAACGTTCGGAAAGTTTCAGCTTCGAGGCATAAAACCATTTCAGCGGGCGGATTCCCAATAATCTGACTTCTTCGGGAAGATCGCCCAAAAGATTTCTTTCTTTGTAAAACTGATTGATATATCGAATCTCGAGATAGGTTTTCAAACCGTTGATCAGCCAGTGATCTTCATTTTTATCATAGGCAAAATTCTGGTTCAGGATATTTTTGGCAACCATTCCGAAATAATCCATATCCGTATTTTCCGCATCGGTAAAGAGCTTGTAATGAAATTTCCAGAAACGGATATCATCATTCCCGATAAAATCTTCCTCTTTTCTGAACTTTTCGCTCAGAAAAATTTTTTCGGGAAGAAGTCCGGTTATATTTTTAATAAATTTCAGATGAAGCGGAAGATAAAATTCCAGATTTTCCTTTTCGTTTTCAGAAAGTGGATATCCGAAATCCACTTTTACGTTTTGCCCGTCGATATTCAGATTTGTGGATGGAAAACCGGTTTCGGAGATCAGAAATTCGGGATCGGTTTTCAGTGTTCCTTCAAAATAATGAGGAAAAATTTCCGGAAGATTGCTTTTGGAAAAATATCCGGGCGGAACTTCAAGCAGGATTTTCCAGAAAGTGTTGCAGGTCTGCGTTTCCTCGATGTCGATATAATTTTTTTCGGATTGCTTTTCATTTTCAAAGCTATCGGGAACGATGAAGAAATATTTCAGATTTAAACCGTTAAATCCGGTTCCGTATCCTGTAAAAGTTTTTGCCGGAATTTTCAGCGTATAATCCAGATTGATTTTTACGGATTTTCCTTTCTGTAAAGGTGAAGAAAGCGGAATGTAAAGATTTTCCCGGTTCGTATCCAAACCCAAAGCCGAAGAATTATTGATCCGGATTTCCAGATTTTGCAAATCTCCGAGATCCTCTTTTTTTGCGAAATAAAGATTTTTTTTGCGGTCTTCAAGCTGTCGGAAAAGGAGGGAAGTGCGTCGGTTTTTATAGGCGGAAATCCAGTTCAGCAGCTTAATTTTGTTCAGATCCTGATTCAGCGGATTGTGATAAATGATTTCCTGATGAACGGTAACATACTTTTTGTCGGCAGAAATTTTCGTCTGAATATAAATGCTGTCCTGTTGTGCAGCGAGCTTTGCAAAACAGAAAACCAACAGAAAAAAAGTACAGATTATCCTCATTATTCAACGCCCAAATATATTAATAAGTATTGAGACATTCGGAAGAAAAAATAAAGTTATTGAAAATCTCCTATCTTTGACTTATACATAATAAACAGTAAATATGAAAAAACTTACTTTCCTATTTTTCTTCATTTCTTTACTGGCTTCCGCTCAATCAAAAAAAGCACAGATCGCGGAAATCAGAAAATTTCAGAAAGAACTGAATTCTGAATACAAAAATCCGAAAGAAACTCCGCTTCGTGGTGAAAATTTCAGCAATTTTAAAAAGCATCCGTTTTTCCCGATCAATCTGAAATACCGTGTAAAAGCGGAATTCGTAAAAACTGAAAATCCGCAGCCTTTTGAAATCCAGACCTCTTCCGGAAAAACCAAAACCTATCAGGAATACGGAAAAGCGACTTTTCAGCTGGACGGAAAATCGTACACTTTAACCTTGTATCAAAGTATAGGTTTATTGAAAAATCCGGAATATCAGGATTATCTTTTTCTTCCTTTCCGCGATGATACCAACGGAAAACAAACCTACGGAGGCGGAAAATATATGGATCTGAAAATTCCGTCAGGAAACGAAATTATTTTGGATTTCAACAAATCGTATCAGCCGTTTTGCGCTTATAACGCTTATGATTACAGCTGCCCGATTGTTCCCGAAGAAAACAGTCTTCCTGTAAGAATTGAAGCGGGAGTGATGTATGATGATGTGTATCATCATTGAAAAATTTAAGAAAACTTTAATTCTTTTTCTGTAGTATTTATACAAATGTTCCACTACATTTGATATAAAAATATAAGAAAATGGAGTTATCCTTACAAAACCAGATCGCTCTTATTACAGGTTCTTCCAGCGGAATCGGAGCCGGAATCGCAAAATCAATGGCAGCTTCGGGAGCGATAGTTGTAGTGAACTATCCTTTTGAAGGAGCTTTGGAACAGGCTAATTCAGTTTTAAAAGAGATTACGGATTCAGGAGGAAAAGGGATTGTATATCAGTGTGATGTTTCCAAAGAAGATCAGGTAGTAAAAATGTTCCGGGATATAGTCGAACAATTCGGAACTGTGGATATTCTGGTAAATAATGCAGGAATTCAAAAAGATTCGAAATTTACGGAAATGACACTCGATCAATGGAATGCCGTAATCGGGGTAAATCTTACCGGACAATTTCTATGTGCCAGAGAAGCCATAAAAGAATTTTTGAGAAGAGGGATTGATTCTTCACGTTCCGTTGCCTGTGGAAAAATTATCCATATTTCTTCCGTTCACGAAATTATTCCCTGGGCAGGACACGCCAATTACGCTGCCAGCAAAGGAGCAATAAGAATGCTGATGCAGACTTTGGCTCAGGAATATGGTGCTGATAAAATCCGTGTAAATTCCATTTGTCCCGGAGCGATCCAGACTCCGATTAATACCAATGCATGGAATACGCCCGATTCGCTGAATTCACTTCTTACACTCATTCCGTATAACAGGATCGGTCAGCCTCAGGATATCGGAAATCTTGCTGTTTTTCTTGCAAGCGACGCTTCGGATTATATTTCCGGAACAAGCATTTTCATCGACGGCGGAATGACGACGTTTGAAAGTTTTTCTACAGGAGGATGATGTTTACACAAAGATTGATAGCGTTCAATTTTCGACTTAGGAGTTTTTTGTGTTAAGAAAAATTGAAATTTCTTTTCTCCTCATCTTCTTGTTATAACTACATAAAAATTTCCACTGTTTGAGCACGGCGATAATTTTAATTCAAAAAAACAATTTTTATTTCCGTGCGAGTTTGGAAATTTTCTTAAAAGAAATTTTAATTTTTTAGCAAAAAGATCCAAGTCTTGAATTTTTGGTACTTTTGTTTCAAGACAAAAGTACAGATATTCAATACATTATGAATTTATTTTTTTAATAACCACAAAATGAATCAGGAAAAACAGCGCCTGCAGGATCTCTCCTGGAAAAAATGGGGACCGTATGTCAGCAATCGGGAATGGGGATTGGTGCGCGAAGATTACAGCGAAAACGGTGACGCTTGGAATTTCACGAGTCACGAAACCGCCGAATCCAAAACGTATCGTTGGGGTGAAGAAGGAATTTGCGGCATCTGCGACAATCTTCAGCAGTTGGTTTTTTCCGTGGGCTTTTGGAATAAGAAAGACAAAATAGTGAAAGAACGGTTTTTCGGCTTGACAAATGTGCAGGGAAACCACGGTGAAGATGTGAAGGAATATTATTATTACCTCGATTCCACACCGACACATTCGTATATGAAAATGCTGTATAAATATCCTCAGAATGCTTTTCCTTACGAAGAACTGATTCAGAAAAATGCACAGCTCGGGAAAAATGATCCTGAATTTGAGCTCATTGACACCGGGATTTTCGATCAGAATGAATATTTCGATCTTTTTATTGAATATGCCAAGGAAAGTCAGAACGATATTTTGATAAAATTTACGGTTGTAAACAAATCAAAACTTTCCGCGCCGTTAATTATTTTGCCGACGATCTGGTTCAGAAATACCTGGAGTTGGGGATATGATGATTATAAGCCTGATTTGTCTTCTGAAAATCCTCGACAGATAAAGGTTGATCATAAGAAACTTGAGATCAAAAATCTGTACGCTGAAAATTCGGAAAAAACCTTATTTTGCGATAATGAGACCAACAATTTCAGGTTGTATAGATCTCCGGATTTCGGACATTTCTGTAAAGACGGGATCAATAATTATATCATCAATGGAGATCAGGATTCTGTAAATCGGGAAAATTCCGGAACAAAAGCCTCTTTTTTAATTGATGAAGATTTCCGGTCTTTTGAAACTAAAATTTTTAAATTCAGATTAACGGACAAAGATCTGGAAGATCCTTTTGCCAATTTCGATGAAATATTTTCTGAACGTATCGCGGAAGCGGATGAATTTTACAAGGAAATTCAGAAAGAAATAAAAACGGATGATGAAAAATATGTTCAGCGGCAGGCTTTTGCGGGAATGCTCTGGAACAAGATGTTTTATCATTACAATGTAGAAAAATGGCTGAAAGGCGATCCGGCACAAATAAAGCCGCCAAAATCGAGAGAAAAGATCAGAAATTCCGAATGGAAAAATCTGGATAACTGCCACGTGATCTCGATGCCCGACAAATGGGAATATCCCTGGTACGCAACCTGGGATCTGGCTTTTCATACTTTAAGTTTTGCACTGATAGATCCTGATTTTGCGAAACAGCAGCTCAGGCTTTTCACTTACGAATGGTTTATGCATCCCAATGGTCAGCTTCCGGCGTATGAATGGGATTTCAGTGATGTAAATCCGCCGGTTCACGCTTGGGCGGTTTTCCGGGTTTTTAAAATTGATGAACATCTTAATCAAAAACCTGATCTTGAATTTCTGGAAGTTGTTTTCCAAAAGCTTCTTCTGAACTTTACGTGGTGGGTGAATAAAAAAGATAATAACGGGAACAATATTTTTGAAGGCGGATTTCTCGGACTTGATAATATCGGGGTTTTCGATCGGAGCGATGTGCTGCCGAACGGAGAACAGCTGGAACAGGCGGACGGAACCAGCTGGATGGCAATGTACGCGTTGAATATGATGCGTATTGCGCTGGAGCTTGCTCAATACAACAAGATTTATGAGGAGCTTGCCAGTAAATTTTTTGAGCATTTTCTCCAGATTGCCGACTCCCTCGATAATATGGGAGAAGAAAATTTCAGTCTCTGGGATGATGAGGATGAATTTTTTTATGACGCAATCAGTTCAAAAGACGGTACACATATGTATCTCAGAATGCGTACAATTGTCGGGCTGATTCCGATGTTTGCTGTGGAAGTGATTGATAATGAAATGATTGAAAATATGCCTGTTTTCAAGGAAAGAATGAACTGGATTCTGGAAAATAAACCCGAACTTGCTTCTCTTGTTTCTCATTGGGAGATCAAAGGTGAAGATTCCAAACATCTGCTTTCTTTACTGCGTGGTCATCGTTTGAAAAGATTGCTCCACCGGATGCTGAATCCTGATGAATTTTTAAGCGATTTCGGAATTCGGGCATTGTCCAAAGAATATGAAAAGAATCCTTTCACGCTTAATCTTAACGGAATGGATTATTCCGTGAAATATACACCTGCGGAAAGCGACAGCGGACTTTTCGGCGGAAATTCCAACTGGCGTGGTCCGATCTGGTTTCCCATCAATTTTCTGATCATCGAAAGTTTGCAACGCTTTTTCTTTTATTACAGCCCTGATTTTCTGGTGGAATATCCGACAGGAAGCGGAAATTTTTCAAATCTTGATGAAATTGCCGAAGCTTTGGAAAAACGCCTCAGCAGCATTTTCCTGAAAGATAAAAACGGAAAGCGCCCTTTCAATAATCAGTATCCGAGATTTCAGGAAGATCCGGATTTCAGGGATTATATTTTGTTCTACGAATATTTTCACGGCGATAACGGACGTGGAGTAGGCGCATCGCACCAGACAGGATGGACAGGTCTGATAGCAAAAATTCTACAGCCGAGATTTTCAAAATAAATTTTGTACGCTATATTTTCGCCAGAAAACTTTCAAAAGCGGGAATCACGGAAACCGTTCCGTCGTTCTCTATTTTGTCGAGTTTCAGGAATTCGATCTGATTAACGGAATTTTCATCAAAAGGTTTTTGTACGCGAACGTAATTTTCCGTAAATCCGTATATCATTCCGTTTTTGTTTTCGTGTTCCCAAAGAACGGGAAGTATTTTCCCGATCTGCGTCTGGTAAAATGCCATTTTCTTTTTTTCGGAAAGGATTCTCAGCATTTTGTTGCGTTTTTTTCTTTCAGGAATCGGGACAACTCCGTCCATTTCGGCAGCTTCGGTATTTTCTCTTTCAGAATAGGTGAAAACGTGCAGATACGAAATGGGAAGCTCATTCAGGAAATGATAGGTTTCCATAAATTTTTCTTCCGTTTCGCCAGGAAATCCTACAATTACATCAACACCGATGCAGGAATCCGGCATTACTTCACGGATCTTTGAAACACGGTTTTGATATAAATTTGTCAGATAGCGGCGTTTCATTTTTTTCAACAGATCATCGCTTCCGCTTTGCAGAGGAATATGAAAATGTGGAACGAAACTTCTCGATCTCGAAACCAGCTCAATGCTTTCATCTTTCAGAAGATTCGGCTCAATCGAAGAGATCCGGATTCTTTCGATTCCTTCCACTTTGTCGAGCTCTTTTATCAGATCCAGAAAAGTATGTTCGTGCTTCTTGTTCCCGAATTCACCTTTTCCGTAATCACCGATATTTACGCCGGTCAGAACAATTTCTTTAATTCCTTTTCCCGAAATTTCTTTGGCATTTTTAATCACATTTTCAATCGCATCGGAACGGGAAATTCCGCGAGCCAAAGGAATCGTACAATACGTACATTTGTAATCGCATCCGTCCTGAACTTTCAGAAAAGCCCTTGTTCTGTCGCCGATAGAGTAGCTTCCGATGAAAAAATCGGCTTCATCAATTTCGCAGGAATGGATAATTCCCTGATGCTCGGTTTTCTGCAGATCATCCAGATAACTCAGAATATTGAATTTTTCTTTCGCTCCCAAAACCAGATCCACTCCTTCGATTTCCGAAATTTCTTCCGGCTTCAGCTGTGCATAACAACCGAGAATCACCACCAAACCGTCCGGATTGGCTTTCATCGCACGTTTTACGTGAAATTTGCATTCTCTGTCCGCGTTTTCCGTAACCGAACAGGTATTGATGACATAAACATTCGCTTTCTCGTCAAAACTTACCTTTTCATAACCTGCATTTGTTAATTGTCGGGCAATAGTGGAAGTTTCCGCAAAATTTAATTTGCAGCCAAGAGTATGAAAAGCGGCGGTTTTAGTAGAAACTGAATTCAATTTTTAATGAAATTTCGGACTGCAAAGATAAGGATTTTGAAAGTTATTCCGAAACTTTAGGAAATTGAAAAACTTTGTCAAAGTACAATCATTCTACTGAAAACTTTGACAAAGTAGCCAATAGGAAACTTATTCTGTTTTATAGTCATCCCGAACTTCATCACTTTTTGCGAAGCAAACCGGAGAAGAATTCTGCTGTTCATCAGAAAATTTACTGAACATTTCCTTATTAAAATCTGCGGATTTGTTTCGTGCAACCGAAAGTGTTTTCCAGTCGTCGTTTTTCAGCATTTTTGCGATATAAACAATTTGCCCGATATGATAAGGATAATGCGCCAATTGCCGCAAAACCGCATCCAGAACAGAATGCTTTTCTCCACGAATATAAATATCGGAATTGATATTTTCTTCTGAGATCTGTTCCAAAGCTTCGAGCAGGCATTTCCAGCCTTTTTCCCAATATTCCAGAACTTCGGATTTTGTTCTGAATGTATTCACAAATTCCGAATCACGGTTTCGCCAATCTTTTTCGCCGTCTTCCTGCAAAAAATTTGTCCACCGCGAAAGCATATTTCCGGCAATATGTTTTACAATCACTGCAACCGAATTGCTTTCTTCGTTATACTGCCAGAACATTTCTTCCTCCGAAAGCTGGATGAAAGTTTTGTCGCCGAGTTCTTTGTAATATAAAAAGCGTTTGATAAAAAGGGTTTTCATAATTTTGGGTGCAAGGTTTGAGGTTTGAGGTTTGAAGTTTGAGGATTGAAGTTTGAGGGTTTGAAATGGTTTGATTTTATTTGAATTTCAAATTCTCAAAGTCTCAAAGTCTCAAAGTCTCCTCATCATCTTCCGGACTTTCCGTCTTTTCCGTCTTCTTCCGCAAATTTACTTAATATTCGTCAGGTTTCCACAAAGATTTTCCAGATGAAATATTTTATGAAAAGGCGACTGTATCTGTTTCAGGTCTTCTTTGTTCTGAATAAAAGTATAACGCGAAGCAAGGGAATTCATATCCGAAACGATTACCAGCCAGCATTCATCCACATTGCGGTCGTAGTACGGATATTTTTCATTTTTTTTGTGGATCAGCTCAATGATTTTTTCGGAAGAAAGCCCGTCGAAAAGATTCATCGTATAATCGTGAGTAATGAAAACATTGCGGCGGTGCGGCGATTTCCGGATTTTTTTTACAAAACCGAATGACTTTTTGCTGATAATGGCTTTGCGGATATTCCGGATAATTTCATCCCGTTTTTCCTGAAGATCCTGCAAGGTAATATTACGGAATTCCAAAAAATAAACACCACGAAATTTCGCAGTGTTTTCCTCTTCCAAAATGATTTCGGTTTCTCTGAAAATTTTATTTAAAATACATTCTACCTTTTTTACTTCCAGATGATTGATCACTTCGGTAAGCTCAATACCAATCGTTTTCTCTCCTATTTTAGCGATAAAGTCGGGACTTTCGCAAACCAGATTCTGAAATTCGATATTCGGAAAATGGTGGAGAAAGGAATTCAGCAGAAGTATTTCGGATTTTTTCTTGTATTTTTCTCTTTCGTGAAGCTCGGAACTATCAATCTGGCGGTGATATTTCTCTATCGGCTTTTTGATCAAATGCCGGTTCAGGTAATATAGTGAAAGATTTTTCACCAAATCTTCATCGGAAAAATATTTTCTCATAACTGAAAGATTTGATTATCAAAAAATTATGAGATAAATGTAATAAAAAAACTGAAACCGACAAATTTTTTTACCGAATGTAACAATATATTAATCTGTCAATGTAACGATTTGATTGGTAAACTGATACATTATTTTATTGGTACATTAATATTTCCCATATAGAATAATCCCAGACATTTTTGGTTTTCCTCGATTTTCAGGGAGTTTTTCAGATGATCCACCAGTTTCGGAGAACTCCAGTAACAACCGATTCTGTGAGCGGTACAAGTGAGATACATATTCTGAACAGCCATTGCGGTCGCGGCGATTTCTTCCCAATCCGGAACGAGTCCGCTGAATTCGCAGACAATCGTGACTATAGTATCGGCTTTAGTAGCTTTAAAAAGAATGTCGTCGTATTTTTTCTGCAAAAACTGAAATTCCGGAGTGATTTCTTTGTAAATCGTTTGCAGCTCTTTTCCCAAAGCGATTTTTTCTTCACCTCTGAACACTTTAAATCTCCAAGGTTTTGTCCGTTTGTGATTCGGAGCGAGAACGGCAGCGTTCAATACTTCATCAATAACGGATTGAGGAATTTCTTTGTCGGTATAATCTTTCGGGAAGATGCTTCTGCGCTCTTCGATGATGTGTTTTAAAATTTTCGCGTTTTCCATTGGGTAAAATTACGAATTTAAAAGGTCAATTGTGAATCTTAAAATTGACTATTCACTGCGAAGCAAATTCACTATTGACAATCAATCGTTCACTTTTCATAAGATCTCTTCAATCTTCTGATGAATCCTGTTAAGCACAAACTCATCACCGGATTTTTTTCCGGACATTATCTGTGCCATCGGACTTTCGGGGGAAATCGCATAAAAGCGGTTGCCTTTATAGAAAAACTCGCCCAAAGAAACGGAAATATAAAACCGCGCCTTATTGGTAATGACCAACGAACCGATCTGTACAACCGAAGCAGAAGATTTCGGGACTTTCCGCATTTTCTGCTGCATTTCTTTCAGACTTGCCATTTGCTTATCGAGATGATAGATCTCCTCCTGAATTTCTTCACGGATGCTGTCATATTTTGAAGTTTTTTTGATATCGCGGCTGGCTTCCAAAGTGAAGTTCAGGTAAAAATCGAGTGTTTTTATCTTGCCGTTTATCGTATCATTCAAAAAATCACGAATTTCCGTTTTGGTGTAGGATTCATTCTGCATAATTTTCTTGTGCTTTTTCCTTTGCAATTATACAGAAATCCCGCCATATCGTATAAAACTTCCCACAACTAAGAAACCAATGCCTAAAAGAGTCACTGAAATAATATGAAACGCCATTAACGGAAGCGTTTTCGGAGATAATTTCGGAAGAACGAAAATATTGGCGCTCAAAGCGAACAAAATCGTGGTGAAAAGAAAAATCAGTTTCAGGGAAATCGCGGTTTCCAAAGGATTGGCAAAGTGAAACCAGTCGTTCCATTTCACGCCTAACTGATACGACATCCAAATTCCTGTGATAATCATTATCAGCAACGCAGGCATTCCGATTTTTTCATATTTCCGCTCAAAATTAAGGAGGATTTCGGGATCTTTTCTGCGGAGAACTTCGGGCAGAATTCCCAATGCCAATACCAGATGTCCGCCTACCCAGATGCAGGCTCCCAAAAGATGAAATATTAAAAGCAGATGATGCGGCATTGTTCCGTTTTCTATTCAAAAATATGAATTATCAACGGATTTAAGGTCAGAAATCCTGCTGATTTTTATCAAAAAAATAAATTAAAAAATACTACATTTGAGGTAAACTTTATTATTATGAAATTAATCGTACGTATTCTTATCACTGCCGGAGTTGCATTTTTTCTGGCGAAATATCTGAATATCGGAGTACACATCACCGATTTTACTTCCGCGCTTATTTTTGCAGTTGTTCTGGGTATACTGAATACTTTTCTGAAGCCGGTTCTGGAATTTATCGGACTCCCTCTTACCTTCATCACTCTGGGATTTTTCGCTCTCGTTATTAATACGGCGGTCATACTTTTGACCGCGAAGCTTGTAAACGGAGTTCAGTTTGACGGATTCTGGTGGGCAATGCTTTTCGGGATTATTTTGTCTTTCCTCACTTCTTTGCTGAACGGGATTTTTCTTTCCGATGAGGATTGATCTTTTGAATAATCAAGATAAACGGGCTTTTGTAAAATTCCATAAAGGTTTGATCACAATTCACTTCTAAAAATAAACATCGTAAAATCAGAATTTCCTACCTTTGAAATTCTTTGAAAAAAATTAAGTTTTATGAAATTAAAATACAGTCTGCTCGCAATAGCAGCACCTTTTTTGATGAAAGCACAAAATGTGATGACTCCGGAAATGCTCTGGACACTGAACAAATTTTCCGTTTCCGCAGTTTCTCCCGATCAGAATTCCCTGATTTACAACGTAGGAAAAGTGGATTTGAAAACCGAAAAAACCAATTCCAAAAAATACGTTCTCGATTTAAAAACCAATGCAGCTTCTGGAATTGATTTAGGAAAAAAATCGCTGATTCAGTGGGATTCCAACGGAATTTACGCTCAGGAAGATGATAAAATTTTTCTTTCAAAAGACAACGGAAAAACGTGGACGGAATTTTATACGATTGGCGATGCGGACAATATCCGGATTTCACCGGACGGAAAGAAAATTGCTTTCAGCAAACAGGTTTTGGTGGAAAAAGTAATGGCAAAAGATAAATTTCCGGACACACCGAAAAGTACCGGACAAATTTATGCCGACCTCAATCACCGTCACTGGGATTATTATAATGAAGGAAAATACAATCACGTTTTTGTGGTAAATATTTCCGATAAAGCTGAAAATGCGAAAGATCTGCTCGAAGGAAAAACGTGGGATTCTCCGCAAAGACCTTCCGGCGGAAGCGAAGATTTCATCTGGAGTCCGGATTCTTCCAAATTGTTATATGTAACCAAACCTTTAAGCGGTGCGGAATATGCAAAATCCACGAATACCGATATTTTCGCCTACGATCCGGCAACCGGAAAAACTGAAAACCTTACCGAAAGCAACAAAGGTTATGATATGAATCCCGCTTTCAGTCCGGACGGAAAATTTCTGAGTTGGACAAGTATGGCAAGAGACGGCTACGAAGCCGATAAGAACGACATCAAAATTATGGACTGGAAATCCCGGAAAACCATCAATCTTACAAAAGACTGGGACGAAAGCGCTGCAGCACCTTTTTGGAATCCGGATTCCAAGATGCTGTATTTTTCGGCAGCGTTTCGGGGAACGCAGCAGCTTTTTTCCGTAGATCCGAAAACATCGAAAGTTCAGCAAATCACAAAAGGCGATTTTGATGTGAATGATATTGTTGCAATGCAGGGAAATTCACTTTTTGTAACAAGAACGGATATCAACCATAATGCAGATTTGTTCTCCGTAAACCTGAAAAACGGTGAAATGAAGCAGATAACAGAAGTGAACAAAGATAATTACTCGAAAATCACTCCCGGAAAATCCGAGCTTAAAATGGTAAAAACCACCGACGGAAAAGAAATGGGAGTGTGGTTTCATTATCCGCCGAATTTCGATCCGAGTAAAAAATATCCGACGCTTTTGTATTGTCAGGGCGGTCCGCAATCCGGACTTACCCAGTTTTTCTCCGTTCGCTGGAATTTTGCTTTAATGGCGGCAAACGGTTACATTGTTGTTGCTCCGAACCGCCGCGGAATGCCGGGTTGGGGAACAAAATGGAATGAAGAAATTTCCGGAGATTGGGGCGGACAGCCGATGAAAGATTATTTGGCAGCCGCAGATTTTGCAAAAACCTTACCTTATGTTGACGGCGACAGAATGGGAGCAGTCGGTGCAAGTTACGGTGGTTACAGCGTTTTTATGCTTGCCGGAATTCACGAAAACCGTTTTAAAACTTTCATTGCGCACGACGGATTATTTGATATGAAATCGTGGGCTTTAACAACGGAAGAATTGTGGTTCGCAAACTGGGACATCGGTTCACCGTTTGAAAAGCCGCTTCCGAAAGCCTATACAGAATTTAATCCGTCCAATTTTGTTGAAAAATGGAACAAGCCGATTATGATTGTTCAGGGCGGAATTGATTATCGTGTTCCGTATGAGCAGGGACAGGAAGCATTTCAGGCGGCGAAACTGCGAGGTCTGAAAACCAAATTTTTATATTTCCCGAACGAAAATCACTGGGTGCTTCATCCGCAGAACGGATTGGTTTGGCAGCGTGAGTTTTTTGAATGGCTGAAAGAGACGTTGTAAAAATATAAAAAGCAGGCTTCAATGTCTGCTTTTCTATTTAGCTTTTTCAGAATTTGATGGTTATTTAGAATTTACAAAGAAAATTTACAAAAGGATTTCATATTTTTGTGTGTATGGCTGACCGTATTTATTCATTTCCGCCTGTCATTGCTCCGGATTCTAAAATTTTGATTTTGGGTTCGGTTCCCGGTGTAAAATCTTTACAAATGCAGCAATATTATGCGCATCCTCAGAATGCGTTCTGGAAAATCCTGTTCAGCCTTTTCAATCGGGAATTCTCCGCTGATTATAATAAAAGGTTACAGCTGCTAAAAGAAAACAGGATCGCGCTTTGGGATGTTATTGATTCCTGTGAAAGAAAAGGAAGCCTGGATTCGGAAATACGGAATGAGGAAGCCAATCAGATCAGGGAGCTGCTGGAAGAATATCCTGGAATAAAAGCCATTTTCTGTAACGGGCAGAAATCTTTCAAAAACCTGAAAAAAATAATAGGAAAGGAACCGCAAGTTCCGGTGTATGTACTGCCTTCCACCAGTCCGTTGTATACTGTTCCGCTTGACAAAAAACTGGGAGAGTGGAAGGTTATCCTGAATTTTTTATAGGATTTTTCAATAGATCGACTTTTTATAATTGAATGAACCCTTTCAGAGTTTCAAACTCTGAAAGGGTTTTCTTAGAAAATAAAAAAATTACTTTTCATTCAGAAGTATATTTTTCAGCAGGTTTATCTGATTTCTCGTTCTGTCCAGATTATGATTTCCATATTTTACAGAATAATAGAGGTTTCCGTTCAGATGATCCGTTAAAAACCGTACTGCCTGAATGTAAATCACCACTTTCGGAGCATAATCTAAAAGTTTTTTTTCCGTTTCGGAAAGCAGATTTTCAAGATGAAACAGAAATCCTTTTTTCACGGAATCGTAAATTTCCGGACTGAAATTATTTTCCAGAGAAGCATCGTCTTCATCGGTCAGATTGCAGTAGGAACGAATCATATCGCCGAAATCGTAAAGCAGGGTAGAAGTCATAACCGTGTCCAAATCAATTACGGCAATTGCATTTCCGTTTTTGTCGAACAAAATATTTGAAATTTTCGGGTCGGCGTGAATTACTCGTTTTGGTAAAAGATTTTCGCTTTGAAGCTCAATCCATTTTTCGGGTAAATCCAGATGTGAATTGATGAACTCGATTTCTTTTTCCGCATTGATTTTCCGTTCTTTGGAAGCGTTTTTCAGAGCGGTTTGATAATCCGAAATCCGTTTTCCGAAATCGATAAAACCGGGAAGTGTTTCCTCTAAATGAATGGGTTTTGAATTTAAAACAGAATAAAACTTACTGAAACATTTCGCCGATTCAAAAGCTGTTTCAGAATTCGGAACTTTCAGATGCGTTACGGAATTTTCAATAAATTCCAGCATTCTCCATTTTCGATTGATAAGGAATTCGCCGTTTTGGGCAGGAATCAAATCAACAATTTTCCTTGAATAATCCGAATTTTTCAGAACGGAATTTACCGCTAGATGATTGTCGATAATGCATTTTGGATTTTTAAAAATATCGGTGTTGATTTTTTGAAGAATGTATTTTCCAGAATCGGTTTCCACGAAATAAGTATGATTAATCAAACCGTTGTCAATCGCTGAAACGGAATGATTTTGTTCTCCGATGAATGCCGAAATGACTGCTTTTAATTCCATAAATTTTCAGGATAAATCCCATTCTTTATTTTCTCTTTCAAAAACTCCTGAACTTCCGCTTTATCTTCGGGATAGGTTACGCCTTTCCAGATTTCGTCCGAAACGTTTACCGCAACGGAAATTTCATTTTCCTCAATATATTTCCCAACGACGGACGGAAGAAAAAACTCCTGTTTTTCATCGGGATTTTTTTTTATAAAATCCTGAAAATCTCTTTCCAGAAACCGGAAAAACGACGGGTGAAACATCCAGAAATTCATCGAAACCAAATCATCGGGATTGAGCATTCTTTTTCCGTTGGAAGTTTCCGCAAAGATTTCCGAATTTTCGGATTGTATTTTCGTCAGTTCTTCAATGGATTTCAGGTTTCCGTTTTCATTGATTTCACAGATCCCTCTGGAAACGCTTCCGTTTTTGCTGAGTGTGTTTTCCAGAGGAAAGGCAATTGTTGCGTAATTTTCGGGAGTGATGTTTTCCATTAATTTTGAAGCGGTTTCAAAAGAATTTTTCCCGTAAAAATCATCAGCATTGATGACAAGGAAATTTTCATCAACCACATTTTTCGCACACAAAACGGCGTGCCCAGTTCCGAAAGGTTTTGTGCGGTTTTCGGTGCTGAATGTTTCGGGAACAAAATCCGTAATGCTCTGAACAATCCAGTGAAATTCCAGATTCCGTTTTTCCGGAATTTCCGAAATTTTTTGGATAAAAGATTCCGGAACGGAAGCATTGATAATAAACACAAACTTGTTAAATCCCGCCCGAATCGCATCAAAAAGCGAATATTCCAGAATCGGGGAGTTGTTGGCAAGAATTCCTTCCACCTGTTTTAGTCCGTTGTAACGGCTTCCCAAACCTCCTGCAAGGAAAATTAGTGATTTTTTTTGTTTCATTATTTTTAGTTATTCACCGCAAATTTGCGGTGATTGTAAAATTTATTTACCGCAGAAATATTTTGCAAGGAAAATGAGAGGTCTTTTTTAATTCATAAAATTAGTGCTTATCTTCATCATCTACAATGCTTCTTTGTAATATGCGACAAATTCACGGAATATCGAATAGAAATCTCTTAATTCAAAATATTCCGGACTTGAACTTTCGATGTTTTCAAATCCGTTCTTTTTAAAAAGTTTTTTAGTTCGGGTTTGGTGGAAATATTGCGAAACCGTTATCGCGCTTTTAAAATTCAGGCTATCCATTATGCGGATTGAATTTTTTACGGTTTTTTCGGTGTCGTTTCCGTAGTTGTCAACGATTATTTTTTCGGCTGGAATGCTGTGGGCAACTAAATAGTTCTTCATTTCAGTGCCTTCCCAAAATCCTTCTTTTCCTAAACCTCCGCTTACAATGATTTTCTTTATCCGCTTCCGATTGTATAATTCCAGAGTTTGGTTTAGCCTTGCTTTTAATCTTTCAGAAGGAGCACCGTTTTCATTGATTTTATTTCCAAGTACGATGGCAACATCCGCATTTTGTTTTTTATCATTCAAACCGTCGATTGTGATATACATAGAATGAGCCGGAAACCATAAAATTAGAATAGTAAATATAAATTTTATGAGCCGGAATTTTTTGTTCATAAGATTATAATTGTGAAGATATTCTATTCAATTTTTTCGTAATAATGGTTTAATTTTTCATTCAATATTATTCTAATATTTTGAGAAAGCCTGTTTGAAACAGTTGTTTTGTATTTAGCCTTACCATTTATATAATCATAGTTTAAATCCAGATTGTTGTTTTCAAACTTATAATTTCCATTTCCATAAAACTTGCTTTTAAAAGTTCCATTATTGAATAATACCAATGTATCCGGTTTATGAGGAGCCTCACCGCAACAATGTGGATTTTCAAAATTCATATTTGCATATTTTCCAATAATTTTTTCTTTTTTTATCGGAAAATTGATGTTGATTATAATCAATATGCCTATAATAATAAAAGTGAAAATTAATAGTATCTTTTTCATAAGGTTATCTATAATTTAAAAAATAATTAATAATAGGTTATCAATACTCACTTCCAAACCCAAAAACCACCTTCCTGTTCTCCCATTTCCCTTTCGTAAAATCCGGAATTTGCATCACTTTTCCGTTTTTCGCAATAGATTTTTCACTTAACGGTGTAATGGAATACCACGTTGCCAGATCATACACATCCATTGGAAATTCCGCATTTCGTTTGATACATTCGATAAAGGTGTTGATGAGAAACCAGTCCATTCCGCCGTGTCCTGCTCCTTCTGCAAGATGTTCGTATTTTTTCCAAAGAGGGTGGTCATATTCTTTCAGCCATTTTTCGGTGTTTTCCCAGCGGTGGGAATGCTTCATTAAATCTTCAAAATAAATATTTCCCTGATCGAAATCGCCCCACCCGAAATCTTCCCAAAGTCCTTTCGTTCCCTGAACTTTGAAGCCTAAATTATACGGACGCTGTAAACTTGTATCGTGTGTCAGCAAAATGGTTTCTCCGTTTGCACAGGCAATTTGCGTAGTTACAACATCTCCCTGTTTGAATTCCACTTTTGCATTCGGATGATTTTTTCCGCCTTTCGGATGATTGACGATGTATTCGTGAAGTCCTCTCGCTTTTGAAGAAAAAGAAGACAAATAAAGCAGTCGGTTTCCTCTGTTAATGTCCATTGCAACAGCAATCGGACCTAAACCGTGAGTAGGATAGAGTTCCGCATTTCTTTTAACGTAATGTTCGGTTCTCCATTTCGCTTCGCTGAATCCTTTTTCCCCGAATTCCACTCCGGAATTATACGGAGTTTCGCCGTCATTGAAAAGAACACCCCTCAAATCGTGCTTGTAACCGCCTTCTCCGTGAATCAGTTCGCCGAACATTCCTTTCCGTACCATATTCAGAATCGCCATTACATCACGCCGGTAACATACATTTTCCATTGCGAAAAGCGGAGTTCCGGTTTTTTCGTGGGTTTTCACATAATCCCAGCAATCCTGCAAATTCAAAGCACCGCCGACTTCCATTCCGACAATCTTTTTGGCTTCCATTGCTTCGATTCCCTGAATTTTGTGCCATTCCCAAGGTGTGGAAATGATAACAGCATCAAGGTTTTGCAATTTCAGAAGATTCCGGTAATCGTATTTTCCGTTCCCGAATTCCTGCGCTTTCGGTCTGTTGTTCTTTTCGAGAATTTTTTGTGCGGAAGTCATCATTTTTGCCTGTGGATCAGCAAAAGCAACGATTTCCACATCGTCTCTTTTGGCGAGAATATCGAGGTTGCTTTGTCCGCGAAGTCCGACTCCGATCATCCCGATTCGTACTTTTTTATCCAAAGAAAAACGGAAAGGTTTTCCGAAAAGCGTATCGGGGATCAGCATTGTTCCTAATCCAGCCAATGCTGCGGTTTTGATAAATGTACGGCGTGATGAATTCATATTTAAAAGAGTTTTGTTAATAATTTTGGTTACGCCAATTTAAGAAAACCTGATGAACTTTGAAATGAAAATTCCAAAGAATCGAATCTTCCGTCGTTTTTGCTATTGACAAGGCTTCTTTAATATCGTATCTTTGCACCCTTAAATTTTTTAACAACGTAAAATCCGTAAATTTTATGAAAACATCCGATTTTAATTTCGATCTGCCTGTAGAACTTCTTGCAGAACACCCATCAGAACACCGCGACGAAGCCAGATTAATGGTTCTCGACCGCAAAACGGAAACCATTGAACACAAGCTTTTCAAAGATGTGGTGGATTATTTTGATGAAAAAGATCTATTCATTTTTAATAATACCAAAGTTTTTCCTGCCCGTCTTTACGGAAATAAAGAGAAAACAGGAGCAAAAATTGAAGTTTTCCTTTTAAGGGAACTCGATAAAGAAACCAGAGTTTGGGACGTTTTGGTAGATCCTGCCAGAAAAATCCGTATCGGGAACAAGCTGTTTTTCACCGAAGACGAATCTCTGGTGGCTGAAGTTATCGACAATACGACTTCCAGAGGAAGAACGCTGAGATTTTTGTACGACGGTTCTTATGAAGAATTCCGTGCAAAGCTGAAAGAATTAGGCGAAACTCCGCTTCCGAAATACATCAAAAGAGAAGTAGAGCCGGAAGATGCGGAACGCTATCAAACGATTTATGCGAAAGTGGAAGGTGCGGTTGCCGCTCCGACTGCCGGACTTCATTTTTCCAGACATCTGATGAAGAGAATGGAAATCAAGGGAATCGACTTTGCGGAAATTACGCTTCACGTCGGTTTGGGAACATTCAATCCGATTGAGGTGGAAGATCTTTCCAAGCATAAAATGGAATCCGAAGAAGTAATTATCGATGAGAAAAATGCGGCAATCATTAACGCTGCTGTGGACGAAAAAAGAAGAGTCTGCGCTGTCGGAACTACGACGATGAGGGCTTTGGAAACTTCGGTTTCTTCCAACAAAAAGATCGGTCCTTTCCGCGGCTGGACGAATAAATTTATTTATCCGCCTCACGATTTCGGGGTTGCCAATGCGATGATCACCAATTTCCACACTCCGAAATCCACGCTGATTATGATGATAGCGGCATTTGCAGGAAAAGATTTTATAATGCACGCTTACGAAGAAGCGATCAAAGAAAAATATAAATTCTATTCTTACGGAGACGCGATGCTGATTCTGTAAGTGATATCAATTATTTAAAAATGCGCAATCCTGAAAGTTTGCGCATTTTTATTTTAGTATTTTTGGGATTCAAAAATGAAAAATGAAAACATTTGTTTTAGCATTAGGAATGGTTTTTTTTACTGACTGTAAACCTCAGGCTCAGCAAAAGCTTGAAGTGGTCACCACGCTTCCGAAACAAATTAAGGAATCTTCTGCCTGTGAAATTTCCAAAACTTCGGATCTGATCTGGACGATTGAAGATCAGGGAAATAAAAATATTCTTTTCGGTTTCAATACGAAAGGAGAGCTGATCCGGAAAATCAGGGTTACAAATGTGGAAAATAATGATTGGGAAGATCTGACTTCGGATGATGAAGGCAATATTTACATCGGCGATTTCGGGAATAATGATAACGACCGCCGGAATTTGGCTATTTATAAGATCAATGCTTCGGATCTGGATAAAGATGAGATTCAGGCTTCGGAAACCGTTCAGTTTTATTATCCTGAACAAACGGAATTTCCGCCGAAAAAGAAAAACCGTATTTTCGATGTGGAATCGTTTTTCTTTTACAATAACCGGTTTTATTTATTCACTAAGAACAGAAGCTCAAAATTCGACGGAACTACCAGCTTATACCGTGTAGATAACAATCCCGGACAAAAGCTTCCGGCTAAAAAGCTGTCGGAATTCGTAACCTGTGATCATTTTAACCATTGTGCGGTAACAAGCGCGGCAATAAGTCCGGACAAAAAGAAAATAGCACTTTTAAGTTCCGATAAAGTGTGGATTTTTACTGATTTCAAAGGTGATGATTTCTTTTCCGGAAAACCCGAGAAGATCGAGCTTGAAAGCTTTACACAAAAAGAAGGTCTTTGCTTTGAGAATGATCATTCCATACTGATTACCGATGAGGCGGAGAAAAAAGGAAGCTCGTATTTGTACCGGTTGAAATTGTGATATTTGAAAATATTTTCAAAAGAAAACGGTGCTAAGAATTTAGCACCGTTTATTTTTATGTCTTATTGAATAATTCAAAAACCAATTACTGTTCAGCTCTGTTTTCCGGCTTTTTCCCGAATAAAAATTTAAAAATAACAGGAAGCGTTGTTACCAAAACAATTGTAATAATGATGTATTCCAGTTTGGATTTCAGATCAATTCCGAATTCATCACGGAAAAGTTTATCAAGATAATGTCCTGCGTAAACCAGAGAAAAAGACCACAAGACCGCACCGATAATGTTATCTTTCAGGAATTTCTTTTTATCCATATCCACAATTCCGGCAACGATCGGAACGAATGTTCTTACAACCGGAAGAAATCTCGCCATAATAACAGCAAGAGAACCGTGATCTTCAAAAAAATCGTGCGCCTGAAAAAGATATTTTTTCTTAAAAAGAAAAGTGTCTTCCTTTTTATATAAAGCAGGACCTGCCTTTCTTCCGAAGAAATATCCTACTTCGTTCCCGATGATCGCAGCGATGGAAATACAAAACGCGAGAACAGAAGTATCCACAAAATCGCTTCCGAAAGATCCGAAGGTTTCATTCACAATTTCCGTAGCGTAAATTCCGGAAATAAAGAGCAAACTGTCTCCCGGAAGAAAAAATCCTACAAACAGACCGGTTTCCGCAAAAATAATGAATAAGATGAGCCAAAAACCGCCCAGTTTTATGTAAAATTCAGGATTCAGCAGATCCTTCCAGCTTTCAAAGTGCTCCATTAATTGTAATTCTATAACTTTTACAAAAATAACCTAATAAAATCTGAATCAAAATTTATTAAGAATTTTTAACTTTTTTATTTAGGCTTTCAGCAATCAGCTCTCAGCTTTTTTCTCCCTCACTCTCAAAATCTCCTCATCACCTTGCATCTTGCACCATTTTAGAAATCCAAATCATCTTCCGAAACTGCCGTTCCGTCTGCCATTAAATAAGCTTTCAAAAAAGGTGTGAGATTTCCGTTCATTACGGCATCCACATCGGAAGTTTCGTGCCCGGAACGAACGTCTTTCACCAGTTTGTAAGGATGCATCACATAATTCCGGATCTGGCTTCCCCATTCGATTTTCATTTTGTTGGCTTCGATTTCGTTTCGGGCTTTCATCCGTTCTTCCAGTTCCATTTCGTACAATCGGGAACGCAGCAACTGCATCGCTTTCTCTTTATTTTGAAGCTGCGAGCGCGATTCGGAATTTTCAATAATAATTCCTGTCGGAGCGTGACGAAGCCGGACTGCGGTTTCCACCTTATTTACGTTTTGTCCTCCTGCTCCGGAGCTCCGCATTGTTTCAAAAGAAATATCTGCCGGATTGATATTGATCTCAATCGTATCATCAACAAGCGGATAAACGTAAACCGAAACAAAACTGGTATGCCTTTTCGCATTGGAATCAAACGGCGAGATCCGAACCAGACGATGAACGCCGTTTTCGCCTTTCAGATAGCCGAAAGCATATTCTCCGTCAATTTCCAGCGTTACGGTTTTTACACCGGCAACATCGCCTTCCTGAAAATTCAGCTCACGGATCTTGTAGCCTTGTTTTTCCGCCCACATTGTGTACATCCGCATCAGCATTGAAGCCCAGTCGCAGCTTTCCGTTCCTCCTGCTCCTGCTGTAATTTGCAGAACGGCGGAAAGTTCGTCGCCTTCGTTGGAAAGCATATTTTTAAATTCCAGATCCTCGATTTTTTCCACCAGCTGAGGAAAGGTTTCATCCAGCTCGTTTTCGGAATCGGGATCTTCTTTGGCGAATTCCTGCAAAACCTGCAAATCTTCAAACTGAGAATAAATTTCCTGATAATCTTCAACCCATTTTTTTTTGGAACGCAGCTGTTTCAGGAAGATTTCGGCTTCTTTCGGATTGTCCCAGAATTCGGGAGCTGCGGTTTTCTCATCATCGTTGGCGATTTCGATTTTCTTTTTTTCGATTTGAAGGTATTTATGAAGGTCTTCAATTCTGGATTGAATTTCTTTGAACTGTTCCTGTGCTATCACAATCTAAATTTTGAAAGGCAAATTTACGGAAATAATTTTCCATAGAAGATAATCCCGCAGATTTGCACTGATCTTCACAGATTGTTGCACGATATTATTTTTAAGTTTGTGTTAATCTGTGAAAATCTTTGATAAAAATCACAGTTCCCCATTAATTTTCCTGAAAATATTTTTATCAATTTGATCGGTATTGAAATTAACAAGAATTCCCAGTTTTAAACCAGAAAGTTTAAGATAGGTGAGAATCTGCTTATGGTGAACTTTCGCCAGTTCTTCTACAGATTTGAGTTCAATGATTATCTTATTTTCAATCAATAAATCTGCCCGAAATCCTATATCCATAACAACATCCTGATATTTTACAGAAATCGGATATTGCTTTTTCTAATCAAAAAGGTAATTTCATTGTATTTCATAATTTGAATTTTTAGGTTATTATTTGTTTTAAAATATAATTTACACAGATTTGCACAGATCGTTACAGGATATTTTTTACATCTGTGTTAATCTGTGCCAATCTGTGGGAAATCCCTCTACTTATATTATCATTTCCGCCACCATTTCCCCTATTTTCGGAGCAAGTGCAACACCCATTCCGGAAAGCCGTACTGCGCAGAATTGTCTTTCGGAAAGTTGTTTTACGATCGGTGTTTTCTCATTTCCCATTGCCATAATTCCGCTCCAGCGTTTTTCAATTTTGAAATCCTGATTTGGCAGAATCACGGTTTTTAGAAATTCTTCCAGATGATTTTGCAAAAATTCCGTTGTAGAAAGCTCTGTAGTTTCTTCTGTCTTAAAATCCTGATTTCTTGCGCCGCCCAAAAGAACACGGTTCCCGAGATTCCGGAAATAATAAAATCCCTCATCGTAATGGAAAGTTCCCTTCAGTTTTAAATTTTCAATCGGAGTTGTAAGCAAAACCTGACCACGAGCCGGAATAATATTTTCGTACTTTAGTAATTTATTACTAAAAGCGTTTGTGCAGAAAATCACTTTCTCACACGAAATAGAGATGTTGTCAGAAAGATGAATTTCGGTTTCATTTTCCGTTTCGGAAACAGATTCTGCTTCTGTCCCGAAAATAAATTCGATGTTCAGTTCATAACATTTTTCCAAGAGTTTCGTCATCAGCTTTCCGGAATGAAGGCTTCCTTCAATGGAGTTTTCAATCAGAAAACCGGATTTTCTCAAACCGAATTCTTTGATTTTTTCGTTGTTTAAAAAGTAGGTTTTTTCAATTCCGGTAACAGATTTCAGTCTCGCGTTGACTTCCTCTATTTTCTGCAAAGGTTCTTCATTATTCAGAATTTCGTATCCGCCGCATAAATCGAAATCAATTTCTGAATCAGTAAAATATTTCTGAATTTTCTTTAATCCGTCAAAACGCATTTTAACCAAATCTAATGTTTTTTTCCATCCCATTTTTTCGGAATCGGAGATAATTTCAGTTAGACTTCCAAAACACGCGAATCCCGCGTTTCTCGTTGAAGCTCCGGTTGGAACGGAATTTCGCTCTATTACTAGAACTGAAGTTTGAGGTTTTTTTTCTTTAATGGAAATGGCTGTCCAAAGTCCCGTAAATCCTGAACCGATAATAATGATATTCCGTTTTCTGTAAAAAGTTTCGGCTTCCCAGATGCTGACCATTGGTATAAAATTTAGAATTGGAAAACGGAAATTTAAAAATAAAATACCGAAAATGAAAATAATGAGCAGGTCTGATTTTAATCACAGCCGCATTTGCTTCTTTGCCGCCGCTTCAGTTCGTTATCCCAAAATGGTGAAAGTTTGATGGCGATATAAAAATCTGCGCCGTGCAGATGTTTGTGTTTGAAAAGGAGAGGGAACGCATTTTCACTTCCTAAAACCAGCGGACCGATTCGTATGTATCCGCCAAACCGCAAGTCCTCATATTCATAAACAGATGCGGAAATTCCTGCTCCGAAAACCTGTTTCTGAACGGAATAGGAGAGTGTGGAAATATTACTTCTTTTCAGGCTGTTTTCAAAAAAAGAAATCCGCTGAACCCAATCGAAATTCAGAAACCCGTTCTCTTTTATCCTTTTACCCGCATTGAAATGAATACTTGTGGGAAGACCTATTTTCAAGCTATTTCCGGTTAAGCTTTGATTGGGATTGCCATAAATTTCCTGGCTGATCGTATGGAAAAAATCAGTTGGGTTTTCTATATCATCGGAATCAAAATCATCAAAATCAAAGTTAGCTCCGTTCAGATGATGTTGCGCCCCTTGAAAATTAATATAACCGAAATCCAGAATATTCAGGCTTACTTTGAAATCATATTTTTCCGAATCCGGATTTTTGTGCAGAAATGCGATTCCGAAATCCAGACCGAAGCCGCTTCCCTGTTTTTTAGCAGTGTATTTTTCTTTATCAAAATCATAAGCAGTTGCATAAAAAGCATCAATATCGTAATCCGAAATTTCGGTATGATAGCTTTCGTCTTCCTGTGGTATTCTTCGCAGAACAGATTGCTTCTTATTATTGATTACTACTGCATCCATCCCGATTTCGTATTTCATATTTGCTCCGAAAATCAACTGGTTTGTATCATCCAGATCAAGGTTTTTTGAAATATGAAACGCCAGTTCTCCCCAATTCATTACATTGGTTTTAAAGGGTTGAAGTTCATATATTTGCGGAGGATTCACACCGCTGTTATCGAAACGCAGATAATTATCCAACCCGATTCCGGAACCTTGTGTACGCAAACGCGTAAAAATTCCGAAAACATATTTGTTTTTCCCGATTTTCGGGGAGACTGAAAAAGCCGGACCCATCACATCAGAGCTGAAATGGAATGTTTCTTTTTCTTTATTAAAATAATCTAAAATATTGGGAGATTTTTCGCCGGAAATTCCTTTTTTCGAATTTGCCGTTTCAATATCTGCACCGATAATTCCCAGAATGCTTTGCCGGGAAATATAAATGTGCCTGTTCTGTGCAAAAATGTCTTCAGAAATAATATTGATATCGAAAGTATTCTCATTAATAAAAGGATGTGTAGGTGAAAACGGAGCCGCACTTATTCCGCTGAATCGGTCGTTAAGGAAAGAAACAGGTTCCTGCGCAGGAAGAAAATCCGGCAGCAAAATTACTGAAAGGATAAAAAGCAATCTCATTTTCTGACCCCGCAACCAATACTTTGGTTTCTCATACTGTAACAACTTTTTTTAGTTCAAATTATTATATGGATAATGATTAATAAGATGCAATTTTATTTTTTACGGAAAACTAAATTGTCTATCATCTGAATTAGTAATTTTGATAAAATTATAGCTGTCCTGAAAATATTGCGGAAAATTTTCTTTTTACATTTATATCTCTATTTTTGCTTTCGTGAAACATCTCGTCATTATCGGTCTTGTTATTCCGGAACCGGCTTCCACAGCGGCGGGAAACAGAATGATGCAGTTGATTCGTTTGTTTGAAGAAAAAGATTACAAAATCACGTTTCTAACTTCGTCAAAAAACGCGGAGTTTTCAGAAAAAATTCCATTTCAGGAAATCGAAATCAATAATGAAAATTTTGATGATTTAATTAAAAAGCTGAATCCGGATATCGTTCTTTTTGACCGCTATATTTCCGAAGAGCAGTTTGGGTGGCGTGTTTCCGAAAATTGTCCTGATGCTTTAAAAATTCTGGATACCGAAGATCTGCATTTTCTGCGGGAAGCGAGAAGAAAAGCGTTTTCTGAACAGAGAAGTTTTCGAGATGGGGATTTGATGAATGACGTTTTTAAACGAGAAATCGCTTCTATACTGCGCTGCGATATTTCGCTGATTATTTCGGAATTTGAATTGAATTTGCTCACGGAAAAATTTAAAATCAATCCTGAAATTCTGTTTTATATTCCGTTTTTATCGAATGGAAAAATTCCTTTTTCTAATGATTTTAATAAAAGAAAAAATTTTGTCAGCATCGGAAATTTTCTGCACGAACCGAATTGGCATACTGTTCTGAAACTCAAAAAAATCTGGAAAAAAATACGGAAAGAGCTTTCCGGAACCGAGCTTCATATTTTTGGCGCTTATGCTTCCGAAAAAGTGTTTCAGCTTCATAATGAAAAAGAGGGATTTTTGGTAAAAGGAAGAGCGGATTCGGTGGAAAATATTTTTAACGAATATAAAATTCTGCTTGCTCCGATTCCGTTTGGAGCAGGCTTGAAAGGAAAACTTTTTGAAAGTATGCTTTACGGAATTCCAAATATCACGACTTCCATTGGTGCGGAAGCAATGCACAGAAACTCAGACTGGAACGGTTTTATCGAAGACGATGATGAAAAATTTATTGAAAAATCCGTTGCGCTTTATCAAGACGAAAATCTCTGGAAAAACGCTCAGCAAAACGGTTATCAAATTTTGAAAACGGTTTTTGATGAAAATTTATATATTAATCCTTTATTTGAAAAGATTGCAACACTTCAAAACCAACTGAAATCTCACCGAAACCGGAATTTTCTCGGGCTGATTTTGCAGCATCATCAGTTGAATTCCACAAAATATATGAGCCGGTGGATTGAGGAGAAAAATAAAAACCAGGGATGATAAACCCATTAAGAAAATGAAGTCATTCAGATATTTACATCGGTGATTGTTAAGATTTCAGATAAATCTGAATATTTAGACATTTCTTTAATTCGCTTGCGAATTCTTAAAAAATTATATGCAACAATTTTCCTTAAACACTTCAATTTCTTAATGGTTAAAAAAATCAATGCTGATGAAAAAAATGACCGGAAACCGCTAACAAAATCCCCGCGATTACGAGAATGATTTTTGTCCAGTCCATTTTGTGATTTTTGTTGCTTTCAAAGATGATAACGGAAGAAATATGCAGAAAAATTCCTCCCACAACCGCCAGAAAATACGGCTGCCATTCCGGATTGAAATATTTTCCCAAAATCATTCCCAAAGGTGAAGAAAGCGCAAATAAAATTACAATAAAAATCCCCGGAAAAGATATTTTCTGTTTGAATAAAAACACGCCTAAAACAAAAGAAATCGGGAGATTGTGAAACAAAATTCCCAAAAGATACGGCGACAGAATTTCTTTCTCATTCGCCAAAGGAATCCCTTCAATAAAAGCGTGAATGAACATTCCCGCCATTAAAGCTACCGGAAGAATATGCTTTTCTTCATCGTGATGATGAAAATGTCCGTGTTCAAAACCTTTTGTGAGATTTTCCAAAAGCATCTGCAAAAGAACACCACCGATAACGAAAAGCCCGATATTGTGATGTTTTCCGGAATATACTTCCGGAAATACTTCATTCACGCAAATCGTAATCAGAAATCCGGCACTTAAAATCAACAGATTTTTAGCGAATTTCTCTTTGCTCCCGAAATATTTGCCGAGAAAAACTCCGGCTACAACACTTAATATAAGTAAAAAGATAATCAAAATTTTAAATAATAGTTAATAACAAACAATACAAGACAATAAACAAATTTATAGTAGTAAGAGCCAAATGAATATGATAATGTAATTTATTTTTGAAAAAGAATTTCTTTTTCAAAAAAGGTATAATTCCTAAAATAACTAATAAACTTGAAATTACGAAAGTTGGCGGTGGAGTATGACTATCACCAAATCCGAATTTGATTCCTGCAAAAATAGAATATGAAGTGAAAATAAAAAATATAATATTAGTAATCATTTTAACTATTTAGTTTTAAAAACCACCCCGTCAAAAATTCTTTGAATTTTTGCCACCCCTCCAAAGGAGGGGATTTTTTCCGTCATCTTTCGGACTTACGGTCTTTCTGACTTTCCGACTTTCCGACTTTTTTGAACAAATTGATACATCTCGCCGAATATTTCTCATCAAAATCATTCAGTTCGTAATTGCCCCATATTTTTATTCTTTCAAAACCGGCTTCTTCTGCAAAGGTCTTAATTTTTTCGGGAGAATGGAGTTTCACCCTTTCAAAAAAATGAAAATCTTTTCCACTGTCCGTAAAATCAATTTCCTTGATGATGTAATTGTTCTCAATCTTTTTATGAATTTTAAAAACAATTCCCTCTTTTTCAATTTGAGAATATTCCACTAAAGTATTGCGGACAAAATTCTGATTCAGATAATCCAGAACAAAATATCCGTTTTCTTTCAGAATATCGCTCACGGAACGGAAAACTTTCCGGTCGTCTTCCTCATTGTCAAAATACCCGAAACTCGTAAACAGGTTGAAAATCGCATCTGTTTTTTCGCCCTCAATCGGATTCCGCATATCGTGAACCCTGAATTTCAGGGAAGAATTCTGATATTCTTTATCAAAATTAATGCTTTGTTCCGACAAATCCAGTCCCAAAACATCAAAACCCATTTTGTTCAGAAAAACGGAATGCCGTCCTTTTCCGCAGGCAAGGTCGATAATTTTTGAATGTTCGGGAAGCCGGAGTTCCGCAATCAGCTTTAAGAGAAAATCTTCCGCTTCTTTGTAGTCGTGATTTTTGTAAAGTATGTGATAATAAGGGGTATCGAACCAGGTTTCAAACCATTCCATTGGGCAAAAATAAGGATTTTAGGATTGTCAATAGTCAATTTTGCTTTGCAAGTGAATAGTCAATTTTAAAATTCACTATTCACCATTGACTATTCACTTATTTTTTCCACTCAAATTTTCCCTACTTTTGCCAGATGAATACAGAAAACCTCCAAATCCAGATAAAAACCTTTTTTGGTCTTGAAGAAATCCTCGCCAATGAAATCAAAAAACTCGGCGGAAAAAATGTCGAAATTAAAAACCGAGCCGTAAATTGTGAGGGCGATTTGGGATTTTTGTATAAAATCAATTATTCGGCGAGAACGGCTCTGAAAATTTTAGTTCCGGTTCACGAGTTTAAGGCATTTAACGAAGATAAATTTTACGAGAAACTCTACCGTTTTCCTTGGGAAGATTTTCTGAAAGTGAACCAGACTTTTGCGATTGACGCGACGGTGCATTCCGAACGGTTTACGCATTCCCGTTTTATGACTTTGAAAATGAAAGATGCGATTGTTGACCGTTTTCAGGAGAAATTCAAAAAGCGTCCCGATATTGATACGAGAAATCCGGACATCAAATTTCATCTTCATATCGACAGGGAATTGGTTACGATTTCTTTGGATTCTTCGGGAGAACCGCTGTACAAAAGAGGGTACAGAAAAGAATCCGGCGAAGCTCCGATTAATGAAGTTCTGGCAAGCGGAATGTTGCAGATTGCAGGCTGGGACGGAAAAGGAAATTTCCTTGACCCGATGTGCGGAAGCGGAACACTTCTGATTGAAGCCGGAATCATTGCTCTGGATTTGCCGGCGCAGATTTTCAGAAAGAGATTTGCATTTCAGAACTGGAAAAATTACGATGAGGAATTATTCAAAAAAATAAAAGAAGTCCGCATCAATCGGGTAAAGGAATTTGAGGGAAAAATCGTAGGTTTCGATATTGACAATAAAATGCTTTCGATTGCGAAAACCAATGTGGAATCCGCTGAAATGGAAGACCTGATTGAAGTAAGAAAACAGAATTTCTTTGAAAGCAAAAAGGAATTTTTTCCGCTTTTAATGGTGTTCAATCCGCCGTATGATGAAAGGATTTCCATTAATCAGGAAGATTTTTACAAGAAAATCGGCGATACTTTTAAACAAAGTTATCCGAACACTTTGGCGTGGCTGATTTCTTCCGATTTGGAAGCCGTGAAAAAAATCGGACTCCGTCCGTCGAGGAAAGTAAAGTTATTTAACGGAAAACTGGAAACGAGATTTTTGCAGTATGAGATGTATGAGGGAAGTAAAAAGCGACAGGGAGAATAGGAGTTGGGGAGATTGGGAGAATTTCTATTTTCTCTCAGAAAAATAAATCAAGGTTTTCTCTTTTTCCAAATTCTACTGCGATGACAACGATAATGTTTCTTTCTTCGTCTAAAAAATAATGCAGATGATAAGGAAATTGTTTGATGAGGTGCATTCGGATTTCACGATACATCACGTCATCGGCATTTGGATTTTCGGAAATGAATAGTTTTGCTTCTTTTATTCTTTCCAAAAATTGTTTGGCAAGTCGGGAACTTATTTTTCGGTAATATTCTTTTCCTTTTCTAATGTCCTGTTTTGCCAATTCGGTTAAAACGACTTTATGTTTTTTCATAAATCACTTTCCATTTCCAGCAAAAATTCATCAAAATCCGATACATTTTCGGGGTGTTTCAGATAATCATTGAGCCGTTCATCAAGCATATTTCGGGTTTCATCAGAAATCTGAACATCATCGGAAGGAAGAATGATAATTTCTACTCTTTTTGCCTTAAAATCTTCGGGAAGCGTAACATTAAAGGAATTGTCTTTTACTTCTATAAATTGTCTGATGACATTCATAATATTGAAAATTATTATACGAATATACAAAAATTGGATTTATCAACGGAAAACAGGAAACGAGGTTTTTGCAGTATGAGATGTATGAGGGAAGTAAAAAAAGAGGGGGAGAGTAATTAGATATGAGTAGTTTATTTATATAGTTAATCTTTTAAGGCTTTGTAAATATAATAAATACCAAAAATTATTATAGTCCAAAAAATTAATGGTTTTAAATCACTATTCCATTGTGACGTTAATATTCCAAAGACAGTTAGAATAATTAACAATCCTATGGTACAACCACAACCTACTTGTATTTTGTTTACAACTTTTTTTGCTTTTTCAATTGTATTTCGGAAATTTTCAAAATTTTGCGAAGCATACTTTTCCGCTTGTTCACGAAATTCTTTTTCTCTCTTTTCGTAATAATCAGATTGTCTATTATTTGTTGAAGAATTATTTTTTGTTCTTAAAAGCGATAAATCATATTCTGCTCTTAACTATTCGTTAATAAGTGTTTCATATGCTACATTTATTTCAATAAATTTTTCCTTGGCATTTGGATTTTTATTTTTATCTGGATGAAATTCAAGTGCAAGTTTTCTGTAATTTTTTCTTATTTCCTCTTTTGTAGCAGTTTGATTAATATTTAAAATTTGATAATAATTTTTCATTCATAAGTATTTTAAAGGAACGTGATTTTTGAATAAGGTTATTTCTCCTCAATTCCTTTCCCTTGCTCTTTGTTTTCCAAAATCGCTTTTGCATTCAAATTCGTAACCACTTTTCTGCCGGTTTTGGCTTCTAATTCAAGGCGTGCTACATTGGCTACATTTCCGCCTTGTTGTGCGATGATGGCATTTTCTTCAAAAGTTTCGGGATTGGTCGCCTGAGAAATATCTTTGGTAGAAGCCTCTGCAAGCATATTGAGAATCAGTTCGGTGTTGGTCATATTGTCCCGAAGATTTTCCTTTTTCAATCCTTTCAAAATTTTGTATTCTTTGGTGGTTTTTCCAGACCACGTTTTGGTAATAATATCTGTAAGGAGCGCAAACTGAACGCCTTCTTTCATCCCCCGTTTTTTCCATTCGTCAGTCAGTTCTTTCCGGATTTCAATGCTTTTCAGCCGTTGGTTAATCCAGTTTTCGGAATATCCCAATTTCAGATATTGTTCCAAAGCTCTGTCAATCGTGAGTTCCGGGTCTTGCATTTCGTCCAGACGTTCGGAAGCAATCTGAGCCAGCCACAATTTGAATGGCTCGGCTTTCGGCGACGGAATGGATTGGATAAGACGGAAAAGTTGCTCTGTATCAGCGACATCGGTTTTGTAAAATTTTCTGTCAGAGGATTGCATTTTCAGTTGTCCGATTTTTTCGGACAACTGACTTCCTTCCTTTGTTAACTTGGCTTTCAGGTCGCTCCAATATTTTCTTGGCCGGTCTGTTTCGGTTAAAATTTCGATTACATCAATAATCGAAAAATACCATTTTTCCTGTTCTCCGTCCCAATGCGTGCGGACTTGCTTCTGCTCGAATATTTTTATGGAATTTTCTTTGCTCATCATTTGATTTTTTAATGGTTAGTTTTCCATACGAATATACAAAAATTGTGTGTATGAAAAGTAAAGTCCTTACCTTTGAACAAGTAAAATTTTATTGTTACATTGCTCCATTAATACATTGTTAGATTGAACTCCATTTCCATCATCATCGCCATTTTCAACCGCAAAGACGAGCTTTTCGAGTTATTGCAGTCGCTTTCTTTTCAGACGGATAAAGATTTTGAAATCATCATTGTCGATGACGGTTCTAAAATTGATTTAAGACCAACCGTAGAGCTTTTTAAGGAAAGTCTGGATATTCAGTTTTTCCGGAAAGATAATTCCGGTCCCGGTTTGACGAGAAATTACGGAGCGAGACGGGCGAAAAACGACTGGCTGGTTTTCGTGGACAGCGATGTGATTGTGGAGAAAAACTACATCGAAAACATCAAGAAAAATATTTTAAAAATTCCTTGTGATGCTTTTGGCGGTGCGGATAAAGCGCATAAAGGTTTCAATCTGATGCAGAAAGCGATTTCGTATTCGATGACATCGGTTTTTACGACGGGCGGAATTCGGGGAAGCAAAAAAGCGGTGACAAAATTTCAGCCGAGAAGTTTCAATATGGGCGTGAAAAAATCGGCGTTTGAAAAAGTCGGCGGTTTCTCCGAAATGCGGATTGGCGAAGACCCTGATTTGTCGATGACGCTTTGGGAAAACGGTTTTACGACGGCTTTTTTTGACAATATCGGCGTGTATCACAAAAGGAGAGTGGATTTCGGGAAATTTTCCAAACAAATTTATCAGTTCGGTTGTGCAAGACCGATTCTCAACCAAAGACATCCGAATTATGTGAAGATTTCGTTTGCGTTTCCGTCGTTGTTTCTGATTGGATACATTCTCGGATTTATCGAATATTTTGCTTTCGGGAAAGGATTTATTCTGGCGATGTACGGTTTATATACATTTTTGGTTTTCTTTCACGCTTTGTTCAAAACACAAAACATCAGCATCGCTTCAATGGCGATAATTTCGACGTATATTCAGATGTTTTCGTATGGTTATGGTTTCCTGAAATCGTGGATTTTGCTGAATGTTTTCAGGATGAAACCGGAAGAAGCGTTTCCGGAGCATTTTTATCAGCAATAAAGTTTAAACTTCAGATTTTAAAACCATTAAGAAAGAACTTAAGAGGTTAAGTTTAATGAAGCTCAACTACTATACAATAAAGATTTGCAGCGTTCAATTTTGGACTTAGGAGTTTTTTGCGTTAAGAAACCCGCCAAAGGCGAGGTTCGCCGATTCCATTAAAAACAATAAACAAAGATATAAGGCAAAAATTAAAATTTCTTTCATCCTAATTTCTTTATTTATAACAATTTAAAAATTTCCACTGTTTGAGTGCGGCGATAATTTTTATTCAAAAAAAACAAATTTCGTTTCCACATAAGTTTGGAAATTTTCTTAAAAGAAATTTCAATTTTTTAGCAAAAAAATCCGGTCTTGACTTTTTGTTACTTTTGTGTTAAGGCAAAAGTAAAATGCTGTAAAATAAGTTGTTATGTTTTTCAGGTATCAAACCGCTTTTACAATAAAATAATTTTTCTTTCCTTTTTGCAGAAGCAGGAATTTCCCGTCGATCAGATCGCTTTCTTTCGCTTCGAAAGTTTCGTTTACTTTTTCTTTGTTTACGGAAATCGCATTGCCTTTCAGTTCGCGTTGTGCTTCACTTTTTGATTTTAAAAAACCGGATTTTTCAGAAAGAAGATCAATAATATTTACGCCGATAATTTCAGATTTTGCCACTTCCTTTTGAGGAACTCCGTCGAAAATATCAAGGAATAATTCTTCATCCAGTTTTACCAGATCTTCCGCAGTTGATCTTCCGAAAAGGATCTCCGAAGCTTTCACCGCTTTTTCATATTCCTCTTTTCCGTGAACCCAAACTGTCACTTCTTCCGCCAGTTTTTTCTGCAATTTTCTTTCGTGCGGAGCAGTTAGATGTTCTGTAATCAAATTTTCAATTTCCTCTTTTTCGAGAAAAGTGTAGAATTTTATAAATCTTTCGGCATCGGTATCGGTGGAATTCAGCCAGAATTGATAAAACCGGTATGGCGAAGTTTTCTTTTTGTCCAGCCAGTAATTTTCTCCGCTTTCGGATTTTCCGAATTTGGAACCGTCCGATTTTGTAATCAAAGGAACGGTAAGAGCGAACGCTTCACCTTGCGCTTTTCTGCGGATCAGTTCAGTTCCGGTGGTAATATTTCCCCATTGGTCGGAACCGCCCATTTGCAGTTTTACATTCTTTTCTTTGTACAGATGCAGAAAATCATATCCCTGCAAAAGCTGGTAGGTAAATTCCGTAAAGCTCATTCCTTCCGCACCTCCTTCTCCGGTAATTCTTTTTTTCACGGAATCTTTCGCCATCATATAATTCACGGTGATATTTTTCCCGATATCACGGATAAAATCCAGAAAGCTGAATTCTTTCATCCAGTCGTAATTGTTTACCAGTTCAGCTTTGTTTTCTCCTGAACCTTCAAAATCGAGGAAACGGGAAAGCTGACCTTTCAGGCAGTCTACATAATGATTGAGAGTAGCTTCATCCAGAAGATTTCTTTCGTTGGATTTTCCGGAAGGATCGCCGATCATTCCTGTTGCACCGCCAACCAAAGCAATCGGCTTGTGTCCGTGTCTTTGGAAATGCGCCAGAATTTTGATCTGGATCAGGCTTCCGATATGAAGAGAATCGGCAGTAGGATCGAAACCGATATAAGCGGTTGTAGTTTCCTTATTCAGTTGTTCATCGGTTCCGGGCATCATATCGGCAAAAAGTCCGCGCCATTTCAGTTCTTCAATAAAAGCGTTCATTATGAGAAAATTTTTGAGTTGCAAAGATATAGATTCTGACGGAGTTTTTTTATTCTACATATTTTTTGTAGTTTAACAGAATGAAATTTCGTTTAATTATCATCTTTTCAATAATTTCAATTTTATGTTTTTCTCAAAAAATAACGAAAAAAGAATTGAAAAAAATAATTCGTATTTCTGTAAACAGTTACGATAAAACAGATTATATGATGATTACAGATAATCAGGACAGTCTTTTTTATAAATCTGAAAAGGTAAAAATATTCACGAGCAGCTATTATCGATATAATTTATGCAGAACGCTCGAATTTAGGTTTTATAAAAATAAAATTGTAAATCTGATTGATTGTCAATATTGTACAGAACCCACTTATTGTTATGTTACAAAACCTCATAATATTTATAATTATAAAATTGTCGAAAAAGGCGGACAACTTTTTATGAATCTGTCAAACAGATTTTCTAAAATTAAAATGCAGGTTGATTCGGGCGAATTAATTCAGAAAAGAGGAAAAAAATATTACGAAATAATGATGACGAAAACAGAAGAAAAGCAATGATAAATAAAGTTTACGTATTGAAAAAAATAATCTCTTTGTTTTTATTTGTAATGGGTATTCAAACGATTTTAGGTCAGGTTAAAATCACCGTTACTTCCGTTCCGGAGGATACAAAATCTGATAGCAGGATTTTTATGGCTTCATCGCTCAACAGCTGGAATCCCAATGATCCGGAATTTGAGCTGAAAAAAGATGGAAACGGCAAATATTCCATTCTCATTCCTGAAGCAAACGGAAAAGTGGAATACAAATTCACGCAGGGAAGCTGGGAAACAGCCGAAGGTGATGTCAACGGAAATTCCATTGAAAACAGGAATTTTTCGTTTACCAATCAACCTCAGGAAATTGAAAACCGGATTTTATCGTGGTCGAAACCGGTGGAAAAACAAAACACCATTTCCGGAAATGTGAAGATGCTGAGTGAAAATTTTTCAATTCCGCAGCTCAATACTACCCGAAGAATCTGGATCTATCTTCCGCCGGATTACAAAACTTCGCGAAAAAAATATCCTGTAATTTATATGGAAGACGGGCAGAACCTTTTTAACGATGCCACTTCCTTTTCAGGTGAATGGAAAGTGGACGAAACGCTGGAAACTTTTGCGAAAAACGGGAAACTGGAAGCAATCGTAGTAGGAATCGATAACGGCGGAAGCGAAAGGCTGAACGAATATTCTCCGTGGAAAAATGAAAAATACGGCGGCGGAAAAGGCGATCTTTTCACGGAATTTCTGGTAAAAACGCTGAAACCTTATATCGACAAAAGATACAGAACGCTTCCACAAGCAAAAAATACGGGATTGATCGGAAGTTCAATGGGCGGATTGATCACATTGTATGCAGGAGTAAAATATCCGGATAAATTCGGGAAACTCGGGATTTTCAGTCCGGCTTTCTGGTTTGCGGAAAATGATCTTAAAAAGTTCCTGAATGAAAATTCAAACCGGCTGAAGCAGACTAAATTTTATTTTCTTGCCGGAAAAAAGGAATCGGAAGAAATGGTCTCCGATACGCAGGAAATTGTTGAAATACTGAAAAGAAAAGGAATTCCGGAGAAAAATATTGTGTCTAAATTTGATGAGTACGGAACGCATTCCGAAAGTTACTGGTCTAAGGAATTTCCGGCGGCACTGGATTGGCTTTTCGGGAAGTAATGATATAATGTGTAAATACACTTTCGGCGGAGCAAAGCTCCGCCGAAAGTCTGAAATATTTTATTAAAAAATTTAGTTCTTGATAAACTTCTGAACAAGATCGGTTCCTTTTACTTTCAGGATATAAATTCCTTTTCCAAGTGCGGAAACATCAATGGAATTCTGTTCTTTACTTACGATTGCTTCCTGAACTTTTCTTCCGTCAGCACTGTATATTTCCACGGATTCTTTTTTTCCGGAACTCGTAACTACATTGATTTTATCATTAGCAGGATTGGGGAAAAGAGTGATAGTCGCGTTTTTTACGTTTGCTACTGCCAGATTTTCGCAGGTATACTCAGGAAGATTGTACCCTTTCGATGCGAATTGTTCCGTCATTACCTCAATATCATCACAGGTAAAACCGAACTGTCCCACCATATCCAATGCTGCCTGCCTTACCGCTTTTGCTGCATTTAACTGATTAGTGCTGGACGAAGTAAGTGCCAAACCTTCGAGAAAAGCTCTGTCAGTCTTTTCTTTCCCGATCTTGTCATAAATTTTCATCAAAGTTGTAGCCCATATTTGTCCCGCTGTATGGATTGCAGTTCCTCCTGGTGGTGGATAATTTCCGGAATAAGCAGTTGTTCTTCCTGCCCAGCACGTATTATGTCCGTCCCAGCTGAAAACCCATTGATAAGCAGGTTCATTTGGCTGCCACTGATCCAGGCTTCTGCTGTAAGACTGCGCCCAGTAATCACCACAACCTTCACTGAGTCCCTGAACCTGGGAAAGATGTCCGTTTGTCATCCAGTCGTGCAATCCGTGTCCTAATTCGTGGAGAATTACGTCCGCATCTTCAGCATCATCCACACAACCTTCACCAAAAACAAGTCTTCCGCTACTGTAATAAGAATTGTCATCACCACCAACGCCGCTCGGATCAAAGAAAAGTACTCCGTTATTCCATAAAGAAACACACTCTATTCCCAGAATTTCATTAATATAGGTCAAACTATTACTGATATGCCAATACGCGTTTACCGCTTCAAAACCATCATCGTTTCTGTTAAATAAAAAATCAGGAGAAGATTGTGTAAACAACCCTTTGGAAGGAATTTCAATATCTTTTATTTCAGCATAAGTTCCTTTCAGTTTGTATACGCCGTTATTTAATTCAAGCTCCGGAATAGTTACCAGTTTTCTGGCAGCATCCAGACTTTCGTTTGTCGCATCATTTCCATCCACGTATTGTCCGCCATAAGGAACGTGTGCAGTGGATAGCGGATCGGGATCATATACATATCCGGTTCCGGAAACTGTTTCCGCTTTTGCAGATTTTTCGGATTTTTTGTTTTTCTTTTTGTCTCCGTCGTGATTGTGATGATGGTAGTTTGCAATATCTTTCACGCTGATTACTTCTCCGGTTTGGGCATCCACAATAGTTTCCCAGCTTCCGGGATTATCGAAACTGTTGATTACAACCCGATATACAAGCTTTGTATCATTGTTATCTGTTTGGAAAACATACAGCTGATTGTCTTGTGAGGTTATTTCTCCTGCGGAGTGTGAAGCCTGAAAAGCGGTATCAAAAGCCTGTTGTTGGGAAATAGAAGGATTGGTATCAATTTTTTTAATGGCTTTTAAACTTTCAGTATCGGTGTAAGTAACCTGATTATTTTTATTGTAATGAACTACGACTTGGCTGTTGTACACAGGTACGCCATCCAGATTTTGCTGGAAACGGAAAGTTTCACCGGTATTTCCGACTCTTGCTTTTTCCATTGCAAATTTAGATTCAGGTAATATTCCTAATCTTTGAGAATTCTGTTTGATCCAGTTTTCCGCAGATGCTGTATTTCTGGCATTTTGTGCATAGGCAACAGAAAATACGGCGAAAGCTGAAACCAAAAAAAAGTTGGTTTTTAATTTCATAATAAAAAATGTATTGATTTTGACAATATTACCAAATATTTCTGATTTTTTTAATATTTAACAGGAAAAATATTAATTTTCTTTGAAAAAAAACATTTTGAACAAGAAAAATTTATAAGAAGTACACGAGGTATACATTTCTTCCTTTCACACCGTGAAAGCGGGTTTTCACTACTTCGTTTTTCAAAAAAATATCGTAATTTTCGGCGTAAATTTTATTATGGAAGTTTTACACTCAAAAATATACGGACAGGAACAATCCGGAACACCGCTTCTCGTATTTCACGGACTTTTCGGAATGCTGGATAACTGGGGAAGTTTCGGGAAGGAAATGGGGGAATATTTTCCCGTTCACTTAATCGATTTGCGGAATCACGGCAAGAGTTTCCATTCCGAAGAAATGTCGCACGACGATTTGGCTCACGATATTTCGCATTATATGGAATTTCACAATCTGGAAAAAGTGAATCTGCTGGGACATTCGCTTGGAGGAAAAGCCGTAATGCAGTTCGCAGTAAAATATCCGCTGAAAGTCGAAAAACTCATCGTAGTCGATATTTCTCCGAAAGCCTATCCGCCGCATCATCAGGGAATTATCAAAGCGTTGGAAACGGTGGATTTTGAAACAGTAAATTCCCGTCAGGAAGTGGAAGAAATTTTGAAACAATACATTCCCGAAACGTCTGTCATTCAGTTTTTAGCGAAAAATCTCTACTGGATGGAAGACAAAAAACTGAACTGGCGATTCAACCTGAAAACGCTGGCGGAAAAATACGACCAGTTTGTTTCCAATGCCATAAAATTCGGAGTATTTACGGGAAAAACGCTTTTCATTGCCGGAGCGAAATCCAATTATATTCTTCCGCAGGACGGTTTTCTCATCAAACAGCAGTTTCCCGATTCGGAAATCATTACAATTCCTAATGCCGGACATTGGGTTCAGGCAGAAAACCCGAAAGATTTTAATCAGGCGGTGAAGGATTTTTTGATTTAATGAAATTTTAAACCGTATTTTTGTAAAAATCATTCATCAAAAAAATCAATCATCATTTATGATTCTCGTAACCGGTGCCACAGGAATTTTAGGCAGAGTCATCGTTTTAGAATTGCTGAAACGCGGTAAAAACGTTCGTGCCGTAAAACGAAAAACCAGCAATACGGAAGAAGTCCGGAAGTCGTTCCGCTTTTACACCGAAAATCCCGATGAATGGTTCAGCAAAATCGAGTGGACTGATGTAGATTTTGAGGATACGGATTCCATTCAGAATGCTTTGAACGGCGTTTCGGAAGTGTATCACACCTCTGCGAAAGTCAGTTTCAATCCGAAAGACGAAAAAGAACTCTACAAAACCAATATCGAAGGCACGAAACAACTTCTTTACGCCTGTGAAAATTCTTCGGTGCAGAAATTCTGTTTCATCAGTTCTATCGCCGTTCTGGACGGACTCAATGAAAACGGAGCAATGGACGAAAACTCCGATTACAACCCAAAATTCGACCATTCGCCGTATTCGGTTTCCAAACATTTTTCGGAAATGGAAGTGTGGAGAGCTTCTGCGGAAGGTTTGCAGACCGTGATTGTAAATCCCGCAATGATTATCGGAAGCGGAAACTGGAACCAAAGCAGTGGAACGCTTTTCAGCACTTTTGAGAAAAACGGATTTACGTTTTCCGGCGGTTCGGCGTATGTGGATGTGCGCGACGTGGCGGAAATTTCCATAGAACTAATGGAGCGGAACATTTTCGGAGAGCGGTTTATCGCCGTTTCGGAGAATCTGAAATATGCGGATTTCGGGAAAATGGTTCGGAAAAAACTGAACCTGCCTCCGCAGAAAATCGTTCCGAAATCTCTTTTAACACTTGCACTTTGGGTGAACCGTCTGTTCGGCTGGCTGATTCCGCCTTTGAGAATGGTAACGGGATACAACATAGAAGCCATTACTTCATTCAACATCATTTCCAATGAAAAAATCCGTAAAACACTGGATTTTAGTTTTATTCCCGTAAAGGATAGTGTGGATTTTCATTTGGAAAATTATCTGAAAGATAAAAATACAAAATTTTAAACCCCGACTTTGTACTCTAAACCGCTATATGGAAAAACAATTTTTAGGAAACCATAATTTTCAAATCTCGCATCAAACCGTTTCGGCAAGCTGTCCGAGCAATATTGCTTTAATCAAATACTGGGGGAAATATGAAAATCAGATTCCTGCCAATCCAAGCATTAGCTATACTTTAAGCCATTGCAGAACCAATACGGAAATGCAGTTTTTTCCTGATGAAAAATTTTCGGTACAGACCTTTTTAGCCGGGAATGAAGAGAAAAAATTCGCGGAGAAGATCGAGAAATATTTCGCAACTATCGGGCCGTATCTTCCGTGGATTCTCAAAGGAAAATACATCATCAAAACCGAAAATACATTTCCGCACAGTTCGGGAATAGCAAGTTCGGCTTCAGGTTTCGGAGCGATCGCGAAATGTTTAATGGAACTGGATAATGCTTTTTCAACCCTCAATCCTCAATCTTCAATCCTCATCCAAAAAGCAAGTTTCCTCGCACGATTAGGAAGCGGAAGCGCCTGCAGAAGTTTATACAACGGATTGGTAGTTTGGGGCGAAACCAAAGAAGTTGCAGGAAGTTCCGATTTATTTGCCGTTCCGTATCCGAACGAAGAAATTCATCCTGTTTTCAAAAATTTCAATGATTGGGTTTTACTGATTCACGAAGGGAAAAAATCCGTAAGCTCCACTGTTGGTCACGGTTTAATGAATACAAATCCTTATGCGGAAAGGCGTTTCCGGGAAGCCCACGAAAATTTTTCCGTTTTAAAAGAAATCCTGAAATCCGGCGATATGGCAGGCTTTATCAAACTCGTGGAACATGAGGCACTCACGCTTCACGCAATGATGATGATGAGCGACCCTGCCTTTATACTGATGAAAACCGGAACGCTGGAAGTCATCAATAAGATCTGGGATTTCCGGAGAATTACAGGTCTGGCTTTGTTTTTCACGTTGGATGCCGGAGCAAATGTTCATCTTCTTTTCCCGAATGATATTGATAACGATAAAATCAAAAATTTCATCAAAACCGAACTTTTGCAACATACGCAGAACGGTGGAGTAGTGAAGGACGAAATGAGGTTTTAGTCTTTCGTAAAATGTATTTTGTGCAAACTGCCTAATACATTATACTCTTTACTTTTATACAAATAATTATGAAAAAACTTACACTTTTAATCCTATTCATCTTTTGTTTTTTTGCAAATGCACAAACTGTAACTGAACCAAAAAACAATCCTGAAAAATGGTCGCAACCGTATGAGCCATTTCGGGTTGCAGGAAATGTATATTATGTAGGAACATATGATCTGGCATCTTATCTTATTGTGACGAACAAAGGAAATATCCTTATCAATACAGGTTTGGCGGATTCTCTTCCACAAATTAAAAACAATATCAGGAAATTGGGTTTCAACTATTCTGATATTAAAATTTTGCTTTTGACTCAGGCACATTTTGATCATTTAGGAGCCATGGCAGCAATCAAAAAAGAAACTGGAGCAAAATTATATGCCGACAAATTTGAAGAACAAGAATTAAAAGAAGGCGGAAAAAACGATTACGAATTAGCAAAATACGGAACAACTTTTCAACCCGTGATTCCGGATAAATTGCTGGACGATAATGCAGTGATAAAGTTAGGAAACACAAAATTAACTTTGCTTCATCATCCCGGTCATACAAAAGGTTCCTGCAGTTATCTGTTAACTACAAAAGACGAAAACAGGTCGTATAAAGTTTTGATCGCAAACTTTCCGAGTATCATTATCGATCGCAAATTTTCTGAAGTTCTGCAATATCCGATTATGGAAAAAGATTACGAAGAAACTCTGAAAAAAATGAAAAATATCAATTTTGATCTTTGGGTGGCTTCACACGCAAGTCAGTTCGATTTGCACAACAAACGAAAAGAAGGCGATGCGTACAACCCGAAAGTTTTTATGGATAAAAAAGAATATTTTGATGTATTGAAAGAATACGAGGATAGTTTTCAGGAAAAAGTGAAGAAAAATTAAGTAAATTTATCTCTAAAATTAAAAAATGAAAAATAGAATCTTACTTTGTAACCTCGTTTTCATCATTTGTTTGGTTCTTCTTTTTGTGAACGATCATATTTTTAAGACGCTTTTTCATAATTGGTTTACAGGAAAGTTGTCAGATGTTTTTGGAGTTATTTTATTACCTTTTTTGATCACGTTTTTATTTCCAAAAATTAAAGAAAATTCGGTTTTTGTTGCTGCTCTTTTCTTTATGTTTTGGAAGTCTCCTTATTCACAAAAATTTATTGAGCTTTACAATTCAATTTCGTTGATAGAAATTCATCGTGTTGTTGATTATACCGATTTAGTAGCGTTGTTTTTTCTTTATATTCCGTATTATTTCATCAAAAATCATAATCAATTATTAAAATTTGAAGTCAGAAAAATTTCACCTGCATTTATTTTAATTCCGTGTCTGTTTATTTTGATGTCAACTTCACCTCCAAAATATTATCATTATAATCCAAACCGTGGAAATATTTCGTTTAGCAGTAATTTTGTTTTTTCGGTTGAAGGGAAAAATAAGGACGAAGTAATTTCAGAATTCAGTAAAAGAAATATCTCTGTCCACAAAGATACAGCCTATATCATTAATGAATATTATTATCAGCTTTTGAACGGAAAAATGATTGAAAAAAATCTTCAATCTGAAACTGAAATGTATAAAATCAATCAGGATTCATTAAAACAAAAGATTTTTAAAGAGATTGCTTCAAGCGATAACTATATTATCGATTCTCTGCAATTTGGAGATGAAAAAGTGAAAAATGTTCGTTTTTGGATGTTTGACACTAAAGATCCTAAAAAAGGAGTTTCTACAGAAATTCACCCGAAATATTTGACAACGGATAAAAATTTATCACAAGGCTCTGTTCAAAGGAAATTGAAGAAGTTTTATAAAGCAGCCATAAAAGAAGAATTTAAATTTTGATTCTGATGAAAATCCATCACATCGCCATCATTTGCTCCGACTACGAGATTTCCAAAAAATTCTATACTGAAATTTTAGGATTAAACATTTTGCGTGAGGTGTATCGTGAAGAACGACGATCGTATAAATTGGATTTAGCCATCGGAAATCAGTATGCTATTGAATTGTTTTCGTTTCCAAATCCTCCGAAACGTTCGTCAAAACCGGAAAGCTGCGGACTTCGGCATCTCGCTTTTTCAGTCGAGAATGTTGAAGAGAAACGCAACGAATTGATACAAAAAGGTTTGAATTGCGAAGAGATTCGTACTGATGAATTTACAGGAAAAAAATTCTTTTTTACTACAGATCCTGATAATTTACCGCTGGAATTTTACGAAATTTGAGGAATGAAACTTTTTTATATTATACTTGGCGCAACTCCTGAAGGTCGAAATATTGAACAGCACGATGTTTTTTTTGGAATTGCGGAAACACTCGAAGAGCTCATTCCCGAAATAAAGAACTTTTGGAAAGGAGCGAAAATTCATATCGACTGTTATCAGGAAGTGCGTTTTACTGACGGTTACAAAGTGGAAATTGTAGAAAGAAGCATTGCGGAAAATACGGATAACCAACTGTTTTTCATCAATCTCGGAGGTTATAAGCAGGGACATTTTGAAGAATTTCATCAGCAGCATTTAATGGTCGGAAAAACAATGAGCGAAGTGATCCGAAAGGTGAAGCAGACCGGATTTTACAAAACAATGGGCTTTGAAGGAGCGGTAAGCCACGTAGATGATAAGTACGGAGTGGATATTGATGACCTGTATAATGTTCACGATTTGCTTCCTGACGAAATTAAGGAAAAATATTCCATCCGGCTGACAAAATCGGATGAGCCGGAACAGACCAATCCGATGAAAATCGGATATTTGAAAATTATATAAATTAATTAAACCATAAAAATGAAACGCTTAGCGTTCCATCTGACAAATTAAAAAAATAAATATCAACAGATGAAAATCGGAATTTTAGGAGGCGGACAGCTCGGCAGAATGTTTATTCAGAACGCATTGAATTACGATGACGAATTTTTCGTTCTCGATCCGAATGAAGATTGTTCGTGCGCAAGTATTTCCCGTTTCACAAAAGGAAATTTCAACAATTTTGATGAGGTGCTGGAATTCGGAAAAGATAAGGATGTGATCTCGATAGAAATTGAGCACGTGAACGTTGATGCACTTTTTGAGCTGGAAAGTTTGGGTAAAAAAGTGATTCCAAATGCGAACATCATTAAAACCATCCAGCAGAAAATTTTGCAGAAAGAATTTTACAAAGAACACAACATTCCCTCTCCAGAATTTGAAATTATGGACGGAACTTTCGATGAAATAAAAATCGAATTTCCCTTTGTTCAAAAACTGAATACAGGCGGATACGACGGAAAAGGCGTACAGATTATCCGCAATTCCGAAGATTTGAAAAACCTCTGGACGGAAGATTCCGTTCTGGAAAAGCTGGTGGATATTGACAAAGAACTTTCCGTTATCATTGCGAAAAATGAAAACGGAGAAATCAAAGCTTTTCCAGTAACCGAAATGGTTGCCGATCCGAAACTAAATCTTCTGGATTTCAATATTTGTCCGGCGGATATTTCGGAAAAAGTTCAGAAGCAGATTGATGAAATCGCGCAAAAATTTATTAACGCTGCAAATTCCGCAGGTTTATTTGCTATCGAACTTTTTTTGGACAAAAACGGAAAAATCTGGGTAAACGAAACCGCTCCGAGACTGCACAATTCCGGGCATCAAAGTCAGGAAGGGAATTGCAATTCTCAGTTTGAACAATTTTACAGGGTTTTGAAAAATTATCCTTTGGCAGACACGGATTCTTGCGGATTTTCGGGAATGCTGAATTTGGTCGGTGAAGAAAATTTTTCAGGAAAAGTAAAATACGAAGGTTTGGAAAAAATCCTGAAACTCCCGAAAACCTACGTTCATCTCTACGGAAAAACCGAAACCAAACCCGGCAGAAAAATGGGACACATCAATGTTCTGGCAGATTCACGGGAAGAATTAATCGAAAAGCTGGTTTATATTAAATCTTTGGTGAAAGTGAAATCAAGTTGAGAACAAAATAAAAACCACAGAGAAACAGAGTTTTCACAGAGAAAAAATATTAAATGAAACTTGAAGAAATAAAAAGTATAGCAGAAAATTTGTCTAAACAAGTTTCTGAAAATATTAATTTGTATGATTTTGTAACATTTGGAAATCAAGAAGATTTTGCGAAACCCAATATTGAAATAGATTCGGCTAATCATTTTTATTTTATTATTCAGGAAAGAGGAAATATTATAGAAAAAAAATGACGAATAATTTAAATGAGTTATTATATTGGATTTTTGATTTAATAACATTTCGTTTTGCTTCTGATTTTGAATTAAAGAATAGGGATGAAAGTTTAGATTTTAGAAGAATTTTATTCAAAAAACAAGAAGAATTATTGGGTTTGATTGATTATAATTGGAAAATAAAAAAAGAAACGGAACATAATGAAGTTTTAAAATTTTATCCTTTTAATGATGAAAAAAATAATTAAAAACGCTGTGTTCTCTGTGAGAACTCCGTTTCTCTGTGGTAATTTTTTATATTTTTGAGAAACTTTAAATCTGAAACCCGAAACAAAATAACACCCAATGCAAAATTATCTCGAATTCAATTTTAAAATAAATCCACTTCAACCGTGGAACGAAATACTAATGGCAGAACTGATCGAGATCGGTTTCGACAGCTTTACCGAAGAGCACGACGGAATTCTGGGATATGTTCAGGAAGAAGCTTTCAATGAAAATGAGCTGAAAAATCTTCCGTTGATGAACAGTTCCGAAGTCAGCATTAGATATACGTTTGAAAAAATGCCGAACATCAACTGGAATGAAGAATGGGAAAAGAATTTTGAGCCGATCTATGTAGAAGATAAAGTATTGATACGTGCGGAATTTCATCAGCCTGATCCGAAATTTCACGAAATTATTATTCAGCCGAAAATGTCTTTCGGAACAGGTCATCATCCAACCACTCATCTGATGATTCAGCAGATGCTGGAAATGGATTTCAAAGGAAAAGCGGTTTTGGATATGGGTTGCGGAACTTCGGTTCTTGCCATTTTCGCGAAACAGAAAGGTGCGGAAAAAGTAGTCGCTATCGATATCGACGAATGGTCGGTGGAAAATTCACAGGAAAATGCGCAAAGAAATGGAGTAGAACTGGAAATTTCACAGGGAACTGCCGATAATCTCGGTGCGGAACATTTTGATATTATCCTTGCCAATATCAACAGAAATATCCTGATTTCCGATATTCCGGTTTATACCAAAGTGCTGAATAATGGCGGACAGTTGCTGCTTTCAGGATTGTGCTTCTTTGATGTTGATGATATTCTGGAAGTCTGCAAAGAGAATCATCTTACTTTGAAAAATAAGCAGCAGTGCGAAGAATGGATGAGTCTTTTGCTGGAAAAATAAAAGTGTATTTAAATCAAAAAAAGCTTTGGAAACGATTTTTTACTTTGTCAAAGTTTTCAGCGGAATAATGGTACTTTGACAAAGTTTTTCATTGAAATAAAAAATCCGGTCTTTCTGCCGGATTTTCTTTGTTAGCAAACATATTTTATTTTTTTATTATGCTTCGTAGAAGCATTCTGTTCATAGAAATTGATGTATTTATTGATCATTAGCTCCGTCAGGAGCGGTCTGTTAATTTCAAGGTCGCTCCTGACGGAGCTTTTTTACGACTCATTTATTTTTCTATGAACAGTTTGTTCCTACGGAACATTTTGTTATTTTAAATGACGTATAACAAAGTTTAATAAAAACCTCAATTTTTCAATCCGATCAAAAAACAAGACAAATATCATATTTTTTGGAAAGAAATAAATTCTACATTTGCAAATAGTTTATAATTATTCTAAATAAAAATAGTAATGAAAAAAATTTACTTTGCAATCGGATTGCTTTCTTTAACATCGGTAAACGCACAACAATTTGAGGAAGTTTCAGGAACTCCTTTTAAAGATTTCTTTTATTCTGCATCGGCAGTTGCGGATTTTAATAATGACGGTTTTCAGGATATTTTCTTTACCGGAGCTATCGATTCCAATAACAATAATGAAGTGGATCTCACTTTCAATGAATTTTACCAGAACAACAATGGCACTTTCGCGGTTCAGCAGTCGTTTGAAACCAATGCTGTGCATTTAAGCGATGTGAGATCTATTGACTTTGATAATGACGGATTGCCCGATTTGGTAACAACAGGTTTAAGCTATAACGATGTGGTGAATTATCAGCAATACCGCTTCAAAAATACGGGTTCGGGATTTGAGCTTGTGGAAAATATTCCGGGAAGAATCTTCGGAGGATTGGATGTTTTTGATTTCGATCACGACGGAAAACAGGATTATGCACTCAACGGAATGCAGTATGTAGAAAATGTCGGTTTTACAAATTATCTTGATTTTTATAAAAATACAGGAAACGGTTTTACAAAAACTGAAAACTGGATGCCGGGAATTTCAAACGGAGATTTCAAGCTGTTAGACATCAATAATGATAATGAGCTAGATTATGTTGTTTACGGATTTGATGAAGATCAGAACGGAGTTTTTAATGTGTATAAAAATGTGGATGGCAGTTTCGTATTATCACAAGAGCTTCCTTTGGTGAATGACGGAAAAATTGCGTATGCGGATTTTAATAATGACGGGTTTTTGGATCTGATCGTTACAGGTCAGGATGAAGAATACAACGGATATCTTGCGTATTTCCAGAATGACGGTACCGGAAATTTCACCGAAAATAAGATTGAAGGAGAAGGCATTGACGGAGCAACAGTACAGGTCGGAGATCTGAACAACGACGGTTATTACGATTTTGTGGTAAAAGGTGATGATGAAAATTATGACGGACAGGTGAAAGTCTTTACTTATCAGCCTTTGGGAAACAATTTCGTAAAAGCGGAAAATACGAATATCTATAATTTGGGAAGCGGAGGAAGCATTCAGATTTTCGATTTTGATAATGACAATAAGCTTGATATTATGATCAACGGTTTCGATTGGAACGATCCGGATATGATGCCGCGGACAAAACTTTACAGAAACGTAAGTACAGAAACCAACCAAAAACCAAATGCACCAACACAGCTGAATGCTATTGATGGTGGTGATAAAATCGTTTTCAATTGGAACGGAGCTTCTGATGACAAAACTCCTGAAAATGTGCTTCAATACGAACTGAGCGTTGGTTCACAGTCCGGAAAATCCAATATTGCAAAATATGTGGTTACTACCAAAAGCTGGTACCTGAAAAAAGAAGCGCTTCCTTCCGAAATTTTCTGGAGCGTAAAATCCATTGATGCCGGGAAAGTGTATTCCGAAAGTTCTCAGGAACAGACTTCCGTGCTTTCCGTTTCTGAAAATCAGGCTGCAAAATTTGCGGTATATCCGAATCCTGTAAAAGATATTCTGAACATTAGATCAAATGAAAAAGCGGTTTCAGCGAAAGTATATACTATTTCAGGACAATTACTTCCTGTAAAACTGATTTCTGAAAAAACCATTGATTTTTCCGGATTTGCCAAAGGAATCTACATCGTGGAAATTACATTGCAGAACGGCAAAAAAGTAACAGAAAAAGTGATTAAAGAGTAAGATATCTTTTTTGTTTCCATATCAAGGTGAAAAGTTTATCCGTTTTTGGGTAAGCTTTTCTTTTTTCCACTATTTGGCTTCAATTCCTTTATAAGATTTTTCGGTCAGTACAATTTTAAGGATCAGGAACGGAACAACGACCAGAACCGAACCCCAAAGATTTTCGGGCGTGAAAATATTTTCATATTTCCGGACAACAAGAAACTGAAGCAATGCGCCCAAAAGAATGGAAATATGCAGGATAAGATGGTTGCGGCTGAATATCTGTATGTTTTCGGAAAAGATCATTTCCTTACGGTTAAGATAATAATACAGGATAATTTCCGCAGCAAAAAGAATGAGATTGATGTTGAAAAATACATTTTTGAAAAGCATTGTCCGGAAATTCAGCCTTAACAGATCCAGATTTCCCCAGTTCAGCATAAATCCGAACAGCACAACGATAAAAACCAGATAAACGGAAAGCGGAAAAAGGCTTATCATAAACAAACCTCCCAAAGAAATCGTTTTGTTTTCTCTTTTTTCGTATCTCATTGCAAAAATAAAACTGATAATTGTTCGAAGCAGCTCCTGAAACCAGAAAAAATAAACGATATAAAATACGGAAACCTGCTTATTAAGCATTGCTATAACAGTAATCAGCAAAAGAGTGAATGTTCCGAAACGCTGCGCATTCCGTGCATCGGCGAGTAATTTCATAATTAAAGTTTTCGGAATCTAAATTATTGAAATTTTTTCAATCACTTATAAATGGTTGATTTCAGCCTGAAAAAAACTCCGGATTTCTCCGGAGCCTCTATTAATCACTCATTACTCTATGTGCTGAATTTAGAATTTCCAGCCCAGTGTAATAAAGAAGTTGTTTCGGGTATTTTTCACATCAGAAACAATGAAAGCATCTGATTCTACAATATAATCGGGTGAAAAATATCCTGAATTATATGCCGATGAGCCTTGCATAAACGGATTGCTGTATTCGGAAGTAATATTCTGGTAAGCAGCATCAATATAAAATGTTTTGAAATCATATCCCAATCCGAATGCTAAAGTATTTCTTTTTCCTAAGAAGAGATTGTCGTAGCTCCGGTTTGCATTTCCGCTGTCTGTAATCGTACTGATAGACAGCGAATCAAATGGATTGGAAGCGAAACCGTAACCGCCTCTCAAACGGAAATCCGCAATTCTGTATTCCGCACCTACTTTTACTTCGGATAAACTTTTATAATTATCACTGAAGAAATTATTAAGTTCAGTTTCGGCATCACCGTACACTTTATATTTCGGTTTGGTCAATCCTAAGCTGTAATCCACATTAATGGAAAAATCCTTATTGGCAACAAAAGCGGCGCTTAAAATCGCTTTCATCGGAGTTGATAATTTACGGTCTTCGTTTCCGACTCCATCACCGTAATAGGGATCTTCGTAAAAATTATATGCCCGGGAAACAGACCACCAGGTTGGCGTTTCAATTGCAGCTCCTAATCTGAAGTTCTGATTCACTTTTCCGATCACACCTACGGAAGCCGAAAATCCTGATGAAGATTCGGAAAACGGAGTATCCTGTTTGTCGTAAATATCAATGGTGCTGTATTTAGAAGAACCGAATGCGGCAGTATCATACTGATCCAGATTGGTGGAATGAACATTGATCCCGATTCCCGCATAAATTCTGTTGTCGTAATTTCCGCCGACTCCGATGCTCATTTTGGAAACATTCCCGTAGCGGTTGTAGGCGTGTCCTTTGAAAGTAAGATTGTCGATAATATTACCGTCGTTATCGGTGATATCATAGATGAGATTATTATTTCCGGGAGTTTCCACATAGTTTTCAATGGAACGGTTGGAATAATTTACACCCACATTTACAAATTTCCATTTTGAAGTTTCTCCGGTTCTGAAAACCATTACACCACCCACATTTCCAAGATCGGTATTGTTGATTTTATAATTGATGGATGAACCTGCGTAAGTAGAAGTACTTTTATTGCTTTCGATATTTAAAGTTGCGGAAAGATCATTGGCAATGCTCACCCCGATACCTGCCGGATTGGAATTCAGTGTGGAAAAATCTCCGCCCAATGCTCCCATCGATCCTGCCATTCCCATATATTTGGAAGATCCGTTGGAAGCGGAACCTGAATAAACATCCACTGTATTCTGAATGGTTGAAATATTCTGAGCCTGCACAAAATAAGCAGCAGAAATACTCAGAATAGTTAAAGTTCTCTTTATCATTTTTTGTTGAAATATTAATTTTCGGTAGTTATTTTTTTTGAACCTGACAGATTTCAAAAATCTGTCAGGTTTTTAATATGTCCATAAGGTTTTTATCTTCGGAAACCGCCCCCTCCGGATCTGCCGCCGGAATTTGAACTTCCGCTGCTGCTTCCACCGGATCTGAAACCACCGGAATTTCCTGAGTTTCCTGAATTGGAAGGTCTGAAACCGCCATTGTCGTTTCTGTTTCCGCCGTTATTATTATAGCTTGGCTGATTGTTGTTTCGTGGCTGCTGATTATTGTATCTCGGTTGCGGAGAAGTATTGTATCTTCCGCCGTTATTCTGGATGCCGTTATTATTTCTTGGGGTTCCGGAATTTCTCGGTGTGGAATTATTTCTGAATCCTCCGTTTGAAGAACTCCGGAATCCTGAAATGCCATTCATTCTTCCGCCGTTATTATTCCTGAAACCTCCGGTTGAACCGCTCCTTCTGTTAATAAATCCCGGAGCGTTATAAGAATTGTATCCGTAATAATTTCCATAATAACCTCCGTAATACGGATAATATCCGCCATATCCCCAATAAGGATTATAGCCATACCAATACGGGTTATATCCGCTGTACCAATATGGATTGTAGCCATACCAGGAATTCCATCCGAAATTCCAGTAAGGATTATACATTCCGCCGTACCAAGGCGAACCCCAGCCAAAACCTAATCCCCATCCGAAACCGGAATAATATCCGTAAGGATACCAGTCCCAGCTGTCGTAATAATTGGTTTGTGAACCTGCATAACTTCCCCAATCGGAATCCTGATACCCGGAATTACTGCTGATATCAGAGCTTCCCCAGTTTTTGTAACGGTCATATACGATATCATTTTGGGTAGGCTCTTCGTAATTATCCTGATAATTGTAATAATTTCCAACCTGATTTCCGGAGTTGTACATATCAGTTCCCTGTGGAAGCGTATCTTTATTCGGATCGTAATATACTCCGTCGGTTTCGCTGTATGCTCCCGGCTGAATTCCGCAGGAGATGGCAACCAAAGCTGCTGAAACCATCAGAAACCCTTTGGATTTCAAGGTTTCAAAGATCTTTTTATGTATATTTTTTTTCATAATGAAGGTTTAAAATTTTATTTAAATTATATTTGCAAATTATACCAAAATTATACCATTTCAAAGCCTGAAATTTCGAGTAAAAATAGTCTTTTTGGATTAGATATGGTAATTTTTGAAAAGTTAAATTTAATATAAAAAAATAATGGCAAAACTTACTTCAAGATCTGAAGATTACAGCAAGTGGTACAATGAGCTCGTAGTAAAAGCGGATTTGGCGGAAAATTCAGGAGTTCGCGGATGTATGGTGATCAAACCTTACGGTTATGCAATATGGGAAAAAATGAGAGACGAGCTCGACAGAAAATTTAAAGAAACCGGACACCAGAATGCGTATTTCCCCTTATTCGTACCGAAAAGCCTCTTTGAAGCCGAAGAAAAAAATGCGGAAGGTTTTGCTAAGGAATGTGCGGTTGTTACCCATTACCGTTTGAAAACCGACCCTCAAAATCCAAAAAAATTAATCGTTGATCCGGAAGCCAGGCTGGAAGAGGAGCTTATTGTTCGTCCCACTTCGGAAGCGATCATCTGGAATACATACAAAGGCTGGATTCAGTCTTACAGAGATTTGCCGATTCTAATTAACCAGTGGGCAAATGTCGTTCGTTGGGAAATGAGAACGCGTTTGTTTCTGAGAACTGCGGAATTTTTATGGCAGGAAGGTCATACTGCTCACGCGACAAAAGCGGAAGCTGTGGAGGAAACAGAAAAAATGCTGAATGTTTATGCCGATTTTGCTGAAAATTTTATGGCACTTCCGGTAATCAAAGGAATCAAAACGCCGAGTGAAAGATTTGCAGGAGCAGAAGAAACCTATTGTATCGAAGCGATGATGCAGGACGGAAAAGCGCTTCAGGCAGGAACTTCCCACTTTTTAGGGCAGAATTTCGCGGAAGCTTTCGATGTTAAATTTACCAATAAAGAAGGAAAAACAGAATATGCGTGGGCAACTTCGTGGGGGGTTTCCACAAGGTTGATGGGAGCTTTGATTATGGCACATTCCGATGATTTCGGGTTGGTTCTGCCGCCGACTTTAGCACCGGTTCAGGTAGTGATTGTTCCGATCTTCAAAGGTGAAGAACAGCTTCAGCAGATCAATGAGGTCGCTTTTGACCTGAAAGCAAAACTGGCTGCAAAAGGAATCTCCGTGAAATATGACAATGACGATCAGAACAAACCAGGCTGGAAATTCGCCGAATATGAGCTGAAAGGAATTCCTGTACGTATCGCAATAGGAGCAAGAGATTTGGAAAATAAAACGGTGGAAATCGCCAGAAGAGATACGCTTACCAAAGAAACAAAACCGATCGAAAATCTGGATATTTATATTGAAGAGCTGCTTCAGGATATTCAGAAATCCATTTATAACAAAGCATTAGCTTTTCGTAAAGAGAATATTACGAAAGTGGATTCTTACGAAGAATTCAAAAAGGTTCTGGAAGAAAAAGGAGGATTCATTTCCGCACATTGGGACGGAACCGCCGAAGAAGAAGAGCAGATTAAAGAAGAAACCAAAGCTACCATTCGTTGTATTCCTTTGGAAAATGAACAGGAAGACGGAGTGTCTCTGATCTCCGAAAAACCTTCAAAACAAAGAGTGATCTTCGCTAAGGCTTATTAATTAAACTGATGTTTAAATTTAATTATTCACAATAATCTCTTAAGATTTAACATAATAATCTTAAATTTTATTAAAATTATTAGAAAAATAATTTTTTAGCTTATAATTTGATATATTTGTTTAGTTAACTTTTTAAATAAACTATTATGTCATTAAACATCATTGACCTCATTAAAGGACAGCTTGGTCCGGCTCTCGTTTCTCAGGCTGCTTCCCAGTTAGGTGAAAGCGAATCCGGAATTTCCAAAGCGATTTCCGGACTTCTTCCTGCCGTAGTTGGCGGTCTTGCGAACAATTCAGACAATTCATCTGTTCTGGATGCGATCTCAGGAGCGAACAGCAGTGGTTTGCTATCCAATTTATTGGGTAGTTCTTCCGGCAATTCACTGATCTCTACCGTACTTTCTTCTCTTTTCGGAGATAAGATCGGCGGTTTGGTAAATGCAGTTTCAAATTTTGCAGGAGTAAGTAATTCATCCACAAGCTCATTGCTGAATCTTGTAACCGGTGCTACATTAGGTTCCGTAGGAAAATATGCTGCGGATAATAATCTTGGAGCTTCGGGAATTTCAAGCCTGCTTTCTGATCAGAAAGGAATTGTTTCCTCGCTTCTTCCTGCCGGACTTTCTTTGGCTTCCTTTGGTTTAGGAGCTGAAAAATGGTTCGACGGAGCTAAGGAAACTGTATCTTCCGTTGCTTCCACGGCAAAAGACAATCTCGCTGAAAGCGCAGCTGTTGCACAGGAAAAAATTTCTGCAGCAAAAGCTGAAATCAGAGAAGAAATGAACAACAATGATGGAGGCGGATCTATCTGGAAATGGTTACTGCCATTGCTGCTTTTATTATTGGCAGGTTGGTTCTTATGGAAACAATGCCAGAAAAAAGACGCTTCCGGAACTACCGGCACAACTGATTCTGTGGCTGTTGTTCAGGATTCTGCCACAACATCGGGAACTTCCGATTCTGCTGCAGCTACAACTGCGAAAGTAGATGAAGACATTGACCTGAACGGAGTTGCGCTTAAAGGTTACAAAGGTGGACTGGAAGACAGAATGATCACTTTCCTGAAAGCTGACGGCTACAAAAATGCAGCTAATGACGATGCTTTGAAAACTGTTTGGTACGATTTTGATCACGTGAATTTCAAAATGGGATCATCTTCCGAATTGGAAGCAGGTTCGGAAGGACAACTGAATAATCTGGTAGCGATCCTGAAAGCATTCCCTGATGCAAAAATTAAAATCGGAGGTTATACCGATAAAACAGGAGACGAAGCTACAAACCTGAAAATTTCCAAAGCCAGAGCGGAATTCATTAAAAAATGGCTTACCGATAAAGGTGTCGGCGCACAGGTTTTGGCAGCTGATGGTTACGGAAGCGAATTTGCAAAAGTAGATGCTTCTGCTTCTGACGCAGAAAGAGCGGTGGACAGAAAAATGTCTATCAGATTTGCGAAATAATCTTTATAAAATATTTTTATAGAAGAATTCCGGAAAATTTTCCGGAATTTTTTTTATGACCCACTTCCTTACCAAAGAAATATATTTTTATAAATTCGTGAAAAATTTTCAAATGAATATTCTTTTGCTGGAAGACGATCATATTCTTTCCGCCGAACTGAAAAAGTTTCTGGAAAGCCACGGTTTTGTATGTCATAATGTGTATGACGGAGAATTATTCATTAAAGAAATTCAAGAAAATACCTACGATTTTTATCTTCTGGATATTAATGTTCCGAAAATAAACGGTTTACAAGTTTGTGAAGAAATCCGGAAAACAGATATGGACACTCCCGTTATCATTCTTTCCGCTTACGGCGATATTTCGGATAAAAAGGAAGCGTATAATAGATTTGCGGATGATTACCTCGTAAAACCGTTTCAGTTTGACGAGCTGATTCTGAAAATAAATTCACTTTTGAGAAGAAAAACCGTTACGGAGCATAAAGATTCGGAAATAATAAAAATAGAAGACCTCATCATCAATAAAACCGAACAAAAGGTAACACGGAGCGATAAGGAAATTCTGCTCACTCCGAAAGAATTTCAGCTGTTGGTATATCTCGCGGAAGCGCAGGGAAGAACGGTTTCCAAACAGCAGATTACGGAACACGTCTGGGAACATAATTTTAATACGAATACCAATACGGTGGAAGTATACATCAATTTTTTGAGAAAAAAAATCGACAGGGATTTTGACGTAAAACTCATTCACACCCGATTAGGATTCGGATATTATCTAAACACGCAATAATTTTATGTCACTGAAACGAAAAACAGCGCTCAACCTCAGTATTGCTTTTTCCCTGCTTTTCGGGATTGTGATGCTGATTGTTTATATTTCGTTCAGCGATTTCCGTAAAGAGGAATTCCGGGAGCGTTTCAGCCAAAGGCTTGATTTTACGGTACGTTTCATTTCCAAATCGAAAAATTTTGAAGAGGAAGCTCCGGTTTTTTTTGATGAAGATGAAGACAATATCCTGTTAAATGAAAAAATTATCATTTTTAATAAAGATAAAAATCTGATTTACAGTACTGATAAAGATAAAAACATTTCCTGGAGCAACGAATTCCTGAAAAAACTGGATGAACAGAAAACCATTTACGAAGAACGTACAAATCCCGATATTTATGGTGCATTACGAACAATTAACGGAGAAAACTACTACATTCTCACTTATGCGGAAGATATTAACGGCGAAGCAAAACTGGCGTATTTAAAATATCTGCTTATTACAGCTTACATTATTTCAACGCTCGTTATCGGCTTTTTGAGCTATTATTTTATGGGAAAATTTCTATCGCCTTTGGAAAAACTCAATAAGGAAATTTCAAAAATTACCGCTCATAAACTGACTACGCAGATTCCTCTGAAAAATTCCAACGACGAGATTGATGTTCTTGCCCAATCGTTCAATACAATGATAAAACGTCTGAACGACGCTTTTCAGTCGCAGAAAGATTTTACGTCCAGCGCATCGCACGAAATCCGCACTCCGATTACGAGAATGGCGTTCCGGCTGGAAAATTTAATTCAACTCGAAAAACATTCTCCCGAAACTCTGGCTTCTTTAAAACAGATTCAGCAGGATGTGTATCAGCTTTCGGATTTGACGAACTCGCTTTTACTGCTTTCCAAATTCGATAAAGAAAATATTCAGGAAATTTTTGAGGAAGTCCGCATTGATGAGGCTATTTTCGATGCTTATGCCAAAGTCGAAAAAAGTTTCCCCGACCTGAAAATTGACTTCCGGATTTCGGAAACCACTTCGGAAGACGCTCTTTTAACGGTAAACGGAATCAAATCTCTTTTGGAAATCGTGTTCATCAATCTTTTCAAAAACGTCGCAATGTATTCTTCCGACCAGTTAATGGAAGTTGTTTTGGACGAAACCGATTCCGAAACTTCCGTAAAAGTCATTTCCAAAGGGAAAACCATTTCCGAAGAAGAACAGCAAAAACTTTTTGAAGCCTTTATGCGTGGGAACAACTCACAGAATACTTCCGGTTCCGGACTTGGCTTGCGAATCGTAAAACGGATTCTGGAATATCATAATGCTTCCATTCAGTATTCCGCTCCGAAAGAGGATGAAAATTGGTTTACGGTTTGTTTGAGCAAATCATAAATGAATGCATTTTTTCTGAAAATTTAAGGTTATTTTAATTTCCATTTAAGTTCGTTTTAAGGTAATACCGTCATTTTTGCATGGTAAAATCTGAAAAAATGAACAAAATCACAGGTATATTTCTTCTTTTTACTTCCTTGCTTTTTGCTCAGCATAAAATGTCGCTTACGGATTGCGAGAACGCATTCCGTGAGAACAATCTTCAACTTCTTGCTCAGCAATATAACATCAGTATGGCAGATGCGGATATTATTCAGGCGAAAATCTGGGAACTTCCGCAGGTAAGCGGTTATGTGAATGCCTACAATCCCGAAGACAAAAAAGCCTTTGATATCGGTCGTTCAAAAGGTGCGGAAATTTCCCAGCTGATTTATCTCGGCGGAAAAAAGAAAAACGAAGTCGCATTCGCAAAATCCAATAAGGAACTGGCGCAACTTCAATTCAACCAACTGTTGACGGAACTTCGGACGCAACTCCGAAATACCTATTACAGCCTTTTTTACGAAAATCAGAAAACGGAAAGCATTTCACGGCAACTCGGTTTTATGAATGACCTTTTGGAAGCGTATAAAGTTCAGCAAAAGAAAGGCAATGTTTCGCTTCGCGACCAAGTCCGGTTGCAGAGTATCGTTACCCAATTAAACAGCGATAAAACCGAAATCCGAAACACCATTATCGCCTTACAGCAAAACCTGAAACTTCTTACCGGAATTCAGGATGAAATCATTCCCGAACTTTCAGAGCCGGAATCGGCGGAACTTCTGGCTTCCCAACCTTTCGGGGATTCGTCTGTTTTAAAGGAAAAAGCGGTTCAGAACAATGCGGATTATCTCTATAATGTAAAATTAATTGACAACAGCAAACTTTTCGCTCAATGGCAGAAATCCCTGAACACGCCGGATTTGAATCTCGGTTTGGAATACGACCAGAATTCGGGAACGTTCCGAAACGAAATCAATCTGAAAGTCGGAATTCCGATTCCGCTTTGGAAAACCAATAAAGGGAATTTGGAAAAAGCCAATTTCGCGGTTCAGCAAAGTCAGAAAAATGCGGGATTTCAAAAATTAAATCTCGAAACACAGGTGGAATCGGCGTATCAGACTTGGAAAAACCGGTTTGATTTGTTCAATCAACTGAAAGTTCAGGACGTGCAGGATTTGGAAACCGTTTACAATGGAATTATGAAAAATTTCCGAAACGGGAATATCAGTTTAATCGAATTTACGGATTTCACAGAAAGTTATTCGCAGACCGTTTTGCAGATGTACGAAATGAAAAAGCAAATCCTGATTTCCGCAGAAGAACTCAACAGCCTTGTGCAGACGAAAATATTTTATTAATCCGTCATTGCGAGGAGGAACGACGAAGCAATCCCGACTTTATTGAAACAGATTGCTTCACTTCGTTCGCAATGACAAAACAACGAACTATGAAACATATTAAGCCAATATCATTTTTATCAGCAATCGCCATTCTCCTTTTCGCGGTTTCCTGTTCCGAAAGCAAAAAAGAAGAAGCCCCGAAAGAAATCAAAGGTTTTGAACTGAGCAATACGATGCTCCAAACCACCACTTTTGCGAAAGTGGAGAAAAAATACGTGGAAGACCAGTTTAATTTTTTCGGGAAAATTTCGGCAGATAAGAACAATTATATAGATGTGTATCCTTTGGTCGGCGGAAATGTTCTGAGCGTGAATGCCGAACTCGGCGATTATGTTCAGAAAGGTCAGGTTCTCGCGACCATTCGTAGCACGGAACTCGCGGAAGTGCAGAAAGATGTCAGCGATGCACGGAACGATTTGGTTGTGGCTCAGAATAATCTCCGTGTGGCGAGAGAAATGTATGAGGGAAAGCTCAACACCGAAAAAGACGTTCTGGAAGCCCAAAGTCAGGTTCAGAAAGCGAAAGACGCATTGCAGAGAGCGACGGCGGTCAGCACGGTTTATAATGTGAAAAAAGGAAATATTTACACCGTTCTCGCACCAATCAGCGGGTATATCGTAGATAAAAATATTACCAAAAATATGCAGTTGCGGAGCGACCGGAGCGATAATATTTTTGATGTCGCCAATACTTCCAATGTCTGGGCGATTGTAAACGTGAATGAAGCAGATATTGATAAAATCAGCCTCGGAATGAGAGCCGAAGTTTCCACGCTTTCGTATCCCGATAAAATATTTTACGGAAGAATCGATAAAATTTTCAAAATCATCGACCCCGAAACCAACGCAATGCAGGCGAGAGTGGTTTTGGACAACACGCAGGGTCTTCTGATTCCCGAAAGCAAAGCCACGATAAAAATAACTTCTACGGAAAATTCAATGGCACTGGCGATTCCGTCCGAAGCGGTAATTTTTGATAACAACAGATATTTTGTGGTGGTCTATAAATCCCGAACCGACATTAAAGTAAAGGAAATCAAAATTCTGAAACAAAACAGCGAAACGACTTATGTTTCCGACGGCTTGTTTGAGGGCGAAACGGTGGTAACGCATAATCAGTTGCTGATTTATCGGTCGCTGAATGGATAGGTTTAGTAATTAATAATGAGAATTAACAATTAATAAAAGTGAATTTTTGATATTCAATTATTTAATATTGATTTTTTCAAAACCTCAAACCTATTCCCTTTTTCCTAATCCCTAAAAAACAAAAAATGAACAAATTCATCAAAAATATCATCTCGTTTTCCTTGAAAAACAAAGCATTTACCTTTATCTGGGTGGCGATACTGGCGGTTGCCGGATTTATCAGTTTCAAAAATATACCGATAGAAGCCTTTCCCGATGTTACCAATACGCAAATCGTGATTATCACGCAGTGGAACGGGAGAAGTGCGGAAGAAGTGGAGCGTTTTGTAACCACACCGATTGAACTGGCGATGAGTCCGGTTCAGAAGAAAACGAGCGTCCGAAGCACCACAATGTTCGGACTTTCTATTGTGAAAATTCTTTTTGATGACGGTGTTGACGATGCTTTTGCGAGGAATCAGGTCAATAATCTTCTGCGGAATCTTTCGCTTCCGGAGGGTGCGGAATCCGAAGTTCAGCCACCTTATGGTCCAACCGGCGAAATCTACCGCTATACGCTGGAAAGCAAAACCCGTGATTCGAGGGATTTATTGACGCTTCAAAACTGGGTGGTGGACAGAGTATTGCGGGGCGTTCCCGGAGTGGCGGATATTAATGTTTTCGGAGGTCAGGATAAAATTTTTGAACTGAGCATCGACCCGCGGAAATTGGAAAAATACAACCTTACGCCGTTGCAGGTATATGATGCCGTTACCAAAAGCAACCTGAATGTTGGCGGCGATGTAATTGAAAAAAACGGTCAGGCGTATGTGATTCGGGGAATAGGTTTGGTAAAGTCTATTGACGATATTGAAAACATCAACATTCAGAATAATAATGGAAATCCGGTTTTAGTAAAATATCTTGCCGATGTTCACGAAGCCTCAATGCCACGGGTTGGGCAGGCTGGTCTGAATCATCAGGAAGATTCTGTGGAGGGAATTGTCGTGATGCGGAAAGGCGAAAATCCGAATGAAGTTTTGGTGGATTTAAAAACCAAAATTGACGAACTGAACAATAAGATTCTTCCGAAAGACGTGAAAATGGTCACGTTTTACGACCGTCAGAATTTAATGGATTTTACCACAAAAACCGTGATGCACAACCTGATTGAGGGGATTATTCTGGTTACGGTCATCGTATTTCTTTTTATGGCGGACTGGCGGACGACGCTTATCGTTTCGATTATTATTCCGCTGTCGTTGCTTTTTGCGTTTTTGTGTCTGAAACTGAACGGAATGAGTGCAAATCTCCTCTCGTTGGGAGCGGTGGATTTCGGGATTATCATCGACGGAGCGGTGGTAATGGTGGAAGGACTTTTCGTGATGCTCGACCATAAAGCCCGTAAATACGGAATGGAACGTTTTAATAAATTGGCAAAAGGAGGCTGGATTAAGGAAACAGGAACGGGGCTCGGAAAGGCGATTTTCTTTTCAAAATTAATCATTATCACATCACTGTTGCCGATATTTTCGTTTCAGAAAGTGGAGGGGAAAATGTTTTCTCCGCTGGCTTTTACATTAGGTTTTGCTCTTTTGGGAGCGTTGATTTTTACATTGACCTTAGTTCCGGTGCTTTCGCATTTGTTATTAAATAAAAACGTAAAGGAAAAGCACAATCCGTTTGTGGTTTTCTGGGATAAAATCACGTTGAAAGGATTTAAAATTACCTTTAAAAATAAGAAAATCAGTCTTTTGATTGCGACTGCGGTTTTGGCGGTAACTTTATTTTCAGGAAAATTTCTCGGAACGGAATTTTTACCACAACTGAACGAAGGTTCGCTCTGGATTACCGCCGAAATGCCGATGAGCACTTCTCTCGACCAATCTCTGAAAACAGCTTCCGAACTGAAAAAAGAAATGATGAGTTTCCCCGAAGTAACGGGTGTTCTCTCGCAAACCGGACGAAGCAACGACGGAACAGACCCGAACGGTTTCGGATTTGTGCAGTTTGCCGTGAATCTCGCTCCCCGAAGCGAATGGAAACGGAAAATCACTTACGATGAGCTGATTGAGCAAATTGATAAGAAACTGAGAAATTATCAGGGAATTACGTTCAATTATTCTCAGCCGATTTCGGATAATGTGGCGGAAGCGGTTGCCGGTTTCAAAGCCGATAACGGAATTAAAATTTACGGCGACGATTTGCATACCTTAGACCAGTTGGCGGAGCAGGTGCTGAATGCCGTAAAAGATGTTTCCGGCGTGAAAGACGCGGGAATTATTAAAAATATCGGACAGCCGGAAATAAGCGTGGTGCTGGACAGAAATAAAATGGCAGCATATGATGTGATGCCTGCCGATGCTCAGGCGGTTCTGGAAATGGCTTTCGGAGGAAAAACCGCCTCTGAAATGTATGACGGCGAACGGAAATTTCCAATCCGTCTGCGTTATTCCAAAGAATACCGTAAAGATGAAAACGATATTGCTTCCCTGAGAGTTCCTACGGAAAACGGCACGACGATTCCTTTAAAGGAAATCAGCACGATTGTAAAAGACAACGGAGCGGCATTTATTTACCGTGATGATATTAAAAGGTATATCGGGATTAAATTTTCCATTCGTGACCGTGATTTGGGAAGCACTATTGCTGATGCGCAGAAACAGGTAGCGAAAATTCAGTTGCCGGAAGGATATTCTGTCGGCTGGACGGGACAGTTTGAAAATCAGCAGCGTGCTTCACATCGTTTAGGACAGGTTGTTCCGGTAAGCATTTTACTTATTTTCTTTTTGCTGTTCATTCTTTTCGGAAATATGAAAGATTCTCTTCTGGTAATGGCGAATGTTCCTTTTGCGTTAATCGGTTCTATTATCGCACTTCATCTTACCCGAATGAATTTCGGGATTTCTGCCGGAGTCGGAATGATTGCTTTAATGGGAATCTGTATCCAGAACGGCGTGATTCTCATTACCGAATTTCATCAGAACGTGAAAAAAGGGTTATCTCTGGACACTGCCATTTTCGAGGGAATAAAAGTTCGGACAAGACCTGTGATTATGACGGCTTTAATGGCTTCCATCGGATTATTACCCGCAGCACTTTCCACCGGAATCGGCTCGGAATCGCAAAAACCTCTGGCAATCGTGATTATCGGAGGTTTGGTAACGGCAACGGTTTTAACACTGTTGATTTTCCCTATTATTTTCTGGATTTTTAACAGAACGAAGAGGTCGCAGCATCTTTAAATTATCTTTTTTTATTGATGAATATTATCTAATAATCTTATACCTGACTTTCAGAATTCCGCTGCTGAGGTTGCCAATCTTTTTAAAAGCGCCCTGACTGAGGTCAAATTCTCTGGAATCTTTCAGTGGACCTCGGTCATTGATGGTTACAATCACTGTTTTAGAATTTTCTGAATTAATGATTTCTACTTTTGTTCCGAAAGGCAGTGATTTATGGGCAGCAGTCATTTTTGAATGTCTGTATGTTTCTCCGCTTGCCGTTTTTTTGCCCTCGAATTTATCGGCATAATAAGAAACCGTTGTGGATTGATAACCGGAAGCCGCTGTGTTGTTTACAGCGCAGGAATGAAGAAAAATACTTATGATAGTTACAAATAGCAGGCTGATTGTACTTTTTGTTCTATAAGTTTTATTCATTTTTATTTGTGATGCTTATAATTTAAAAAACTTTCTCTAAAAGTAATAAAAATCTGCAAAGTCACAATTCTTTGTTATTCCAGGAGCTCACATCACATTTTTTTAATTATTTATGAGATTTTTCAAATAAGATTTGTTAGATTATTCTAACATTTATATCTTTGTCAAATGAAACAGTCTTGGAGAAGAGAAAAAAACAATCATTCGCTTTCGGAAGTTCACGCAAGTATTTCAGTTCCTGAAAGTTCAGGATTCTGGAAAAAGATGCTGGCGTTTTTCGGTCCCGGATTAATGGTTGCCGTCGGATATATGGATCCCGGAAACTGGGCTACGGATATTGCAGGCGGTGCGCAGTTCGGATATATTCTGCTGTCTGCAATTCTCATTTCCAATCTTTTTGCGATTATTCTTCAGCATCTTTCCCTGAAATTAGGAATTGTAGCGGAAAGAGATTTAGCACAGGCTTGTCGTGACCATTTCAGTCCGAAAGTGAATTTTGTTCTTTGGATATTTTGTGAAATTGCCATTGCAGCCTGCGATTTGGCGGAAGTGATCGGATCGGCGATTGCACTGAATCTGCTTTTCGGGCTTCCGTTAACTTGGGGAATTGTCATTACAACACTCGATGTTTTGCTGATTCTTTTGCTCCAGTCGAGAGGTTTTCGCTGGATAGAAAGTATTATCGGCGGATTTATATTTATTATTTTTGCCTGTTTCTTTTATGAGATCTTGATATCAAAACCGGAAATTTTTCCTTTGCTGAAAGGTTTGGTTCCGCAGAAAGAAATAATCACGAATCCGTCCATATTATATATCGCGATCGGAATTCTGGGAGCTACGGTAATGCCGCATAATCTGTACCTGCACAGTAGCATTGTACAAACCAGAAATTACGAAAGAAATGAGAAGGGAAAACGGGAAGCCATAAAATTTGCTACTATCGACAGCTCGGCTTCTTTGTTTCTCGCGTTTTTTATCAACGCTGCGATTTTAATTGTTGCCGCCGCTACTTTCCATACTTCCGGAAATCAGGATGTTGCGGATATCAATGATGCTTACGAAATGCTGACTCCGATTCTGGGAACAAGTTTTGCGAGTATTGCGTTTGCGATTGCGCTTTTGGCTTCGGGACAGAATTCCACCATTACCGGAACTTTAGCCGGACAGATTGTGATGGAAGGCTTCCTGAATATCCGCTTAAAACCCTGGCTGCGAAGAATGATTACAAGATTAATCGCTGTAATTCCGGCATTGATTGTTACCATCTTGTACGGCGAAAAAGGAACAGGTGAACTTTTGGTTTTAAGTCAGGTTATCCTTTCAATGCAGCTTAGTTTTGCGGTTGTTCCTTTGGTAATGTTTACAGGAGACAAGCTGAAAATGGGAAAATTCGTAAACAAGCCTTGGCTGAAAATTTCTGCATGGATTATTTCGTTCATCATCATTTTCTTGAATATATATCTGCTTTATCAAACTTTTGTGGAAATATGAAAATATCTCTCAAAAATTTTTTTATGAACATTCCGGACAAATCCCCGAAACCGTAAAATTTACTTCTTTGATTTTATATTTTTCGGGAAGATTAAATTTTGGTTCAATACCTTCCAGACAGGTAACAGTATGGCATTTCTCACAACTGAAATGGATATGATTGTGACTGTGATGTATTTCTTCATTATGATAGCAGCTCGCGTATTTTACACCGCCGTCGATATTCACCACTTTATGAATCAAATCCTCTTCCACCAATCTGTCCAATACGCGGTAAATCGTTACCCTGTCGCACAATCCGTCCAACAATACTTGTATTTCGGAATGTGATAATGCGGTTTCGGAAGTATTCAGCAGTTTCAGAATCTCTGTTTTGGCGACTGTATTTCTTGATTGTTTCATTTTTCATAAAAAAGAGAGTACAAATGTAATATTTATTATCGCAACATTGTTGCAAATAAAAATATAATTGTTACTTTTGTCAAAGTTTTCTTAGAAAAGCAACATTTGTGAACAGTAAATCCAGGCATATCGCATTCTTTTTCCTTGCTATTTTCGCAGGGATGCAGATGTTGTACCTTGTTCATTCGGCATCTCATTTTCATCATATTTCTGGTACAGAAAACAAAACATTTGAAAATCCTGCCGATTATTCTGTTGTCGCAAATTTCAAAAAATCGGAACATCATCATACCTGTATGATATGCTGTCATCACGCTCAGCATTTTTCAATATGGAATGTTCCGCAAATGGTAAGTTCGATTTTTATTACTATTTCATTTTATAAATCTTTTCTCGATTTTTCTTCTTTGTGGCTATCTGATTCATTATTTGGCAGCACTTCTCTGCGCGGACCTCCATTACTTATTTTTTAATCCGCTCTTTTGATATTTTCGGAGCTTCAGTTAATATTCCTTTTATTTTCTCAATTTTTTTTAAACCTGACCGATGAAATTTTTTCTTACGGGGCTGGTTTTTACAATCTGCGGATTCTTCGGATATGCACAGCAGCAGTTCAGTATTACGGGAACTGTTTATGATGCAGATTCTAAAAATCCGCTGCACAATGCGATTGTAAAACTATCTCAAAAACAGTATAAAACCGATAACAAAGGAGGTTTTGTATTTAATACTCTTTCTCGCGGAACGTATTTTCTGGAATTTTCGATGCCGGGATATGATGATATGGCGGTAACTGTGGACATCACGGATGCCGGCATCAATATGAATATACCTCTGGAAAAAAAGGCGGCAAATATCGCAGAAGTACAAATTGCTCATCAATCAAAGGAAAACGGGGCAAAAGAACAGTCTGCCGTAATGTATGAAATTACCAAAGATTATCTGGACGATAACCGAGAAAATACCCTGATGCAAAGCCTCCAGAACTTACCGGGAATTCAGGCGATGAGCGTAGGAAGCGGACAGTCCAAACCCGTCATCAGAGGATTGGGATTCAACAGGGTGGTGGTTTCCCAAAATGGAATAAAGCACGAAGCACAGCAATGGGGAAACGACCACGGACTGGAAATCGACCAGAATGATGTGGGAAGCGTTCAGATTGTCAGAGGTCCTGTTTCCATATTGTACGGTTCTGATGCGATTGGCGGAGTGGTCAATCTGAATCCGTTACCTGTTAAATATGGATTTTCAGGAACGGCAAATCTTCTGGCGGAAAGCAACAACGATTTGCTGGGCGCAACGTTGGGCGTACAGTCGAGAAAAGGGAAGTGGTATTATCGGGGACGAATTACCTGGAACGATTACGGAGATTATAAAGTTCCGGCAGATAGAATCGTGTATGACAATTACGTTTTTGCGCTTCACAACCATAACCTGAGAAACACTGCCGGAACAGAAAAAGATGCCGGATTTTCCATAGGATTTGCAGGTGAGAATTTCAAAACGGAAACCTTTGTAAGCAATGTGAATCTGAAAAGCGGATTTTTTGCCAACGCCCACGGTCTGGAAGTGAGGACATCGGATATTGATTACGATACTTCTAACTGGGATATTGATTTGCCTTATCATTCTGCCAATCATTTTAAAATCATCAACAACACTTCATTCACAAAGAATAATCATAAAATAAAACTCAATACGGCATTTCAGAATAATTACAGGGAAGAACATTCGGAGGCGGTGGCTCACGGATATATGCCGAAACCTGACGGAACTTTGGAACGCCGTTATGTAAAAAACACCTATACCGCCGAAATTCAGGATGAAGTGAAATTCTCTGAAAGACATTCTTTAACAACGGGAATTAATGCGGAATACCAGCACAATACTATCGGAGGGTGGGGTTTCCTGATTCCTGCATATACACGGCTGACAGCAGGAATGTATGCGTATGACAAGTTTGAAATTCATCAAAACCTGTTCTTTCATTCCGGATTGCGGTACGATGCGGGAACAGTCCGCACCAAAGCCTATTACGACTGGTATCCGTCCGCTATGGAACACGGAAATTCTTATGTTCAAAGAGCGGAGGACAGCAGGCGGAATTTTAATAATATCAGTGCGGCAGCAGGTTTCAGCTATATAAAAGGAAATTACAATTACAAAATAAATGCAGGGAAAAGTTTCAGAATGCCTCTTGCGAACGAGCTGTCTTCGGACGGAGTTAATTATCATATGTTCCGTTACGAAAAAGGAAATATCGACCTGAAAGCGGAAACTTCCTATCAGCTGGATGCCGAAGTTTCTTATGAAAAAAACGGCTGGCATTTTTCGCTGACACCGTTTGTCAATTATTTCGACAATTACATCTACCTGAATCCGACTGCCCGATATTACGAAAGCCTTCAGATTTATGAATATATGCAGAGTAAAGTTTTGCGTGCAGGCGGAGAACTGAATATCGGTTTTCGGTTGTTGGAGAATCTGGACATAGATGCTTCGGCGGAATATGTGATTTCCCGACAGAAAAGCGGTGCGAAGAAAAATTTTCCGCTTCCTTTTTCTCCGCCGCTTAGAGGATTGTTTTCAGCAAAATATTCATTCGGAAAGGTTGGGTTTATGGAAGATTTTCGTTTGAAAGCCGATTTTCACCTGTCTGCAAAACAAACGGATATTGTTCCGCCTGAACAAATCACAAACGGTTTTGCGGTTCTCGATATGGCATTGATGACCGATGTCAATCTTTTTGAAAAAAAAGAAAACAACCCGAAACTCCGGCTGAAACTCAATAATGTAATGAACAAAAAATATTTCGACAATCTTAGTTTTTACAGAATCATAGAAGTTCCCCAACCCGGCAGAAACGTGTCGGTATCGCTTACTGTTCCATTTTAAAACCAATTAATAAAAATAAATCAGATGAAATTATTTACAAAATTCCTTTTCGTGCTGTGTACGGTTTTCATTGCGGTTTCCTGCCGGAAAGATGATGAAATTGATACGGAAAAACCCACAATTACCGTCAATTACGACAAAGGATTTCCCAAAAGCTGCGAGCAGCTGAAACGCGGCAATACCTACACCATTCGTGCAATGGCAACGGACAATGTGGGCGTTGCGTCTTACGGAATCGATATCCACCACAATTTCGACCACCACACGCACGACAACCAAACGGAAACCTGTCCGCTTAACCCGAAGAAAGCTCCGGTAAAACCCTTGATTTATATGCAGAATTTTCCTGCAAACAACGGCGGAAAAAATTATGAAATCGTCAAAGAGATTACCATTCCGCAGGATGCCGACACGGGAGATTACCACTGCCAGATTTCGGTGGTAGATGAGGCCGGCTGGCAGAGCAGAACTTCCATAGATTTTAAAATCATTGAATAAAAAAAGAGTAAAATGAAAAGAAAAATTTCAAAAATCATAAGCGCGGCATTTATTGCTCTGGCTTTTGTCGCTACATCGTGCAGAAATAATGACGAACCCGTTTTGGCGAATCCCGAAATCATCGGTCTGGAAGTCGGAATCGGAAACACGCATACCAGCTATATCGGAACGGACATCCATATCGAAGCGGAAATCGAAGCGCAGGGAAAAATCAATACTGTTGAGGTGGAAGTTTTCAAGGAAAACGGTTCGGGCTGGAAGAAAAAAGAAGTATTTACGGAGTTTTCAGGACTGTTGAATACCAATTTCCACAAGCATATCGACATTCCTTCCGATGCCGAACCGGGAGTATATGTTTTCAGAATGAAAGTTACCGATATGCGGGGAAATTCTACCGTTGCAAATGAACCTTTGGAGCTGATTGTTCTGGTGGATGATGTTCCGCCGGTTGTCAACATCACTTCCGCACCGGAATCCGGAAAAACGTTTCTGAACGGGGAAACGATAAGCATCACTGGAACGGTTTCCGACAATCTTGTGCTGTCGAATGTGCTGGTAGCACTGGTTCGCGAAGAAGACAACATTGCGGACAGCAGTATTTCCGCTGCCAATCCGAAGATTATCGTAATGGGAGAAATCCGTGATTTTGATTCTCCCGAGTTTCACGATTTTATTTCGTCAATAAAAGTAGGTGCAGCCAAAGACAACGCGTGGAATCCCAAAGAGATTCAGGGAGAGAACGCCTGGAAAACAGGGAATTATTACATCGTGGTCAAAGTGCGGGATGCTTCTCAGAATATTTCGTACTCACAACATTATCCGATAAAAATCAGTCTTTAAAATCAGTTCAACAACAATTCAATATTAACATAACACTTTTAAAATTCATTATTATGAAAAAGCAAATTTTTACTTTTTTAATGGCTGCCGCAGCATCAGCGTATGGGCAGCAAACGACTTTGCAGCATTTTGACCCGGCAGTGATAACACCTGTTGTGGAAAATTATCCGAATAATCAGGGATATCTTACAGGAAACAATGATTTCGGTGATGAAGAATTCGCCGAAAAATATGAAATTCAGGGTACAGGAAAACTCTACGGAATTTCTGCCATACATTTGGGGCAGGACGGCACACCCGGTACAATTACAGCCTCGTACAGAGCATATTCCGTGGGAGCAAACGGTCTTCCTGAAACAGCAATTGCCAATAAAAATGTTTCTTACGGAGATGTTCCCGTAAACGGACAACTCAATACAGTAATGTTTGCAAGCCCTGTGAATATCAGCGACAAATTTTTCGTGTCGTTCCGTTTGGGAGATTATGCTCACGGAGGTCTTGGAACCAAAAGAATCGCCGTTTCTCACGCTCCGCACGGAACAAGACCGGATTCGGATTTCGGTGTGTATGGCAGAAATGTAGTTCGCTGGCACAGTCACGGTGCAGCAATATGGAAAGATTACCGGACAGAAAATTTTTCAGACTATCAACCCTCTGTTTATTTTTCCCTGTTTCCTATCGTAGAACTCGAAAATATGGCGGTTGTGGATTTTAACAAAAAAGGGAATGTGGGAGCGGTTTATCCGAATCCTTCCAACGGAAATTTCAGAATACCGATAAATACGACTTCGGGAGGTGAAGCCTCATTCAGATTATTTGATATGTCCGGAAAACAGGTTGCGGAAAAACAAACCAATCTTTCAACAGGAAAAACGGATTTTCTTTTTTCCGGAGAAAAACTGCAATCGGGAGTGTACATCCTGATGATTAAAACACCCGAAGGAACTGTTTCCCAAAGGGTAATTATCCGCTAAAACTTCTCCCCAAACAGAATTAAAAACGCATTCATTTATTACTATTTTGTAAGTTTTTTATTTTTCATTAAAGTTCCGGTTCCGATCGGGACTTTTTTATTAAAAAAAACTAACGCAACATTATTGCGTTAATAAATTAATATTTATATTTGCAACAATATTGCATTAATGAAATTAAAATCCTTTTTTATGAACACGAAAATATTGGACTGGTTAGGAATTTCAGCAGCAGTATTATGTTTGATTCACTGTTTATTTTTTCCTGTACTGATGATTATTTCATCAGGAATAGAGAACAGCGCTTATATTGATGCTGGGTTTCTGGTTATAGGAATTTTGATAGTATATTGGATTACAACCAATATAAAATCTAAAAAACTGAAATATACTTTCTGGACGGCTATTGTACTTATCGTAGTTTCCGTATTGCTGGATTTCCTGTTTCACATTCATTCGCAGTTGATTTATGTTGGTGCCGTGTTGCTGATTATGGCACATATTATCAATTTTAAAAATCATAAGCATTAAAAATATTTCTGTTTCAAAATAAATGACAAAAGAAAACAAACTTCCAAGACCCGTTTCCGAGAAATATTTAAAAATGAACCAAATGAAATTTACAAGACGGGAAATCATTAAATAGGGCGGATTGGCTTTAACCGCATTGGTTTTGCCGTTTCCGTTAACATCATTTATAAAATTCAAAACTATGAAAGACAGCAAAAATTTTGACGTAATCATCATCGGCGGAAGTTATTCGGGACTTTCCGCGGCAATGGCTTTGGGACGTTCTTTGCGAAATGTTTTAATCATCGACAGCGGAAAACCCTGCAACCGACAAACGCCGCATTCTCATAATTTCATTATGCAGGACGGAGAAAAACCAAACGTAATTGCAGAAAAAGCCAAAGCACAGGTGTTGAAATACGAAACCGTAAAATTTCATAACGACCTTGCTGTGAGCGGAACAAAAACCGAAAACGGCTTTGAGATTATCACAGAAACAGGCGGAAAATTCGCCGCAAAAAAACTCGTTTTCGCAACAGGCGTGAAAGATATAATGCCCGAAATAAAAGGATTTTCCGAATGTTGGGGAATTTCCGTTATCCATTGTCCGTATTGTCACGGTTACGAAATGAAAGGAGAAAGAACAGGAATTTTAGCCAACGGAGAATTTGCATTCCATTATGCGAAATTGGTGCGGAATCTTACCAAAGATTTAACCGTTTTTACCAATGGTAAAGCCGAATTTACACAGGAGCAAACCGACAAATTTTCTAAACACAATATTAAAGTCATTGAAAAAGAAATTTCGTATTTCAATCACGAAAGCGGAAATATCCGGCAGATTGTTTTCAAAGACCATTCAACGTTTGACTTGAAAGCCATTTATTCCCGACCTGCTTTTGAACAGCATTGCAAAATTCTGGAAATGTTAGGCTGTGAACTGACCGAACAAGGTTTGCTTAAAACCGATATGTTTCAGAAAACCACCGTAAAAGGAGTTTTTGCTTGTGGCGATAACGCAAGTTTGATGCGTTCCGTAGCGAATGCCGTATCGATGGGAATTGTAGCGGCTTCAATGCTGAATAACGAAATGACAGAAGAAGAATTTTAAATTAAAAACAATGAAAGGCAGAATAATTTTCCGTTTATCGTTCTTTATTTTCGCTATGATGCTTTCCGTCAGTTTTTTATCGGCACAGGAAACATCAAAAAAAGACACGGTAAAAGCCAAAACTGATGACGAAAATATCGCTCAGATAAAAGAAGTGGATATCAATTCAAAGAAAAAAATATTTGAAACCGACAAAGGAAAACTGATTTTCAATGTGCAGAATCAGGCAACGAATGCAGGACAAACCGCACTCGATGTGCTGAAAAAACTTCCGGGAATAAGCATCGGGCAGAATGACGAAATCCTGTTTCGAGGTTCGGCGGGAATCAACGTGATGACGGACGGAAAAATGACATATCTGTCGGGAACTCAGTTAGCCGATTTCCTGAAAGGAATAAGTGCGGAAGATATTAATAAAATTGAACTCATCACAACACCTTCGGCGGAATTTGACGCAGCAGGAAATGCAGGAATCATCAACATTATCCCGAAGAAAAATTTGAAAAAAGGATATGCGGTGGATCTGCGCACTTCCGTTTCAAAAGGGAAATTCTGGATGACGAATGAAAATATTACCGCGAGTTTCCGCACAAAAGAGGTCAATATTTACGGCTCTTTTGATTTCAATACGCCTCACAGTTTTTCGCAAAACCAAAGCGGAAATACCATCAACAGCAACGGCAGTATTTTAAACCTGAAACGAGAAAACGAATGGATTTACAAAGTAAAATATTATACGTGGAAAATTGGAGGAGATTGGCAGTTTTTACCGAAGCAGAATATCGGGTTCAGCTATCACGGTTATTTCGATGATTTTAAAAGTTCCAGCAATTCTTCCGTAACAAATACTGATAATATGGGAAATCTGCAATCCTATATTCTTTCCCAAAACAATATCAAAGAGCCGTATCATTATGACGCGGTAAGTATGAATTACATTTACAAAATAGATTCTCTGGGCAAAAAACTCACTGCCGATACCAATTATACTTCATATCGTAATTTTTCTGACGGGTTAATGGCAACCCGAAACTATTCTCCGGACGGAAGTTTTATTTCGGAGAAATGGCAAAAATCGCATCAGCCGGGATTTGTGAAAATCGTTTCCATTAAGACTGATGCGGATTTGCCTTTTAAAAAATTTTCCCTGAAAACCGGACTCAAATACGCCGAAGTGCAAAATGATAACCAATACCATTTCGATTCTTTGCAGGCAGGAAATTATGTGGAAATCGAAAATATGAGCAATTATTTCAAATACAGGGAACGGATTGCCGCCGCTTATCTTTCCGGCTCGAAAGTTTTCGGAAAAACGACTGTTGAAGCAGGTTTGCGTTTGGAATACACCAATGCGGACGGATATACCGTGAAGCAGGATGTCGCCAACAAATGGCAGTACACGAAATTATTTCCTTCGCTTGCGATAGAGCAGAAAATCAATGACGATAATAAAATAGATTTTTCCCTCAGCAGGAGAATTAACCGCCCGACTTATACCGATTTGAATCCTGTCCGCTGGTACACCGACCAATATTTTTACTGGTCGGGAAATCCCGATTTGGTTCCGGAATTGGCGTGGGTTTATTCGGCGACGTACAGTTTGAAAAGCAAATATATTTTTTCGGCATCGTATAATCAGGGCATTAATTACATCAGCAGAAAATTGAGCGTGGATGAAAACGGCGTTACCAAAACGCAGAGTGCCAATTTCGGAAACCGGCAACGCTGGGATTTTACGGCATCCATTCCTTTTAAGCCGATGAAATTCTGGGAAGCGCAGTTTTTTTCAGATGTGAATTATACTTCTTACCCTGTTTCGCAATTATCGGGAGAAAAGCAGTTGTCGCTTTGGTCGGTAACCACGACTTTGCAGCAGGATTTTACTTTGCCGAAAGATTTCACCGTTAATCTTGCCGCTTATTTCTTCCTGCCGGAATTGCGTGGAATTTACATAACAAAACCTGCCGGATTTGTGAATTTCGGAGTTAAAAAATCGTTTTTTGACAAGAAACTGACGGCGCAGTTTTCCGTAAGCGATATTTTCAATACCAACCGCTACAAAGCGGCTTCCAAAACCGATATTACCAATTACTATTACAATGATAATCCTCACAGCAGGGTTTTTGGCTTATCACTGAAATACCATTTCGGCGGCGAACTTGTGAAATCCAATTCCAAAAAAACGGAGGAGCAGGAACGGCTGTAAAATGATTTTTAATGTTCTCAAAAAATTTATTTTTTTAAAATTTGTTAGACTAATCTAACTTTTTATATATTTATAATCTAATTATATAAATTTCATATATGAAACTTAAATATTTTTACATTATTGCCCTGTTTATAACCGGAACTTCATTTGCTTATTCTCAAAGAGACAGCACGAATATAAATGCAATCATTACCGATGCTTTACAAACCAAAAAGGAAGCTGCAAAAACATCAAACATTGATGAAGTGGTGATTTCCGGAACGATGAAAGCTGTAAACCGTTTGGAAAGCCCGGTTCCGGTGGAAGTTTATACGCCGGCATTTTTTAAGAAAAATCCAACGCCAAATATTTTTGACGCTTTGCAAAACGTAAACGGAGTTCGTCCGCAGCTGAACTGCAATATCTGCAACACCGGAGATATTCACATCAACGGATTGGAAGGTCCTTATACAATGGTTCTGATTGACGGAATGCCGGTTGTAAGTTCGCTCGGAACGGTTTACGGATTGTCGGGAATTCCTAATTCGCTGGTTGAGAGAATTGAAGTGGTAAAAGGTCCCGCTTCTTCGTTATACGGAAGCGAAGCAGTTGGAGGATTAATCAACATTATTACGAAAAAACCGCAGAATGCTCCTCTTTTCAGTACAGATGTAATGTCCACAACTTGGGGAGAATATAATGTGGATGCAGGTTTTAAACTCAACGCAGGTAAAAAAGTAAGTGTTTTGACCGGAATTAATTATTTCAATTTCCAGAACAGAATTGATCATAACCACGATAATTTTACAGATGTTACTTTGCAGGACAGGATTTCCGTTTTTCAGAAATGGAATTTTGAGCGGAAAGAAAACCGCTTGTTCAGCATTGCCGGAAGATATTTGTACGAAGACAGATGGGGAGGAGATATTCGCTGGAACAAATCTTACAGAGGCGGCGATGAAATTTACGGCGAAAGCATTTATACCAATCGCGCTGAATTGCTTGGAAATTATCAGCTTCCTGTAAACGAAAAAATGTTTTTCGGATTTTCCTTTATTAATCACGACCAAGACAGCCGTTACGGAGATACTTCTTATATCGCCGATCAGAAAATCGCTTTCGGACAATTGACTTGGGATAAAAAAATAGCGAATCACGATTTGCTTTTCGGGACGGCGTTGCGATATACCTATTATGATGATAATACACCTGCAACTTCCAATGCGAATTTTGAAAATGAACCTGAAAAAACGTGGCTTCCCGGAGTTTTCATTCAGGATGAAATTACTTTGGAGGAAAAACACAAATTATTGTTAGGTTTCAGATATGACCATAACAATATTCACGGAAATATTTTCACGCCGAGAATCGCTTATAAATGGTCGGCAAATGATAATACGATTTTCCGGTTGAATGCAGGAACAGGATTTCGTGTCGTAAATCTGTTTACCGAAGATCACGCTGCTTTGACGGGAGCGAGAGAAATTGTAATTTTAAATGATTTGAAACCCGAAAAATCCTACAACGCAAACCTGAATTTCATTAAAAAAATCTATTGGGATTCGGGAACTTTTATGGGAATTGATGCAACTGCTTTTTACACCTATTTTAACAACCGGATTGTTCCCGATTATGAAACCAACCCGAATCAGATTATTTACGACAATCTCGATGGACACGCTGTAAGCAAAGGAATCAGCGTGAATACGGACATCAATTTTGTTAATGGTTTAAAATTTATTTTGGGCGGAACTTTAATGGAAAATACGATTACGGAAAACGGAATCTCCGAACAGCAGATGCTTACCGAAAAATTTACCGGAACGTGGACGGTTTCCTATAAAATAAGACCTTGGAATTTAATTTTGGACTATACAGGAACTATTTACAGTCCAATGAAACTGCCTTTGCTTGGAGATTTAGACCCGAGAAAACCGATGTCGCCTTGGTGGAGTATGCAGAATATCCAGTTTTCATATGACGGTTTCAGAAAATTTGAAATTTATGCCGGAATCAAAAACCTGCTGAACTGGACGCCGAACAAAGGAAATCCTTTCATCATCGCAAGAACCAACGATCCTTTTGACCAGAATGTGGTTTTTGATTCAAACGGAAATGCCGTTCCGACACCCGAAAATCCTTATGGTTTGACGTTTGATCCGTCTTATGTTTACGCTCCGAATCAGGGAATCCGTGGATTTTTAGGAATTCGCTACACGCTCAAATGATTTTGGAATGAAACGTTTTAATCATATCATCGTTATTTTTCTGTTTACAGGAAGCATTTTGTTTCCTGTAAATCTTTTTTCTCAGTTGAAAGACTATCGGTTTGAAGAACTCGAAAGTCTTCAAAAAACAGAACAGCGGAATACCGTTATTTTTATCCATACCGATTGGTGCAGTTACTGCAAAGCAATGGAAAATGCCACGTTCAAAAATGAAAAAGTGATTGAAATTTTAAATAAAGATTTTTATTTCGCAAAGCTGAATGCTGAAGAAAAAGGGAATATTTTATTTGCAGGAAAAATTTTTCGTTACAAACCCACCGGAACGAATATCGGTTTTCACGAACTGGCAACGGAATTGGGAACCATAAACAAACAATTATCTTATCCCGCGATAATTATCTTGAATCCAAAAAATGAAATTATTTTTCAGTACGGTGGATTTATAGGTGCTCCGAGACTAATCTCAATTTTGAAAAAATTTATATCTCACTAATATATTCTGCCGAATTGTCCTGAATTTTTCTTTGGCAAAAATTTTGAAAAACTGTAATGGTTAAAATTAAAATTATGTCAGAAAATCACGATATACACGAAGATGACCTGAATATTCAGGAAGAAAATATTCAGAATGAAGAAAATCCGGAAACGGAAAATATGACAATTGAGCCTTCCGCGGAAGAACTTTTGGCAGAAGAAAAAGACCGCTATATCCGTCTTTTTGCAGAATTTGAAAACTATAAAAAAAGAACAGCAAAAGAAAGAATCGAGTTTGCGCAATATGCCAATCAGGATATGATGATTTCGATGCTTGGCGTTTTGGATGATTTTGAAAGGGCTTTAAAAGAAATCGGAAAATCAGGAAACGAAGACGATCTGAAAGGTGTAGAGCTTATTTATCAGAAATTCAAAAACAAGCTCACCGAAAAAGGATTAAAACCGATCGAAGTAAAACCCGGAGACGATTTCAATGTGGATTTCCACGAAGCGATCACCCAAATTCCTGCTCCGAGCGAAGACCTGAAAGGAAAAATCGTAGATGTGATCGAAACCGGGTATCAGCTTTACGATAAGGTGATCCGTTTCGCAAAAGTGGTTACCGGAAATTAAACATAAGCAATGAGTAATAAGTAATGAGCAATGATTACTTATTACTCATTGCCCATTACTTATCAAATAAAGATGACAAAAAGAGATTATTACGAGGTTCTGGAAATTTCCAAAACTGCAACAACAGAGGAAATTAAAAAAGCATATCGTAAAAAAGCCATTCAGTTTCACCCCGATAAAAATCCCGGTGACAAAACTGCCGAAGAAAAATTCAAGGAAGCAGCCGAAGCGTATGAAATTTTGAGCGATGCCGATAAACGTGCGCGTTACGATCAGTTCGGACACGCCGGAGTCGGAGGAAACGGCGGTTTCGGAGGAGGCGGTTTTGGTGGCGGAATGAGTATGGAAGATATTTTCTCGCAGTTCGGTGATATTTTCGGAGGACATTTTGGCGGCGGTTTCGGCGGATTTGGAGGAGCAAGAACACAGCAGGTTCGTGGTTCCAATCTCAGAGTCAGAATAAAGCTGAATCTTACTGAAATGGTAAACGGAACTCAGAAAACCATCAAAGTAAAAAAGATGAAAGCTGCACCAGGAGTTACTTCAAAAACCTGCCCGACCTGTAACGGAAGTGGAGTTCAGATAAAAATAATGAATACGATGTTCGGGCAGATGCAGACTCAAGCCACTTGCGGAACTTGTCAGGGAATCGGGAAAGTTGCCGATAAAATTCCGGCAGGAGCAAATGCACAAGGTTTGATAAAAGATGATGAAGAAATCACCATTAATATTCCGGCGGGAGCAAGAGACGGCATTCAGCTGAATGTTCGTGGAAAAGGAAACGACGCGCCTTTCGGTGGAAATCCGGGAGATCTTCTGGTAGTAGTGGAAGAGGAGGAAGATAAAAATATCAAACGCGAAGGCGATAATCTGCATCAGGAATTGTATATTTCCTTTGCGGAAGCGGCTTTGGGAACACAAAAAGAAACCCCGACTGTCGGTGGAAAAGTAAAAATAAAAATCGATCCGGGAACACAATCCGGAAAAATCCTGAGACTTTCAGGAAAAGGGCTTCCGAGCATCGACAGCTACGGAAAAGGCGATATGTTCGTTCACATCAATGTATGGACACCGCAAAAATTGACACCGGAACAAAAAGCATTTTTTGAAAGCCAGATGGAAAAAGGTGAAATGGTAGCTGAACCATCCGGAAAAGAAAAAACTTTTTTTGAAAAAGTGAAAGATCTTTTCAATTAAAAAAAAGCTTCAAATATTTTTGTATAAAGGAGAACCTGATTAATCAGGTTCTTTTTTTATTGCTTTCCAGAAAATTTATATTGTAGCAATAGATATATTGAATCGAAAAATATTATTTTAATTCATAAATTCGATAAATATTTTAATACATAAAAAATGGAAAACAAAAGCAAACTTACAAGACAGACAGGAGCACCCGTTCCTGATAATCAGAATGTGCAAACTGCAGGACCAAGAGGACCACTTCTAATGCAGGATTTCTGGTTTTTGGAAAAAATGGCAAACTTTGACAGAGAAGTAATCCCTGAAAGAAGAATGCACGCAAAAGGATCCGGAGCATTTGGTACCTTTACAGTAACTCACGATATTTCACAATACACAAAAGCAAACATCTTCAGCGAAATTGGTAAAAAAACCGAAATGTTCGCCAGATTTTCCACTGTTGCAGGGGAAAGAGGAGCAGCAGATGCAGAAAGAGATATTCGTGGTTTTGCACTGAAATTTTATACCGATGAAGGAATTTGGGATTTGGTCGGAAATAATACGCCGGTTTTCTTTTTCCGGGATCCGATGAAATTCCCTGATCTGAATCACGCCGTAAAACGTGACCCAAGAACCAATATGAGAAGCGCCAACAACAATTGGGATTTCTGGACGCTGCTTCCTGAAGCTCTCCACCAGATTACCATCGTAATGAGCGACCGCGGAATTCCGAACGGTTATCGTCATATGCACGGCTTCGGAAGTCATACTTACAGTTTTATCAACAAAGATAATGTGCGGCATTGGGTGAAATTCCACTTCAGAACACAGCAAGGAATCGAAAATCTTTCTGATGAAGAAGCAACAAAACTGATTGGAATGGATAGAGAATCTGCCCAAAGAGATTTGTTTGATAATATTGAAAACGGAAACTTCCCGAAATGGAAAATGTACGTTCAGATTATGACGGAAGAACAAGCAAAGACCTATCGTTTCCATCCGTTTGATCTTACAAAAGTATGGTCTAAAAAGGATTTTCTGCTTATTCCTGTCGGAGAATTTGAACTGAACAAAAATCCGGAAAATTATTTTGCGGATGTGGAACAGGCTGCGTTTAATCCAACCAATATTGTTCCCGGAATCGGATTTTCTCCGGATAAGATGCTTCAGGGAAGATTATTTTCTTACGGCGATGCACAGCGTTACCGTTTAGGAGTAAATCATTACCAAATTCCGGTAAACAAACCGAGATGTCCTTATCACGCTTATCACAGAGATGGAGCAATGCGTGTTGACGGAAACTATGGCGGACAAATCCATTATGAACCGAACAGCTATGGAGAATGGCAGGAACAGCCATCTGCAAAAGAGCCGCCTTTAGAATTGTCGGGAGATGCTTATGCACACAATTTCCGTGATGATGACGAAGATTATTATACTCAGCCGGGAGATTTGTTCAGAATTATAAAAGCCGATGGCAAGGAGGAGGCGTTATTCAACAATACAGCAGCAAATGTAGGTGGAGCAGAAAAATTCATCCAGATCCGTCACATCATAAACTGCTACAAAGCAGATCCGGAATACGGAGAAGGCGTTGCAAAAGCACTCGGACTAACGATGGAAGAAGTAAATAATTTTGATATGAGTCCTTATGACAGATGGGCTCCGAAAAAAAGTATGTGATTAGTATTTCTTTGTAGAGAAAAAAAGAGCCTGATTTTTCAGGCTCTTTTTTATTTTGATAAAATTTTCCAGGCTTCTTCAATTTTACTTTCCAAAAGAAATTTTTGAGCTTCCAGATGAATATTTTCGTCCGAAAAAAAATCTCCTTCCGGAAATTGTTCTACATTCGCGAGCATTCCCAAATCATTTCCGGTGAAGATTTTTGAAAACTTAATTTCTTCCGGAAGTTTGTCGAAGCCAATGCCTTTTGTAACCAATGGTTTCGGGACTTCAAAAATGTTGTCGGCATTATTCCGGGAATAGAAATTTCCGCCTAATCTTGCTACCGAATCGAGTTTTATCTGGTCTAAATTTCCGTTTTCATCCAGATATTCTTCACGGATATGGATTTTCAGAACTTCGCTGATGACCAAATTTCCTGCTCCTCCTTCGTTTCCGAGAGATTTTACTTCCAGAACTTTACATTCAAAATTTACCGGACATTCTTCAATGAGCTTCGGCTTTACCAAATCGGCATTTTTCATTGTCAGTCCTGATTTTATGAATTCGTTCACATCTTTGCCGTATTCCGTAGAAGCCAGGGAAATCTGCTGTACAATCGGAAAATTCACAATTCCGATGACCACTTCGGGAACTTCCAGAACATTTTCCAAAGAGTGTTTCGTGGTATTGTCGCGAACCCGTCTCGATGGAGAAAAAATCACAACCGGCGGAACCGTACTGAACATATTGAAAAAACTGAATGGCGAAAGGTTGATTTGTCCGTTTTTATCAATAGTAGAAGCTAATGCAATCGGTCTTGGAGCGATGGCGGTCTGCATTACTTGTTGCAACTGCATTGAGGATATTTCGTTTGGGAGGATTGTTTTCATAATAATCTATGTTAAGTATCAACCCTTTCAGAGTTTCAAACTCTGAAAGGGTTGATTAATATTATTAATTGGTTTTTCAATTATTTTGCAGGCAGAACTTTCCCTTTCACTTCCCCGAAACCTACACGAATTCCGTCTTTTTCAGCGAATCCTCTCATAATAACCGTATCATTATCGTTGATGAATTTTCGTTCTTCTCCGTTGGAAAGCTTCAGCGAATTTTGTCCGCGCCAAGTTAGTTCCAGCATCGAGCCGAAAGAATTTTGCTCCGTTCCGGAAATCGTTCCCGAAGCATACATATCGCCGACTTCCACATTGCATCCGTTGATGGTGTGATGCGCCAGTTGCTGAGCCATATTCCAGTACATATATTTAAAATTACTTTTGCAAATGAGGCTTTCTTCGGAATTTTCCGGCTGAATGCTGACTTCGAGATTGATGTCGAAGTTTTTGTTTCCTTCAAATTTTAGATAATCCAGAACTTCGGGTTCTTGTTTTGGGGAAGCGGTTCTGAACGGTTCCAGTGCTTCCAGAGTAACTACCCAGGGCGAAACCGAACTGCAAAAATTCTTTGCCAGGAACGGACCGAGCGGAACATATTCCCAACTCTGAATATCACGGGCAGACCAATCGTTGAACAGAACCATTCCGAAAATCGCATCTTCTGCTTCGGCGGTGGAAATGCTTTCACCCATTTCTGTATTTTTATTGACGATGAATGCCATTTCCAGTTCAAAATCCAGTTGCTTGGACGCTCCGAAAATAGGTTTATCCGAATCCGCAGGTTTTGTCTGACCTTTCGGACGGTGGAAATTAATTCCCGAAACTACGATCGACGAAGCGCGACCGTGATAGCCAACCGGAAGATGCCGCCAGTTCGGAAGCAAAGCATTTGCAGGATCGCGGAACATTTTTCCGACATTGGTGGCGTGTTCGATACTGCTGTAAAAATCGGTGTAATTCTGAATATGAACCGGCATCATCATTTCTACTTTATCCAATTCATAAAAACATTCCTGAATAGTTTTTTCATCTTTTGCCAAAATAGAATTTTCCAGAAAGAGCTGCTGAAGCTTTAGTCTGACAGCATTGGTAACAGGTTTCCCCAATTCAATAAATTCGTTCAGAGTATAAGCTTCGAACACGTTTTCTTTCAGTTCCTCAATTTCTTCGAAATAGCCGAAATCGTAAAGCGTTGCCAGATCAATAACCTGGTCGCCGATTCTGGTAGCACAAGCGATATATTCTTTATTGAAAACCGCCACTCCGAACGGAATATTATAAATGGAAAAATCTGAATTTTGATCGTAGTTTACAAATGATTTCATAGATGAATTTTAAAGTTATGGAAAATAATTTTTAATGAATTTTCCGATATTATTGTTTGTGATGAGAATTTCAATCCACATCATTTTAAATTTCGGTTTTTTACAAAAGTAAAAAAAAACAGGATAAGAATATCTCTTAAACTGTTTTAGTTTCTTAAAAATTTGAAATTCGGATTATTCTCCGTACGTATATGTGGTAAGATAATGAAGCTCGTTTTTGGATAAAGCTTTTGCTTCGTTTCCGGCTGTTTCCTTTGTGTATCCGGAATTCAGTTCTTTTTTCTGAAAAAGGAAAGAATTATTGGCATTTTTATCAACAATATCGTTGAAAATATGTTCGATTTCGGAATTGGCGAGAGAAGCGAAGCTGATATCTTCAAAACCGTACATCAGCCTCAGGTTGTCAGCTCCGGAAAAATGAGCATTCACAAAATCCCGGAACTGCTCCTTCGTATCGAAATTTCCTGCCCAGATATTGTAAACAAAAGATTTTTTCTTCGGCTTGTTGAGGATATCCTGATACACGAAGTTTTCACCGAGATATGCTTCCCGAACCTGCGGATCATTGGCGAGATCGTGCGGAAGTCCTTCTTTCAGAATTCTTCCTTCAAACATAATATAAGTTTTATGCGTGATAGCAAGAGTTTGCTGAACATTGTGATCGGTGATTAGGATCCCGATATTTTTATCAACGAGACTTCTTACGATTTTCTGAATATCTTCCACCGCAATCGGGTCTACTCCCGCAAAAGGTTCATCCAGAAGAATGAAATTCGGACTTGTAGCAAGACATCGCGCAATTTCCGTTCTTCGTCTTTCACCGCCGGAAAGAAGATCTCCGCGGTTTTTACGAACGTGCTGAAGTGAAAACTCCTCAATCAGCTCATCGCATTTTATCTGCTGTTCACGCTTAGAAAGTTTGGTGAGCTGAAGAACGCCCATAATATTTTCTTCCACCGAAAGTTTCCGGAAAACCGAAGCTTCCTGTGCCAGATATCCGATTCCTTTCTGCGCTCTGCGGTACATCGCATCATCGGTAATTTCTTTATTGTCCAGAAAAATTTTTCCGGAAGTAGGCTTTACCAAACCCACAATCATATAGAAAGAAGTGGTTTTTCCGGCGCCGTTCGGACCGAGCAAACCTACGATTTCACCTTGTTCTACCTGTACCGAAACGCCTTTTACCACTTTTTTGGGACCGTATTCTTTAATTAAATTTTCTCCGCGCAGAATCATACCGGCAAAGATAGATATTTTTTGAAAGCTGAGAGCGTAAAAAATAAAGCAGATTTTTTCCCAAGTAACTCATTTTGGAACACATTTTGAATCCTCCCTGAAAGAATTGCTATATTTTTGCTCAAAAAAGTTGCATACTATTTTTTAATTAAATAATTTTGCTGAAATATAGTATAGAAATATACCGTTTTATATGAAAAGAATTTTATTATTTATATTTTTTGTCGGTCTTTTTTCAGGGTTTTCGTCCCTGAAAGCCCAGAATGTAAGGGAGATCGCGAATACTTCACAGAAATCTGATGATGGTGTTTTGGTGGTATATCCGAACCCTGCAAAAGATTTTGTAGTTGTGAAATCGAAAGATGCTTCTTTGAAAATCAAATCCGTAGCTTTTTACTCTATCTTAGGAGTACAGGTTTCAGAGGTTAATGTAAATATGAACTCCGGAGAAATACGGCTTGATAAGCTCAGACCCGGAAAATATCTGATGAAATACACATTGAGTGATGGCACACAGAAAGTCACGCAGATTATAAAACAATAACTACCCTGATTTTTCAGGGTTTTTTTTTGAACACTATTTTGCAAGAGTATGAGAGATAAGATAATTGTAGTAGGAGGCGGTTTTGCCGGATTGCGTTTTGCAAGAAGACTGAGCGGAAAACCCAACCAGAAAGTCATTATGATTGATAAGGTAAATCATCATATGTTTCAGCCGCTTTTTTATCAGGTAGCCTGCGGACGTATTGAGCCTTCCAATATTTCTTTCCCGTTCAGAAAAATTTTTCAGAAATCCCGGAATGTGCAGTTCCGCCTTCTGGATGTGGAATCCATTATCCCGGAAGAAAACAGGATTATTACGAATGACGGAACTTTTACTTATGACAAGCTCGTTCTTGCAACCGGCTGTAAAACCAATTTTTTCGGAAACGAGAAAATGGAAAAGCTGACTTTCGGAATGAAGAATACGCAGGAAGCCATTAGTATCCGGAATCACGTTCTGCTTACTTTTGAGAAATTAATCAATGAGAAAAAACGAACCGACGATGGAAACTGGAATATCGTAATCGTAGGAAGCGGTCCGACAGGTGTGGAACTGGCAGGAGCCTTTGCCGAAATGAAAAAGGATATTCTCCCGAAAGATTATCCTCATATGAATTTCAGAGATCTGAAAATTATTCTGGTCAGCGGAACCGAAAAGCCTTTAAGTGTAATGAGTCCCGAAGCTCAGGAAAAATCGGAGCTTTACCTGAAACAATTAGGTGTTGATTTTTTGAGCGATAAAAGAGTAGTGGATTATGACGATGATCGTGTTTTTTTGGAAAACGGAGAAAGCATTGCGAGCAATAACGTGATTTGGGCAGCAGGAGTTACCGGAAATATCGTGAAAGGAATTTCGGAAGACAATATTTTCAGAAACCGTTATAAAGTCGATCGTTTCAACAGGGTTTCAGGGTACAAAAACATTTATGCAATCGGAGATATTTCTTATATGGAAACTCCGAAATATCCGCAAGGTCATCCTCAGGTTGCCAATGTAGCAATCACTCAGGGAAAAAATTTAGCGGATAATTTCTGTAAAAAAAGCGAAAATGAGTGGAAAGAATATGAATACGAAGACAAAGGAAGTATGGCAACAATAGGGAAGCACCGCGCAGTTGTGGATTTACCGAAATTCCGTTTTCAGGGACTTTTGGCGTGGTATTTCTGGATGTTTCTTCATTTAATGCTGATTCTTTCCGTGCGGAACAAGCTCGCGATATTCTTTAACTGGATGTGGAGCTATTTCAACGGGGATTCTTCATTAAGACTGATTATTCTCCCAAATAAGAGAAATGAAACCGAACAATAAGAAATGAGTAATGAGTAATTAGCAATGAGTAATTAATACATTTTCAAATCTTAATATTATTTTTAATACCATTACCCATTACATTAATAAGATATGAGAATTGATATTATAAGCGTTCTGCCCGAACTGATGGAAAGTCCTTTTCAGACCTCAATCCTGAAAAGAGCGATGGAAAAGGGAATCGCTGAAGTGCATTTTCATCAGCTTAGGAACTGGGCAAATAACAAACACCGCCGTGTTGATGACGAAGCTTACGGAGGCGGTGCCGGAATGGTAATGACTGTTGAGCCTTTGGATCTCTGCATTTCCGAGCTGAAATCGCAGAGAAATTACGATGAAATCATTTACCTTACTCCCGATGGTGAAACTTTGAACCAGAAAATGGCAAACACGCTTTCTGTAAAGCAGAATCTTCTTTTTCTGTGTGGGCATTACAAAGGAATCGACCAAAGAGTTCGGGAACTACACATTACAAAAGAAATTTCTATTGGCGATTATGTTCTTACAGGCGGAGAATTGGCAGCCTGTGTTCTCGCGGATTCCGTGATACGTTTGATTCCCGGCGTTCTGAATGACGAGCAAAGTGCTTTAACGGACAGCTTTCAGGATAACCTGCTTTCTCCTCCCATCTATACAAGACCGGAAGAATACAAAGGTCTGAAAGTTCCGGAAATCCTTTTAAGTGGAAATTTCGCTAAAATCGAAGAATGGAATCACGATCAGGCACTGAAAATTACCAAAGAAAGAAGACCGGATCTCTTGTGAGTTCCTGTTTATTTTAAACGAAGTTTTTTATGGAGAGAATTAATCATATTTTCTTGAGTAGTTATTTCCTTCGTATAGATATTCTCTTCTATTTCCATCTTTGGTACGGAAAAGTGTTTTAATTTGAACTCTTCTTGTTAGATCCAGATAACAGGCAAAATGCAAATGAGGACCGTAGCTCCATCCTGTATTACCGGCAAATCCAATTAGATCTCCTTTTTTTACAAAATCCCCCAATTTTACAGTTATCCCATTGTATTTGAAATGGTAGTATTCTGCAAGAGTACCGTCCGGATGAAAAATCTGGATATAATTTCCATATTTCGCACATTTTTTGTCGGGACAGCCTATCTTGTTGTTTTTTACAACGGCAATTACAGTTCCTTCTCTTGCCGCCAAAATTTCCGTGCCTTCTGTCATTGTAAAATCCAATGCATAAGAATTTTGGTGAGTATATCTTCCGTTATAACCCTGTCCTATTCTATACATTTTTCCTTTTTTAAAGGGCAGATCATAGGCATAATCGGTGCGCAGTTCCTCAGTTATTTTAGGGATTAAAATATAAGTAACTTTGCGATTTTTTTTAATAAGTATTTTTAATGCCTTGTATTTCCTGGTAGCCGAATCTGCTTTTTTTTCATTTGTGCAGGTGCTGTCTTTGTCGTTATAGTCCAATAAATGACATTTATAAAGAACATTATCTCTTATACTGTAAATAATCGTGTCCCTCTCATCATAATCATACAGCTTGATCCTGTCCTGAGAGAAGACACTGATACTAAACAAAAGAAAAATAAGCAGAGAATACTTATTCATAAAATTTCTGAAAATTGATGCTAATTTATACATTATATTTTATTGAAAACCAGCCTTACGGATTATTTGTGAGACTGGTTTTTTGTTTTAATTTGTGATGTATGGATTATTGTTTCATAAATAGGTTATCTTGAACTTCTGTCTGTACTTGTTAGACCATTAATGCCATAAAACTCTATTTTCTCTATTTTTCTGTTAGCAAGAAAATCCCTTACTTCCTGAGTGAGTTCTCCGTGGTATTTTAAGGTTAATAGTCTTAATTCATCGGGAACTTGATCTTGCATAGTTATTATAATACAGGGTTTTTGAAAGTCATAATCACTTTCATAGTCACCAAGTTTTGTGAAATTTAAAACAATATATTTAATTTTGGGACTATAATCTATCACTCCACGATAGCTAAAATTATCTATAATAGCTCCCTTGTTTTCTATTTCTTTAAGAAAGTTTGAAAAATTATCTCCATAAAATTGTTGTTTTAAATTTGCAATTTGCTGGAGTTTAGGAACATTTTTATTATAATCGCTGATATACCTTTCTCTATTTTGGGTTTTACAGAATTGAAATATTAAAAAAATTAATATTATCGGTAATTTATTTAGTATTGTTTTCATTTTTTTTATTTTTTAAGGACATTGAACTACTTTTAAACCTGGCTTAGGCGTTCCTGTTCCACCGGGAATTACTATTGTTTCTTTTGTTACGCTTATCGCTTTTAGATTTCCATTGGCATCCACTTTTGCGAGACTTATACCGGTATTGAACTTACCCAGCACATAAGCCAGTGCCATTGCAGATGGTGAATAATTTTCATCGGTATTATCTATATATGTTCCACCTGATGCAAAATCCATTGCCATAAAATATTCATCTCCAACAGAACTACCAACTGAAAAAGAATGAGTGGTTTCATTATAATTTTGCCCTTTTGGGTAGTTATTAATAAAATTTTGTGCCAAAGTTTTATTATATATCACCAGAGCGTACACTTCTGCCTCGCCAAAATAGCTTCCGTATACAAAACGTGATGCCAAATAAGGGTTAGCAGGAAACTGGAGGATGAAATTATAAAAATCTCCGGGAGAAGGAACTCCGAAATTTCCATTGGTATGAGAGTGCCCATCTGCAACATACAATCCAGAAACAACGGGAGGGACAGTTCCTTCGGTTGCTCCTCCTTCATTAGGAGGTGAAACACTATAAGTACCATTGCTGTTTTTTCCTACTGAAACAGCATACTCATTTGCTGCATTTATTTTAGATTTTAAAACAGCATCCATTTTGGATTGCACCTCCGGATTTTTAAGAATCGTTGTTGAATTCAAAGTAGGTGTTTTCGCTTTTTCACAAGGTGTCTTTTGCGGAGCTTGGTTTACCATACCGCTTCCGCTGCAAGGATCCATTAATCTTGATGGATTTATTACCTCTATACATTCCATCATAGTACAGTCACCATTCTCATCAAATATGCACTTCCAATAGCAGGGTAAGCCACCGGAAGTGGTGCCAGGATCTCCAGGTGCTGGA